>JAEEGL011447184.1_pt1 | contig 18520 bp, 15 predicted proteins | sample 9134231 | NCBI WGS metagenome assembly JAEEGL01 (sample SAMN16246548, study PRJNA631951) | gut metagenome | biome: gut microbiome; feature: rumen; material: fiber-attached | host: Bos | place: Iran: Karaj | collected 2018-10 | reverse complement strand
GGGCCGCAGCTCCACATTGGCGATGTCCTCCGCCACGTTCCGGCCCACGCCCCCGTGGACCGTCTCCACCCGGCCCGCGTTCCGCCCGGTGGGGTTGTACGCGTCAAAGGGAAAACCCTTGATATCCACGAAGACCGAGCCGATCACAACGATTCCCATAGTTCCTCCCACGCCCCGACGTTCGGGGCTCTCTCTGTTTCAGGGGTCCTTTTCTTCAGTTGTCCGCCCGGTTATACCCGTTTTTCATGGTGAGGCTGGCCTCCTGGAGCACCTTGTTCAGTACGGCGGAGGTCTCCCTCTTCGCCATGGCGCAGAGCTTTTCGTTGGCCTCGTCGGTGAGGGCGGCGTCGCCGGTCTCCGTGAAGCGTCGGTCGTACTCCCGGAGCAGCCGGCGGCCCTCCGTCATCACAGCGTTCTGATAACGCTCGATGTGGGCGATGCTGGCGGCGTAGCTGTGGTCCGCCAGAGCCCCGATCAGGCGGCTGGCCCAGTAAAAGTCCTCCGTGGAGGTCTCCAGGGTGACGCCGGTGAGATAGGCAGGCAGCCGGGACGTGTTGGCGTAGACCGGCACCATGGCGTTGAAGGTGGTGGAGCCGAAGCACACCCATTCCACGCCCCGGATCGCCTCCGGCACGCCGGGGCGGATCTGGCAGACGGAGGTGACGCCGGTCCGGTTGATGCCGATGGGACGGTAGATCCCCCGTTTTCCCGTGTCCTGCCGGGTGTAGGGGTTGTAGGGCGTCCCCTGATAGCAGGAGGAGAGCAGGTATTTCACATCCTCCACCGCCACCTTCCGGTCCGGCACGAAGGCCCAGGGGATATCGTCGCTCTCCGGGGTGTATTCCGCCTCCGGCCCGTCCCAGCGGTGGGAGAAGGGGGTGAGATACCGGCCCATGAACCAGGCCCGGGGCGTGTTGTAGATGTGATCCAGATCCCCGTGGGAGCCGAAGACGTCCCGGGGATTGAAGCGCCCGCCCTGGTTCAGATCCAGCGCGTTTTCCGCGATGAATTCCCGCAGATCCGCCGAGCAGAGGAATCGTTTTCCCTCTCCGAGGGCGTCGTCCAGATCGAAGGAATCCATGCCGAACTGGTTGGGGTTGACGGCGCAGACCTCGTCCGGCACCCGGCGGGCGAGCCAGTGGTGACCGCCGACGGTCTCCAGCCACCAGACCTCGTTCTCGTCGTTGAAGGCGATGCCGTTGGACTCATAGGTCCCGTATCTCTCCAGCAGCGACGCCAGACGGAGGACCCCCTCCCGGGCGGAACGGATGTAGGGCAGCACCAGCACTACCATGTCCTCCTCGCCGATGCCGCCGGGGATCTCCCGGTCCCCCTCCTTCCGGAGAGTCACCAGCGGGTCCGCCGACAGCACCCGGGGATTGGAGGTGATGGTCTCGGTGGCGGTCATGCCCACGTTGGCGGCGTTGATGCCCGTGGCCGCCCAGATCCCCTTCCCGGGGTCCACGCTGGGGCAGGCGGTGTAGCGCATGGGGTCGCCGGGAAGCTCGATCTCCACATGGGAAAGGACGCTTTTATAGGTTTTCGGCTGCTCCTCCGGGGCGACGACCACCATCTTTTTTACGTCGAAATGGCCGTCGTCCGTCCGGGCGATCATGGTGGAGCCGTCGTTGCTGGCCTTTTTGCCTACCAGAATCGTTGTACAGGACATAGCTTTCTCCCTTTCCGCCTGCGCAGAGGCTGTCATTTCAATATTGTCGTGTGATCAGAGCCCGGCCTCGGGGAGACAGTGCATCTGGGTCACGCCCAGCACCCGGAAGCCTTCGGCATGGCCCCTGCCGCTGCGGAGGCCGAATTCCGCGTCGCGCAGACGCAGGTAGAGCCCGATGGAACGCGTCTCCGGCGCGTCCGGCGGGAATTGGCTGGTATGGCAGCCGAAAAGGGCTTTGCGCTGGACGTCCCGGTATCCCCTGGTGCCCACGAAGCGGTTGGGCCGGGCGGTCATGTAATACGCCAGGGCTTCCACCGGGGCGGCCCGCCCCCCCAGCTCCTCCATGATGTGGGGGAAGGGAGCGCAGAAGGCCAGTCTCCGGGCGCACTCGCCCGCGTTCCGGTGGTCGGGGTGACATTCGCTGTCCACGTCCGGGTCCGGCGCGAAGATCACCTGGGGCGATGCGTCGCCCACGACGGCGGCCATGCCGCGAAGCAGCTCCTCCCGGTCGTAGAAGCCGCCGTCGGAAAGGCCCAGAAACCGCACGTCCTCCACGCCCAGGGCACGGGCCGAGGCCTTCGCCTCCTCCCGCCGGATGGCGATCAGCTCCTCCGGCGTGGTGCCTCTCGGGGCGTTGGCCAGGCCGAAGCGGCCGTCGGTGCAGACGAGGAACGTGATCCTCTTCCCCCGGGCGGCCAGCTTGGCCGCCGTGGCCCCGGCGCCGATCTCGACGTCGTCCGGATGGGGGCCGACGAAGAGGAAGCGGTCGTATGTCTCAATGTCGGGCAGAGGCGCCGCCAGACGGAGGACGGCCCGCGTCAGGCTCATTTCCCCGCTCCCTCGGCCTTCCCCGTCCTCAGCTCGGAACAGATGCGCTCGTACTCGTCCTCGTCCAGCTTGTAGCGCTTTTTATAGAGGACAAAGGAGAGGAACATCAAAACGAGGGGCAGGATGGTCATCACCAGCAGCAGCCCGAGGGACTGGCCGGGATGGACGTTGGAGAGCAGGTTCGTGATGGCGTCGGCCTTCGCCTCGCTGGTCATCTCTCCCTGGTTGGTGAGCTGCTCGTACCCGGCGATGCCGTTGGTGATGGTCAGCACCCGGAAGATGAGATAGGTGATATACGCCACCGCGGCGTTGACGGCGGAGGCCAGCTTGGTGATGAAGGGCCGGAGAGAACCCACGATGCCCTCGTCCCGGACGCCACGGCGGTATTCGTTGTATTCCACCGTGTTCATGATGGAGATCATCATGATGAGGTAGAAGCCGTACTGGCCGAAGTTGGCCAGCATGTAGCCGACGGTGAGCAGCACGAACTTCAGATCCATCCCCGCCACGGCGGCGGCGCCGGGCCGCAGGAGGAGGCCCGCCAGCAGCATGACGGCATAGCCCGCGGTGGAAATAATCATCAGCACATCCATGAGCCTCTTCCGCCGCATCCGGCGGGAGATGGCGGGGTAGAAGATCATCAGCAGGGCCGTGACCATCATGCCCATCATCTGGAAGGTGGCGAACAGATTGCCCCGGTAGCCGAACTCCAGATAGATGTAGTTCATGCCGATGCCGGACAGGACGATGCCGTTGCCCACCTGCTGCAGCAGGAAGATCAGGGCGATCCAGAGGAGCTGGTCGTTGCCGGAAATGGTGTCGATCACCTTTTTGAAGCTGACCGGCGGCGCGGGATCGTCGGAAATGTCCCGCTGCTCCTTGACGCCGAAGACGGTGAAGGCCAGGAAGATCGGGCCCAGCAGCGCCACAAGCAGCGCCACCCGTCCGTAGGCCGTGACGGCGTTGCCGCCGATGGCCATATCCCCGGCGGTGAACATGGGGATCAGGGAGACCGCCAGCACGCCGCCGATGCCCGCGAACAGCGTAGCCCGGGAGGTGAGCTGGTTGCGCATATCCGCCTCGGAGCTCAGCGACGGCACCATGCCCCAGTAGGCGATGTCGTGCATGGTGTAGGTGATGGAATAAAGGAAATACATCACCCCGAAGAACGCCACAAACTGCCAGCCCTGAAGTTTTGTGTTGAAGGTGGCGTAGATCACGAACGCGGTGGTAAGGATGCCGATGACCAGCCAGGGCTTGAACTTGCCCCAGCGGGTGCGGGTGCGCTCGATGATGTTGCCCATGATGGGGTCGTTGAGGGCGTCGAACACCCGGGCGGCCACCATGATGGCGGTGATGGCGCCCAGCTGGGCCGCGCTCAGCTTCCGGGTAAAGAGAACGAAGGTCATCAGATAGTTGGTGACCAGGTTGTAGATCATGTCCCGTCCCACGGTTCCCAGCGGGAACATGATGAGATTTCGCTTGTTGATCTTGCGATCTTCCATTCCCTCAGCTCCTGAAAAAAAGATAGGGTAAGTATATCATTTTTTCACGTCTTTTTCAACCGGAAAACCGCCGTTTCCCGGCAGAAAGGGCCATCGTTTTCCGTCGCCGGGAGCCGCGTCGAAAAGCGGGGCGCGCCCGCCCGACGGCGAACGCGCCCCGCTCCGTATCCTGTTTCTTTCCCGTCGATATCCCCGGGCGGTATGCTCGGTTCCGCGCTTCTTCCGCCGGGGCTTTTGCCGGGCCGCGCGCGGCGGGGCTTCATTCCGCCCCCTCGTCCCCCCAGGCGGACAGATATTTCGCGCAGAACGGCTTGATCCTCCCGCCGTCATACACGTGGAGGCTGCAGCGGTGCAGCCGCTCGATGTTGAGATTCATGGCGTCCTGAAAGGCCATGGCCGATAGGGTGAGGCTGTGGTGGCGGAGGCGGTACAGGAACGTGTCAAAGTCCATATCATCGGAGAGCTCTCCCGCCGGCCGGGGCTCCTCCGGCGCACGGCACCAGTGGCGGGCGACGTATTCCCGGTTGTCCCTGGCGGTCCCCCGGGTGCGGGAGGAATGGGCGACGGAGCTCAGCGGCCGGAGCCCGCCGCCGGGGTCGATCAAAAACCGGGCGTGGAAGCCGCAGAGAGGATGATCGCAGCGGGAGGGCATGAAGCTCCCGATCGGGATGCCGGTCTGGTCGCTGATATCGGTCATCAGCTGGTCCAGGGTGTACCGCTCCTCCTCCGAGGGCGCGGCCGGATAGCGCCCGAAATAGGAGACCGGCTGGAAATGGATCCCGCGGACCCCGGGAGAGAGCTCCCGCGCCAGGGAAACGATCGCGCCGAGATCCCGGTCGTTGACTCCCCTGACCACCGTGGGGACCAGCGTCACGCCGAGGCGAAGCTCCGAGCAGACCCGGATCGCCTCCAGCTTCGTCTCCAGCAGCGGCCGGCCCCGAAGGGCCTCATAGATCTCATCCCGGACGCCGTCGAACTGCAGGAATACGATGTCCAGCCCCGCCTCGGCCAGTCTTCCGGCATAGTCGGGCTCCCGGGCCAGCCGGAGGCCGTTGGTGTTCACCTGGGCGTAGCTGCAGCCGGCCTCTTTGGCATAGCGGATCAGCTCCGGCAGGTCGTCCCGGAGCGTAGGCTCTCCGCCCGAAAACTGGAGCAGCGGCTGTCCGCACTGCCGGACGATCTCCCGGATCGCGTCCCTGCATTCCTCCGCCGTCGGATCGGCGGACTCCGCTCCGCCGTCGGCAAAGCAGAACCGGCAGCGGAGATCGCAGCGCTTCGTGACCTCCAGCAGCGTGCAGCAGGTGGCCGTCTCATGCTCGGCGCAGAGACCGCAGCCGGCCGGGCAGCCGAGACCCATCCCCGGGGCGAGGGGCTCCGTCCCCTCCAGCCAACGGTCGAGATCCATTCTCCCCCGCCATACGGGGACCCGGAAAAAGCCGTGCTCGGGGCAGGTCTTTTCCAGAAAAACCTGTCCGCTCTCCTCCCGCGAGAGAAGGGCCGGGAGGTTTTTCAGACAGACGGGACAGACGGAACGCGTTTCCCGGATCTTCTCACCCATCGTTTATTCTCCCAGATTGAAGCAATCTTTCTTGAAGATCATCAGCTCGAGCTGATACAGACGCGACGCCGCCTTCACCGCTCCCATGATGATCTCGTCCAGTCGGGCGGCGGGACAGGCCGCGTTGGCGTTCAAAACGACGGCTATCTCGGTGCAGGGCCGTTCAAAGCGCCGCGTGATCTCGATCGGACGATCCACGCCGAGCAGGTCGACCTTGCCGAAATCCCCCTCCGGCTCCCAGGCCAGCAGCTTCATGTGCGGGATCTCAAAGCCTCCGGCCTGCAGCTCCGCCTGCGCCATGCGGGCGATATCCGAAAGGTATTCCGTGCCGTCAAAGTCGTTGCAGCAGACCTGCGCATGGTATTGAAGATAGTACTCTGTCAGCTGATCCATGGCGTTCTGCAGATCCGCGTCGTCATAATCGATGTCCGGGTGCCGCATCGACGCCCGCCCCTGCATCAACGCCTGTGAAAGCTCCTCGAGCCCTTCGCCCGTCACGGCGCTGATCGTGATGACCCGGGAATGCGGATAGCGTTCGGCAAGCCATGCTCTGTCCGCCTCCCGCTCCGCGTCATCGAGCCGGTCGCACTTGTTCAGCACGATCAGATCCGCCTCCATCAGCTGCGCGCGCAGGATATGCGCCATGTCGCCGCCCTGCCCGCCGCGGAGCAGCGCCGCGTTCCTCGGCTCGATGAGCACCGTGAAGGGGCCGAGCTCGAACGCGTCGGGATACTCCCTGCTCAGCCCGTGGTAGACATGCTCGAGAGCCCCGACGCCGAAGCCGGGGATATCCGAAACCACAAGCTCGCAGCCGTCGTCGAAATACGCGTTCAGCCGCTCGGTCAGCACGTCGTGGCAGAAGCAGATGCACTCGTCCGTGATCTCGGAGGCGTTTGCCCCGCTGAGCACGGCGAGCCGGTGATCGGCCAGCGTCACGCCCTCGCCCAGATCGTTGGAGATCATGGCGGCCTTCCTGTGACGGCCCGTGCAATACCGGGTCAGGGCCATCATGGTCGTGGTTTTCCCCGAGCCGAGGAATCCGCTGAACACCGCGAATTTTTTCATCCTGTTCCTCCTTGAAGAGCTCCGTTTCAAACACAGTATAACATCATGCTGAAAAAAAGCAACGGAGCGGAGAGCGGCCCTTTCCCGTGTTCCTTCGCTTTTTGGGGTGGCCGCGGAGAAGCGGAACGTGTCGCCGGAGGGGGGAAAACCGCGGGGAAGCCGCCCTTGTCCGAACAACAAAGGCGGCTTCCCCGCGAAGAACGCGTCCGGCCCGTCAGCGGCCGCCCGGCCTCGTCCGGAACAGGCCGTGCCGGTTGCAGCAGGCGTATATCCACTGAATGCCGTCGATCCCGAATCTCGCCTCCGCGTCCTCCTCCGGGTACAGCTTCACGAACTGGACCCTTCGGTCGGACACCGCCGCGAGAAACGAGATATGATGCTCCCTGCTCATGGGGTGATCGACGGTCACATGGTATTCATCCTCCGTGATCTCCGCCCGGACGCCGTGTTCCGCGTCGGGGTCCTCCGGTTCCATCGGCGGCAGGGCGATGCCGCAGCAGCTGACCACGGCTTCCCCGATCGTCCGGATCACGTTGCCGCAGACCGGGCAGACATAGAATTTCCCCCTGGCCATGTGGGAGGACGGATTGCCGTTCCGGACATCTTCTCCCGACAGCAGCTCGATCACGGACAGGCCCAGCGCGTCCGCCAGCGGCTCCAGCAGGCTGACGTCGGGAAAGCCGCGGCCGGTCTCCCATTTGCTGACGGCCTTGCTGCTGACAAAAAGCTTTTCCGCCAGCTCCTCCTGGGTCATTTTCCTGCTCTCCCGGATCTTGCGGATCACCGCGCCGGTAACATAGTTGTCCATGGGATCTCCCCCTTCTGCCGCCAGTATGACACCGGCGCGGCGGAAAAGCAAACTACGCTCCGTGGAGTCCGGCCCGGGCGGCGGCGCCGTATCAGCGGATCAAAGGCAGGCCATCGGAGACCGGCTCAGTCCATGAACGAAACGGTTACCGGCACGCCGTTTTCCGCGCCCCAGTCGGAAAGGGCGGCGACAAAGGCTCCGTACTCCTCCCAGAAGGGCTGCTCGTCGGAATGCGCGCCCGCCCGATGATCCATGCGGTACTGTGCGCCGCCGCCGTCTGTCCGGATCCGCAGCTCCCGGAAAACGCCGGGGGAATTGATGTTGAAGATCTGCTCCGGCGAGACCCGGATCTCTCGGATCTCCCCCGAGGGAAACACCGTACCGTCAACGACGAGCTTGCCGGGGAACAGCAAAATGCGCGTGGGGACCGACCGGGCGTATGTTCTGTATAGACGCCGCTGCACAAGGATCCCCGGGACCGTGATCAGGCCGCAGAAGACGAGAAGACAAACCATCTGAAAGGGACTCTTCGCCGAATCGAAAGCGAACAGGAGCCCTCCGATCAGGAGGTACGCCCCAAGCGCGGCGATCCCGGTCCACCGGAGGATCGAATGAAATCGCTTGCGCGCCTTTTCCGTCAGACGATCTTTCGGAAGAACAAATTCCCGACAATCCGCCCGGGCGGGATCCTCCGGCGCGTGTTGTCGGGCGGCGGCCTCGTTCAGCGCCCGCTCCGCCTTTTTCTCTTTCCGGCTCCATATGAGCCAGAGCATCCCGTAAAACAGGGCAAAGCCGCCAAATATCAGCGCAAGGACGCAGAATGTATGACCGGCCGCCGGATTTTTCGCCAGAGCGAACACGCCGGCCGCCGCCAGGGAGATCGCCGCCATGCCCAGGAAAAGCAGGCACAGGATCTTGTTGATCTTTTTCCCCTTCAGAACAGGGATCATTCTCTCAAATCTCCTTTACCGGACAGGATCCGCACGCCTCACGGCGGCGTCAGTAGCCCACGGCGACGCCCAGGGCGATGAAGCCCAGGACCAGCAGAAAATTCACCAGAAACAGCGGAGCGCTTTTGCGGATCCAGGTGAAGTACTCGACCTCGATCATTGACAGCGAGATCAGCAGCACCGGCGAGGTGGGAAAGATCACGTTGGTGTAGCCGTCGCCGAAGGTGTAGAGCAGCACCAGCATCTGGCGGCTCAATCCGGTGTTCACCATGGCCAGCAGCCCCATCACCAGGATCGCCTTCGCCGTGGAGGAGGAAATGAAGAACTCCAGCACCAGCACGATGAGGTAAATGATCAGCGCCACGAGGATCGGGCTGCGGCCCACGATCAGCGTGTTGATCTGATTGACGATCGTCGGCAGGACGGAGCCCCGGTCAAAAACGAATTTGATCGACGCCGCCAGGGCGATGAACACGATCGTGGGCAGCGCGCCGCCGAAGCCCCGCAGGAAGCTCCGGAGCACGAAGCGGGCGTCCCCGCAGGCGGCGATCCCGGCCAGGAGGCCGAAGATCAGGAAGTAGGCGATCAGGATCACCACCGTGTAGCCCCGCAGCGCCGGGATCAGCGAGGCAGCCACGATCAGCGCCAGCGCCGCCAGCAAAAAGACCGCGTAGCTGATCTTCAGCCGCCGGGAGCGCTCCGGCGAATCCTCCTCCGGGCGAAGCGCCTCCGAAGCGGAACGGCGCAGCGCCTCGTCATGGCGGAGCGTCAGGCTCGAGAGCGGGTCCCTTTTCAGCCGCCGGAGATAGAAAAACAGGAAAAGGAGCAGCAGACCGAACATCACCAGGAAGATCAGGATCCGATACCAGATGTGCTCCATCGGGTTCGCGCCGATGATCTCCGAGGCCAGCAGCACCGTAAAGGGGTTCGTGATCGCGCCGGCGAAGCCGAAGCCGCAGGCGAGGATGCAGCAGATGAAGCCCGTGAACGAGTCGAAGCCGACGAGCACGCACAGCGCGGTCACGATGGGCAGCATCGTGAGCATCTCCTCGAACAGGCCCAGAAAAGAGCCGAAGCAGTAGAACAGAAAGGCCATCAGCACCAGCAGCAGGCCCCGGCGGTCCCGGAATCGGTCGGACACGGCGCCGACCAGCGCCCGGACGCCGCCCACGTCGTTCATCACCTGGAAGGCCGCCGAGATCACGAACAGAAACAGCGAGAGCACGATCAGCGTCAGTCCGTCCGGGGAGAAAAAGACCAGGATCGGCGCCAGGACGCCCTGCCAGAGGGGGATGCCGCCCAGATCGTCCCGCCGCACGTAATCAAGATAGTTCGTCTGCCCGTCCGGCAGAACGCCGAATTCTCCCTTCGGGACCATATAGGTCAGCGCGATCGACACGGCAAGCAGCACCGCCAGCAGCACCAGGACCTGGAAGAAGGATTTCCGGGAAATGGTGATGAGCGTGGGTTTTCCTTCAGGCTTTTCCATCGGCTTCTCCTTCCTTTCGCGCCTCGGCGCGCCGTTTCTCCGCCATCAGATCCACCGCCAGGGCCCAGCGGGCGACCTGCCGGGGCTCTTCCAGGGGATAGAAATAATGCAGCTCGCCTTCGTGATACAGCTCGAATTCCTCTCCGCAGGAAAAGGCCAGCGCGGGGAGCTTCTCCACGGGGATCTCAAAGCTTTTCGTCCCGGAGCGGTAGCAGAAGGCCTTTGTGTCCAGGGTGCACTCGCCCTCTTCCCGGCGGACAGGCCCGCCGTTCGCGCCGAAGATCTTCGTCCGGACGGCCGCGCGCAGCGAAAGCGCGTCGAGCTCCCGGGCCTCCATGCGGCGGATCGCGTCGTAATACGCTCCGATCGTGGCCGGTCCGGATGTAAAATGATAGGTTTCATCCAGGCGGCGCCGGCTCCCGCAGGCGCGGCAGCGCAGCTCGTCGGCCACGCCCTCGGTCTGATACAGCGCCCCGCAGTCGGCGCAGCGGTACAGCAGCCCGTCCAGTCCCACGGCCCTGTCCTTCTGGGGGTACCGCCCGGTGAGATGCTCCGCCGCGTCGTTGTACAGCTCCGATCGGATGAGCTCGTCCAGCTGCCCATCCGTCATCCCGGCGAGCTCCTCCGGGCTCAGCACGCGGCGCACGCTCAGCCGGATATCCGAGCGATAGGTCTTTTTGCGCCACTTCGGGTGCGCGTAATAGGCCCCGTCGACCCGCACGAGCACAAGGGCGGTTTTCAGCCGCCGGTACAGCGCCGCGCCGCTCTCGACGATGGGGTTCGAGCGCCCGTCCGGCGAGAGACGGCCCTCCGGGAAAATGACCACCGGATAGCCCCGGCGGATCATCCGCAGTATCCCCAGGGGGGCGGCCATATCGGGGGTGAAGAGCTTTTTCGACAATATGCCGCCGCGCTTCGCCATCGGCTTCAGGATCGGGCGGGTGCAGTAGTATTCGTTCACGAGGAAGCTGGGATTGCGGGGATGGGCCATCTGGAAGATGTAATAAAAATCCTCAAAGGACTCGTGGTTGGCCAGCAGGACGTACGGCGGCTCAAGCTCGCGAAGAAGGGCGTCGTCGATCTCCACCCGCTGCCGCCGCCCCAGCCAGAGCCGGACGATGAAAAAGATCACGGCGTACATCATCGAGTCCGGCGTCCCCTCGCCGCCCCGGAAGCAGACGCGCCGGATAAAAACGAGGATCACCGCGAACAGCAGCACGGCCAGCGCCAGGATCGCCAGCACCAGCTGCCACAGCGGCAGATGATTGAGCAGAAAGGCCGTCCCGGCGGCGCCCATCAGATTGGAGACGATCACGGAGGGCAGCACGCCGCTGGCCACCGTCAGGATATACCGGCGGTAGGGCAGCTTCGTACCGGCTCCGTAATAGCAGATCGCGCCGAAGGGGATGAACGGCATGAAAAACAGCAGATATAAAAGCAAAACGGTGTTGCGCTCATGCAGCTCGGAGGAAAGCCGCTCGATCCGGCCCCGGCGCTTTTCGTAAGCGGCGCTGGACAGCCCGAGACGGCGCACCAGCAAAAAGATGATGCTGGCTCCGAGACAGACGCCCAGGTCGCACAGAGGGACGGAAATCCAGACCGGGTAGCTCAGCGCGCTGGAGATCTGGATGAACTCGGCGGGGACGAACACGACGAGCATCTGCAGCGCCTCGATCAGCACGACGCTCAGCGCGCCGGCGGCGCCCTTTTCCGCCAGCAGGCGCTGCGCGCCCGCCAGATCGTGCCGCAGTTCCAGCCGGATCAGCGGAAACATGATGTCTTTCCAGAAGACGGCGAACAGAAGAACGATCGCCGCCAGGATCAAAAGCACGGCGCCCCTCTCTCTTCGGCGGGACCGCCGCTTCGTTTCCGTGGAGTTCATGGTGTATCCTCATCCGGCCGGACGGAAGGACGGGGCGCTCCCGTCGGCTCCGCCTTCCGGCTTTCTTTCAAATTCAGCAAGAGTATACCAAAAGAGACCGTATGATACAAGCGTCTTCGGCCGGCGGATATGCCGCGCGGCAGATCCCGCGGGAAAGGCCGATCGGAAGGCCGCCGGCATGAAGGAGATCCGCCGACGCCGGTCCTTTGAGCGGCGCGGCGGCAAGCCGTTCTCCTCGGAGCATCACGCAGACAGCCCGGCCGGCGGCCGGGCTGTCTGGGTGAAGGAGTTCAATGGGGCCGCGGGGCCAAAAGACGGACGAGCCCGTCGGCCAGGCGGGCGTATACGCCGCGCACCGCCGGAAGGCCGGAGAGCCGCCAGCCGATCTCGCCCACCAGAACGCCGGCGAACAGATCCAGCAGGACGTGCTGGCGCAAGGTAAGCGTGGAGATGCATACAAGGACCGCCATGACCGCCGCCGAACCGCGCCAGACGGGAGATACGGTTTTATCCCCTCGGACCCCCGCCCAGCAGAGCCAGGCGATCAGACAGTGGACGGAGGGGAAAAGACTGTCGGGCGCGTCGAGGGTGTACAGCCATCGGACACAGTATTCCCAAACGGTCGTCCCGCTCACCTCTGGCCGTATGAGCGACGTGGGAACGAGGACGAAAATCAAAAGACACACGGCCTTGCTCAGGAGATTCGCGCAGAAAAAGCGGTCTGCCCTCTCCCGCGGCAGGCGGGCGGCGAGACGATAAACAAGAAACCAGAAACCGAAGCACCCGATATAGACGACGATCGTCCAGGGCAGGAACGGGAAAACGGCATCCGCCGGAAGCGCCAGACTGTAATGAGGCCTGCCCCGCGTCAAAAGCCGGCCGCCCCAAAAAACGATCCGGTTGGAAAGCAGCGTCAACAGGAAGGAAACCCGGAAATACCGCGTTTCCTCCGTTTTCCATTTGCTCATCCTCCGAGACCTCCCAAAAGCGTTCTGACCGTCACGGTCCGGGCGGCTCCGCGATCTTCCGCCGCAGGTCTCTCCAGAACGGGAGGAAGCAGAGGATCGCCGCCGTCATGGACACGACGTCGGCGATGGGCGTGGCCCAGGCGATCCCCTCGATGCCCACCAGCCGGTTCATCAGAAACATGGCGGGGATGTCCACCGCGCCTTTCCGCAGCATCGACAGGATCAGCGGCAGGAGCTTTTTCCCCACGGCCTGGAACATGGTGATGATGATCATGGCCACCGAAATGCACACGCCCGTCACGCAGATGATGCGCTGAAACGCCCTGCCGTACTGGACCGTCAGAGGATCGTCGATAAACGCCCGGACGATCAATCCCGCTCCGGTGAGGAGAAAGACCGTGCCCAGCGCGACGACCGAGACGCTCAGGATGAAAGCGGTCCGGACCGCGGCCATCATGCGTTTGTAGTTTTTCGCGCCGTAGTTGTAGCCGATCAGCGGGATCACGCCCTGGGACATGCCGGTGGCGACGGCGTAATTGAGCACGTCCACCTTTTTGGCGATCCCGATCCCGGCGACGGCCTCGGCGCTGTACGAGGCCATCAGACGGTTCATGAAGATGTTGGACAGCACCCCGGAGATGTTCAGGATCGCGCTCGGCAGGCCCACCAGCAGCACTTCAGAGGGAATGCCCTGTCTCAGCGTCACGTCCCGCGGCCGCAGGGACAGCACCAGCTGACCCCGCTTTTTGCGGATCAGCAGAATGAAATAGGCGACGGCCGTCAGGTTCGACAGCAGCGTGGCGATCGCGGCGCCCGCCACCTCCAGGCGCAGGCCGGAGATGAAGATCGGGTCGAGGATCACATTGAGGATGCCGCCCATGCCCACGCCGAAGCTGGCCTGCCTGGAATAGCCCTCCGCCCGCACAAGATGGGCGAAAACCGCGCTGAGCACCGTGGGCGCGGCGCCGATCACGATGACCCAGAACGAGTACTGGCAGCAATAGTCGTAGGTCGCCCCATCGGCTCCGACCAGCGGAAAGAGAACGCTCCGGGAGGCATAGATCGCAAGCCCGTAGATCAGGGCCGCGGTCCCCGCTCCCCAGAGGCTGAACGCGGACGCCCTCCTGGCTTTTTCCGGATCGCCCCCGCCGAGAGAACGGGTGATCAGGCTCGCCCCTCCGATCCCGAACAGGTTCGCCATCCCCGTCAGCAGCATGAACAGCGGCAGGCAGATGGACGCCGCCGCCACCTGATACGGGTCGCCGACCTGCCCGATGAAGAAGGTGTCCGCCATATTGTAGACCACCGTGATCAGCTGACTGATCACCGTGGGGATCTCGAGGGCTACGACCGCCTTCAGGACCGGCGTTTCCTCAAATAATCGTTTGTTTTCCTGTCCGACCACCGTGCATCTCCTTCCCTGCCGATCGGGAAGTTTCAACGTGCCCCGCCCGCGAACGGACCGCCGTGACGGTCCCGACCCGGTCCCCGGCGTTTTCCGCGGCGAAGGCTCCTGCCATGTCTATGGAAGGGCGCCGATCACGCTCCGGGCCGCGGGCAGGAGTAGAAGTTGTTGCCATAGGTTCTGAGCTCCTCCATGATGGCCGCGTTCTTTTCCGGGTACATGCTCTTGACGTAGGGGAAGAAGCTGCCGCCGGGAGCCATCACGTCAAGAACGTCGCGGATATGCTGGCGCACCTCGTCGACGGTGGTGCTGGGCTTTTCAAAATACTGGACATCGAAGCCGCCGAAGAAGGAGAGCTTGTGCTGGAGCTTCCGCTTGACCTCGGGCGGGTTGATGCAGATCTGGAAGGGATTGATGGAGGAGGTGCCCATGTCCGCGATCTCTTCCATGATGGGGATGAAGTTGCCGCAGCAGTGATGCTCGTAAAACACGCCCTGGGAGGTCACGCAGTCGATCACCCGCTGCAGATGGGGCTTGATGAGCTCCCGCCAGGTGGCGGGGGACATGAACATGCTGCGGCTGTTGCCGTAGTCGTCGTGGAACACGATCTGATCAGGCCTGTAATAGCGGATGATGCGGTTGAAGAGGTCGATCTTATAATCCGCCACGGCGCTGAAAAAGTCGGAGGCGGCCTCGGGCTCGTCCACCAGCGCCATCAGGGCCTCGGTGAACTCCATGGTGCTGAACATCCGTTCCCACAGGCCGTAGCCCACGGTGATGCGGCTGAGCTTGTGCTCCCGGTCCCAGTTGGCGGTCTCCTTCGCGGCGGCGGCCTCCCAGTCGATGGCGTCCAGATCGGGAAACTTCATCTGCTCCCGCCAGCGGGTGATGTCGGTGACCAGGTGGACGTTCGGCGTGGGATTGTAGCCGCCGATGGTGGGCTCAAAGGTCCAGGACTGGCCGAACCAGTCCAGACCGGGCTTGCCGTCGACGCTTTTGCCGACCTCGCGGATGGGAGAGGGAAAACAGAAGTCCAGGTCGGACGGGATCGGCATGTACTCCGGCTCCTTGTGCTGCAGCACCCGCAGTACATTTTCTTTGTAGGTCAATGTCGCCATGATATCCCCATTTCCTTTCCATAAAATCGTTCTGACTTGGGATCGCGTGTCAACATATATACGGTTTACATGTTCCCAGGATAAACATGATGCAGCTTCTCCCGCGCGGCGGACACGAGCCGCAGCACGCTCTGCCGGTCCGTCGCGCTCCGGTCGGTCATCCTGTAGCGCGGGAAAAAGCGGGTCAGGTGCAGCGGGATCTCCCTGCCGTCAGGCAGCGAGGCGACCCATTCCGTCAAAGCACGGAGCTCGTCCTCCGTATCGTTCATGCCCGGCACGATCAGGGTCGTGAGCTCCACATGACAGCTCGCCGCCGCGCTCGCGATAAAGCGCTTCACCGTCTCCAGATCGCCGCCGAGCTGCTTATCATAAACCTCCGCCCGGAAGCTTTTCAGGTCGATGTTAAGGGCGTCGGTGAGCGGGAGCAGCTGATCCGCGATCTCACCGTTCACGCAGCCGTTGGTGACGAGCACGACCCGGAGATCCTTTTCCCGGAGAAGCCGCGCCGTGTCCCGCACGTATTCCCAGCCGACGAGCGGCTCGTTGTAGGTAAACGCGACGCCGATATTGCCCCGGCCGCGGAGAGCGTCCGCCAGCTCCGCCAGCTTCTCCGGCGAGAGAACGCGGTCCCCGTCCCGGGCGAACTCACGGCCGTCGGACATGGATATCTCCCAATTCTGGCAGAAGGGGCAGCGAAGGTTGCAGCCGAAGCTGCCGACCGAGAGGATCCTGCTGCCGGGATAATACCGCGCCAGCGGCTTTTTCTCAATGGGATCGAGCGCGATCGACGATACGATCCCATAGTTCAGCGGGACGATCTCTCCGTTTCGCATCCCCCGCGCGCGGCAGAAGCCGGTCCCGCCCTCCGGGAGCACGCAGCGGCGCGGACAGACCGGGCAGGCGGTTTTCCCGTCAGACATGGCGCACTACCTCGAAGCGCTCCAGCTTATAGTCCTTTTCCTCCGCGGACAGTCCCGCCTTCCGCAGCGCGATGGAGATCTGCTCCTCCACGGTGTCCACCCCGTCGAGATTGGGCAGCAGCAGTCCCCTCTTCCAGCCCTTGCTGACGATCACGCCGTAACGCCTGACGTCCAGCTCGTCCCCGGAGCGGATCGTCTCCGGCCGCGCCAGCACGTCGACGCTGATCTCCAGGGCGTCCAGCTCGTCCTTTCCCACCGGCGGAAAGCGGGGGTCCTTCGTCGAGGCGGAGATCGCGTTCTCGATGATCTCCTCGGCGACGCAGCGCCGGGTCGGTTCAATGGTGCCGATGCAGCCCCGCAGCCGCCCCTCCCGGTGGAGCGAGACGAACACGCCCGCCCGTTCGGAAAGCATTTCCGCCGGCAGATCCGCGCCCGGCGTCACGCGTTTTCGCTCGTTCACCCAGGCCTCGATCTCCGCGCGGGCAAGCCTTACCCAGGGGTCCTCCCGCTGCCGGCGGGCATCCAGCGCCTGTCGGCGGCGCTCCTCCCATTTCTTCAGGAGCCGTCTTTCCGGGTCCTCGCCGGCGACGCGATAGGTGCAGACGCCGTATCCGACGCCGAAGGTGCCCTCGTGGCTCAGCCGCTCCGTTTCCAGGCGTTTGCCGTCCAGCGCGCCGGCCAGCATGCAGAAGCTCCGGTGGCCGCACTCTCCGGCCCGGTCGCAGAAGCTCTCGTCAAAGTCAAGGAGCTCGTCGAAGGCCGCCCGCCCCATGACATCCATGACGCGTTCGTCATAGGCCGGGCCCTCCGGGGCGAAGCCGTACGGTCCCTCCGCCAGCAGCTTGTGGGAGAGATCGCCGCTGCCGACGAACAGGACCCGGCGTCCCAGCTCCTCCGCCGTCTGAGCGATCATCTGCCCCAGCCGGTAGTGATCCGCCAGCGGCAGGCCGGAGAGCCCGACGCGGACGAGCTTATAGCCGGTATAGTACTGATCGATGTAATACAGCGGGATCATCGTCCCGTGGTCAAGCTCCGGCTTTCGCTCGCCCAGCGTCCCCGCCGGGAAGCCCTCCCGCTCCGCCAGAGAGGACAGCGCCGCCGTGAACGCGGCGTCGTAATCCACCTGAAAGCGGAGCTTCGGGGCGCGGAACGACGCCATATCCCCCCGGGCCCCCTCGCCCGGAGAGATGTGGAAATAATCCGCGTACATGACCGCGTGAGGAGAGCTCAGGACGATCGTGTCCGGCCGGAGCGACGCGGCGAAGGCGGCCGCCTTCCGAAAGGCGCCGTCGCTGGCCGCTATCTTTTTTTCTTCTCCCCTTCCGACCTCCGGCAGGATGATCGGAGGGTGGGGGACCATGATCGCGCCTGCCACCGGCATCTGCTTCGCCTCCCCGCGCCAGCGCTGTCGATTGAAAAATCCGTTACAGATAAATGATGATCAGCCCCGTCAGCAGTCCCAGCACCGCCAGCGCCGCGGGAAGCTTCGATTTCCACATGAGAAGGGATTCGGGAAGCAGTTCGCCGAACACCACGTACAGCATCGCGCCGGAAGCGAAGCTCAAAGAGATCACCAGCGCGGTCGGGCTGATGGTGCCGATCAGAAAGCCCAGCACCGCTCCCAGGATGGTGGGCGCGCCGGACAATGCCGTGACCCCCACGGAATGCCATTTGCTCATGCCGCCCGAGATCAGCGGGACCGCCACCGCCATGCCCTCCGGGATGTTGTGCAGGCCGATCACCAGAGCCATGATCAGCCCGCCCCGGTTGGAAAGGATCTGATCCATCGTTCTGGCAAAGGACGCGCCGATCACCATGCCCTCGGGGACGTTGTGCAGCGCGATCGCCGCGGCCATCACCAGCCCGGCCAGGAAAAGCCCGCTGCGGGGCTGGCGGCCCGTCATATGCTCCTGCAGATGGTTGGCGTGGGTCAGCTCCTCCAGGGAATCGGCCGTCCGCGGGTGGTTCTCGTCAATATGCGCCACCTCATGGTTGGTCGTCTTGTCGATCCACGCGTTGAGCAGGGCGATGACCACGAACCCGACGCTCACCCCGAGCACCACCGGCCAGAACGCGGCAGCCTGTCCGTCGGCATGCAGCGCCTCAGTCAGCAGGTCGAAGCAGACCACGGCAGTCATGACGCCGGCCGCGAAAGACAGCAGAAGGCTGACGGTTTTATCCGAATCCTTCCGGAACAGGCAGGCAACCACGCCGCCCATTCCCGTTCCGCCTACCCCGGCAATCGCCGTGATTCCCACAAGCAGCCAAATTGAATCCATTTGTTTTCCTCTTCTGTCTCTCGACTGTGCGGCGGGTCGGACTATCCGCCGCCCGGCGCATTTTCCGGCTCAGACG
>JAEEGL016584304.1_pt1 | contig 18521 bp, 11 predicted proteins | sample 9134231 | NCBI WGS metagenome assembly JAEEGL01 (sample SAMN16246548, study PRJNA631951) | gut metagenome | biome: gut microbiome; feature: rumen; material: fiber-attached | host: Bos | place: Iran: Karaj | collected 2018-10 | reverse complement strand
GCTCCCGTGATAGTTTTCGTTTTATGCCTCTAAAATTACACTTTTTTTCGCCAATTTTCACAAAATTTTCAAAAAAAAGCGATTTTTTGCGTTATTTTCGGATAATGAGCTTGTCTCCAATCCGGATTTTAGTGTCCTTAAGGTCGTTCCAGCGGACAATGTCCTCGATGGTCACGCCATACTGGCGTGAAATGTCCCAAAGGCCCTCCCCCTTCTTGACCACATGCACCTTCTCGCTAGCGGATTTTTCCGACTTAGACTTGCTCGACTTTTCGGCAGGCTTTTCTTGCTTGGCCTTATCCGCCTTCTCGGCAGACTTGGGCTTTGCAGAAACCTTCTGCACAGACTGGGTAAATTCGGGAATCACAATGGAATCCCCTACGGAAAGACGACGCTGGAAACCTCCGTTGGCTTCTAAGAGCATCACCACCGGAACACCGAACTTCTTGGCGATGTCGGCGTAAGTATCACCCTCGCCCACCACGTAGCGTTCGCCTGTAGCAAGTTTAGGAGTATTCGCCGTCTGGGGCACCACGGGCTTCAGTTCCGGCTTAGACACAAACAGGGTGTCACCAGGCTTTATCACGTGGTCTTCTTTCATAGAATTCCAGATACGTAGGCTTTCTTGTGACACACCAAAGAGGCGGGCCACAGAGGCCACGTTGTCGCCCAGCTTGGCCACGTAAGTCTTGACCTTGGCAGGCTTTTTGCCAGAAGATTTTTTGGGAGTGACCTTGATGGGAATCAGCAGAGTCTGCCCCGCACGAATACGGGTACCCTTCATGTCGTTAGCCTGTTGCAGTTCCTTCACCGAAATGCCGTACTGGCGGGAGATTACGCCTAGACTTTCACCACGCTTGACCTTGTGGTGGTGCCAGCTAGAAAAGTTATTCTTCTCCATCTTGTCGTAACCGTCCACAAAGGCACTGCGGGTTCCCACCGGCAGGCGCAGCAGGTAAGAATCCCTGTTGGGCGGAGTACACCACTTTACCAGTTCCATGTTCAGGCTACGCAGAGTATCTTCAGGAACCTTCAAAATCTTGGCCACTTCTTCCAGGGGGAACGAATCGAACACCGTCACCGTATCAAAATCGGGCCTGTACTGCCGATTGATTTTCATGTCATAATGTTCGGGGTAATGTCCGATAACCATGGCGGCAAGAATTCTCGGCACATAACGCATGGTTTCCTTGGGTAGTTCCAAATCCCAGTACGTCACTACCTGCGTAGTATCCCAAGTGGAGTCAGCCATTTTTTCTTTAAGCAGACGGCGCACACGGCCTTCGCCACAGTTGTAAGCGGCCATGGCCAACAGCCAATCGTTGAATTCACTATACAGGCGAGAAAGGTACTTCAGGGCTGCCGTCGTAGCCATTTCGGGATTGCGGCGCATGTCCACCCAGTAGTCTACCGCAAGGCCGTAACGCTTACCCGTCTCCGGAATAAACTGCCACATGCCACTTGCCTTGGCACGGCTATATGCCTTCAGCTTGAATCCCGATTCCACCAGTGCCAGGTAAATTAGGTCCCTAGGCATATTCATTTCGTCTAGTTTTGAATAAACTAACGAATCGTAAGCGGTCTTACGGTTGAGTGAGCCTTCGGTAAATGACCGAGCGCCACCAGACATATAAAAAATTTCTTGCATCACGCGTTCGTTGAACACCACGGGCAGCGTAAACTGAGCTACATCTACAGTGTCCAAGAAATTCTCGATAACCTGCAGAGAGGCACTATCGGCGGCACTTTCGTCCAACGCGTCAACACCCTCGATCGAGACCTCGTTCTGCTCAAACACCTCGGCATCTACGCCTATCTCTGCGATATTTGGGTATACCTCGTCCAAGGCATCCACAATGCGAAGCGGCATCTGCGAACGGTATTTTTGGTCAAGGGAATCGGGAACGTTATGGTATAATGTATCGTGCTTTTCAGCAATCAACTGACGCAAGGATTCGTCCAGGTAATGCCTAGCCAAAAGCCATTCCTGGTTATCCATTGCCTCTAGAGCATACTGGTAATAAGTCCAAGAAGGCCTTATCGCCAAGGAATCATGGACCTTTTCCCTAAGAGCCACCTGAGCGAAAGACTCATCACCTGCTCCAGAATACGCAAGAGAATCGGGCCGCCCCTGAGGGCCACCCGAAGGAACATCATTCGCAACTGGAGCCTGCATAGGTGCGCAGGCGGTAAGAACGACTACAGAAAGAAGGGTTCCTAAAGTAGCGATATGCCTAGAGAGGCAAATCACTGGTCGTAATCCAGGTCTTCTGCGTAATCCGACCAAATTTGGTCACGCTTAAAAGAGGGCTGGTCAAAATCCACTTCTTCGTCCAGTTCTTCTTCCTCCTCCTCGATATCTTCCTCGATCTCCTCGTTGGGGAAAGGCAGGGAATTATCGAAAGAATCACTCTTAGGCCGACGGCCGCAATGGTACGCAAAATTCGACATAACATTCTCCTTAATGTAAGACTCGTTCAATCCCGACCAGAATCACGCCGCACATCACAAGTGACGCCACAATCTGGAGCACTATGATGAACCTGTTGACACGATAAGCTTTTTGGGCCTTTCTGTGCCAGGGAGGCAGGCTTGATTTAGTCTGTTGACTTCGTTCCACGAGTGGAAATGTATACATAAACTTTAAAAAGTCAATACCTTTGCGAAAAAAAATTAAATTTTTTGCAATGGATGTCAAAAAAGTAGTCGTAACTCTTTGTCTAGCAACGACTTACGTTGCGGCGCACACCGGAGCTATCCGTAATGGAGATGGCTTTAGGGTACCTTCGTCCTCCACCCTAAGTCAGGGTTTTTTCTTCTTTTCTGGGAACTACGAGACCCTGAGTGATGGATCCCCTATGGCCATCGATGGGTTTGATGATGCCGGAACCGGCAAAGAACACGAAGTTCCAAGCAACATACCCTCGTCCGGCGGAGCGCTCCAGGCTAGCTACGCCCCCCTGGACTATTTTGAATTCGGCATCTACCAGCCCTTATACTACGACGGGCAAATCGAAGACACCGACTATAAGACCTCCGGATTTGGAGACATGCAGATATACGGCAAGGCTTCGCTACCAACAGACTTTCCTCTCAAGCCTGCAATTTCTCTTGAAGTTTTCGCCCCCACAGGAACCAAAGGGGCCGGGTTCCGCCCAAGGCGCATCTGGAATATCAAGGACGAAGAAGAAACAACTCACGCCTACACTTACGGCAGCTGGTCCATAGCAACCACACTGTTTCTGACCCTTGATCTTTTTGAAATCATCCAATGGAACAACTATATCGGTCATTTCGGTACAGAATACGTAATGTGGGGAACAGGAATCAACCTTTTTCCATATAAACTAATATCCGTCATTTTAGAGGTATCAGGAGAGACCAAGATTAGCTCTAGCAGATTCGCCAACCATTTAGTCAAGGACGGATTTCGCTTTTCACCTGCAGTAAAACTACACCTACCTCAAGACTTTAACCTGCTTCTGGGCGTAGACATTGGACTAGACTATTTCAGGGGAACTAATTTGCACAATGGCCACCAGGTCACCCGCAAAAACAATGGCAAAAACATTCACTATGCTGTCGCCGGCACCCCAAAAATTTCCATGACTGTAGGCATAAGCAAGGCTATAGACTTTAGCTGGAAAGACACAGACCGCGACGGCGTAGCCGACCGACTAGACATGTGTCCGGGCTCTGCCCGCGACATGGTGGTGAACAGCCGTGGATGCCCCGTGGACGAAGACCAAGATGGCGTGCTAAACATTGTGGATGACTGCCCAGGAACACCCCTAGGCGTAAAAGTCGACTTTTTAGGCTGCCCCCTAGACCAAGACAAAGATGGCGTACCCGATTACAAAGACACTTGCGCCAACACCCCCGAGGGCATGGCCGTCGACGCCGAAGGTTGTAAGCTTGACACCGACGAAGATGGAATCGACGATAATGCAGACCAATGCCCAGGCACCCGCAAAGACGACCCCGTAGACACCAAGGGTTGCCCCTTAGACGAAGACCACGATGGTGTATTGAACGAAAACGACGCCTGCCCAGGAACACCCGAAGGTTGGAAAGTGAACCCCTTCGGCTGCCCCCTAGACGAAGACCGCGACGGAATTCCTGACGAAGTAGATTCTTGCCCAGGTACAGAACTTGGTGAAACCGTCAACAAAGAGGGCTGCCCTGTAGACACCGACGAAGATGGAATCTCCGACCTGCACGACGTATGCCCAGACACACCCAAAGATTACCCCGTAGACAAGAACGGTTGCCCCATGGACACCGATAAAGACGGAGTGCCCGATGCCATTGACCAATGCCCCAAAACCCCTGCAGGAGCGGTAGTAGATTCAGCAGGTTGTATTATGGACTCCGATTTTGACGGCGTGCCCGATCATTTAGACAAATGTCCAACGACACTACCCAAGGTCCACGTCGATGAAAACGGCTGTGCACGGAATACCAAACAAAACTTGAGCGCCATCGCAAAAGAAATCAAGTTCTTCAAGAATTCCGACAAGCTTATTGCCTCCAGCTACACCGCCCTAAACGATGTTATCATGCTTATGCGCAAGCACCACTTTACGCTAGAAGTAAGCGGTCCTGAAGGTAAAATCATTGCCATCGCCGAATACCTAGACGGTAAGGGTTTTGATTCTAAGCTTGTAACGCTCACACCTAAAGCCGGCGATATAAAGTTTATCGCCGTCGGCGTGAAATACGAAGAAAGCACGCAGTAATCTGTAAACTACACCTAAAAGAAAAGCCCGGCTTTGCCGGGCTTTTAGCTTTAGAAGATCAAACTACTTCTTCTTAGACTTGGGGCGCTTGTAACCGAAGGACTTCAGCAGGTCTTCTTTGACCTTCTTGGTCAGACCCATCTTGTTCGCGTTGGTCACGTCATCGAAGGGCGGCAGGTCGCAACGCAGCTTGCTCTTCATGGTGATTTCCGTCTTGTAGACGTAGGCACCCGTAGCGTACAGGCGTCCATTAGCCGTGTGCACGTCACCATTCTTATCCGGCTTCATTTCGAAGTACATGGTCAGCACACCGGCATCGCTTGCGTAGCTCGGGTCATTCAGTTCCTGAGAGAAGCTGAAGTAGTCCACAAACTGACCAAGAGACGTGTAGACCCAAATCTTCGCATTCATCTTGGTATCATAGATATTCGCCTTACTGATATCGCTGCCCAGTTCAGCCCTGAAGTCAGCATCGCAATGGTCACGCACGAATTCTTCCACAGTAACCTTATTGCTACCCACGGCATCTACAGCGTCCAAGAGAACCATACCATCACTACCAACCAGGTCGTCCAGGGTGGCAAGACCATCAACAGCATTGATCACCGGTACTTTGGTCAAAATTCCAAGAGTCGGGCCCAAGTGACCAGGCAATCCCGGGTAAACGGAATCATGAGCCACAGTCCTGTTCTTGAATTTTCCGCCGATCATGGTTTCCACTTCCTTTTCGGACTGGGGATTATAGATAGATATCGAGAAGGACTGACCCGGTTCGGGTTCCTTGGTGGCATAGTATTTCTCAACATCTTCCTTGGTAATAACGGATACAGGCTTTTCTACGGAAATATCAACATCCTTGGTATTCTTGGCCATGACATAGACTACATCAGAAGCCTCGTTACCAGCCTTGTCGCGGTAGAAGCGAACAATCTCGTTCACCTCACCAGGCTGCAAGCCTTCGTATTCCAAGCTATCCTGGAGAACAGGACCGCGACCATCGCCCAAATCCACATACCATTCCACCTTAACCATATTAGAATGGAGTACGGATTCGTTTTCGGGGCTCTTGATGATAACCTTAGGCGGAATCAGGTCAACCACGATATACACGGACTGGGTAGAAGAGTTACCCATTTCGTTCACGTAGGTGTAGCTCACGGCGTAACCCACGTTGCCATCTTTATCCTTGGTCACGACACCCTTCTGGTTAACCGTATAGGTTACCTGAACAGTGGTTTCACCTATACCCTTGGCATTTGTCTTAAAGTCATAGGTTACGGAGTACAGAACTTCTCCTTCCGTCAAGGAATACATGTATACAGGAGCAGAATTGCCCGTTCCCTTACCACCGTTCGAGTCTGTTCCAGAATTATTCACCGTGGTGGTCTTCAAGGCCTGGCCCGTAATGGCATCTGCCACATAGGACACGTTTACAACCTTTCCGTCCACGGTCACCTGGTAAGATACCGTAATGACCTCGATAGAATCGATCTTTCCGTTCGGGCCCATCACGGCCTGCTTCATCACATTGCCGTCCTTGTCCATTACATAAGAAACCTCAACATCTACACCGGCAATCTTCTCAGTATAAGAGACCTTGACCTGGTCATTATTGTACTGAGAATAGGCCACATCAGAAGCGGGATTCTCGTTGAGCACGGGACCAGCTGCTGCAATCTTATTCACCACATCGTAAGTGGTAGAAGGAATGTTCACCGGTTCCAGTTCCGTATTAACCGTAAAGGAAAGGGTCTCGTAATTGCAAGTGGAATCCGTATAAGACTTGTCTATAACCGGTTCCTTAATCGTAATCACGATATCATTGTTCTTCTTATTCACATAAACCGACGTGTCGGATTCATCAGCAGTTTCAACCAGCGTAAAGATGTTTGCTCCAGCCGCAGGATTGGCAGATGTTGTAACCGTCACCTCAGGTGTGCGGGTGCTAACAAAGATACCAACCGTTTCAGTAACGCCCTTGTTCTTGGTGGGGTCCGTATAGGTCAGAGTCACCACGTTGTAACCTTCGTGAAGGTTTGTGAGCAAGGTGTCGGGCATGGGCTTGCCATCAGCAGTCCACTGGAGAAGCATAGAATTCTCATTGGTGTAGAGCGTAGTCGTAGGGTTCGTCCAGCTCTGGGCGCCACTACCGGTCTCGGCATAGGTCACCACAATCTCAGAGCTTTCCTTGATATCGGCAATATTGATCTTGACGGTGGCCGTATCCTCATGACCATCCTGGTCATAGACGCGCACCACCAGGCTATACGAAGTCTTGGCCTCGTAATCGAACACGGCATTGGTCTTTATTTCGCCAGTCTTAGAATCAATGGTGAACAGATCCTTATCGCCGCCGATAGCCTGGTAGGTATTCTGGCGGTTCTCCGGCTTCTTGTCCGGGTCGAACAGCTCAAGCGTTCCCACCGTGGTGCCCTTGGGCTGGTTCTCAGCAACCGTCATGGTAGCGTCATCGATTTCAGGGCCCTCGTTGATGTCGTTGATGGTGATATTGACCATCGTCTCTGCACGGAGGCCGGCGCCATCCGTAACAACCACCTTTATTTCGAACGTGGTCTTGGTCAGAGCCTCAAAATCGATATTCCTGGCAACGGTAATTTCACCGGTTGTCTCGTTGATAGCAAATGCCTGACCGTTGTTACCGCCGGCAAAGCTATACGTGAGAGAACCGTCTTCAGGGTCCGTACCGGTAACAGTACCCACAGAGGCACCAACGGCCGTATTCTCATCGATAGCGGTAGTAAAGCCCGTAGCAGACGGACGTTCGTCACCGTCAAGCACTGTAACGACAGACGGCTTATCAATACACTTTTGCACACCTGTAGGCCTGCCGTCGTCGCAAATGTGGATCGTAAGGTTATACACGGACTGCTTTTCGTAGTCGATATTCGGCTTGACCACACGAATATCGCCATTCACAACCTCGAAATAACCTTCGTCATCACCGGCCACAATCTCGTAGGTCAGCACGGTGCCAGCATCTTCGTCATTGCCCTCGACGCAGTAGTACAGGGCGCCTTCACTATCGGTACCGCAATTCACGATATCGCCGGGATCGGAATTCTCCATAATTGTACCATTACGCACGGTAGCCGTCGGCTCATCGTTATCGTCAATAACATAGATAAGGGCATAGGCGCGCGACGTCTTGATAGTTCCCGTCTTGGCATCGGAAACATCTACCGCAAGAAGGTATATGGACCCGCTTTCGTAGTCCGGAGCAAGCCTAGCCGTAACCACACCCGTAGTGTTACCTATGGCAAATGTCGCAGGGTTGGTGTTACCGCTTGCTATCGTATAGTACAAAGTAGTAGCCCCTTCCGGGTCACTTGCCACAATCTTGCAGGCCTGGCTTGTATTCTTGTGGTTCACCAGTGTCATCGTATTCTCAACTATACGGCAGGTATCGTTAGCAACCACGGGAACTTCATTCTCGTCAGTAACGTTTATAACAACCGTTGCAGGCGTTGAAAGCCCTGTTTTATCTGTAACCGTAACGGTTAGCGTGTACTTGTAGCCCTGATTTTTCAGAGACTCATAGTCAATATCTTTCTTAGTGTACACCTTTGCCACAGGTTCACCCTGGACAGTCTCCACCTTTATTTCAAAGACTCCATCCGGGTCGCCTGCAGTTATCGCATAAGTCAGCTGGTTTCTACCCGTTTCAGGGTCAATAGCGTTAATCCAGCCCAGGTAGGCACCCACTCCGATATTCTCTTCGATGGTCGTGGTGAAACCAGTCGCCGTCGGAGCTTCCGGAACATCAGTAATGGTGACATTCACAATGACATAGGTGTCGGCAGCGCCATCCGTCACCTTCACCAGAAGGGGGTATACCGGGTTTGCCAAGGCCTCGAAATCAATCGTATTCTTCTTGACCGTAATCTTACCTGTAGAAGAATTTATCTGGAACTCCCCTTTCGGGTCACCATCTTCAATGCTATAGGCCAGCGTCCAGCGTTCTCCTGTACTTTTCGTAGAAACGTCCACGTCAGAAGCCGACACCGTGCAAACTTCTGTTCCCACACCAGACATTTCAGCAATAGTCTTGCTGCAAGCTGTCGCAATAGGAGCATCGTTCACAGGAGCAATGAAGAACCTCAAGGTGTAAGTATCCGTAACCCGAGACTCACCCACATCTTCAATCTGGAACTTCAGCGAATCCAACGGGGATCCGTTCTTATTGGCTCCCGGAGTATATTTCAACCCCTGGAGCGCACTATTGGAAATTTTATCGCCGACCTTCACTGCAGTCGTTCCCAACACCAAAGTTCCGTTTACCGGCAAAGCCTTGATAATCACGTTGTAGATAGGCAGAGCCGTGTGGTCGACACAAGTTGCGGGGAACGCCTCCCTGGACAAAATTATCGAAGCGTCCTCAATTCCATCAATCCTCTTGTCCTGTCCTTCAACAACACACGGATTAGGAGCAAACTTATCATTATCGAGTATCTGCAGGGAGACAGGCCATTCACGGGAATTATCGTTGAATACGCCACCAAGCAAATTAAAGATATTCAATTGGAAAAATTCACGATTTTCTTCATCGTCATCATCGACAATCCACACCTTTATCTGCTCGCTCTCTCTTATGGCGGTCTCGCCACTCAAGATACGGGCCGAAAGCGTATCACGGCCGCAAATAGGCATATGCGTTTTAGCCGTATCGATGTCTTTGTAATTCGCATTATTTGTGCCCGCATTCGCAGCACCTGGCGTAAGCGCAAAGCAATAATCAAAGGTAACATCGTTTTTCGGGACTTTAGAAAGAGCGATATTCAAAGAAGTTCCCGTATAAGAGCCCGTAGCAGCAATAGCGTTAGCCGGGTCATCTTCGGACAGCTTCTGGTTAGAAACAATGTTAAGTCCAATCAGAGGCGGATCGAAAGGCACATACCTGAAACTAGATCCATCAAACTGGTCTCCGATGATAATCTTCTTAGCTATCAACTGACCCGCAATTACCGCCTGATTTGCAACAGTAATGGTTTCCTTGCTTATATAAGTTCCTTGCAAAGTTTTATAGTCTTGCCGAAAAGTCACTCCATTAGAAAAATAGATAAGCAAGTTACCTGCATAGTCTTCGTTTTCTATCAGATGCGCACCTGTGCCAACACTGGTATACGTCCCCGACTGAGTATTAAACGAATAATCGTCTCCAACATACATCACCTGAACAGTTATCCTCAAATTAGGCGAGAAAGTTTTCACAAAAACTCTTGTCAGTCGTCCACCTGGGGGCATGCGAACAATAAGTTTTCCATCTGTTCCGAAAGTAATTGAATTGTAAAACAGGTCTATCATTCCCGTTCCAGGAGGAACGTCCAAATACTGTTGGCCACCATTGTTCGCGATGCTTATGGTCTTACCACTAAAGAAAGAGGAATCCTTGATGAGAGGAATGGTCAAATCTGTCTTTGTATAGGGGACCTTGTCCTCTGCACAAGCTTCAGTTGCAGCATTTGCCCCTGTACGAAGATTTCCCCCACCTCTGGTAATGCTTGCTTGAGCGTTGGCATCAGCAGTTTTTCCTACACAGTATTGTCCCCTAAGGATACCGTTAACGTCATTTCCTGCAGTAAGGTTGCTGTCCGCACGGACAGGTCCCGTCGTCAACACGTTTCCGCCACCAGCGAAATTCAAATTAATGTCTTTTCCGATAATTATGGGACCACCAAACGTAGTTCCATCTCCCGTAGAGAAATTACCCGTAGCAGTACCCGTCCAACCCAATTCATCGGGGAAATTCACACGACTTCCAACTTGAACACCTTCTGTACCCCAAAGCTTATAACGCATGAGGTAATCCCAGTAAACCTGCTGGGAATCAGGTGAGACATTCAGGAACACTAGATTTCCGATGTCCGCCGCAAACGACGAACAAACAGCCCCGACCACCAGGGCTAGTCCTAGTAAATTTTTTTTAAGAAACCACATACACAGCCTCCTGGGCAGTGCCCAAATCCGCAAAGTCCCCTCGACAATACGGCACACACAATGTTAAATATAATTTATATTTCGCCCATTTCAAAACGGAATGTTTCAATTTGGATACATTTTGGTGATAAAACAGACGTTTTTTTGCACTTTTCTATAAAAAAAGCCCCGGAGCGGTTGTCCGGGGGATAACATCAACATGAAAAACACACAACAATCTTTATTTTTAGTTATATGCTATCCCGCACTTTAGGTCGGAAGGTGCACTGTTCAAGACTTCAAATAAATACACGTTCCCCGAAGATACACTTACAGGATTATAGCCATTCATTTTTATTTGATTTCCGCCAAAAGTTCCAATTACTATTTGGCTGCTATTTGTTGAACTTTTGCAGAAAAATCCATTTCGTGTTTCATTACCAATAGTGACGGAATACGTTCCACCTGCACTATAATTCAAGAATGTCGTTGTCGCTGTAACTGGAACTTCATCATAGTACGTCACTTCAAAATCACAACTTCCACCATTTCCACCTAGATAATTTTTCAGAGTCAACGTATACGTTAAGGTTTCTTTATCCGTTGAAGAGCCCACAAAACTGGTCAATGCACCTCCATTGTAACCATTAGGACTACTTACAATAACACCAGCATCATTCTTCAATGTTAGCGAATAAGAGCACTTGCTGTCATCATAGGCGCAACCTGTTACAGATGAAGGGGTCACAGTAACATTCAAACCCGTCCCTGCAGCTATATTCGCCACCGCACAGGTCGGCGGAAGGTCCGGTTCATACACGGCATAAGCTGGATCACAGGCTTTAGTGACGGGCGACCCTTCCCCATTTTGACCATGAAGTTCGTCAACTATAGAAAGCGAAACCGGCTGATTAATCAATGACGAGCCTGTGAAAGTCTTGGTCACCGAGTTTCCCGACGAACCCGAAAGAGCCCCATTCCAAGTGTGAGAAGAAACGGCCAAACACCCACTATAGCTAAAGTCCCATCTGTATTGAACAGGGTTTTTCGCCAGGTTGTTTGTAGCGCTAAGAAGCGTTCTGGTACAGGTATATTCATTAGCCTCACACCTACGCCTTATATTTGTTTTGCCACAAACAATATTCTCTCCACCCATACTGAACAAGACCGAAGCCTTGTCGCCAATAGTGGAGTAAGACACATTGAAAGTGTACGACTCTTGAGCGGACTGATAAGATTGATCTTCATGGGTAACGGAAGCTCCATCGTTCTGCGTCGTCACATTCCACTCTATATTCGAATACAAATCGCAAGTGCTGTTTTCATCCAATGTAACTGTATACGTAACAGGTTCTCTTATATAACCAATTGATGCAACAGTGCATGTTCCAGAAACGGAACCCTCAGCGCACCTCGGGCCATTATTGCCGCTGTTGTTGGAATGTATTGCTACAGAACTACTGCTCAACCGAACTACCTGTTCAGAACTACTGCTTTGGGACACAGAACTAACACTAATAACCATTTTTGAGCTACTGGAGCCAAGGTTAATAGAGGCTGACGTCTCACCTGCAACTTTCTGACTAGAACTGCAGCTCAACACAGACATATCGATGGAGCTACTGTTTCCCGATTTCTGGGAACTACTACTACCTGATGCACGGGCGACAGAGCTTTTCCCAGTAGAACCGTTGCTGTCATCATTATAGATATCCCTATACTCATCCTCATCATACCCGGCGGCACTGCTGTACTTGCTAGAACTGCCCGACGTTGCCACGCTGCTGCTGGTCACATCGTCATCGTCACCGGCACTATTAGAAGAAAAATCAAAAACAGGGAGCTTCTTGCCGTCTTTCCAGATAAAGGCGGAATCCCCTTCCACAACCACAATGTTTCCCGAAGAATCCCTGAGCACCTTGGTGTAATCGCCCTTGTATATCTCGCCGGTTTTCTTGGCCTTTTCCCAACAAACCGCGTCGTTCTTACAGGCATTCACCACGCTGTCTAGCATGTCGTAGTCAATTGTACTGGGGAAACGGCTAATCATCATCAGCTCGTTATCGGACAACGAGTCCACCGAGCCATCACCGCAGGACCAGACCAGCAGTCCTGCCGCCAAAATCGTCAACCCACAAACACTTTTTTTCCACATAATTCCCCTCCGTACAACTAAAATCGACCAGAGTGTATACTAAATATAACTTTTGAGGGCCTATTTTGCCAGCGAATGTAAAAAAATCTATGCATTAAATCACAGAGAAATGCCCGACTACCCCTTGTCGTTCGGGTAAAAACAAGCTAAATTGCGTAACCCCAGGCCCTGAACAATGATTATTTGCGGGCAATTCGCCAGGGCGAAAGCAGCAACGGACTTGCGAATCTTTATGTGTTCAGGTCGCCTGGGATTTTTTTTGCCCTATGATTCTCTGGACATTCCGACACACCAAGCCCTATAATCCAAACGATGTCTGCTACGGACAGTTGGACTTTGACGTGTCCCCCTCCTTTCCCGAAGAATCGTCAAGCGCTATCGAAGACTTTCTGAAGGCAGGCCCTAAGCCTACCAAGCTATACAGCAGTCCCCTACTCCGTTGCCTTCGCCTTGCCGAAGCAGTTTCCAAAGCTACAGGGCTTGCAATCGAAAAAGAGGACGCCCTCAAGGAAATCAATTTTGGAACATGGGAAGGCCAAAAGCTCACCGCCGTTCCCAGGGCAGAGATGGCTGGCTGGATGCAAGACCTGCGCGGGTTCCGCTTCCCGGAGGGAGAGAACTTCTACGACATGGACAAGCGGGTCGGCACATTCCTAGACACGCTCCCCGACGACGGCGAATTCTTGTGGGTAACACACGCTGGCGTCATTGCCGCCCTGCAGCACTTTGCCTGCGGCCTCCCCGACAGCGACTTTGTAGAAGGCAAGTTCAGCTACACCATGGTGAACCGCTTTGAACTTACACGCAATGCCGAAGGCCATTACCGCGGAACCTTCACAAAGATTCACGACGGCATCCAGATGCCGCCACTCCCACTGGGCTAAAAGCCTGGTTAAAAATCCAACGTCATGAGCGCCTGAGCCCCACCTGTAAGGGTGGGCAACAAGGCCAGGTGAACCGGGTTATCAAAGTCGCTCAAAAGAGCATCTACCGCCGCATCGCCAATAGAGTACAGATAAATTAGCGCTATACCCCAAATGTACTGGTTGCGGTTTTTGCGGTAATAGGTGGTACGTTCGGCAACACGCTCGTAATCTTCGGATTCTGGGCTCTCGGCCTCCATCGTATGCTTGCGCTTCACGTAATAGTCCACCATCTTCTGCGAAGTCCAAATGCTGGTACTAGCCCCAATAAGTCCCATGTACAAAAGCCCCGCCTTGCCGAACTCCCCATTGTACATCTGTCCAAATCCGGGAATCAGAGCCCAAAGAATAGCCGTTTTCATACTGCGGAGCTCAACACTCCTGTAGTTGTTGTTCCACCAAATTCCAAAGGCATCGAACATGCCGTACAGGTGGAGCCCAAGCAGCCAGGCGTTCTCTGCAATACGCAGGTCTTCTTGTTCCTTTTTCTTATCGCTCTTTTCGCGGACGCGATTTACATATTCGTTGCGTTTTTTCTGGTATGCCGGTATGCTATCCCGCTCTGCAAAAGCCAGTTTACGCGTATAGATGGCCACCGAATCTTGGAAGGGCTTCGCCTGTTTCAAAACTCGGTCCTTCTGGAAGGCCTTGTTGTAATAGACTTCGTAGAACAGGAACGCCTCAAAGGCCGTAATGAACCCGCCGCGAATGTAATGTTCAGTATAGTAATGCCCACCACCAGGGAATATGCTGAAAAGCATGGTCAAGGGGAGCGAATTACGGGCAGTAGGAACATCCCACTCGTTTACCGTAAGAGTATCGATAGATTCAATGCCGGTCTTACCCTTTTGGAGGGGGTCGCTCTGTGCAAAAAGCGGTGCCACTCCCAGGCACACGAGCAGAGCTATGTAAGCAATGAATTTCATCGTAGGTGAAATGTAGTAATAAGTAAGAAGTAACAAAGCTTTAAAAGCAGAAAGTGGTATATTTTCGCTGTTGAAATAAAATTCAACAAAAATACAGTTATGTCATTTTTTGTCGTTAATTTTTAGCTAGATTAAGGAGCATGAAAGCAATGACTGCTACAAACAAGAACATCCAGGAGCTGGTCGCCGAAATCCAGAAGGCGCTGCTTGCCCGGGGCGAAATGCTTGCCACCGCAGAATCCTGCACTGGCGGGCTTATCGCCTCCGAGATCGTGAACGTGGCGGGCAGTTCCGCCGTGTTTGCAGGGGGCATCGTTGCCTACCAGAATTCGGTGAAGCATGAACTGCTGGGAGTCCCTGCCGAGATTCTCGAAAAGCACGGTGCCGTAAGCCGCGAAACGGTAGAAGCCATGGCCAAGGGCGCCCGTGAAAAGTTCCATGCCGACTGGGCCGTAGCCACCTCGGGCATCGCAGGCCCAGGAGGTGCCGAACCCGGCAAACCCGTGGGTACAGTGTGGATGAGTGTCAACAGTTCTTTGCAAAATGAGGCTTTTTGTAAAATTTTCGCAGGAAATAGGCAGGAAATTCGCGAAAAAAGCGTCTATTACGTGTTGAGCAAGCTACTTTTTTTGCTAAATAACCAAAAAAGCACTTGCACAAACGAACACTAATTTATATATTAAAACAAGAAAACAATAAAAACGGAGTCAATCATGGCTAAAAAAACGACAACACCCACCAGCAACCTTTCCGGCGAAAAAGCTAAAGCAGTCGAGGCGGCCATCGCCCAGATCGAGAAGAACTACGGGAAAGGTTCCATCATGGCTCTCGGCAGCCAACCCGTCGAAGAAATCCCCGTCATCCCGTCGGGCTGTATCCAGCTGGACATGGCCCTCGGCGTGGGCGGTTTTCCCCGTGGTCGTATCATCGAAATTTACGGACCGGAATCCTCCGGTAAAACTACCCTCACCCTCCATGCCATTGCCGAAGCTCAGAAGCTCGGCGGCGTAGCTGCCTTCATCGATGCTGAACACGCCTTCGATGCAGTCTATGCCCGCAAGTTGGGTGTAGATATCGAATCCCTGCTGGTTTCCCAGCCCGACACTGGTGAGCAGGCCCTGGACATCGCCGAAACCCTGGTTCGTTCCGGCGCCATCGACATCATCGTCATCGACTCGGTAGCGGCCCTGGTACCCCAGGCCGAAATCAACGGCGAAATGGGCGACAACCATGTGGGTCTGCAGGCCCGCCTCATGAGCCAGGCTCTCCGCAAGCTCACTGGCATTCTTTCCAAGTCCAACACCTGCATGCTGTTCATCAACCAGCTCCGTATGAAGATTGGCGTCATGTTCGGCAACCCCGAGACCACCACTGGCGGTAATGCCCTTAAGTTCTACGCCACCCAGCGTATCGACATCCGCCGTATCGCCGCCATCAAAGACGGCGAAGAGGTCATCGGTAACCGTACACGCGTCAAGGTTGTCAAGAACAAGGTGGCAGCGCCCTTCACCCAGTGCGAGTTCGACATTCTGTACGGTTGCGGCATCTCCCGCGAAGCCTCCGTCCTGGACCTTGCCTGCGAACTGGACATCATCCAGAAGAGTGGCTCCTGGTTCAGCTACAACAATGAGCGTATCGGACAGGGCCGCGAGAACACCCGCCTGTTCCTGAAGGACAATCCGGAACTCTGCGACGAAATCGAGCAGAAGATCCGCGAAAGCATGAAGGACGTGGAGCTGTTCAAGCTGGGCGAGCAAGATGCCGTCTCCGCCGACGACGAGATTTCCCTCTCTGAAACCGGTTCGGAGGGGTAATCCAAGCCAAAAAACAATCTATTAACCCTTAACAAAACGAAGGCCCGAACCTTTTTAGCCATTGTACGGTTCGGGTCTTTTTGTTTTTGGAACAAAACCCGCCAAAAAGTGAGAAAGAACACATTTTCACCTAGTAACGGTTGCACTTCCCCCAAGATTAGACTATATTACGGAAAGAACTTATTCAAGGAGTTAATATGAAATTCTGGAAACTCGGCGTTGCCCTTTCCCTCACTGTCGCTTTCGGCCTCACCGCTTGCGACGAATCTTCCACCGAAGCCAATGGAAAGACCATCGGCATTGACGACGATTCCTACGAAGCTGGCAAGGTTGCCTGCGTGGTGACCGGCAAGGATCCGTTCGTTCAGGAAATGAGAATGGACGACCTGAAGATTACGCTTACCGTTTCCTTCGACAACGGCAAGATTACCGAAACCGTCAAGCACAACAAGGAAATTCCCCAGGACACTTGCGATCACTACAAGCTTGACCCCCTTTACGAATCGGTCACTTGCGAAGCTGAAACCATCACCGCAGTGAACAAGGGTAAGGCCGAAAAGGTCGAATACGAAGCCCTGACTGGACTTGTGGAAGAAGCCTGCAAGCAGTCCAACGGACAGGACATTCCCAAGAAGGAAACAATTGAAGAGAACATTCCCAAGCTGGATAAGTGCACCGCCGAAAACAAGGACACGGAAGCCGAAGTCTTTGAAGGCAAGGGCGTATTCGTAGTCTGCGACGGCGAAAAGTGGGTTCCCAGCAAGGTTGAATGCGAAGGCGAAGCCAAGGTCGATATCGCTACCTTCACTCTGGCCTGCAAAGACGGCAAGTGGACTCTCGAAGGCGAATGCGAAGACGGCAAGACCGAAACCAAGACCGTTCCGGGCATTGCTGAAGTGACCGCCACCTGCACCGACGGTGCTTGGGTGATCAACGCCAAGACTGAAGCTAAGACCGAAGACGCCGGTGAACCCGCAACTAAAGAAGCTTCCGAAGAATAATCGGTTCTACCAGCTGTAAACTTTACAGAAAATCCCGCGAGCAATCGCGGGATTTTTTTGTCAAAGCAAAAAACAAAAACTAAAGATCCTTGTACAAAACCAGCTTGCGACCGCTACCAAGCGCCACACGTACAAGACTGCGGACAGCGTCTGCCCTAGCAGGAAAATCCACCGGATGGAGGGCTATCCGCGGGAGCCCCACCGGAGCTTTAAGGATCAGTTCGCCGAACTTGAAAGCGGGCCGAACCAGAAAATCCGGGATTCCAGCAAAACTCGCCACCGGAGACGCAAAACGTTTTCCCTTTGCGGTAGTCAACGAAAAACGGTCCTCAAAAAGCATGCCCTGTTCCCGCACCTGCTTACGCAAATGATCATTGCTGTACCAGGTGGGCGGGATAAACGCCACAGGCCTTTGCGCCCATTCGCCAAACAAATCATTCCAAGCCGTGAGCCCCGCCTGCAAAAGCCTGTTGGACTCGTACTCGCTAAGCCCCGCAAATTCCGCCTCGCCATGGGTCAGGTTCATCCCGATAAGCCCCATATAACTGCGGCCCTGGCTGAATTCCGCCTTGTGTTTGTAGCCGTGCAAGGCAAACTCGAAACCTTCCGACTGCAACTGGGCAAGAGCCTCGCGAAATTCCTGTACCGCCTCAGCAGAAGCCTTCTCCGTATCCGGAATCACCAGCACACTAAACGGAGCACCCACCAGTTCCTTGAGCTCCTCAAGAACGGGGACAACCTTCTGGTAGTTCCAGACGCTGAAATCGTGAAAGCAGAGTAGAAATTTTTTGCGAGCCATGCTTTGAATATAGTAATTAAAATCTAGATGGCGGATCAAGCCCGCCATGACGTCATTCCGGCCTCCGAGTCGGAATCTAAGAACTAATATATTCTATCTTTTCTATCATGTTTGAATCTATCATTCTCGCACTTTTGCAGGGCCTCGCCGAATTACTCCCCAATTCCAGCACCGACCACCTTGTGCCCGGGCACGAACTTTTAGGCATGAATGAAGCCGGCATGTTCTTC
>JAEEGL012274106.1_pt1 | contig 18521 bp, 9 predicted proteins | sample 9134231 | NCBI WGS metagenome assembly JAEEGL01 (sample SAMN16246548, study PRJNA631951) | gut metagenome | biome: gut microbiome; feature: rumen; material: fiber-attached | host: Bos | place: Iran: Karaj | collected 2018-10 | reverse complement strand
GGTACGAGGAAGCACCGGATGTTGGTGTTCGACGCGTCGGCATTGAGGTTGCCCAGCGGATAGGGCTGCTCGTAGGTACGAGTCACCGTGCCGTTGGTGAATTTGACGAGGAACTTCGAGGGGTCGCTGCGATCGACGGTCAGCGTCACGGCACCGGCCAGTTTCTGCAAGCCCGTCTCATCGGCTGTGGGATCCTGCATTGAGGTGCTCGACGCGAATTTGAAGGGGAGTTTATAGAAGTCGCTGCCCCACTGCGAGTTATATGTGATGGTGTCGTTGGTCAGGTCGAAGCGGATGGCTCCGTACTCCTTGTAGTCGGCGGTGCCGCGGTCGGCGTCAGCGCAGATAATCAAGGCGAAGTTGTGGTAATAGACCTGGTCGTCGGGTTTGATGTTGAGTGTGAACTGTGCGTTCCACTTCTGTCCGTCGGGCACCACATAGTATTTAGAGAATGCCTGCCACCATCCGGAGGAATAGTCGGTATTGCCGATGGTATATACATCTTCATTCATGCCAACGAGCTCTTCCTCGCCCTTGTTGGCGTTGGCCTCTGCGATGGCGTCGGCCAGCCAGTCGGGAGAATTGACATTATAGAGGTCGCCTCCCTCGCATCCGGTCATGGCCATCAGGCCGAGTGCCGCGCCGCAGAATATGGATGCTAATTTATTGAGATGTCTCATAATTGTTTTTTTATTGATTGATGATTATTTTTTGGGGGAGAAAGCTATTTTATAGATTCACTACAGGATGAACGGTCCAGCCTTTCTGCGTGAAGTAAGCCGAGTTGTCGATATCATAGTTGGCCGAGTTGCCAACCAGGTTGGAGTTGTCGTTCAATGTACCCTGGAAGATGGGCAGGAACTCATGGCCAGGCAGGAAGGTGTCGTACGAGCTCTTGCTGCATGTGCCGTAAACGACAGCGTCTTTCGGGGTGTAGGTATAGACACCGCCATCATAATCGGCCTTGGTCCAGTAGTTGAAGGCTCCGTGCTCCTTGAGCTGCTGCAGGCGGTCGGCGCTGTAGAAGAATCCCCAGCGGACGAGGTCGAAGCCGCGGCCGAACTCACAACCGAACTCTTTCGGGCGCTCCACGTTGGCGATCTGCTCAAACAGCTTGTCTTTCGAGCCGAAGTCGGCGAGTTTCAGACCGGCCAGTCCGGCGCGGGCACGCACTTGGTTGATCCAGTCGATAGCCTGCTGTGTGGGACCGTTCACCTCGTTCTCGCACTCGGCGGCGCGCAGCAGCACGTCGGCGTAGCGCATCAGTCTGAGGTTGATACCGCAGTGCAGACCCGTCACCACCTTGTCGTACAGACCCGTGCGCAGGTTGGTGTTCTTGGCGATGGGCAGACCGCCGTAGCTGTTGTGGGTCACCACGAAGTCGGTGGGAGTCATCGTCGCCTTGTAGCAGACATTGCCATACTCGAAGCCTTCCCATTCGGCCTCGTAGGTGCCGATGGTCCAGTAGAGACGCGGGTCGAGACCGTTGCTGGTGGTGCGCTCAGCCTTGAACAGGTTGTAGAGCCAGGGCGAAGCCGAGATATCGGCCCAGCCGCCGAAGTTGCCCGGTCCGTAGTTGCTCTCGATAGCGTGTCCCTGTGTGGCGTTGGCGCTGGTGTTGACGGGTGTCCACTCATCGTCGGTGCCCTGCGACTCGAGGTCGAGGAACTGCACCTCGAAGAGGCTCTCGTCGTTGTTCTCGTAAGCGGGACCCTCGCGGAAGTTGTCGCCGTAGTTGGCCATCAGCTTATAGGTGCCGTACTGGCCGCCGATGATGGCTTTGAGCACGGTGAGTGCCTCGCTGTATTTGTGGCGCACCATGAGCGTGCGGGCATAGTAGCCGGCGGCGGCGCCACAGGTGGCACGTCCCTTGGCCCACTGGCCACCCTCATCACGCGAGGGAAGCAGGGTCATCGCCTCGGCGAAGTCGGCCTCCACCTGGTCGAGCACGCGGTCGTACTGTGCGAAACCGTTCTCCTCACCCTCCTGCTGGTTAGCGATATAGAGTCCGTCGAGCGAGGAGTACTGTGTGTAGTCGGTGATGAGAGCGGGGTTCTGGTAGTAGCCCGCGAGGTTGTAGTAGGCCAGGCCGCGGATGAAGAGGGCCTGCCCCTTGATGCGCTGCATCTGCTGCGAGAGCGAGGCGTTGTCGCCTTCGCAGCGCGAGAGTACGAAGTTGCACACGTTGATGGTGTAGTACCAGTCGCGCCACGACCACTGACCGATCTCGTCGGTGATGGCTTCGTTGAAGTCGTCGAAGGGTCTGTACCAAACCTGCGAGGCGTTCCATGCCTCATCGCCGCGCATCACGTCGATGTTATAGCCCACACGGGCGTAGGTGCCCTCCATACGGATGTGGTTGTAGCAGGCTATCACGCTCTCCTCCAAATCATTGGCTGTATAGCCGAAGGTTCCTGATGTCTGCTGGTTGGGGTTGGTCAACTCCAGCTTGTCTTCGCATGAGGTCATCACGCCGAGGCCCAGGAACAGGGCAAGAAAGATTTTATGTAGTTTCATATTGATTGATTTCTTCTGATTTGTCATTATTCCTTAGTCAATTAGAACGAGAAGAGGATACCTGCCATGAAGCTCCGTGCACTGGGGAACGAGCAGAAGTTGTAGCCCGGTGTGAAAGTGCCGCCGGCATAGTCAACGTTGTAACCCTTGTAGCCAGTGAAGGTGTAGAGGTTCTGCGCCGACACATAGACGCGGGCACCGGTGACTACTCCCTTGAACACTTTGTCGGGGATGTTATATCCCAACTCGATGTTGGCAATCTTCCAATAGGCTGCATTCTGGATCTTACGGTCGCTGAAAAGGTCGTTCCATGCCATGGTGGCACCAGAGCCTTGATCAGTACTATAGTAGGTGCGGGGCACGCTGGAGACGTAGGTCAGTCCGTCGTCCGACCAGCGGTTGGCATCGAGCATGGCCACGTCTTTGTTGCCGGGTCCGTAGCATGAGTTGAGGCTGTTGTAGATATCGTCGGTCACATGGTAGTTGAGCGCTCCGAAGGTGGAGATGCTCAGGTCGAAGCCTTTGTACTCGAGGTGTGCGCTCAGACCGAAGTTGATCTTGGGCAGACCGCTGCCGAGCACCACCTGGTCATCGCCATTGATGATACCGTCGTTGTTGACATCCTCGTAGAGGCAGTCACCCACGTTGGCACCGGGCTGGACGACATGATTGCCTTCGGCGTTGACATGGTCGTCGAGGTCGGCCTGCGTGCGGGCGATACCTTTGTATTTCCAGCCGTAGAACTTACCCACTTCCTCGCCCACTTCAGTCTTATAGGCGCCGGTGATGTAAGACTCTGTGCCGAAGCCGAGCGAGGTCACCTTGTTTTTCAGGGTGCTCAGGTTGGCGCTGATGTCATAGCGCAGCGGGTGGTCGTGATTGCGATAGGTGGCCGAGAACTCGAAACCGCTGTTCTCCATCTCGGCGGCGTTCATCGTCACAGAGGTATTGGCCACACCTGCATTGGCCGGCACGGGCACGTTGTAAAGCAGGTCGGTAGAGATGTTCTTATACCATTCGGCGGTGAACTCCAAGCGGTTGTTCCAGAAGGCCAGGTCGATACCCACGTTCATGGTCTTTTTCTTCTCCCAAGCCAGCTTTTCGTTGACGAAGGTAGAGATGGCGGAACCGGTGACAGGGCTGTTGCCAAAGCTATAAGTCATGTTGTTGCGGGCCATGGTAGCCTGATAGACATACTCACCGATGTTCTCGTTACCGAGCTCACCATAGCTACCACGCACCTTGAACAGGTTGATGAGGTTGTGGTCGAAGGGGAAGAAGCTCTCACGGTCGAAACGCCAACCCACAGACACTGAGGGGAAGGTGCCCCAGCGGATGTCCTTGGTGAGGCGCGAGCTGCCGTCGCGGCGGATGATGGCCGAGAGGAGGTACTTGCCGTCGTAGTCGTAGGTCAGACGTGCGATGTACGAGGTGAGGGCGTGCTTGGTCTCAGTAGATGAGGCATTGCGGCTGGTGGCGTTCTGCAACTGCAGGAAGTAAGGCTCTGCGAAGTTGACGCCCCAGGCATTGAGGATGTCGGCGTTCTCCTCCTCGTAGGTGATACCACCCAGCAGGTTGAGGTGATGCAGACCGAAGGTGCCGTCGTAGGTAAGGGTGTTCTCCACGAGGAAGTCAGAGTAGGTGCGGCGGTTCTTGTCGAGGCGCTCGTTGCTCTTGTCGAGATACACACGGTTGCTCTGGATCCATGCCGACACCCAGGTCTTATCCTGTGCGAAGGTCTTGCTGTACGAGAGGTTGAGTTTGTAGTTGAGCTTGTGGTTGTCGTTGGCCAGACCGATCATCTTGAGCAGATCGACATCGGCAGAACCGGTGGCCACCACGCGGTCAACGATGGTGTTGCGGGTGAGCATGTTGTTCACCAACAGGGGGTTGGAGGCCGAGATATCACCGTGGATGCCGTCGTAATACACACCGTAGCCGTAGGCATCGTAGTTGTAGCTGCTAGCCGATCCCACCTGGCTGTCGAGCACCCATGTGGTGGGGTCGTAGGCCTTGATGGTGGGCTGCATGAGCAGTGTGCCGCGCAACACGTTGGTCACGTCGCCATACAGACCCTGCACATACTCAGAGGCGTTGGAGAGTCCCATACCGTCCTGGCTGGAGTGTGAATAGACCAGCGAGGTGCGGAAGTTGATGAACTTGGTCTCCATGGTGTTGTTCACGCGGGCGGTGAAACGGTCGTAGTTAGGACCGGCGCCCTCGAGCGTTCCCTTCTGGCTGAAGTAGTCAAGACCTATATTATAGGTGCTGTGTGCGCTACCGCCGCTCAGGTTGATGTTGTGGTTCTGGCGGGTACCTGTCTTGAACACCTCGTCAAACCAGTCGGTGTTGGTGCCGTCCTGGAACTGATAGCGTCCGGTCTCGGGGTTGAGGCTGTAGCCAGCGGCCAGCGGGGTGTTGCTGTTGGCATTGGCCTGACCCAGATACTGACTGTACTGGTCGGCATCCATCACGTCGTAGGTGCTGCTGGGGATGACATCCACACCGAAGTAACCCTTGTAGTCCACGCGCAGGGGCTGGTCTTTCTTACCGTTCTTGGTGGTGATGATGACCACACCGTTAGCGGCACGCGAACCGTAGATGGCACCTGCCGAAGCGTCTTTGAGCACCTGGATGGTCTCGATGTCGTTGGGCGAGAAGTCGCGGATGGTAGTACCCATGGGTACGCCATCAACCACATACAGAGGAGCGGTGCTACCGAATGAACCGATACCACGGATGCGAACTGAGGGGTCGGCACCGGGCTGGCCGTCTGAGGTGATTTGCACACCGGCGACTTTACCTTCCAGCATCGTGGAGATGTTGGAGTTTGACACGCGTTTCATTTCCTCGGCATTAACGATGGCCACGGAACCGGTGAGGTCGGCCTTCTTTTGTGTACCGTATCCGACGACAACCACCTGCTCAAGCATGTTCTCGTCTGAAGAGAGTGTGATCTGTCCCAAGGCAGCGCGGCCGCCAACGGAGACCTCCTTGTCTTGGTAACCCACGTAGCTGACAACGAGCGTGCCGTTGCCGGGCACGTCTAACTGGAAATTACCGTCAAGGTCGGTCATAGTACCGGTATCGGTACCTTTCACCCTGACTGTGGCACCGATGAGGGGCTCACCGTCGGGATCAACAACTTGGCCGCTAACCTTAACGTTCTGTTGAGGCGCTTCTGCTGCTATCGCCGGATTGGCTGTGAAAACGAGCCCTCCAACGACGCCAAAAGTAAGCATCCCTGAGAATAATAATTGTTTTAGCATTGTAAATTGTTTAAAAGGTTGTATATTTTGGTAATTAGTAAAAATGCGTATTAGGTCGTCATCTTCATCGTGCTGCATCCGCACGGGTTTCAAATTTCATCAGGTCATCGTCGTGTCATGCTAAAATTGACACGTGGCAAAATTAGATTTAATACATTTACATATGGTGGACAAAAATGTAAAAGAGGTGGACAAAATGATTTTTGTGGTTATTTTCCCCCGTTTTTCATAGTTTTTTTACGCAAAATCATCCACCATTCTCACTTTTTAACTGTTTTTTTTGATTCAAAGTTGACATTATCATCTTCTCCTGTTTGTCTCTTCATTTTTTACGCGATAGTATTCGTTCTTGTATTATTTTAACCTTCTCAGGGTAATCTTTTTTGTTGTAGTTTGTGTTTTTTCTTGCTATTTTAACCTAAACCGTTCATTCCGTTTTTCTTGGTTTATTTTTCTTCTTTCAGTTTTTCCACATAAGTGCTGGGGCTGCAACCATAGAGGTTGGTAAAGCAGCGGGTGAAATATTTAGGGTCATTGAACCCTACTCGGTATGCTATTTCTTTGATGTTGCGGTTGGCCACATTGTCTATCAGCATCTGCCGGGCAATGCGCAGTCGGTAATCGCGGATAAAATGACCGGCACTCATGCCGGCTTCAGCATTCATCCGTTTCGACAACTGGCTACGGCTCATTCCGATGGATTCGGCGAATTCCTCAATGCCGAACTCGCTGTCCATGTAGTGCTGCTCCATGGCTGCAGTGGCGCGCTCCATAAATGTGAGGGCCTTTGCCTCTTCGTTGTCGGCCTCAATGCTCCGATGCAGACTATTCTGCATATGCTCGTGTGAGTCGAGAATGTTCTGAATACGCACCTGCAGATGTTCCGGAGCGTCGCTCTCGTCAAGCACCTTGCGGATGGGTGCTAAAAGTTTCTCAGCCTCTTTCTGCCGCAGCGATGCAATGCGCATCCGGTATAACCACACACCAAGTGCGGTCAATGCCATTACCCAGAGTAATGTAAACCACCAACTCTTCCAGAAGTAGGGTTTCACTTCCACACCGATACTGATGACATGGTTGTCAGACTTGTCGCCGCTGGTGTATTTCACCTCAAAAGTATAGATGCCTGGCTTCAGGCTGGTGTATCTCACAGAGTGTTCGCCAGGTTTCAAGGTGGTCCATTCGTCCTCAAAACCTTTCATGCGGTAACTGTAGTGCTCTTGCGATTCGCCCATATAGGTCAGCGTGGAGAAATCGATGGCCATCGACTTGTTCGACTCGTGCAGAATGATGCGTTTCGCCTGTGAGATGTCAGCGTCGATAATATCACTGTTGTCGGCGTTGATCATCTGATTGTCAACCTGTAGCCTTGTGAAGGTCAGACGCACTGACGGGTGCACGTCATCATTCTCGCCACGTATTTCTGTCAGACTGTTGATGCTGCCCAGATAAATGGCGCCGTCGGGGCCTTTTACCGCTGAGTTCCAGTAGAACCGCTGACAGGCCAAACCGTCTTGCTCGAAATAATTGTTGAAGGTCTGTGTGATAGGATTATAGATTGACAGACCATTGTTGGTCGTGATCCACAGCCTTCCCTGCACGTCTTCGACAATACTTTTCACTGCATTGTTAGCAAGGCCGTTTTCGGTGGTCAGTCCCTCAAAACGCTCCTCGCCGCTCTTGGCGTCAATCACACGTCGGTAAAGCCCGTAGCCGTTCGACCCCAGCCACAGGGTGCCGTCTTTCGTCTCGCAAAAACAACTGATTTTATCGATGACAGGAGAGCCGGGGCGGTCGAGTTTGTTGCGTAAATGCCGATAGGCGAACGTGCCGTTGCTTTTTTTCCTTGAATGGAGGTCGATGATGCACACGCCTGTCAGGCAGCCCATCCACAACTGTCCGTCCTTGTCGATATGTGCTCCGATGCAGCCGCGGATGTCGCGGTTGCCGTCAAACGGGTCTTCCAATGTCTCATTTTTCAGGTCATAAAAGAAAATGCCGTCATTGGAACCTATCCATAGGGCCTCATTGTAGGGGTCGAATGCCAACGAGCCGATGTAATCGGTCAGTGGTGCCATCGGGGCTGGCAATACCAAGTGATGCAAACCGTCGTGCGTGGCAGTGTTGATGACATTCACACCGCCGCCCCAAGTGCCTATCCACAAGCGCCCGTGGGTGTCGGGAGCCAACACCGAGACGGAATTATGCGATAAAGGCGAATTTGATGTGGTCCAATGGGCGAAATGCCCGTTAGCATCCCTGCGATTGAGTCCTCCCTCAACCGTGCCGGCCCACAATGTGCCGTCGGGCTCCACATACATGGCGTTGACGGGGTTGGCCGACAACGAACCGGGATCTTGGTCATCGTGGATGTAGTTGCGTAAGAGGAACGGTTGTGGGGTGATTTTCACGATGCCCGCTGTCTCCGTGCCAATCCAAATCTGCCCCTCACGTATCATCAGGCAGAGCACAAAGTCGCTTGGCAGAGGCTTTTTCGGAGAGGCCGTGCTCCAATGCGAAAATGTGCCCGTCTGCTCATCAAGGATATTTACACCCCGTAATGAGCCGATCAGCAGTTGACCGTCGGGGGTGATGGCCAGCGAGGTGGCAAAATCATGCGATAGCGAGTTAGGGTCGGCGCTGTGACGGTAGGATGTCAGACGGTTGTTGTATTGGTCATAGGCATACAATCCCAGATTGGTGGCTATCCAGATGGTGCTGCCGCGTTTGAGCATGTCGGTGACATAAAGCCCCTGTAATTGCTCTGCCGCCGGGGCGATATCCTTGCGGACAAGTGTCTCTCCCGATTCTGACAGGCGGTAAAGGCCGTTTTCGATGTTGATCCAAACCGAACCGTTGTGCTCAATGTCGCGAAGGGTGATGCCGGGTGTATTGCCACGGTATCCGCACCGGCTGATGTGCGCCACCTTGCCGTCTTTTTGGAAGGTGTAGCGGAAGATGCTGTCACGCGTCACCTGCCACAGACCGCCTTTGCTGTCGGAATAGACCCTGGCCGTCGGTTGCGAAAGATATGCGCTGATGTCACCTTTGCCGTAAGAAGGGGTCACATTGCCCATCGTTTTCAGATTGATTACCACCGTACTCTCGTCATAAGCCATCCACAGGCGTTGGTGACCGTCTTCGGCAAATCCCAGGCACGAATTGCTGATAACGTCCGTACCATGGCTCACTGTGGGTTTCATAAAAGTATATCCGTCGTAGCGCACGGCGCCGCCCCCGTAAGTTGATATCCAAATAAACCCCTGGCTGTCAGTATAAATCTGATTGACATAGTTGTGCGGCAACCCCGCCGTCAGGTCAATCACCGACATGTTGTAGCGGGCGTTCACCTGTTCTTGAGCCGCCAAGCTGCCTGTCAACATGAGCAGACAACAGATAATAGATATCAACCGTTTTATTTTCATTTTTTTGTTTATTTCAGCATGTGTTTTTCTTGGGAGGTTGGAGAGAGCCCCATTTGGTCGGGGGGCTTTATCTTTTCATCCAGTATTCTCGTTCTTTCGGTGTCATTTTCTCGATGGCGTATCTGAGGGCTGTGCGGGGCATGTCAAGGGCGTGTTGATCGAGGAAATCACGGAGCAGATCCATGCTCACTCGCTTGCCCAGTTCGCGTAGCATCCAGCCCACTGCCTTGTGCATCAGGTCGTGTGGGTGGTGCAGGTGTATCTCTGCATAGCGCAGACACCACGCCGCATCACCCATCTGCATCGTCTTCCATGTGCATACCATGCTCATGCGCTGCTTCCAGAGGTTGGTACTATAGGCCAATTGGTCCATGATAGTCTGTTTGTCGCCCAGACAGGTGGGGAGCATCAGCCAATGTCCTAATATTTTGGGTGCTGACATATCCACCAGATCCCAATTGTTGGCCCGCTCGGCGTGGTTCAGGTACATGGTCACTATTTCGTCGCGGCGTCGGATGGCTTTCTCGTCATAGGCCAGCCGTTTCTTTGCCTGGGCTTCAAATTGGCTTACCATGATGAGCAGTCCGCACAACCTTACCTCATGCCATTCGCTCGTCAACAGTTGCGGCACCTCGTCGAGTGGCAGTTGTTTCGCTATCTTGACCACTTCGCGTGTTTGGGGTACTTTCAGCCCGATAAACTTGTCGCCGTAGCCGTATTCTCCGGGGGCTGTTTTGAAAAAGCCCATCAAGATGCGCCGCTGGTCATCATCGCCCTGCGACACCATGTAGTCGATAATCTCTTGTGCAGTCATATTTTTGAAAGGGCCTCCACTGTTTTACCTCCGATCGCTTATCTCTGAACTGTCTGTCTGCAAAATTAGTGAAAAATTTAGAATATGCCAAATCGGGCATGTGTTTATCAATATGTACATCCCCTCAAATACCAGTCTTAACAATCAAAATTCTGTATATTTCCTATATAAATATACAAAAGCACTCCCTATCTTGTTAAAATTATATAATTTTGCATTTCTTTTTTTTATTTTCTTAATAGAGAGACCTATTTTTGCACAATCCAAAGTGCTAAAATTATTGTTAGATAGTTATTGTAAACCGACAAAATTTTATGTATTTTTATTTTACTTAGCGGATTTATTTTATATAATAATACGAGTGAGTTTATGAAAAAAAGTTTAACAATTCTTCTATCCATGTTGTTCCTCGGAGTAGGAATGGCATGGGCGCAAACGACCATCACGGGTAGCGTGGTGACACAGGAAGAGGGTGATCCCATCGTAGGGGCCACAGTTCGGGTTGTGGGCACACAACAAGGTACGGTGACCGATTCCGATGGCGCGTTTACCGTGACAGTGCCCAACACCAATGCTGAATTGCAGGTATCCTATGTAGGATATATCTCGCAGACAGTACCTGCCCGTAATGGCATGAAAGTCGCTTTGTCGTCTGACGAAAACGTACTCAGCGAGGTGGTCGTCACCGCTCTGGGTATCAAACGCTCAGCCAAAGCATTAGGTTATTCAGCCACTGCCGTTAATGGCGATGAAATCGCCAAGGTTCGTACCAACGACATCATGAGCAGTATCGCCGGTAAGGTGGCAGGTGTGTCTATTTCGAGCACCTCGTCCGACCCCGGTTCATCAAATGCTGTCATCATCCGCGGTATCAGTTCATTGAGCGGCTCCAACCAGCCTCTTTATGTCATCGACGGTGTGCCGATGGTCAACAGGGCTGTTTACAGTTCCAACGGTCTCGACAACGGTTTCGACTTCGGTAACGGTGCCGGAGCGGTCAACCCCGACGACGTGGAGAGCATGACCGTGCTGAAAGGCGCTGCCGCTACCGCACTCTATGGTAGCCGCGCTGCTAACGGTGTCATCCTTATCACCACCAAGTCTGGTCAAAAACAGGCCAAAGGACTCGGCATCGAGTATAATGGCGGTCTGCAGTGGGAAAGCGTGCTTCGTCTGCCCCAACAGCAGAACGACTTCGGTATGGGTTGGTACGGAAACCACACCGAGATTGAGAACGGTTCATGGGGACCGAAGTTTGACGGCTCCATCCAGCGCTACGGTCAGATTTACAACTATCAGCAGCACATGAAATCGTTTGTGGCCATCCCGTCGAATATGAAAGATTTCTTCGATACGGGTTTCCGCTATTCCAACAGCGTGTCATTCAACGGTGCCACAGACGCTTCCACCTTCTTCCTCTCGCTTTCACAAATCAAGGAAGACGGTATCATCCCCACAGATGCTGACTCTTACCGCAAATATACTTTCTCTGGACGTGCAAGCCACAAAATCAAGGACGTGACTATGAGCATGTCGGTCAATTACGCATGGAACTCCAACGACTTCGTGACCACTGGTCAGAAGACAGGCTCTATGTACAATGCCATCATGCAGACTCCGCGTGATATCAGTATCACAGAGATGAAAGACCTCAGCGATCCTTTCAACACTCCGGGTTATTACTACACTCCTTATGGTGTGACCAATCCCTACTACATCCTTGAGAACTATCTCAACAACTATGAGGCTTCACGCTTCTACGGGAAATTGCAATTCGACTATGATTTCCTGAAGTATTTCCGTCTGACTTACCGTTTCGGTCTCGACACACAGACGGGTCATCGCAACACCGGTCAGCCCAACCTTGAGAAACTCTTCGAAGGCACGGCAAACGGCGGCGACCTCACAGGAGAGACTGGTAGCGTCAGCCAGAATACCACACGTCAGCGTGAAATCAACCACGACCTTATGGTCACTTTCGACAAAGACCTTATCGATGATCTCCACCTTAATACTGTGATAGGTCTCAACGGTAACGAGCGGAAATATTCCTATCTCTACTCATCCGTCGATAACCTCACTATTCCCACATGGTACAATTTGAGCAACTCGTCGGAGATTCCTGTTGTCGAATCATATCAGAGCAAACGTCGCCTCATCGGTATCTATGGACAGGCCGAGCTGGCATACCGCAATATGCTCTACCTGACACTCACAGCACGTAACGACTGGTCTTCGACACTGCCGAAGGGCAACCGCTCGTTCTTCTATCCCGGCGTCACCGCCAGCTGGATTTTCACCGAACTGCTCAACGACGACATCAAGAAATACGTCACCTTCGGTAAACTCCGCGCCGCATGGGGTAAAACCGGTAACGACGCCGATGTTTATATGACACAGTCGGTCTATGCACAGGCTGGTGCCAGTTCGTCAGGATGGGGTAACAGTAACTTCCCCTTCACCAAGACGGGCACCAACGCTTTCACCATGGGCAATATACTGGGCAGCAACACCCTCAGCCCCGAGATGTCAACTGAGTTCGAGGTCGGTCTCAATATGGCCTTCCTGCAGAACCGCATCTCGTTCGACTTCTCTTACTACAACCGCAACACTGACAAGCAGATATTCTCGCTGAACTTGGATCCCGCATCAGGTTACACAGCCATGAACACCAACCTCGGTAAGGTGCGCAACCAGGGTATCGAGTTGCTCGTCAATGTCACACCAGTCAAGACCCGCGACTTCCAGTGGGATCTCTCTTGGAACTTCACCAAGAACAAGAATAAGGTGATAGACCTGCCTGATGAACTCGGCGGTGAGGCCCAGATTTACGGATTCACCGGCGGTACAGGACTCTATGCCATCGAAGGCGAGGAACTTGGTATCTTCAAGGCATACACTGCGAAGAGAGACTCTGAAGGACACATCGTTGTCAATAAAAAGGGTCTGCCTGTCGCTACTGACGACATCGTACCCATCGGCTCCATGAACCATAAGTACATGATGGGCTTCGGCACCACACTCAGATACAAAGGCATTTCGCTAGCCGTCAACTTCGACTATCGTAAGGGTGGTCTGATGTTCTCGCGTACTAAGGACATCCAGTACTTCACTGGTAATGCCATGCAGACTGTTTACAACGACCGTAATCCTTGGGTCGTACCCAACTCTGTGGTCGCTGTCACCGACGAAGATGGAAATTTCCTCCATTACAAGACCAACAGCACTGCTCTCACACCGACCGATATGTTTACTTTCTGGGACGCCGGCGGTGAGGAAATGGACGCTGCCTTCCTTGTGGACAAGACTTACTTGAAACTCCGTAGCGTGGTTCTCACATGGGACCTCCCCAAACAGTGGCTCGACAAGACATTCCTCTCAGGCGTCTCTGTGTCATTGTTCGGAAACAACCTCTTCTTGTGGACTCCGAAGAGCAATACTTTCATCGATCCCGAAACAACATCGTTCGGTAACGACCTCGAGGGTAACTTCGGTGAATATTCGACCAACCCCTCCTCACGCAAGTTTGGTTTCAACGTGAATGTTAAATTTTAATCCGTAGATGTGATGAAAAAGATATTTCTATATATGACCGCAGGCTTGCTCACATTGACCGCTTGTGAACTCGACATCAACGACGACCCCAACTATCCCGCCGACTCCGACGTGACCGCCAATCTCTTGTTCCCGGCTGTCGAGAACTACATTGCCGACTGTGTGGGCGACCAGATGTTCAACTATGCAGGCTATTTCGCACAGTATTTTGAGCAGGCACCAACGGCCAACCAGTACAACGATCTGGCCGAACTCAACCTCGACGAGGGCTCTGACCTCTTCGTGCGCTGCTACAGAAACCTCTATGCCGGTGCACTGACTGACATCAATGAGATTCTGGCTAAGACCGACAACGCTTCCGATGTATTCGCATGCACTGTCATGCGCGTTCAGGCGTTCCAACTGCTCGTCGATAACCTCAGCGACGCTCCTTATACCGAGGCGCTTAAAGGCATTGAAAACGCTCAGCCCAAATGGGACGACGGTAAGACCATCTATGAGGGAGTGCTTGCAGAACTTGATGCCGCTGAGGCTCAACTTAGCAACCTTGAAATGACGCTCGACGACCCCATGTTGAATGGTGACCTCGACGAGTGGCGTGGATATGCCAATGCTCTCCGTTTGCGTATGTACCTCCGCCTGATTGACGGTGGTGTCAATGCTTCCGATTACACCAGCAAGGTGAAATCGCTCCTGTCAAAAAACGCTTTCTTCACTGGCGACGTGAAATGGGATGTCTATTCCAACGCTTCAGGACAGTACAACCCCTGGTATGACGGTTACTATAGCCTCGGCACAATAAACCATTGCGCCGCATACCCCATCATCAGTTACATGAAAGCAACGAATGACCCGCGTGTCTCCTACGCTTTTGATAAGAGCGCAGAGACCAATGGATTCGAAGGTCAATTACCCGGAGCGAAGACAACCACAGGCGACTGGCTTGGTATCAGTTCAGGCTATAACAACGATTTCGTGAGCCTCGTCAACTACAAGGTGACTTGTGCCATGCCTGTCTATCTTTTCACGCAGAGTGAATTGCAGTTCCTCATCGCTGAGGCCCAGTTGCGGTTCAACAGCAACGATGCGGCTGCAAAAGAGGCTTATGAGGCTGGTGTGACTGCAGACTTTGCTTCTAAAGGTGCTGAGGAAGGCGCGGTCGAGGATTTCCTTGCTGCGTCAAAAACCGGTTGGAAAGGCGACGCCAACGCCAAACTCGAACTTATCTACAAGCAGAAATGGGTGTCTCTCTTCATGCGCGACCACATGGAGGCATGGTCTGAGATTCGACGCACTGACGTGCCTAAACTCTCTAACGCTTCAGCGGCCGCTATCTTCGAGAATCCTGCCGTCTATAATCCGGGCGACATGATTGAACCGGCGGTTAACCACATCGTGGCAGGCGGACTGGCAAAGCGCGTTCCCTATCCGAGCATCGCACGCTCGCTCAACCCCAACACGCCGACCGCAAAGACCTTGAACGAGAAGGTGTTCTGGGACGTGAAATAATTAAACCATAAATGAATATAACGATGAAAAAAGCATTAGTATATACAATGACGCTTTGTGCATTCCTTCTGGGATTCACAGCGTGCAATGACGATCACGATGCGCTCACCGATTCCACACTTACCTCGTATCCCCATTTCACCATATTGGGCGATGAGTTTACAGAGGTGAACCTGGGTGACGAATATGTCGATGCTGGATGTACGGCGACACTGGACGGTGTTGACATCACTTCGCAAATCATCACAACTGGATTGGATGAGATAGACACCAATACGGCCGGATTCTATTATGTCACATACTCATTCGTCAATAAAGACGGATATAAGAAATCGGTCACACGTACTATTGCAGTGTTCGATCCCACCATTACTACTGATCTTTCGGGTGATTACATCTGTGCAACTGGCTCCGTTTGCAATATTCTCTCAAGTGGTGGCAAGATTGACTTGTCAGGTTGTACTGTCTCATTGGAGCAATTGCTGCCTGGATTGTTCAACGTCAGTGACTTGATGGGCGGTTTGTATGACCAGTATGCAGGCTACGGTGCCGACGCCCCCGGCTTGTACGTCATGGAAGGTGTCATTCAACTCACCTCTGAAAATAAGATTGTCATTCTCAACGGTTATGTGCCGGCATGGGAAGACTCTTACGATGAAGCTTATGAAGGCGCTTACGATCCCGAGACAGGTGCTGTCTCATGGGGAATCGATTACGCTGGTCTCTATCATTTCGATATCATTATCAAACCTGAACCAGAAGAAGAATAAGTATGAAAAAATATTTTATTTCCGCAGCCATGAGCGTGCTGCTGGCCGTGGGTTTCACGGCATGTGACACCGAGACCGACGAAAAGCCGGGCGGAACAGCCATCGAGAAAATGTGCGGCTACTGGGATGTGCAGGTCGATGCCGTAGATGAGAATGACAATGTCGTTTATGAAGATATCTTCGGTAGCGGAATCTTCCCCTTCTACACTTACAATACTGCTGACAACAGCAGCACGAAGATGTGGATTGACGATTTACAGCAGGATTATTTCTGGAATATAAAGTTCCTCGTCGATGTCAACTATGCCGCAAGGACTTTCTCTGCTACGGATGTAGTCTATGAGGAGGGCCAGTACGAGGAAGAGGAGCCTGGTATGGCTACCGTATGGGATGGAAAGATTGTTGAGAACGGAGGCTTGAACCTTCATGGCAAGCCCTGGGACACCATCGAATTCAACATTTCTTTCACCGACGACAGTTATCCTGAGGGTTATGGCTATGACCACTACCATGTGAGCGGTCTGCGCCATAGCGGATACAATGAGTAATTCTGAGTATTAAGGAAATTCCGGTTTTCCGGATTACCCTGATTTATCATCTGACCCCCAAAGGCCATCTAATGCTTTTGGGGGTCACTTCGTGTCTGAATAATGCTGTGGCGCGGCGATTACTGTGATATGCGGATTCTTATCCCTTTTCCGCTTTTTTACGTTTTTCTTCTTTACTATTTGTGAAAAACATGAAAAAGTATTATATTTGCATCGATACACTATCAAACTGACTGAAATAACCAAAACCTACAAGATATGTACGACAGAGAACACGGTTTATACATCGCTCACTGCGAAGCAGGGGCGCTGAGTGTCATCGGCAAGATGGCCAACAGGCACGGACTCATAGCAGGTGCCACAGGTACAGGTAAAACGGTCACACTGCAGGTCATGGCCGAATCGTTCTGCCAGGCGGGAGTTCCCTGCTTCATGGCGGATATGAAAGGCGACCTATCCGGTATCTCGCAACCCGGACAGATGAGCAAGTTTATAGAGAAACGACTGCCCGAGTTCGGCATCGAGAACCCGCAGTTCCAGAGTTGTCCCGTGCGATTCTTCGATGTCTATGGCGAACAGGGACATCCTATGCGTACCACCATCTCTCAGATGGGACCGCAACTCATCTCACGCCTGCTGCAACTCAATGAGACGCAAGACGGCGTGCTCAATATCGTCTTCCGCATTGCCGACGAGCGCGGACTGCTCATACTCGACCTCAAAGACCTCCGCTCCATGCTCGACTATGTATCGCAACATGCCGCGGAATACACCACTAAATACGGCAACATCTCCTCCGCATCCGTCGGTGCCATCCAGCGGGCATTGCTGCAACTCGAGAGTCAGGGTGCCGACCAGTTCTTCGGTGAACCAGCGTTCGACATCTACGACCTGATGCAGACCGAGGGTGGTAAGGGCGTGATGAGTGTGCTCGCAGCCGACAAACTCATGATGCAGCCCAAACTCTATTCCACCTTCCTGCTTTGGCTCATGAGTGAACTCTATTCCACTTTGCCCGAGGTGGGCGATTTGGAACTGCCCAAACTCGTGTTCTTCTTCGACGAGGCGCACATGCTCTTCGAGGGCACGTCCAAGGCACTGCTCGACAAAATCGAACAGGTCATCCGGCTCATCCGCTCGAAGGGCGTCGGCATCTATTTCATCACCCAAAGCCCGTCAGACATTCCCGAGAGCATTCTCGGACAATTGGGCAACCGTGTTCAGCATGCCCTCCGCGCCTATACACCGAAAGACCAGAAAGCGGTGAAGACGGCCGCTGACACTTTCCGTGCCAACCCGGCGTTCAAGACCGAAGAGGCCATCATGCAACTCGAAACGGGCGAGGCACTTGTCAGTTTCCTCGACGAGAAGGGAGCTCCTAGCGTGGTGGAGCGGGCAAAGGTGCTCTTCCCCCTCTCGCAGATAGGTGCCATCGATATCGACCAGCGCGCCGATATCCTGCGTCGCAGCACCATCAAGGGCAAATACGACAAGATGATTGACCGGGAGAGTGCTTACGAGATTCTCATCAAGGAGGCAGAGAAAGAGGCCAAGGAAGCCGAGAAAGCCGCCAAGGAGGCTGAGAAAGAAAAAGAGAATAGCAAGGGCGGAAAGAAGAAAAAAGGAATTTTCAGCAAGGTGCTCAAAGCCATCGTCACAGCACTCACCTCGACCCTCGCTGCCATCGTCGGCGCATTCGTCACCAGCAAAGTGACCGGCAAGGAGTCGAAGAGCAAAAAATCGGCCAAGGAGAAAGTGGTGAAAAACGCCACCACCGCCGCTACCCGCACCATCACCCGTGAAATTACCCGCGACATCCTCGGAAATCTGATAAAGTAACGGTTAGGGGGTAACGGGAGTGGGAATGAACAAGGTAAATCTATCTAACTAACCAACGTTAATACGATATGCTGGTAAAGACCTTCTGTGCGGCGGTCAACGGATTGGAAGTAACCACTGTGACCATCGAGGTAAGCATCACACGAGGATTCATGTACCATTTGACGGGTTTGGGCGACGAGGCGGTGCGCGAGAGCCGCGACCGCATCACCGCAGCGCTGTTGAATTGCGGTTACAAATTCCCCGTGGCCGACATCACGGTGAACATGGCTCCG
>JAEEGL012042610.1_pt1 | contig 18521 bp, 30 predicted proteins | sample 9134231 | NCBI WGS metagenome assembly JAEEGL01 (sample SAMN16246548, study PRJNA631951) | gut metagenome | biome: gut microbiome; feature: rumen; material: fiber-attached | host: Bos | place: Iran: Karaj | collected 2018-10 | reverse complement strand
TGTTTGAAGAGATCGGTAAGGTTGGTTTCTATGACACCAACGGCTACCTGGTTGAAGAGCGTGACATGACACCTGAGGAAAGACAGCGCACAATGTTCCAGGCCATCCGTAAGAATGGAACTGAGGGCTAAATAAACATTATTCATTAACAATTTTAATTCGTAAAAATTATGCAAGAAGAGAATTTTGAAAAGTCAGTTTGTGTGAACATTGAAAACTACACAGGCGAAAAGCCAGTAGAGGTGATCATCAGAAAGGGTGAGGCTGCAAGAGCCGCTGATCCCCTGCCTACTAAGGCTCCGATCAAAACCAATATCAAGGGTGTGATCTCCACTCCTTTTGACTGGCTGGAGAAACGTGTTAAGACTATTGACCAGCTCAAATCCCATATCTTCGTGGATCGTGAGGCTATGAGTATCACCCTTATCACCAATGAGGATGATGAGTACCACAAGGGTACTATCGTTGGTACTGTGGAGTTCACTGAGATCTTCAAGAAAGCCCACATTAACGATGATCATTATGGCTGGGATCCCGCACGTCTGGGTCAGTTCCTGCGCCTCAATCGTTGCCTCTTTGCCAACCGTGAGGATTGCATGAAGCTGGTTTCATTGCTGAAAAACTTTACAGCTAAGGCAAAGAGCCAGGTGGAGAAACAGCGTGATCCCTCTGGATCAATGGCTGATGTTTACCGCCAGGAGGTGGAGAGCAACCTGCCTAAGAGCTTCGATCTGAATCTGTCTATCTTCAAGGGAACACCAAAGGTAACTGTTACCGTTGAGTTTGATCACTATCTTACTGATGGTGACTGCCTCCTGCTTCTGGTTTCACCTGGTGCAAACGAGGCCGTTGAAGATTTCAGGGATAAGTGCATTGATGATGTGCTCGATCAGATCAGAAAGATCGCTCCTGAGATCTCGATCATGGAGAACTAACCCTATTTCCTAACCGCTGGAGGTGTGGGTGCGCTTGCACCTCCAGCATTAAAAGCATATAATATGGCTAAGAACAAAACACAGATGATGCCTTTCGACACCTCCGACTGGCTAAGATGCCCAGAGCTGAAAGTGCTGCCTCCTGACATCAGAGGGCTGTGGATGGATATGCTGTGCTATATGTGGGAGAGTGTTGAGCGTGGTGTGATGGTGAAGCCTACAGGTGACATATACACCCAGGATGAGATAGTCAGGATGCTGGGAAAGGATGCCTCTGGATCTGATACCTGGCTGGATCGGCTGATCATTGGAGGTGTGTGTGGTGTACGTGCTGATGGAGCCATATACAGCAGACGTATGGTAAGGAGTGCTGAGATAAGCCAGAAAAGACGTGAGGCTGGTATCAAGGGTGGTAGCACTACTAAGTCTAAGGTGTTCAATCAAAAGCCTCCTGAGCCAAAGCAAACGGCTCCTGTGCAAGCTGAGCTGCCACTGGATGTAGAAGAGGTTACACCTCCACCGCTGACACAGGAACAGATGGAAAAGGCTGCAAGGGCAAAGAAATACAAGTATGCCGATTGTGTCACCCTTACCAGGGATGAGTACGCTAAGCTCTGTGAGAACTATGGAGAGGATGCCGCTAAGCGTATGATAGAGATCCTGGATAACTATAAGGGTTCCAAAGGCAAAAAGTATAAGAGTGATTATAAGGCCATCCTTAACTGGGTGGTGGATCGGTATAACGAAGAGGTAATGAAGTATGGAGATCAACGGCAAACCAGTTTCTCAAATGACAACCAGGGAGGCTCTGGAGATCATCAGGGATCATCAGCAAAAGCAGTTCAGGCTGAGCCAGGAAAGGGCACAGCAGGAAAGGCTAAAGCACAGAAAGACTATTCTGAGAGGTTTTAAGTACAACCTGGAGGATGAGGATGAGTATAAGATCCATGCAAGCCTGGTGAAAAGCATAGGTGACAACTATATGCTGAGGGAATTTTCCTCTTACCAGGTGGATGAGCACAATGATAAAGTGCTGAGGTTCCTACTCTACTATTTCAATGGATGCCCGCTGGCTGAGAGTGTCTTTCCAGATGAGAACTATAAGATCTGCAAGAATCTTATGCTGATTGGAGAGCCTGGCACTGGTAAGACGATGCTCATGCAGATCTTTGCCGACTACCTCAGGGCTACTGAGAATGAGAATGCCTTTCGTAATATCAGCATGACACAGCTGATGAACTACTACAAGATCAACGGCCATATAGACCGCTACACGTTCAATGAGCTGGCAGATCCGAAAGCCTTTGAGGGCAATCCGTTCAATATCTGCCTGAATGACCTGGGGCTTATGACAGAGAGGCAGCAGAGCTTTGGCACTCTTCTTACACAGATAACCGATGAGTTCCTGTTTGCCCGCTATGAGATATACCAGCAGTTCAGCAAACACTACCACATAACAAGCAACCTGACAGTGAAAGATCTGAAAAGCCGCTTTGAGGATCGCCTGGTGGATCGCTTCAAAAGTTTCAATGTTATAGAACTACACGGTGAAAGCCGTAGAAAATAAACTAAGTAAATATGCAACTGATTTCAGATTGGAACAAATTACGTGACCTGTCACATGAGACAGCCAAACGTCACGGCTTCTGGGATGATAGCCCAAGTGATACCATTTCCTCTGTCTGATAGTCTCTGAGCTGATGGAGGCTGTGGAGGCAGACAGGAATGAGAGATACGGAAACCTCCAGGCTATGGTTAAGATAGTGGATGATCAGGAAACATCAGAGTATGGTATCACTGATCACTGGCTGGAGTTCTGGTTTAAGACCTACTTTGAAGAGAGGGTAAAGGACACTGTTGGGGATGAGCTTGCTGATGCCCTCATCAGGATCTTTGATCTGGCTGGTAGGCACAACGTGAATCTGACTGGCATTATTGCCACACAAAACATAGTCTCTGAGAAAAAGAGCTTCACAGAGAATATCTACAGCATAGTGAAAGACCTGGTGAACTACAGGTATAGCCTGGATGAGCAACTGAATTACGCTAAGTTGGAGATCTGTAGGCTGGCAGAGATCCTGGGGATAGACATTATCCCCATATAAACCTAAAGATGATGTATAACAAAACGAGATTGATAAGACACGGAAAAAAGTATTGAGTTATGGCACAGAAAGATCAGAAACGTAAGGTGATCATCACCTTTTCAAAGAAATTCCCTCCAGGCCACTCCAGAGCGGGTGAGCTGACAGGATTTGAGGGAAAGCTGAGAGCTGGCACTAAGATCCATACCATCAGGGCTGATGCCAAAGGATGGTGGGATAAGTGCTATGAGGCAATCAACTCAGGCAGAAAGTATCTCAGTCTGAGAGAGTGGACTGGCAGACCGTACAACTCAGAGCAAAGGACACTGGGAGAGGTAGATAAGATCGGGCTGCAATCAATCACAATGACCTACTCCAGTGAGGATGAGCTGCCTAAGGCATGGGTGGACGGTAAGGAGGTTTCCGTGAAGCTCCTGGCTCAGAATGACGGATTGAGCGTGGAGGATTTTGTGGAGTGGTTCTTTTCCACACCCCTCTATAAGGGCAACGTATTTGAGGGTAAGATCATTCATTTAACAGATTTCAGATATTAGTTATTCTATGGAAACAAATGCAACAAAAAGAACGGATCTCTTTTGGATAGATCCGAGAAACATTGACATCCAGGATGGTTTCAATGTTCGCAGGGAGTTTGACCTGGATGAGCTGAAAGAACAGATCAAGGCTCAGGGAGTACTTAACCCAATAACAGTGATCCCCTATAAGGTGGATGGTAAGGAGCGTTACAAGCTGGTGGACGGTGAGAGACGCTACAGAGCCACCATCCTGGCGATCAGTGAGGGTGCTGATATTCCTTACATCAAGGCTCTGAAAGCTCCAAAGGATGCAAGCCCTGAGGATCTTTACGTGGAGCAGATGATGAGGAATGAGGGTAAGAAGTTCACAGAGTACGAATGTGCCATTATGTTCCAGAAGTTCAAGGATGAGTTTGGCTACAGCCAGGTACAGATAGCTGAGAAATTCAAGAAAAGCCCAGCTTTCATCAGCAAGTGCCTCTCACTCCTGGATCTGCCATCAGAGCTACAGGAAAAGATAGTCTCTGGCCAGCTTTCGGTTAAGGCTGCAAGGGAGATCGCTGGAAGCTATGGCACAGAACAGGAACAGGTGAAAGCTGCCAGATCAGCCGTGAAGTCGGCACAGAGCGAGGGTAGATCAGTAGCAACCAATAAGGAGGTTCTGAATGCCCTGAAAACGTCTAAGGAGGCCAAACAGGTAGCAGAGGCTTTGCGTACCCTCTGGGCTTACATGGATGGTGATACGGTTATTGACATTGACATGATGGCTAAGCTCCTGGATAAGCATGAGAGCATTATCAAGGCTACCAGGGAGTATAAGGCGAATAAACCAGGTAAATAATGAAGATCCTGACGTACTACCAGAACACCACACCATGCCCATACAAGCCTGGTGTGGTGATCCTAAGCCCAGAGTGCAAGGGATGTGAGTACTATGATGGAGAGTGTATAACGCAACACATGAGATGCAAGTATGAAGATAGAGAATCTGCAAAGGGCTGAGGAATTGGCCAGAGAAAGAAAGGAGCTTAAAAAGTGCTCTGATCTCCTACAGGGAGGTGGAGATGTGAAAGTGTACGGATCAGCCGACACCTGGGAAATTGTTAGGAGTATGGAAGTAAAACAGGAACTAAGGCAAAGTATTTTGAATCGTATTGATGCTATTGATAAAGAAATAGAAACTTTGTAATCATTTAATATTCAATTAGTTATGAGAAAACAAGACAAAAAAAGAGCGAGAGAGAATGCCAGACAGGTGCAGATGAAGCAGCTGGAAGAAAAGGGTGTAGTGTTGAACGGTAAGATCGAGTTCCCTGAGTTCTGGGCAAAGCGTAAGCACCTGATCAACGCTGGGCTGATGGAGGTGCTACAGAACACCGCCAACCAGGAGCCTGAGGTGGAAGATGCCTATGGTAAGTATAAGCAGGGTACTTTCCTCTTCAAGTGCTTCATAGTGACAGTGACCAGGGAAAACGGCCTCTGGATGCTTCACATATTCAGCCAGGCAATGCCGATCACTCTGCCGATCATCCAGGAGGTGAGGGATAAGTACATCCCTGACTATTGCATGATGGTACAGTTCTATCCCTCCAGGCAGGAGCGTAACACCCTCCAGGGGATCCAGCTGTGTGAAATGCCAGGATCCATCCAGGAGGATGATGCTGAGGGTATCGAGACAGCCCAGGAGGTGAGCGATCAGCCAGAGAGTGAGGATCAAGCCCAGGAGGAAAAGGAATGATCTACATAGGGATTGATACTGGTGTGAATACAGGTGTGGCTGTCTGGGATAACAGGCAGCGCACCTTTCTCCAGATCGAGACAATGAAGATCCACGAAGCTATGGATCTGGTGAAACGCTATAAGAACAAAGCCGCTGACATAGGCACGAAGCTGATCATAAGGGTGGAGGATGCCAGGCAGCGTAAGTGGTTTGAAAAGAAGTACTCCAAGAAAGGTGAAGAGGAAAACGTGCTACAGGGGGCTGGTTCTATCAAGCGTGACGCTAAGATCTGGGATGATTACCTGGCAGACCTGGGAGTGGAGTACCAGATGGTTCCACCAAAGGGTGGAATGACAAAGTACACCTCAGAACGCTTTAAGGCTCTGACAGGCTGGAAAAAGCCTACAAACGAGCACAATAGGGATGCTGCCATGCTCGTTTTTGGCTTCTGAAACAAAAAAACTCTTAAAATGTGTTCGCCAAACACAGAAATTTATTATCTTTGCAACGAAAATTCACTAAGTAAATGAGTTATGGGTAATTTAGCAATCATATTATCGGCTCTTCTGATCCTGGCAATTATGGCAATGGCCTGGATCTTCTTAGGACTGGGTGAGCGTATCGGCTCATTCATTCTACACAACCTGTTTCCCACCACTTATCCATCAAAGGGTGAGAGGGTGGATGTTTACATCAACGGTATCTGGAACAGGACGGCAACGGTTACAGCCTGTTGCTATGATTTCATTGTGATCCTGGATGCCGTAAGATGCCCTGTGGACTACAGGGGGCGGTTCTATGCCATCGGTGAGGATGCCAACGGCAATATACTGGTGTACGTGGATAAGAAGTACCACCACCTGGTAAGACGTGCTGAGTGGATTCGTAAGATCTGTGACGTTCCTGATGATTTCGCCACTTTCAATGACGTGGATTCAGGAAAGGACGTTAGGGATATTTTCAAGGGTATCAAGGAAACTGGTGATGAGGTTCCAGAAATAGCAGGAGGTGAATAGCCATGAAAGTAGGTCAGATCGAATACAGAAACCCTAAGGACTTGCATCAGCATCCTCACAATCCCAGAAAGATCTCAAAGGAGGATTTTGCAAGGCTGGTGGAGAGCATACGCACAAATGGATTCTGGGAGCACAGACCTGAGGCACTGGAGGAAATTGACGGTAAGCTGTATATATTGTGTGGCAACCAGAGAAACAAGGCTGCAATAAAGCTGAAGCTGGCAAAGGTTCCCACAATGCTCTACTCAGATCTGACTGATGATGAGAGGCAGGAGATCATTGCCAGGGATAACGTGTCTAACGGTGAGTGGGATATGGACGTTCTGGCAGTGGATCCTTTCTGGGATGGTGCTGACTTCGACATTATGGGAGTGCCAGAGCCAGAGCCTCAGGATCCAGAGGATGATCCAGATGATAAGCCTAAGAAGAGCGGGAAAAAGTCTGCTAAGCCAAAGGACAATGAAGAGGGTGAGGGCGATCCTGAAAAGGAGGATTTCTACAGATCCATGCTAAAGGATGTGCTCTATCCGTCAAACAACAAATTCGACATTCCCACATTGCTCCTGGAGAAACAGGCAGGCCACCTGGAAATGCCTCTTTCTCCCTGGGGTGCTAACAGCCGCCTGAGAAAGGACGTGGCAACGTACCACTTCTATGTGGATGACTACAGGTTTGAAAAGCTCTTCAAGGATCCTGTAAACCTCCTGATGAGCGGATGCAAGGCCATTGTGGAGCCTAACTGTAGCTGCCATGACCAGACACCTGTAGCATACGGCATTTCGCTGATATACAAGAAACGCTGGCTTGCAAGGTATTTCCAGGAGTGCGGTGTGTCTGTGTATGCGGATCTGAATGTTTCCCACAAGTTCATTGAGTACAACAAAATGGGTATTCCCAAAGGCTACAACGCTTTCTTTACCAGGGGGCTTGACGGATGGCTGGAAAGCCTGAAACTGGATCTCCAGGTAGCCCAGGAGATAAGCGGACTGGAAGCACCTAACCTGGTGGTGTATGGTGGAGGTGATGAGATCCAGGAGTTCTGCCAGGAGCACGGCCTTTTGTATGTGACCGATTTCATTAACGCTAAGAAGAAATAGGCTAACAGCCACAATATAGTAACAATTTAACACGTTAAGATTATGGGTAGAAACGCAGGAGGTGTAAACAATTACGCAAAAGGTGGATCGGGATCTGGTGTAGCCGTGACATCCACAGGTAAGCGTCTTACCAAGAAACAGGTACAGACGATGCAGAAAACCGCTGTCTCCACTGGCGGGATGAAGCACAGGGATATGGAGAAACAGATCAACCGTGCTATTTCCAGGTATGAGGCAGTGATGGGAGTTAGGGAAAGGAGTATCAAGCTGGCAGACATCCCAGGTGCTTACGGTGTGACGTATATCAATGCAAACGGATCGCACGGTATCTACCTTTCCAGGAAACACTTTGATCAGCCCAAAAAGAAATTCGAGGCTGAGTATAAGAAGCACAACTATGACAGCGGATTTAAGAACGTGACCAACAGGGCGGCACAGCACACAGTGACACATGAGCTGGCACACGCTACCTGGACGAGTTCTTACACTTCGACAAAGCACAGAGCCGCTGGTAAGGAGATCACAAAGCTCTACCATCAGTGGAGCAAGGATAAGAAAAAGAAAGGCTATGGCCGCTACGGTAAGACCAACGTGGATGAGTTCTGGGCTGAGGTGATTACAAAAGGTATTCACGGACGTTCTGATAAATATACACGTAAGGCTATCGGAATTGCCAAGAAATACAAGCTGTAGTACAACGGTAAAATTATTCATTAACAATATTAGTTCAACTTAAAAAGTATATAGTATGGATTCTCAGAAATGCGAAAACAAGGAAAAGATCACGCTCACTGAGCTGGAGCTGGAGGTGATGAAAAAGGACATAGCAGGAGAGTTTTTCCCTCCTGAGGCTACAGACGAAGAGCGTAAGGCACTGGCTTCTGCCATAGACAAAGCCGATGCCTACTGTGAGAAACTGGATGCCTATGAGGATATAGGTGACAGTCTGATGGTATGGTTCCTGAAACAGTATGAGGCACAGGAGGCCGAGGCTGGAGAGTAACTTAACCAGGTGAATAGGGATCAGAGTGCAGAAAAGCCTCTGATTTCCTTTTGTCCTGGAGGTGTGTTCATCAAACACAATCAACGAACAAACAACGATATGGGCAGGAAACCGTTTGAAAAGGGAAACAAGGTGGGAAACCGCTTTACCTCAGAGAATCAGCCTCCTAACAGAGGCCGAAAGCCCAAGGTGTATAAGTACCTGAAAAAGGTTGTTGGTGATGCTGTGGGGCATGAGCTGGAAGAGCAAGATTTCAAGAATATCATGCAAGCCCTGATCGAGCTGCCACCGTCTAAGCTCCAGGCTCTGGTAAGGAGCACTGAGATAGATCCCAACACTGGTAAGCCAAAGCCAAACAAAGACACACCCGCCTGGATCCAGATGCTGGTGAGCAATATCAATGCCTGTATCAGGTATGGTAAGCTGGATGCCCTGGAGTACGTGCTGGATCGTGTCTATGGCCAGGCAACCCAGAATATCGAGGGTACGATTGAAAACCAGGTTGTGAAAGCTCCTGCTGACCTCTCTATGCTCTCTACTGAGGAATTACTACAATACAACCAGATCCTGGAGAAAATCGAAAAGGGGAAAGGAGGATAGCGTATGGCACGTTTCAAGGCTGCTACCATCCCTCCATCCCTACAGGTGAAGATCGAGCTATTCAAGCGTGGATGCTTCGACTTCATAACCTGTGCTGATGGGCTGCAACATAAGAAACAGAATGAGGCTCTGAATCTGCTGACGGATGATGAGCACGCAGAAGTCCTTTATGGTGGTGCTGCTGGAGGTGCTAAATCATGGACTGGTGCTGCCTGGCTCCTGTTTATGAGCCTCTGTTTCCCAGGAACGAAGTGGTTTATAGGACGTGCAGAGCTGAAACGTATCACACAGAGTACCTACATCACTTTCAAGAAAGTATGTACCAGGTACAACGTGCCAGATGAGATCTGGAGCTATAATGCGAACCTCAACTATATTGAGTTCTACAATGGCTCACGAATAGATTTCCTGGATCTGAAATACATTCCCTCTGATCCGCTGTATGAGCGATATGGATCTATAGAGTTCACAGGTGGATGGATCGAAGAGGGCGGTGAGGTGAATTTCGGAGCCTATGACACCCTAAAGACACGTGTAGGCCGACACCTTAACAGGGAGTATGGGCTGAAACGAAAGCTCTTTATCACCTGTAACCCGAAAAAGAACTGGATGTATGATGAGTTCTACACTCCCTGGAGGAAAGGAACGCTCAAAGAGCACCAAGCCTACCTCCCCTGTCTGGTACAGGAAAACCCATTCATAGATCCTGACTATGTGGAGGGCTTGAAAACAACCTCTGATAAGGTCAAGTTTGAACGTCTCTTCAAGGGTAACTGGGAGTATGATGATAACCCGCTGGCTCTGTGTAGCCATGATGCTATCTGTGCGATCTTTGGCAATATACTGGCTCTCAGGACTGGAATACACTATCTGACTGGTGATATAGCCCGCTTCGGTGCTGACTATGCCAGGATCGGTGTGTGGGATGGGTGGATGCTCATTGATTACAAGTGTTTCCCTGTCTCTAAGACAACGGACATACAGACGTATATCATCAGATGCCAGAAGAAATACAGGATCCCCAGATACCGTGCCATAGTGGATGAGGATGGTGTAGGCGGTGGAGTGGTGGATAACTGTGACATCGAGGGATTCGTGAATAACTCTGTGCCTTTCGCTGGTGAGAACTACCAGAACCTACAGGCACAATGCGGTTACAAGATGGCAGATCACATCAATGCCAATGAGGTGGGAGTGCTGGCAGACCTGGTAAGCCAGGCAGAGCGTGAAGAGATCACCAATGAGCTTGAACAGCTCCAGACCTGGAAGCCAGACAATGACGGAAAGCTGATGCTAAAGCCAAAGGCTGAGATCAAGCTGGATATAGGCAGATCTCCAGACTGGAGGGATATGTTCCTGATGAGATCCTGGTTTGACTACAATGAGTACGATATACCAGACGATATAGAGCGTAGGTTAGGACTAACAACATAAAATAGTTACGAAATGGGATTATTTAACAGTATCGCAAACGAGGTGAAAGCTGCTATAGGCTATCAGCAGAGTTTCACGGAGCTGCTGGAGGCAAAGGATGTTTCCAGGGCTGTGAGTATGATGAAGGATTGCTCGATCCAGGCTGCAAACAACCTGAGGGATTTCGAGGTATCGACCCACAAGATCAATGAGAGGCAGGATCGTGCTGTGTTTGACAAAAAGGGCAATTTCATCCGCTGGAGCAAGCGGTGGAAGATCCCCATTCCTTACCAGACTTTCATCAATGAGATAGCCCTGGTGTTCCTGTATGGCAGACCTGTGAAGTGGACGCAAATCTCTGAGGGTACAGATGAGGCTTTCCAGAAGTTCACAAAGACCCTGGAGGACATACGCTTCAATGCCGCTGTAAGGGAGGCTAAGCGTGTGGCAGGATCTGAGGGTGTTTCCGCTATCCTCTACCACGTTTACCGTGACAGTAAGACTGATGAGCCTAAGCTGTTATTGAACGTCCTGAGCAAGAAAAACAATGATGATATTTACTACATCAAAGATCAGTATAAGCGTCTCACTGCCTTTGCCTGGGGCTACTATCTGACAGAGGCAGGAAACAACACCGTACACCACCTGGATATTTACACCGATGATACGATCTACAGGTGCAAGCGTGCAAGTATCGGCTGGGAGGTGCTGGTGATCAAGAATCCCATTGGTAAGATCCCTGTGTTACTCTTTGAGCAAGAGGTGGAGCATGATGGCACACAGCCCATGATCGAGCGCACAGAGGCACTGACATCAACGGATGCAGACGTGAATGACCGCTTCGCAAATCCCGCTATGGTGGCAACGGCTGAGATCCTTAACTCACTGCCTAAGGCAGAAGAAGAGGCAAAGCTGTATATCCTGAAAAACGGTGGTAAGGTGGAGTACCTTACCTGGGATCAGGCCAGCCAGAGCAAGCAGAATGAGTATGAGCGTCTGGATAAGCATATACTCAGTAAATCTTTCACTCCTAACATTGACTTTGATAACATGAAGTCTCTCAGTAACCTCTCTGCTAAGGCGATCCGTAAGGTGATGCTCCTGGCAGTGATCAAGGCTGAGAAGCGTAAGGAAACCCATGACGGTTACATGAATCGCCACGCTCATCTGATGCTGGCTATCCTGGGCAACGTCCTGGACTATGCCCACAAGGGTATGTATGATGCCCTCCAGGTAGGCCATGAGTTCCAGGAGCCGTTTGGTGATGATGTATCAGATACCCTGAATGATGTGCTGAAACAGTTTGGTGCTGGTGGCATGAGCACCCAGACCATGCTGGAGCTTTCTTACCTGATCAAGGATGCAAAGAAAGAGTATGAGCTGATCAAGGCAGAACAGCTGGAAAAGATGGAGCAACAGATCAAGCAGCAGCAGGAGCTGAATAAGATAGATGTTTTCGGACAGGGAGAGTAAGGAGGTGACGCTATGCCAAAGATGAAGAAACTGGAAGATAGCAAGGGGCTTTACTACTTTCTTTGCCCAGCTTGCAAGAAACCGCATGAGATCGGTACGGATCCCGCTGATCAGTTCCCTGTGTGGGATTTCAATAAAGACCTGGAGAGGCCAACGATCAGACCGTCTGTAGCCGTTGAAAGCTCCTGGAGGGGTGAGCGTACCTACTGCCACTCCTTTGTGACAGACGGAAAGATCCAGTTCCTGGATGATTGCACCCATGAGTGCAAGGGTATGACTTTAGATTTACCAGATATTACTAAAGAGTATGAACTATGAGAGTGAAAAAAGTTAAGTGGACTGAGTTCAACCAGGGTGCTTATTCCCTGGCACATGAGACGGATCCCACAGTGGATCCATCCAATTTTGAACACACCTATGAGGGTGAGGTGATCGAGACGTATAAGCCGATGTTCGGATCACCCAGGTTTGTGGTGGCTTTGCCTGACGGTGAGATCCGTGAGGTGAAAATGACAGCGTGTAGGGCTACTGAGTTTGAAAGCAAGCGGTAGCTTTGCAGCCTCTTAACCTGGTGAACGATGGCAAAGGGAAAGTATCTCAGTGGTAAGCAGCTCCAGCAGGCTCTCTTCAAGCGTACAGAGGGCTATGCTGCCAATGTGCGTGCAATCTACAATGATTCACTGGGTAAGATCATAGAGATAGTGAAAGGCACAGAGCTGGAGCCTGGAGTGCCTTTCTCTTTCTCTGAGTACGGTTACACTGATGAGGTACAGCCGATCCTCAGGAATATGTATAGCCGTGTTTACCAGGCGATCCGTACAGGCATACAGAAAGAATGGATGTTCGCCTCTGAGAATAACGATGAGCTGGTTAAGTCTGTTTTCGGTGACAGCTCAATCGAGGATAACCACTTTGCCAAATACTTTCTCAGGAACAGGGAGGCTATGGATGCTTTCTTTGCCAGGAAAACCCAGGGGCTGGATCTCTCTCAAAAGGTATGGAAGTACACAAGCCAGTATAAGGGTGAGCTGGAGGGTACTCTGGATCTGGCTATAGGTGAGGGTACTCCAGCCAACAGGCTTGCATCCCAGATACAGCAGTACCTACAGGATCCTGACAGGTGGTATAGACGTTTCCGTGTAAAGGTGGGAGAGGATGAGGATGGAAACCCCATCTATGGCCGTATCTGGAAACGTAGGATCTTCGATCAGGAGGATGGCATCTACAAATGGATCAACGATGATCCTAAGCACTACCACCCAGGCCAGGGTGTCTATAGATCCAGCTACAGGAACGCTCAGAGGCTTGCACGTTCTGAGACCAATATTGCATACCGATCAGCAGACTATGAACGCTGGGCGCAACTGGACTTTGTTGTGGGTGTGGAGATCAAGCTGTCAAACAACCATCCTGAGCCTGACATCTGCGATCAGCTGAAAGGAATATACCCAAAGGATTTCAAGTGGACTGGCTGGCATCCTAACTGTAGGTGCTACATGGTTCCTGTGCTGGCAACGGATCAGGAGCTGGATGATATGGTGGATAGGATCCTCTCTGGTGAAGAGCCTGGCAACCTTTCGGTGGAATCATCAAACGAGGTTACAGAGGCTCCTGAGAGCTTCAAGAAATGGCTGGAGGATCCTAAGACACAGGAGAGGATGGAAAAGGCTGAGGCAAAGGGAACGCTGCCTTATTTCATCAGGGATAACAAAGACCTGGTGAATCATGTACTGAAACCGCCCACACCTGAGGAATTGCACCATCAGGCTCTGGTTAAGCAATATGGTGAAGAGGCCGTTCAGAAACTCTATGATGCTTTCGATGCTTTCAAGCTAAAGATCTCCACTGGTGATCTGGCTTTCCAGGCTAAGAAGCTGAAATTCGAGGCCAACTGGGTAGCCGACAAGAATAAGTTTGCCACATCCCAGGAAATGGCTAAGATGCTCCTGGATGAGCTGGCAAAGGTGGAAAAGAAGCTGGAGATCCAGACAGCCACGGATGAGGCTCAGACGGTGCTTGCTTTCAAAAGTAAGAGCAAGCCGCTGAAAGATCTACAGAAGCAGATCCAGGAGGCCATTGCCCAGGGTGAGGATGCTGCCTTGATAAGAGACCTGACGGGAAAGGCTGCAATCAGGATCCAGGATCTGGAGAAAGCCAGGCTGAAAAAGCTGGTAGCCCAGGGAGGTGACGGATCCACCATTGATCTGTTTGCCTCTGCTGAGGAAAAGCTGGAGATTGCCAGGCTCCAGGCTGTGTATGATGATCTCCTGGCTAAGCACGGATCACAGTGGAGCTATGAGGTAAACCATGCCTATATGGAGCTGGCAGACTACAAAAAGGAGCTGGCTAAGAAATACCACTCCCACCAGGGAAAGATCCTGAAACTGAATGGTGAGACTGAGGAAAGTGCTGCTAAGGCTCTCCAGGAGTACCTGGATGCAACACCTAACACGTCTGCCATGACTGAGGTAGGCGGTAAGTTCCATCTGAAAAGCTCTGAGCGTCTGGAAATGGAACAGTTTGCTAAGAAGTACGGAATATCCGTTGAAGAGCTGGGCTTGATCAACAGGTATTCATACGGATCCAAGTGGATCAACCGCTACAGCTATGGGGTGATAGACAGCTACCACGGTGTGGTGGAAGATTACGGTGGCCTGTGTCCTAAGTTCATCCAGGCTTGTAATGCCGCCCTGGAAAAGATGCCCAGATACCAGGGTACTGTTTTCTCTGGTGTGTCGTTTGATTCTGCAACGCTGGCTAAGCATATCCAGACGCTCCAGGAGTGCCTGGCTACAGGTCAGCCATACGTCAATAAGGCTCTGATGAGTTCCACTACCAATATCAATAAGACTGAGATCTTTGGCGATAACTTTATGTATGTGATCAAGTCAAAGAATGGAGCCGACATCAAGCCGATCAGCCACTACTCCAGCGAGGATGAGATTGTTTTCCGTGCTGGTGCTAAGTTCAAGGTTACTAAGGTGTACCAGGAAACATCAAGGCGGTTTGGCTTTGGCAGGGGCTGGGTAGTGGAAATGGAAGAGATCTAAGGGAGCTTGCACAAAAAGAGTAGTTTGTGTCAGCCATAATAAAATTAATACGATAGTGCAAGAAAAAAGGGAGCCGCTAAAGCTCCCTACTCCCTTTCTCAAATACCTTTTCCCAGTCAGTCTGATCTCCGAATGGGTTTGGTGATTCACCTGGTAGATGCTCCTGGATCAGCTCTGCTTTCCACTGCTTGTAAGCATCAGCAAGGCTTACGCTGGTGTCTGAGCGATCCAGATACTTTAGGTGAAACTCTCTCTCATACTCCCAGAACTGAGCCGCCAGAGGCCGTTTCTGATCGCCTGTATATGGGTTTTCACTCTCTCCCTTAAACCATCTGTAGTTTGAATAGTCCTCAGTGATCCCTGAGAAAAATCCCTCTTTGTTCCAATCCTTTGCCATATCACTCCACATCTTTTATTCCAAGTTCATTCAGGGTGTTCCTTACGATTTTGGCAGACAGCATAATGCTGGCTCTGTTGTGCATGAAATTCCCTGAGGTAAGTCTTTCGGCATTCTGAATAATACCGTCCAGATGAGCGAATACAATAGCTCGTTTCAGCTCTTCATCTGTCATTTCTTCACGTCTCTTTGCCATATCATTACTTTTTAAGGTAGTTATTGAATCTCCTGATCATTTCCACCATATCCCAATGGAGAAAGCCCAGGGTGAACGTATAGATAGCATCAGGAACACCCCAGCGGGCTTCTGCTATGGATCCGACAATAGCACCGATAGTATCACTGTCACCTCCAAAGGAGATAGCACGTCTGATAGCATCCTCAAAGTCTGTTGCCTTTGCCACAATCTGGAGGCACAGAGGCACAGTACCCTGGCACGTCTCATCAAACTTACCAGGTGTAAACTCCTGATCCATGAAACCAGGGTAGTACTCATTCATATCCTCAATGAAGATGTTAGTGTTCACACTACCACCCATCCTGAGCATTTGAGATCTTTCCCTGGCTAAGCGGAAATGCCATACAGCATGAGCAACCGCCACGGCTCCCTTGATGCCCTCTGGATGGTTGTGGCTCACTGCTGCAGTCTTTTCTGCCTCCCGCTTCACATCCTCAATATTGTCAAATGCCCAGGCTACAGGGCTTACCCTCATAGCAGCACCATTACCAAAGCTGTTGTAGGGCTGAGGATCCTCAGATCTTAGCCACTGTGCAAAGCTGACACCATAGCCTCCCATCGGATGGGGGAACTGCCTACACCACTCCAGGATCTTTTCCTGGTAGCTCTTTCCGCTCACTATAGCATCCATGATGGCAATCGTACAGATCGTATCATCAGTGAAGCTACATTCATCGGTGAAGAGCTTGAAATTATAGTCTCTGGTGTTATTGAACTCAAAGCGTGATCCGATCACGTCACCTACTATTGCTCCTAACATCTTTTCTGTTGTTTGGTTATTACTCTCGATCTCCTTATAGTGGCTTTCCTGGTTCTGTACTCATCCTTACCAGACAGGCACTGCCAGAGCCATTCCTTACCAGCTCCTACCACGTCTTTGGGTAGCTCCTGGTAGATAGCAGCTATAGAGCCGAAATACCAGTTCTTTTTGCCCTGGTAAGGCTCATTCAGCTCAACGTGTATAACATTATTCTGTTTCATTCTTTATGCCTTTTGCTTTTTCGTATTCATTGATCGCCTCCCTACCTTTCTGGCTGATGTAGTAGTAAAAGCCCACTCTCCTGAGCAATCCCATCTTAACCAGCCTACCCAGGTAAGCACCTCCACACCTCCAGGCTTTCTTACCAGAACAGGCTCCATAATCTCCCTGGTTGCTGACAGAGGTGAACAGGTATTCCTTATCCAGATCCTTTCCCCAGAAGTCCAGAGCAAACTCATAGGCTCTGATGGATCCGTTCTTTTCCAGCTTCTTTGCCACTACTTTGAGTGCCTTATATTGCTTATCGTTTATCATATAACTGTGTTTATTGAACGCAAAATTACTAAATTATTTCGGAAATACCAAAGGTTTTGCAAGAAAAATGCAAAATTTACCTGGTTTATTCCTCAATGATAGTTATTTCGCACACAAAAGCTCCTGATTCTGTGCCAGTATATGGGCTTGATCTTTGCCTTGCAAGGCTTACCCTCCTTATGGTGAGTGTGCCAGGTTTCACGGCAGTGATCAATGAAAAGCTCCTTAATATCATCGACAATGCGAGTGACCCTAACCACATATTTCTGTAGCCTTTCAGTAGCCTCCTTAACATCTTCAAGATCAAAGGGGGTTTCAATACGTGCGATCTTAGCAAAGAGCATTTCAATCTCCTGGACGGTACAGGAGAAACGCTCTGCCAGTCTATTGATCACATCCTCATCAATCAGTTTGTCGTTTATCAAGATCTTCATACCACATCAATTAAGTTTTCCACGTACCCAGATATTGAAAGAATGTCAGTTTGCCATCTATCCTATCCAGCTCAAAGCCATAGCACCTATCAGCCCACTGTTTGGCTACAGAGATACCAAAGGTGGATCCCATCGGATCATTCTGCCTGTAAAACAGCGTTTCCTTGATCTCTGAGTAACGTGTGTAGGATTCTGGGAACATTTCCCTGTATTTACTTAGATCCTCCATCAGATCATTCAGGTTGTTTATAAATATCAAGTTCATCTGTTAAGCTGTTTTATTACGTCCTTTATTGTATCAACCCCATTCCCATTCGAGATAGTTTCATCTATGATCCTCAATATGGCCTTTGCACCATCCCTGAAAGCACAGATCTGGATAGCCTGGATCCTTTTGTAGTACTCCATCTGCTTTTTCGTTAGAACACCCTGAGGTATAGGGTATTGCTCAACGGAAAGCTGCCTATACGTTTTCATCTGTCACATCCCTTTCTTTCTTGAAATACCAGCCCATTACACAGTCTCTACAATCCCAAATATCAATCAGGTTACAGTTATCAATGATCGTTAGGTGTTTGGGCTTGACTACATAAACCAGGTACACCTCATTTGGGTTTGCCTGATCACCAAACTCTCTTACGGTCATACCTTTGCGAGGTACTTTGTAACGCTTGTAACCTTGATTTTCCATGAAATCAACTATGTTTGTCGTATAGTTGAAGTTCACGCTGCCTGAAAGTGTAGCATGACGTACAACCTTTATAACAGCCACTCTCCAAAGCCAGCCAAAGAAATAGGCTATAGCTCTGTAAACACAATCCCTTACGTGCTTCTTATAGGGATTCACATTGTGATAAATGTACTCCATAACAGTTACTTTTCATTAGGTTCAAACTCATCACAAGCCTTGCACATCCTGGGCTTACTGTAGTAGATCACCTGATCCTTAAACTTAGGGTGTAGGATCTTCTTACGTTTCTTGAAACACACATAGCTCAGGTTCCAGGCATTGATAGTAGTCTTACCTTTGCCCCAGTGCTTGCAGTCTTTGCATCTGGGATCATAAACACCCTGGATCTTATCCAGCTTAGCCGTGAAGCTCTTAACAGCCTTATCCAGATCCTGGAACTCTGACATATCCATTTCAGCATCTGCCTTATCCAGGATGATATTGGTATTCTCACCTGGTGAAAGTACGATCTTTAGCGTTATTGATCCTTTCATTGATCAC
>JAEEGL011781621.1_pt1 | contig 18521 bp, 14 predicted proteins | sample 9134231 | NCBI WGS metagenome assembly JAEEGL01 (sample SAMN16246548, study PRJNA631951) | gut metagenome | biome: gut microbiome; feature: rumen; material: fiber-attached | host: Bos | place: Iran: Karaj | collected 2018-10 | reverse complement strand
CTCATCTTCAATGTCGATCTCGCCAAATATCTTTGTCTGAACCTTCATGGTAAACCCTCCGTTTCTTTGCAAACTGTCTGCAAAAACAACGCCTACGGGATCATTCTACCACACGCCGCGCGGGAGGTGCAAGGGAATATCGAATCAATCAAATCATCTGAGAAAGCTCCGATGGCTCCGCTGCGTTCGCTTCGCTCACTCGCTCCTTGCTCGTCCGTCCGGCGCGCCGGATGCCTATCCGGGCATCTGAAAAAGCAACGATGGCTCCGCTGCTTCGCAGCTCCCGCCATCGCAGACCGACTCGCAATCCACTTCGTTCGCTTCGCTCACTCGCTCCTTGCTCGTCCGTCTGGCGCGCCGGATGCCTCCGTGAGCCTGCGTGCAAGCACGCGGCTCACGTCGTCGCCCGGCTTTGCTTTTTCAGATGTAGTCCATTAAACTTGTCTGCGAAATCTTGCCCGTCGCCATGAGCGCCGCGTTGTAGACCGTCTGGGATGTGGAGAGGTTCGTGGCGGTCTCCGCCATGTCGATATCCTCATTATCGCTCTGCAGCGTCTTAAAGGTCGTCGTCTGGTTCATCAGCCGGTTCTGGATGAGTTCGAGTCTGCGGGAACGCGTGCCGTTCTGGGTCACCGCGAGGTTCGCGACATCCAGTGCCCTCTGCATCTCCGTGATCTTGTGCTCGAGCTGCTCCTGCAGATCCTCGCGGAGGAAGGTCTGTGCCTTCTCTGCCGCAGCCAGCTCCGCACGGAACTGGGAAAGCGGCGGGACGGAAGTCTCATCACGTCCTTCCATGTGATCCTTGATCTGGGAGATCGTGGTCTCCAGCGTCTGGAGTTTCTCCAGCGCCGCCGTCAGATCATCCATGCTGCGCCGCACATCGGTCGTGAAGACATCGCTGGCCAGCGTATTGACATCGATCACCTGGTTATAACCCACATCGTAACCCATCGTGTGACCGTAGGTACCGCCGTTGTAATGGATATCCGCCAGCGGATTGGTGGGCGTACTGTTCGGGTTCGGTGTCGTGCACTCAAAGAGATTCTCGGGACGGATATCCCCCTTGGTCCACTGGCTCTTGTTGTAGACAACCTCGATGGCGTCCGTATTGTTGAGTTCCTTTAAGGAAGTCAGCTGCTCTCTGAGCTTATCGGACAGAAGGATCTCCCCCGTCTCCGCATTGAGCCAGGCCTTGACACCCGTCTCCGCGGCGATCTGCTGATAGAGTGTATCTTCTTCCGCGGAGGATGTGGTGGACAGGATACAGTCGCTCTCCATCTTGAGTGTCGTCTCCGTGTACGAGGAATGTACGCTGCCGTTGGTCCCGAGATTGATCACCTGCTCCTTGGCGGGACTGCCACCGAGATCCTTGCTCAGCCGGAAAGTCCCGTCACTGTTCCAGGAGAGCAGGAATCCGCTTGCATCGGCCTGCGGCGCCGCTTCTTTGCCTTCCTCCGTCACCTTGGCCGGCAGCGTGACCTTGATCGTGGTCTCCGTGCCGCCCTCGGAAAACTTCACCCACACCTCCTGCGGCTTGCCGGTATCCGTATAGATCTTCTCGATCGAAGAACTGGCGGGAACCTCAAAGGACTCGCGGTATTTCAGCGACACCAGCTGGTCCGCCGTCAGCGCGTTGCCGTCGCTGTCTTCTCCCTGTTCATCCAGTTTGCTGTAGGACAGCCGGATCCTCCCGACCGCCTGCTTGTCGATCCCGACCTCCGTCAGCGCATTGGCGGAATTGGGATCGATCAGCGCCGATCCGGAGATATGCACGGAGCTGTCGATATCCGCCGCGTTGAATCCGTCATGGATCCCGGTATACACTTTGGAAGTCTTGTCCGTAAAGGTGAGCGGTGTGTCGGTGCGGTAACCCGTGAATACATAGCGCCCGCCGTAATCGACATTGCCGGTGGAATAATACTCATTGGAGAGCTCCGTCATCTCGGAAATGATCGCCGCCAGATCCGTGGTGGTGAGATCCTTGTTCGCGCCCTTGTTGGCCTGGGCGATCGAACTGGTGAGGAGCTCCGTCACAGTGGAGAGCGCATCCTCCGTCACCTTGAGCCAGCTCTCGGCGTCCTTGGAATTCTTCTCATAGTACTGGGTCAGTTCGGAGACATTGCTGCGCAGACGCAGCGCCCGGATCGCGACGACCGGATCCTCCGAACCGCGGTTGATCTTCTTGTTGGTCGCCATCTGGGTCGCATACTTGTCTTCCTTGATCTTATTCTGATTGATGTTGTACATCTGGTTGTTCTGCATGATCTTGTTCGTGATGCGCATGCTCTGTCCTCCTCGAAAAACGCGGGTTTATACGGTATATGTCCCCGTTATACGCCGGTCTGCGTGATCAGCCGGTCATAGATCTCCGTCAGGGTCTGGATCATCTTGGACGCCAGCGTGTAGCTGTTCTGATACTTCACCAGATTGGCCGCTTCTTCGTCCTCGTCCACACCGGAGATGGAATTGCGCTGGTTGGTGATCGTCGTTTTCAGCGACAGATAGGTGTCCTCATTGGTCTGCGAATTGCTGGCATTCAGGCTCACATCCGCGAGTACCTTGTCCAGGAATTCCCCTGCCGACGCGCCGCGGAAGAGATCCTTGCCGAGCTCGCTCTGACCGGCGCACATCTTGTACAGCGCATCCAGCGCGCGCATCTCATCCACGCCCTCCGTCACGTCCGAACGGGTGGCCATCCGGCTGGGATTCGTCTTGATGCCCGAACTCACCGCGAAATTGCCTGCCGTGAGATAACTCTGCCCCTTGATCCGTGCCTCCTCCTGGAATAACTCCAGCGCTTCCGCCGTCGTGAGACCGGCATACATATCCTTGTAGCTGCCGCCGTAGAGATCCTCCGGGTTCTCCCCGCCGTGCGCCGCCTGATAGGCAGCCAGCTCGGCCGCATCATACTCGCGCAGCTGCTGATAGTACTCCATCTCCTTATCCGTGTACTGGGGCGGATTGACACCCATCGTCCGGTTGCCGGTCAGAAGCGAGGTGCCATGCACCGGCTCATCGGAGAGATAGGAATCATGCATGATCGAGTTGACCCGGCAGGTGAAGATCCTCGCGAATTCATTGGCCTGTGCCATATAGTAGGCGATCCCCTGATACTCGATATCCGGACCGATCTGGGCATAGCCCGTGGTATGATCCGCGTCCGTCGCCACCGGAAGACCCGTGTCAAACGAATGGGCATCCGTCACATCGGTGATGAAGTGGAAGGTGTACTCGTAATGTGTCCCCGTGTTATCCGTCACTTCCCGGTAGGTCCAGGCATCATATTCATATTTCACATTGTCGACCGTGATCTGGCCGGTGGACGGGATCGTGCACTGATCCAGATTCTTCAGGTAATCCTCGAACTCATCGGTACGGATGGTCACCAGTCTGTTATCCCGGTCGATCTCGTGGACATACCCGTGAAAATCCTTGCCGTTGTTGCCGTCACGCATCTGGATGATGCCGCCCAGTTCGCCGCCGATATGCGGATTGCCCAGATCAAAATCCCCCAGATAATCGGAGGTCTCCGGATCATAATTGCTGCTGATCCACTTGATATCGTACAGGCCCTCGATGTCGTTCTGATTGACCTTCTCCTCGGCCTTGCGGGCAACCGTGAGCAGCTGCTTGTATTCGCTCCCGTCCACGAGCAGCTGGCCGCCGGCGATGTGGACCTCGAACCGCGTCGCACCGGTGTGACGGTCGGGCTGCGTCAGATCCTTGACCTCCGTCTCCCTGGTCTCGATATCCACGATCTTGGAAAGCTCATCCAGCATCAGATCGCGCTTGTCCCTGAGCTCGTTGGCCGTGGTCCCGGTCATCTCGATGAGATTGATCCGTCCGTTGATGGTGGCCAGCTCCTGCGCGATGGAATTGATCTGCGAAACGCGGATCTTGAGCTCGTCATTGGCATCGGCCTGCTCCCGCTGGAGGGAACCGTACAGCGTATTGAAATACTCCGTCATGGCCTCCACCGTGGAGACATACGCCGTCTTGGTGGTGGCGGAACCGGAATTCTTCATGGCGGTCTGCAGCGCCGCCTGCATCTTGTCAAACAGAGAGGAGAATCCGGTGGAGCCGTCGTCCTTGAAATACAGTTCCAGGTTCTTGTTGAAATAATTCTTCATCTCGTACTCGCCGAGGATCGTTTCGTTCTGGCGGTACCGGTTGTCATAGAACTGATCCCGCACGCGCTCGATGGCCAGCGTGTCCACACCGGCGCCGGCGGAGCCGTAACGGGTAAAGGTGCGGAGCGCGTCCGAAGGCGCCGCGTTGACCAGCTGCCTGGAATATCCGTCCGTATTCACATTGGAAATATTGTTACCTGTGGTGTTGAGTGCGGCATTGGCTGCGCGCAGGCCGGATGCGGCGATATTGAGACCGAAAAAGGTAGATACCATAAGATTCCTCCTTGGATACGCTGCCTACACAATACATATCGGCGGCTGGCGGGAAAACTTGACCCCGGGAAGCCCGGGGTCAGGTGTCTGTCTCGTATCAGCTCCCCAGTGTCGTGACGATGTGCTCCAGCATTTCGCTCACCACATTGATGTAGCGGCTGGCCGCATTATAGGCATTCTGGAATTTGATCATGAACTCCAGTTCCTCGTCGCTGGAGGTGCCCACGATCTGTTCCCTCGCATCGCGGATCGTGTTCACCGTCACCGTCTGCTGATCCGTGATGGAATCATAGACATCTCCGGAATTCACGACCTGCCCGACCAGGGAGTTATAATAGTCGATAAAACTGGTGGGAGTCGCCACGTTGGGATTGAGATGATAATTCTCATCCCGGAAGATCTGCTTGAGCGCCTCCGTCATCCGTTTGTCCTCGTTGCCCTCGATATCCCGCATGGACAGGAGCGCCGGATTGCGCATCAGTTCCTGATTGATCCCCACGTTCATGACCGTGGATCCGATACGGATCGAGCCGGCCTTGAAGCCTTTCAGCTCGCCGGTCACGGATTCCTTGCCGATGACATAACGCACCACGCCCTGTCCGCTGTCGGTCTGGAGCGTGAACAGATCAAACTGCTTCAGCGCCATATCCCAGGCCTTATCTTCGATCGCCTGCTGCCTCGCATCGGGGTCGGTGATCTCCTCAAACAGATTGTAGCGGGTCTGCGCCAGTTCGTGTGCCTTGTTCTCGACATCCAGATCCTGCTCCGCCGGTGTCTTGGCAAGAAAGGCGGGATCCTGGATCAGGATCGCTCTGGCATCGCCGTACAGGGAACGGATCAGATTCTGATCCTGATCCACCAGCGCCTGTTCGGCATCACCGCCGTCGATCAGCGGCCGGACATAGAGTTCCGGATGTACCCTGGCGGGATTCGAAGCGGCATTCTCGATGACCTCGTTGATCCGCTCGACCACATTGTGGATCAGCTGGTCAAATTCCGCTTCCACATTCATGATGATGGACTGGGAGATATTGGAATTGTAGAAATCCGATACCGCCTTCTCCATCGCCTCGATCTCATCGGCCGTCAGCGGCGTGCCGTCCTCATGTTCCGCGAGGGGGAGACCGTTGGAGAGCGTCTCGTCATTGACATTGAGCGTGATATCGTGGTAGGTGGCGTTGTGGTCCCCTCTGGCCAGCAGGATCGAGCGGAGCTTGCCGATATCGGTCCCCATGACGGAACTCACCTCACGGTTCAGGTCAAAGACCTTGGCCGCGCTGATGTCCACCACCGTCTTCACGCCGGTCTGATAATTCATGTCGCAGGTCGCCATGAACTCCCAGTAGGGAGTGGCATAGCCCACCGGGCTCTCCAGCAGCCGGTCCACGGCCATGTGGTTCACATGGTCCGTCATGACAAAGGGCGTGTCTTCGAAATAGACGCTCACATTGCCGAAGATATCCTCGTCGTATGTGATCCGGCCCAGCTCCGCCAGCTTATCCAGCAGGAGATTGCGCTCGTCCCTGAGGTCGTTGGCATGCTCCCGCCCGCCGGATTCGACCTGCACGATCTGCTTGTTCAGCTCGCTGATGCGGTCTCCGTACTGGTTGATGGTCTTCACATATTTATCCACCGTCTGGTCCAGATTGGCCTGATACTTGGTCAGTCCCTGATAGACCGCCTGCGCCCGATTGATGAATTCGGAGGCGCGGGAGACGAGCGTGTTGACATTAACGGTATTGGGATCGGCGTCCAGAGCCTGGATCGCCCGCCAGAGATTGTCCATGGAATCGGCGAACTCCGCGCCGTTGACCTCCTGCAGCAGATCCTCCACCTCGATCATGCAGTCATAGGAGACATTATAGAAGGCCGCACGTCCGGACTCCGTCCGGTACGACTGGTCCAGGAAAACGCTCCTCACCTGTCTGCAGCTGGTATACTCAACACCAAGGCCCACCTGCTGATACGCATTGGCGGATCTGGTCTTGTTGATCATATTGTAGTCGCGCGTGCCCTGCTGCACCTGCTGTCTGGTGTAGCCTTCCGTATCGATATTGGACATGTTGTGCGCAGTCGTATTCAGCGCATTCGACGAGGTCAGCAATCCCGATGTCCCCGTCCATAAGCTCGCCATCAACGGCATAACGCCACCTCCTTATCTGATGGGATAAAATAAGCCTCTACCCGCCCTGGTATATCGGGTAGAGGCCTGCACGCCGGCTTCTTACTGCTTGGCGTCGAAACCGCTGGCGGTGTACCCGATGGTCTCTCCCGCGGCACCCGCCGTCCTTGTGTAGTTCGCTGTCTCCGGTGCTTTCCTGGATGCCTGAATGATGTTCATCTCGAACTGCACCATCTCCAGGGAACTCTGCAGAAGCTGCTGATTCTGCTCATTCACAAGTCTGACCCTTTTCGCCACATCCTTGAGGCGGTCCCGCTCCCTGGCAAGTGCCTTGGCCTCCGCGGGCCTCTTGACCAGAAGTGCGATCAGATCAGTGATCGTCAGCGTCCGAACATCCTTGTTCAATACATCCGCGATATCTTTCATGGACTGCTGCCGTTCTTTTTCAAGATCGGCGATCCGGTCCACGACCTGCTGTTCTTTCTCCGTGACTGTCGCGAGCTGATCCAGGTCCCCGGCGACGATCACCGGTGTCTTGGTGCTCGAGAGTTTCAACAACTCCTCGTACAGTCCGCTCTCACGGCCCAATACATCGATCAGGCCTTCCATCAAACTCGCCACTGGCTCTACCCCCGCGGCGGTTTACGCAAGTGCCTGTGCCGCCTCGTATTTCTCGAGCAGCCTGTCGGCAAAGCTCGCACCGCTCAGATTATCATATTTCCCGCTCTCGAGGTTCTGCCTCGCCACCGCTACGACATCCTCGCGGATATCCGGCGCACCTGCCACAGCGGCTCTCGCCGTCTGGTAGTCCTTGCCGAGCTGGGAGATCTGAAGATCATCCGCGGGCGCCTGGACCTGGTTCACATAGGGGTTCCTGTTTGTCCGGGCCGGTCTCCCTGCGGAATAAACCTGTGCGATCTGGTTATATGCATCGATTCTCATAACAAAGCCCTCCGTTCTGTTATGTTTATCGGCCGAATTCTATCCGACTTTAGTCCTTTTTGCAAGACGCATGAATTTTTTCGGTGCTGCGAGAAACAGTGCGGTCTTCGCCTTTTCCTTTATGGTAAGTCCGCCGAATGCGCCGTTTGCGGTCATGGCCTCACGGACCGCCGCCGCGGTCCGGCGGATCGCCTCCCGCCCCTCGTCCGTCTCCCACTGCTCTTCGGGGAGCATCGCGAGCTTCTGCGGCACCAGCAGCGCCGTACGGATCCGGATCGTTCCCAGAGCGCTCCGCGCATAGGAGCCGATCCCGCGGACATGCGGAGCCAGCAGTTCCTCTGCCCTGCGCCAGCAGGTGATCTCATCCAGATAGGACGGATCGTAGGGGCGCGCCATGGCGCCCTCCGGATTCGCGGTATAGCGGTATCCCGCGTGATCCGATCCGGCAACACACCGCCGTTTCCCCGCCGCCAGGGAAAAGCAGAGCAGAAACAGCATATCTTCGCCGATGGAGAGACTTTCGTCAAAGGTGCTCTCCCCGAGTGCGCTCCTCCGGAACGCCTTGCCCCAGACATGGGTGTCCTGCCGGAGCAGATGATCCCTGATGAATGCGTATCCGCTCAGGAGCGGCCGCCGGTCTTCCCCCGCCGGCGCCATGCCGGCATCCGCGTCTGTCCCCGCGCCATCCCCCGCGGCCGTCTCTTCCGCAGTGTCCGCCGCCTCCGCGGCAGTTTCCTCCGTCCGCACGGAACGATATCCGCCGAAGATCATGTCGCAGTCCGCGTTCCGGTAAAAAGGAAGGAACAGTTCCTTAAAGAAGTCCTCCGCCAACGCGTCATCCGCATCGAGGAAAACGACCCATCCGCCCCGTGCCTGTGCCAGGCCGCGGTTTCTTGCCGCGGAGACCCCCGTCCGCGCCGTGTCGTCCACGGGCAGGATCTCGCCGGTGATATCCGCTGCCGCCCGCAGAGCCGCCTCCGCGGATCGTACCGCACGCGCAAGCAGCGCGTCCCGGGCGGTGAAGGGGATAATGATGCTGACGTCCGGCGAACCGTCCGTCATACCACGCGCCCCGTATTGTCGATCAGTGTCCATCCCGCCCAGAGCTCATGCATCCTCCCGGGCTCGGCCGGCTGGTTGTTGCGCATCACGAGCGGCCGCACCGTGACCTTGTCGGGATGCGGATTGAGTCTGGCTCCCCAGAAGGAAAAGGTGGAATTCGCACAGATATTGCCGTGGCAGTGGCTCATCAGCTGCATATCCAGCATGCTCTCCCTGCCTGCGTTGCCCTCGACCACCGTGAAGCGGTCGCGGTTCGGATACTTCTCCTTCACATAAGCCGGGTCATCGGAGAACAGATAGAAATGGGTCCGCGGCTCTCTGGCGATAAATATGGCCATGGCACTCTCGTAGTATGCATCGGTCGTGATGTTCCCGAACAGCGCCGCGTTATCTTTGGACAGGTAATCCCCGCGCCGCACATGGACACTGACGCTGTGGCGTTCCTCCATCTCATTCATGAGTTCGGTATTCGCCAGCTGTCTTTCCTGCCGCGCCGCCGCGGGAAAGACGAACAGATCGCGGAGCACCGGCAGACGGTCCGCGTAGTATTTCTCGCACGCGAAATATCCCTCGATGTACTTCTCCGTAAAATCAAAGATCTCCGGATGGTACATTTCCCGCTCCGTGAAGACCGGCGCCCCGTTCCAGAGCGTCAGGAGCGCTTTTGCCAGAGGTCCCCGGTTCAGGAAGCGGTCTCTTTCCGCGTTGGTACAGGCCTCGATCGTCAGTCCCGTAAACCGTGTGAGTTCCAGCTCTCTGGGAGCCGCGACGCCTTTCTGATTCTCTTTATGAAACCAGGACAGATCGAGCTTGGCCTCCCGCCCCATGGACCGCAGTTTTTCATAGAGGGCAAACTGCTGCATCTGGTTTCCCAGTCCGCCCATCACACGGATCAGGATCATAGCTTGACCCCCGCATCATCCGGCACGACAAAATCCTCATATTCCTCATAGGGAACCCCGACGATCAGTGTCACACCGAAATACTCCGCCATCTGCATATTGGAAAAGGAATTCCACTTCCTCTGCAGATCCACCTCATAAGCCATGGTATAACGGTTATCATACCGGGCGGGCAGCATCGGGAGATAATAATCGATATCCTCCTGGCCGCGCCGCTCCTCCAGCAGGGCATACCGTGCCGTCTCCTCCCGGTATATGCCGGCGAGCGCACCCCCGTACGATACATAGCGGAAAGCCATCACCAGGATCAGCGCACCGATGATGAAATCCCGGACAGCCGCCGGCCAGGCGCCGTCCCAACGGATCAGCAGGAACAGCTGCGCGCAGGCGATGAGCAGAAAGATCCCCGCCCCGAAGTAAACTCTGGTCTGCGGAGAGGGGGCCAGTATGAGGCACCCGCAGGTGGCGCCGGACAGGAGCAGGAACAGCAGGGCATTCTTCATCCCGGGGTCTGCCCAGGACGTTCCCTGCCTGCGAGCCGCGATGATCAGGAAGAGCGCCGCGAGGAGAAGCGGCAGGAACAGGCTGCAGACCTCCTCCGTGATACCGAGAAACCGGACGCCGTACATCGCGATCCCGCTCTGGCTCTCCCCGCTCACCGATACACGGTAACGGTTCCCGGGAGACAGGAGCTGCATCAGAAAACCCGCGCTCACACCGGCCAGACCGGCCAGACGGATCATCATGGGCGGCAGGATCCCGCCGTCCCTTTTCTGCCGGATGAGCGGGATCACCAGATACAGGAGCGCAAACAGCACCGCGCCTCCAGAAGTATTCTCGTTGCACCAGCCCGCGAGGATCCCCGTCAGGACGAGCAGCACCGCCTGCCAAGGCTTCACCGTTCCCCGCGGAGCCGCGTAGGTTCTTCGGCAGAGCATGAAGAACGTCAGGATGATCGTCGTCGTGAACAGGTAATTGCAGGCGCCCGTCATCCAGAAGATCGTCTGCCCGGGCTTGACGGCAAAGAGCCAGACGCACACGCTGATGAACAGATACATCCGCAGAGGGTCTTCTCTCCTGCCGCCCCGGGCCAGACCGGTCATCAGGACGGTCATCAGCGTGAAGACCAGCGCGGCCGCCACGTTAAAGACACTCCGGTTCAGTCCGAAGAAATACAGGAAAAACCTGAGGATCAGATGGGAGACGCTCCGTCCGGTCCAGGAAAGATACTGACGGGCCTCCAGGGCAAAGATCTCCCCGGCATGCCGCGCCTGTGCCGTATCCCGCATGTAGGAAAAATCATCGGAAAAGACCGGTGTCAGGCATTCATAGATCAGTACGGAGCCGAAGACCGCGATCAGCGCCGCGATCTGCAAATATCTGCGCTTGTTCTTCATATTTCCTCTCCGGCGAAGATCCCCCCGCCCATGATCAGAAGCTCCCGTGCGTTTTTCCGGGCGTTCTGCACGATCTGCGGCATCTGTCCGCCGAGGATGCCGCGGATCTCTTCGCTGCGCGCGCGGATCCCTTCAAACGCATCGATGATCCCGTTCTCCGTCAGCGCGTCGGCCCGCAGGACATATCCGTCCGTCTGCCCGAACAGGTCACGGGCGATGCCCTCCGATTTCACACTATACCCCACTACCAGCGTAGGCACAAGTGTGGAATAGGCCGCTATGGTGGCATGTGTCCGCGCCCCGACGAAAACGGCGCACCGGGAAATGACCTGCTTCAGTTCCGGGGCCGGCCGGTCCGTCACCATCGTCACTCTCCCCGAACCGGAAAACTGCCGGTACAGCGCTCCGAGCGGCTCTCTGTCATCCGAGGACGGCCAGACCACGTGCGGGATCAGTGCGATCTGCAGTTTTGAGGTATCCAGGATATGGCGGATGAGCGCCTCATAGGCCGCGCCGATCCTCTCCCGGTCTCCGTAGCCGCCGATCAGAGGACTCAGATTGATGCCCGCGACCTCCCCCTCTTCAAAGCAGTGCGGGAGCTTTGTCTGCGCCGGTTCCATGGAAAAGGCCGGATCGGGGAGAAGCACCAGGCGCTCCGGTGCGACACCCGCCGCGAGCAGCGCATCCCGGCTGAGGGACTCCCTGGCGATGATCCGGTCAAACCCGCGCATGTCCTCCGCGAGTGCCGCATCCTTCCGCAGCATGTCCGCTTCCACGGAGCATCCCAGCAGAAGTGTCTTCACCCCTCTCCCGCGCAGCATCCGGTCCGTGAGGATCAGATCCGGTACCATCTCCGGATAACAGTAATTGTCCCCGCCGATGGACACCGCGAGTTCCGGCTTCTCTCCCCGTGCGAGCATGGGAAAACGGTAACGCAGGAAGCTCTCCCGGTCTCCGGTGAGTTTCCGGTAGAGCCAGTATCCCGCATGGACGGGCAGATTCCGGTCCATATGGCGTTCCTCGACGATCTCACAGAGATCACCGGGCAGATAGTTCCTGTCCTGCGCGGCGTCGTGCGTGATGAGTGTGACCGGCGGCAGCCGGTCCCCCGCGATCGCCGCCGCGTTCTCCAGCAATCCGCGTACGATCGCCTCGCATCCGTGATTGCCGCTGCCGGCATGCTGGATCAGCGCGATCCCGCGGCATCCTTTTTCCCGTGATGCCACGTCAGCTGGCCCCCCGCCTGCCGAAGACCACCAGGACCGTCTTGATGAGGATCTTGAGATCCAGGGACAGGGACCACTGATCGATATAGATCAGATCCATACGGACCACATCATCGAAATTCTCCACATCGCTCCTGCCGCTCACCTGCCACATCCCGGTGAGTCCCGGTGTCATGGAGAGGCGCCTGCGGTAATGCTGGTCATAGCGCGCAAACTCATCCTCGGTCGGCGGCCTGGTCCCCACCAGGCTCATCTCGCCGCGCAGAATATTGAGAAACTGCGGAAACTCGTCCAGGCTGGTCCTTCTGAGAAAGCGTCCGACTCTGGTGACGCGGGGATCGTCCTTGATCTTGAACATCAGCCCCTGCATCTCGTTTTTCGCTTCCAGCTCCTTCTTCCGCTCCTCCGCATCGATATACATCGACCGGAATTTGTAGATCCTGAAGCGTCTGCCGTTCAGTCCCACTCTGGTCTGCGAGAAGAACACCGGCCCCGGGGAATCCAGTTTGATCGCGAGCGCCGCAAACGGCGTGATGAGCGCCGTGAGCAGAAGACCGACGAGACTCCCGAGGATGTCAAAGCCGCGCTTGATCACCAGTCCGCGGTGTCTCCCCGTGGTATTGGTATAAGAGATCACACTGTAATCCCCGAACATGCCGGTCCTGCTGCTGCCGCCGTACTCCCCCGGCATCTCGAGGGAATAGTGCACCGTGACGCCCATATCGTTGAACGCCCGGATGATGTCCTGCATCTTCCTCTGCGACAGCTCCGGCGTGCAGATGAAGACCTCGTCGAGCGCCATCCCCGTGGCTTTTTCAATGAGAGCCGCGCGGTCCGAGATCACCGGGACCCCCCTGATCTCGGTGCCGGTGAGATCCTCATCGATACAGGCTGCCGCCACGATCCGGCTGGTGACATCTAGATGACGGAAAAGACGGCGGACCGCTTCCTCCAGCGTGTCCTTCGATGCGACCACCAGGATCCGCGAGGTGTTTTCGGAACTGCGCCAGTAGGAGACCAGCCCCCGCCGGATCAGACGGTGAGTGATATAGGTGACCACCAGTGCGATCAGATAATAGTAGCCGATCACGAGACGGGAGATCGTGTCCACACTGTGAAAGGTGTAGAGCAGGATCAGACTGGCGACCGTTACCGCCGATTCATACAGAAGGACCGACGTGAATTCCGCGAACAGCCCTTTTATCAGGAAATCCCGGTTCTGTTCCGCGATCAGCGTATACAGCACACAGGACATCAGCAGCAGGGCACACGCTCCGACATGGGTCGATTTGTCCTGCATATCACGGAAATTGCCGAACCGGATGTAAGTGGCCGCCGCAAAGGAGAGGATCGTCACGACGAGATCCGCACCCAGCAGCAGATAGATCATCATTGTCCTGTGTTTTGCATTCATTCGTTCTTCCCTCCCGCCGGACCGGCCAGCCCGTATCGGGGACCCCGGTCCGCAAAGAGCATCGCGCCCCCCATGGCGCCGCAGAGGAGGAGCAGATAGTTTCTGCCGATATAGACGGAGACGAGATGCGCCTCTGCCACCGTGTAGACCGACATGGAGACGAGCATCAGCAGATACATGGCTTCCCGTCTCTTCGCACACTCCCGGATGAACAGCAGGAGCAGGCACACGACCAGAAGGGCCGGGATGATCCCGTACCAGTAAAACAGACGGCACCACCCCATGTCAAAATACCGGGTGGCCGCGCGCGATGAGAACAGGCTCCAGGCCGTGATATCCGCCCGTTCCCCTTCGGACACCCAGTAAAGATCCGCGATCCGGTTGTTCAGGAACCGGTCGAAAAACAGCACGACAGCCGACAGCTTCGCATTCTGGCGGAAACCGAAAGCATAACTGTATTTCGCCGCCCATACGGAGAAACCGACACAGGCGAGCATCACGCCCGCTCCGGCGGGATAGATCCACCGCTTCTCCCGGAGCGGTCCGGCAAACAGCCAGCCGGCGGCGATCGAGATCGCGGCGATCGCGAACCCGGTCCGGGAGTCCGTCAGGAAATACAGACCCGCGTCCGCCGCGAGCAGGAGGATCCACTCAAAGAAGCGCAGCCGCTCCCCCCATATGGCGATGATAAGCAGTACCAGCATAAAGAACATGCAGTGCAGCGCGTTCGGGTGTCCGAATCCCAGGCAGTACCGCAGCGTTTCCCCGTCCTCGGCACGGTAGGCGGACTTAAGGACCGGATTCCCGTAGATCCCCGTCACGGACAGCAGCAGGATCAGCGCACAGCCCGCCGCCGTCTCATAAAATGCCGTCTTTAACAGCCGCTTCGGCTCCTCTCCCGTACAGGCTGCCGCAAAGAGGTACATCCGCAGGAGCTCATTGCGCCCGGTGAAATGCCGGCACACGATACAGAACGCGCAGCCGGCCGCGAGGAGCAGCCACTCCGTGCGCGTATGCGCCGTGAGCAGGACTGCGAGCAGCGTCATCGCAAAGGTGAGCCGGAAGATCAGGCCCTCATACCCGTTATGCAGATCGCTCTTGTCAATGATCACCACCGCGATCTCAACCGTGAGCGCCGCATAAAGGAGCGCCCGGCGGAGCCTGTTCAGAAGCTGTCCCGCTCGGCTGTTCATCTCCGGTCCTCATTGTCCGCCGTCCGGCTGCCGTGGAGCATGCGGCCGAGCTTCCGGCAGACCCTGCGGACAAACCGCCCCGCCGTCAGATCCGTTCGGGCAGCGATCCGCTGCGCCGCCGATACGGGAGGCAGGATCAGATGCGCATAGTCTTCCCTGTGCTCCGTCAGATACGCGGGATAACTCCCGTCGATCTCAACCCGCGCAAACCGCGCCTCCCTGCCGAAGATGTCCTCTCCGAGGAGCAGATGGTCCATGGTCTCCCGGATGATATCCGCGTCATTGTACTCCTGATGCGCGGCCGCGCGCACCTTGTTCCCGATGCGCTTCATCACATCGCGTTCCCCGCGTCCTCCCATATAGCCGAAATGCCAGCCGCCCCGCGCGATGCGCACACTCCTGGGGTCGGAGGGAGGCACCAGATCCCGCAGCCGCACGATCCCCTCCGCGGGGATCTGCCTCTTCGCGCATACCTTGGTCCCCAGCCACTTGCGGTCTGCCGGAGCGATCTCCGGAAACTCGCCGGTGACGGAGAGCAATACACCGGAAACCTCCATCATGTTGAGATATACATAGAAGTTATCCTGTGCCAGATGATAGACCTTCTCCGGATCGAAAGAACGCAGGATCTCCGCAAGCACCTCCGGCCGCGGGATCTCGTCGAGATCGCCGAAGATCACGATATCATCATCCGCAAGATCTTCGATCCCCTGTGCCAGATGATTCTTCTGGAAATAATCGCGCTCGTGCGTCGTACCGCCTTCCCTGCGCGCCGTCACGGGGATATAGACGATCTTGTGCAGATACGGGGCAAAGAGTTCCCGGTTCTTTTCAAAGAGCAGTTCCCGGGCTTCGCCCGCAAACGTCTCCGCCGATTCCTCGATCACGAAACGGTCGACGAGCGGATCCAGGGTCGCCAGCCGGATCTGCAGGATATCCAGTTCATTGAAAAACGGGAAGCAGTCGACGATCATGCCTCTTTCTCCCCTTCGTCGCAAAATCCGTGCTCCTCGCGCCACTTCCTGCTCCTGCGCCAGAACAGCAGCGGGCGGACCGCATCCTTTATCCGTTTATGGGGGGCACGGAAGCGCGGATATCCGGCATTCTCCCCCCACCATTTGTGGAACACGAACGTGGCCCGTCCGGCATTCTCCGGCAGCGGCTTCTCCCGCCCGAAAGACAGGGCTGTCTCAAAGGGAGCCCAGGAAAGGCCCGCCTCCTCCATCTCCTTTTTGTGCGTGCAGCACAGAAAAATGTCCTCGTTGTAGAAGCCGTCGCGGTCGCGCTCCCAGGGCAGATCATGCTCCGCGGGATAGGATAACAGCCGCTTCGACCGCAGCGATACGCTGTTGCCCACCCGGCAGATCTCTCCCGACGCGTCCCGGTAGGCATAGTCATTCTCCGGCAGCGGCCATGGAGAGCCGATATAGTCGTACTGCAGGAACCGGTCGTCCCAGCATTCCGGATGCACGACAAAGCCGTCCGCATGGACGAGGAGCATGTGCTCCGTACGGATATAATCCTTCAACCGGTAGACACAGGCATGGTTGAACGCGTCGATCCCGTCCAGCCTGTCGATCCGCGCAAAACGGATGCTTTTCGGCAGATACCACGGCTTTTTGTGGGAGATGAGGACGGCATCCCCGAACTCGATCTCCCGCATGCTGTAGCACATCGCCCGCACCGTCTCATAGAGATCGACACTCGTCACTGCCGCCAGGGTCACTGTCGGAAGGCTCCGCTTTGTGCTCATCTCCAGGCCTTCACGAGCCCCGTCCGCCGGATGAGTGACCGGCAGGCCCTGATGAAATAATATCCGTAATAAGCCGCCTTGCTGCGCAATACCTGCAGCGCGAGCGCCGCACCCGTCGGCCGGATCCCCCGGCGCGCGTATCTGCGCGAATGCTTCTTATACTCCGCCAGCTCCGCCCGGCAGTCCTCCGGGGTAAAGATCCGCCCGTCCCGGTCCTGATAATGCAGAAAACTGTAGATGTTCTGCTCCGAGGCCCAGTAACCGTCGGACACATTATGCCTGGCCCAGTATTTGGGAGCGATGGCGTATTTCAGTTCTTTGCTCGTCATCGCCGGAAACACGGCAAAGGAGGAATTGGCCAGTAATAAATAACGGGCGTTTTTTATTATGGCGTAGTCTGTTCCGATATCATTGGAGATCGCGGGGAATTCCGGCAGGATCTTCTTCGCATTCTCCGGTTCGTCCGTGATCACGACGAAGCGCATCGCCGGGTTGATCCTCCGCATATTCTTCACGCCGTTCCTCCAGTACCGGCGCCCGAGGAACAGGTTCGGCTCGCTCATATAATCGCCGCAGCGCAGATGGATGACGCACAGATCGTCCGCCGTATATTCATGCGTGTCGTATTCGGGCTTGACCTTAAGCCACTCTCCGATCTCGTCACGGCAGGAAGTGAAATAACTCTCATCCTGCAGGTTTCCGTACAGGAGCGTGTTGTCCGCCACCTCGTGGATCGACTCCTTCGCCCCGCTGATGTAGGCGCCGTGCGTGAGGTCGTGCGCGGAGGTCCCGATATAGATGCGGGTGTCGTCATCGTCAAAGCGTGCAAACGAAGAGATCTGCTCCGGAGGGATGATCTCCCCGAGATCAAGATCCATGAAGTACATGCCGCTGTCGTCATGGATATTGTGCACCAGCGTCTCCGCGCCGGCCGTGCCGAATGGTACGCCCCGTTCCTTTGCGATGGCGCGGGCCGTCACATAGCAGAAAAGCTGGTTCCCCAGTCCCTGACCTCTTAACAGTTCCGTTCCGATCACTGTTCGTATACCACCTTTCCCGCAAGCGTCGTCTGCACGAGTTTCCTCTCACGCACCTCGTAGATCGTATCGCACTGGGCGATCGTGTTGAGACGGTGGGCGATGATGATCATCGTCTTCCTGCCGCGGAAGCTGTTGACCGCGTCCATGAGCGCTTTTTCCGTATCGCCGTCCAGCGCACTGGTCGCCTCGTCAAAGACCAGGATCTGCGGATCCTGATAAAGTGCCCGGGCGATGCCGATCCGCTGTCTTTGTCCGCCGGAAAGCCGCACGCCCCGGTCACCGATGCCGGTATCAAGGCCCTCGGGAAGGGACCGCACGAAATCGGCCAGCTGCGCTTCCTCCAGGACTTCCCAGATCCGCTTCTCATCGATCTTGTCCGCATCCATGCCGAAAGCGATGTTGTCACGGATGGATTCGTCGATCAGATAGATGGACTGGGGGATATACCCGACCTGGGCGAGCCAGGAAGGATAGTTGTCAAAGATGCTCACGCCGTCGCACAGGATCTCCCCGCTCTGCACATGCAGCAGCCCCAGGAGGATATCGACGATCGTGGACTTCCCGGCTCCGGACGACCCCATGATCCCTACGAATTCCCCCTTGTGCACCACAAATCCCGCATCGGTAAAGATGTCCCTGTCCGTGCCGGGATAGCGGTAAGTGATCCCCCGCAGTTCAATGGTGTCCGTAAGGGAAAAGGCCGGCGCCTTTGCCTCCCCTGCCGCATAGCGCATGTCGGCATCCCCCCGCATTTCATCGGAGAGATTCTCGTAGACATAATCCAGACTCGGCTGTTCGTAGGCGATCTCCGTGATATAGGTATTGATGCGGTTGGCGCCCGGCATCACGCGGACCGCCGCCGCGGCAAACGCCATGAGCTGGGTCATGAGCGGCGCCACATCCCCGCCGGTCCCCAGATAGACCGCCAGGAACAGGAATACACTGCCCATGAACACCGTCTCGATCATGAGTCTCGGGACATTGTTGAGTACCGTGTAACGGCGGTCCGTGTCCGCGCCGATCCGGCCGCTCTCATAATAGTTGCGGATGAAGAAATCCTCGCGGTT
>JAEEGL016604264.1_pt1 | contig 18522 bp, 12 predicted proteins | sample 9134231 | NCBI WGS metagenome assembly JAEEGL01 (sample SAMN16246548, study PRJNA631951) | gut metagenome | biome: gut microbiome; feature: rumen; material: fiber-attached | host: Bos | place: Iran: Karaj | collected 2018-10 | reverse complement strand
GCCGCAGTATTTACTTTTAGCATGATTTTGTTCAACCCTGTGATTACTGACACAGGTATTTTCCGATTCTTTGCAGGTTGTTCCCTGCTGTGTACATGACTTGGGTTCGCCGGGATTAGAGGTAGCATCGGCGTCTTTATCGCCGCTTTCACATCGCGAGCCGTATCGGGCGGCAGCACGATAGGCGAGCGGCCGGGGCGTATGGTTGCGGGCTTCGCCCGCAACCATAGCCCGGCAACCCACGCCCGGACATACTATAACAATCCGACACGCCCCAAAGGGGCGTCACACCTGTATGCATAACCGGGTGTGCCGCAGACACGCCCGGGCAGACTACAACAATCCGACACGCCTGGAAGGCGTCACATCTGTATGCATAACCGGGTGTGCCGCAGGCACGCCCGGGCAGACTACAACAATCCAACACGCCCCAAAGGGGCGTCACATCTGTATGCATAACCGGGTGTGCCGCAGGCACGCCCGGACAGACTACAACAATCCGACACGCCCCAAAGGGGCGTCACATCTGTATGCATAACCGGGTGTGCCGCAGGCACGCCCGGACAGACCCACTAACTGCCAAAAACTGTGTAACCTTCACAATCACCCTAAAAATCCCAAAATACCCCCAATAAAAAACGGGAATTTTAATTGTGTGTGTGATATTATCCCACTATTGCCGTGTTTTTTTGCGGCAGGTTGAACAATTTTTTTCGAGGAAATTATGAACGTTATTCTTATTTCGCCGCATTTTCCGCCGAATCATATCAATTATGCGCGCGCGTTAAAGCGCTATGGCGATACGGCGCTGGGCATCGGCGACAGCCCCGATATTTCTCAGGAATTGCGCGATACGCTCGATGAGTATGTGTATGTGCCGGATATGACGAATTACGATTCGATGCTGCGCACAGTGGCTTATCTGACGTCGAAATATGGCAAGATCGACCGCATCGATTCGCAGAATGAGTTCTGGCTCGGGATCGAGGCGCAGCTGCGCGAGGATTTCAATATTTTTGGTCAGAAACCTGCGCAGACCGATATCAACCGCAGCAAGCTCGGCATGAAGGAAGTTGCCCGGGCGGCTGGTATTCCCGTGGCGGAAGGCATGGAAGTCGAGAGCGTCCATCAGCTGCGCGAATTCGTGAAGAAAGTCGGTTTTCCAATCGTCGTCAAGCCGGTCGTGGGCGTGGGCGCTTCTGCAACCTATCCGCTCAATAACGACGATGATATCGCGCATTGCTTCGAGTTCATTCATGGACGCTATATCTGCGAGCAGTTCATCAAGGGCGATATCGTGACATTCGACGGTTTCGTCGATCGCCATGGACGCATTCTTTTCCAGACCTCGCATGAATACAACTGCGGCGTGATGGACAGCGTGAACGAAGCCATGTCGATGTTCTACTTCAATGTGACCGAGATTGACCCGGCACTTATCGAAGTCGGACACAAGGCGGTTGAGGCTTTCCAGGTGCGCGAGCGTTTCTTCCACATCGAGTGGTTCCGCACGGCTCCGCATACCTATTGCTTCCTCGAAATCAACGTGCGTCCGCCTGGATTGTACACCATCGACATGATGAACTATTCAGCCGATATCGATTTGTATGCGGCATGGGCCGGATCGTTCCACGATGCCAATCCCATCGAAGATGCAAAAGTGAAGTATTCGATTGGATTTGCCGGTCGTCGCGTGAACGTCAATCACAAACACAGCAACGAGGAAATCATGGCCGAATTCAGCGACTGCATGGTCGAAGCTGCACCGGTTCCCGGTGCCTATGCCGATGCCATGGGCGAATATTTCTTCCTCGTCAAGCACAAGTCGGCCGACCGCGTGAAAGAGATTCTCAAGTTTATCCTTGAGGTCGCCGATTAATTTTTCAGAAAGGCACAGAAAGGGATTTCTGTGCTTTTCCACACACAAACTCGCCTTTTTATGGATGAAACAAGGCATATATGACAGAATCTGCGTCAAACTATTCCAATGATATCATTACGCCTTCGCGGAATGCATCGAACATTCGCTATGCGATTCGCGAAGTGACCGTACTGGCGCGTCAGCTGCAGCAGGCCGGCCGCCGCGTGCTTTACCTCAATATCGGCGATCCGAATGTTTTCGATTTCGATATCGCCGACGATGCCAAAAATGCTGTTTTATGGGCATTGAACAACCGCAAATGCGGTTATGCACCGTCCGAAGGTTTGCCCGAAGCACTGCAGACGATAGAGCGCGATGCCGTACAGCGTCTGCATTTTCGCAATATCGTCGGCAGCTATACCGGCAATGGCGGCAGCGAGTGTATTGATATTGCGCTCACATCGCTGCTCAATCCCGGTGATAATGTGCTGCTGCCGTCGCCGACCTACCCGATTTATGCGTCGATTTTAACGCGCCTGGGCATCGAAGCCCGCTATTACCGCCTGGATGAATCGGATGGCTGGCAGCCCGATACCGCGCATATCGAATCGCTTACCGATGCGCATACGCGAGCGGTTGTCGTGATCAATCCCAATAATCCGACGGGTGCGGTCTATGGCCGCGATGTGCTGATGCGCATTATCGATATCGCCAACAGACACAATCTGCTGATTATGTGCGACGAAATCTACGAGCGCCTGGTGCTCGACGATTCCAAAAAGCACATCAGTATGGCTTCGCTCAGCGATGATGCATGCATCGTCACATTCAACGGTCTGGGCAAGACCTATCTGGCACCGGGCATCCGCATTGGATGGGCTGTTCTCACTGGCCCAAAACACCGCATGGAAGCTTATTACGAGACGATTTGTCACATGCTGCGGGCGCGGCTTTGCGCAAGCCATCCGTTCCAGTATGCGATTAAACCGTGTCTGGAAGGTGCGCAGTCGCATCTGCCGGGGCTTCTCGACAAACTGCGCCGCCGCCGCGACCTTTGCATGTCGAAGATCGCTGCGATTCCGGGGTTGTCATGCCAGGCACCACAGGGCAGTTTTTATGCACTCGTGCGAGTTGAGGGTATTCAGAACGATGCAGAATGGTGTAAATCATTGCTGCTGAGCAAGGGGGTTGTCGTCGTCCCGGGATCCGGTTTCGAGCTGTATTCATCCGACGCCGGATACTTCAGAATCGTGCTTTTGCCCGACGAAAACACGCTTGACGAGGCATTCGATAAAATCGCCGAGTTCGTTCAGGAACAGAAGCAATAAGATTCTGTTTTATCGATGATTCGACGCGCCTGGAAGGCGTTCCATCTGAAATAATAACCGGGTACGCCGTCATAGGCGCGCCCGGAACGGACAGACTCGCTAATTTCCCCAAACGCATAAGAGCCACACTCACGTCGTACAGAGCTAACGATAATGCGCAACAAACAGATCGCCAGAATCATTGCTATTGCCGGCCCCAAGGGAGGCATCGGGCGTTCGACGTGTAGCGTCGTGCTGGCGCGGGCACTTGCCGCGCTCGACAGCCGTGTGCTCATCGTCGATACCAATGGATTCGCCGGCGGTCTTGCGGCTTTCGTCGATTTGCCGCCGCAGTCGCCCCAAAGCACATCATCGTTTGAACCGGTTCAAACCTCGGTTAAAAATATCGATTTTGTCGCCATCTGCCTGAGCAAAGACAACGTCGAAACGCAGCTGAGCAATCTGCGCAAAACGAGCTACACCGATGTGATTCTCGATTTGGGATCGGGTTGTGCGCGCGAGTCTTTCGACGTCTTTTTAAACGTCGATTTGCCGATATTGCTTGCCGATCCCGAACCTGCATCGATCCAGCTGGCGACGCTTTGGCTGCGCAGGATTTGTGTGCGATTTGTCGAGATTTGTGAGCCGGAATGCGCACCCTATATCGTGCCGCCCAACGCCTGGACTTTCAATGCGGCATATCAGAACATGCCGGCAAAACTGCAGCCGCGCTTTGAAAAGGCCATCGAATCGTTCCGTTGTCTGTTTCTGCTCAACCGCCGCCGCGAGAACAGCGAAATCCTGCAAAGCCAGGCGCTGTGCCATGCCTGGGGGATGCTGCTGGGCCTGAACATTCGATTTGCCGGGTCTTTGCAATTCGACGAACGCCGCTGGTTTTTTGCCCGGCAGCTCGCCGATGTCTCGCTGTTCAAACGCGAGGATCCCGTCGTGCGCGAATGCGACGAAATCCTTCGTACCCGTCTGAATAACGAGCAGTTACAGCAACAGACCTGTTTGCCGCTGCTGAACGCGCAGCAGCAGCCGCGCCAGTATCTGCGGGTCGAAACGGCCGACGAAGCGCGCCAGGTCTATCGCCAGCTTTGGGAGGGCTATCGCCGCGATAACGGCATGGTCGCTCAGGTTTTGTTGCCCGACGCGATTGCCGAAATCATTGCGCAGCTCGAAATCGCGCATCGCCGCGCCGAAATTGAGCCCGAAAGCGTGCCGCCGACTTCTTCCCAAACTGCTGCGGCGATTCGATCGCACTCCACCGAACTGCGGTTTGAGCCCGATTCGTGTACGCCAAATGCCGGCAACTGGCTGGTCGAACAGCGCGAAACGCTCGGCATCACGCGGCCTCAGCTCGCGCTCAAAACGCGCATCCCGCAAAAGGTGATCGAGAAACTCGAGCAGCGCGATTTGTCGGGACTCACGCCGGTGCGCCTCGAGGCTTATTTGCTCGAAATCGCCAAGGTGCTCGATATTTTGCCAGACGATATCCGACATAAGTTCGGGTTTTGACAGGGGGGCGCTGCTATTGGCCTGACGGCCAATACGCACGCCTTTCGCCGCTATCCCGTTGGGATACGCGGCGATGAAACCTATAATCGCTTGACTACACTGCGTGGTTTCATGTAAAAAGACGCGCGATTTTTTCACCATTTTTTCTGCGCGAACGATTCGCAAAAGAAATTTGGTCATGAACACGAGGTATACGCAATGTCGTATTTGACACCTGAACAGCTTCAGGAAATTAGACAGTCCATCGAAAACCAGCGCCAGGAGATTCTGGAAAAGCTGAACCAGCGCAACGAAGAAGGTTATGAGCCCGAAGTTCGCGGCGATGAAGCTGATATTGCCAACTCCGAAGGTATTGCCTTGACGATGGAACGCCTGCAGTCCAGAGATATCCGGTTGCTCAAGAAACTGGATGAGGCCGCACGCTGGACCGAAGATGAAGACTTTGGTTACTGCGAGTCGTGTGGTGAGGAGATTGGCTTTAAGCGTCTGTTGGCCCGTCCGGCTGCACGTCAGTGCATCGACTGCAAACAGAACGAAGAACAGCGTGAGCGCGGTTACTATCATCCAAGACCCAGGAAACCCCCAAAACCGTTGCACCACGATGAAGACGACAGTGAGGATTGATATAGAAAAGGGCATGGCGTATCGCCATGTCTTTTTTTTGCTCTGATGCATGCTTGCGGAAAGCATGTTTGCAAGGATGGCGGCGCGTATCCGCAGGATAGCGCCGCCGCCGGGCCGTATCGCGCTTTGGCGCGATAGGCCGGCATCTCAACACCATCACAATATGGTTATCGGATGACGCGGTTATTTAAATGGATTTTTGTGCTGGTTTTTTTGGCGATGCTTGGCTCGGCCTGGATTTATGCGGATTACCGGCATTTTGTTGAATCTCCGCTTGCGCTGTCGGGCGAGGAACGCATCATTCAGGTGCCGGATGGGGTGACGGCGAGCGGCGTCGTCGATTTGCTGTACGAGGCGCATGTTATCGACAGCAAATGGAAGATGCGGATGGTGCTGCGCATGAGCGGCGTTTCGCAGAAGCTGCAGCCGGGAACGGTGGTTCTGACGCCCGATATGACGGTCGCGGATTTGCCGCAGCTGCTTACCAAAACCGGCAAATATGCGCGGCATACGGTGCAGATTCTGAACGGGATGAATCTTTACGATATTGCGGCGCGCCTGAAATCTCAGCGTGTGGCCGACGAGAAGCTGTTTCTTGAGCTGGCGACAAATCCGGCTGTGGTGGCCGAATCGGGGATTCCGGCGTCGTCGTTCGAGGGCTATCTGGCGGCCGGGGCTTATACCTTCGATCCCGGCGTTTCGGCGCAGGATGTGATCGCCGCCATGCACGAAAGATGGCGCAATCAATGGCAGAAACTGGTCGACGAAAACCGCGGTGCCTATGAACAGCGCCGGCGCATTTTGTCGGATCACATGCTCGTGACGCTCGCCAGCATCGTCGAGAAAGAGGCGATTGTGGATCGCGAACGCCCCATTGTTGCGCGCGTTTTTTACAATCGAATCGCCAAAAAGATGAAGCTGCAGTCGGATCCGACATGCATTTATCCGCCGGCATTTAAAGGCGAAAAGCCAACGCCGGCGCGGTGCAAAGACCCCCAGAACCGCTATTCAACCTACGTGATTCCGGGGCTGCCGCCGGGACCAATCGCAACTCCGTCGCCCGCCAGCCTCAAGGCCGTTATCAAGCCCTATTCCGGCCCCGATGATTCGCAAATCCTCTATTTCGTTGCCCGAAACGATGGATCGCGATCGCATTACTTTTCCAAAACCTACGCAGAACATCAGGTTGCAGTCGATTTCTTCCTGAAGGGAAAAAAGAAAAAACCGCAGGGCACTGTGCAGCCTAAATAAAATATCTACTTCCTTACTATACAGCTAAGGCGAGCGTACTGGCGACCCAATGTGGTCGCCCGCAGCGAGCCTCAAATCAACTAGCGAGCCTCAGAAATCCCGGCGAGCTGTACTGGCGACCCAAAGTGGTCGGCCGCGGCGAGCCTCAAATCAACTAGCGAGCCTCAGAAATCCCGGCGAGCTGTACGGGCGACCCAATGTGGTCGGCCGCAGAGAGCCCCAAATCAAGGAAATCTACCCGGCGAGCTGTACGGGCGACCCAATGTGGTCGGCCACAGCGAGCCTCAAACCAAGGAAAAATGTATGACAACAAATGACAGATTGATTTTGCCCGCCAATTACAAATCTATTTTGGATATTCGCAGAACGCAGCAGGCGATTAAGTTTGTGAAGGATTCGTTCGAGCGGGAGCTTTCGAAAGCATTGCATTTAACGCGCGTTTCGGCGCCGTTGTTTGTCGATCCCAATTCGGGTCTCAACGACAATCTCAATGGTGTTGAGCGTCCGGTTGGCTTTGATGTGCTGGCCACTGGTGCGAATCTCGAAATCGTGCATTCGCTGGCCAAATGGAAGCGTCTGGCGCTGAAAGATTACGGTTTTGCGCCCGGCGAAGGCCTGTATACCGATATGAACGCCATTCGCCGCGACGAAACCATGGATAACCTGCATTCGATTTACGTTGATCAGTGGGACTGGGAACGCGTGATTCTGCCCGAAGAACGCAACGAGCAAACCCTGCATACCATCGTCGAACGCATCTATTCTGCGATTAAATCGGTCGAATGGCTGCTCAGCAGCAGGTTCCCCGAACTCAAACCGTCGCTGCCCAACGAGATCTCGTTCACGACATCGCAGGTCTTGCTCGATATGTATCCCGATTTGCCGCCAAGAATTCGCGAGAACCGCATCACCAAAGAACGCGGCGCGATCTTTATCAAACAGATCGGCAAAAAGCTGTCGGACGGCACCATTCACGACGGTCGTGCACCCGATTACGACGATTGGTCGCTGAACGGCGATATCCTGGTTTGGAGCGATTTGCTCGATTGCGCCATCGAATTGTCGAGTATGGGCATTCGCGTGAACCGCGAATCTCTTGCATCCCAGCTCGAAGAAGCGCATTGCACCGAACGCGCCTCACTGCCTTTCCACAAGATGCTGCTCGCCGACGAGCTTCCGCAGTCGATCGGCGGCGGTATCGGACAGTCGCGGCTTTGCTTCATGCTGCTGAAAAAAGCGCATATCGGTGAGGTTCAGGCGGCCTATTGGCCACCCGAAATGATCGACGCTTGCCGCGAGCACGGCATCGCGCTGTTATAATGTGGTTCCGGGGCTTTGCCCCGGATGATGCCGCAGACCAGGGATTTTAGGCTTTTGGCTTGAGTTCGTCGGGTAAGATATCCGCGATGGTTGGTTTGGCGGCATCCTCTTGTGCCGGAATCTCGTCCGGAGCATCGGGCTCGAATGGTTCCGCGATGAGCGACAGATTGATTCTGCGTCGGTCTTCGTCGATGCCGATCACCGTGACGTTGACGGTCTGACCGACGTGAACCACAGATTCGACGCTGGGTACGCGCACTTCCGACAGCTCCGAGATGTGGATGAGGCCGCTCACCTCGCCGATGCTCGCAAATGCGCCGATTTTGGCCGTTTTGCGAATCGTTGCTTCGAATTGCTTGCCCAGTGGCTTTTGAGCGATAAAGTCTGCCCACGGATCACTGCTGAGTTGCTTGACGCCCAGACTGGCGCGGCATTTTTCGATATCAATGCCCAGAACTTTGCATTCGATCTCGTCGCCGACGTGATACGCCGCATTCAAATCGATATTGTTCGAGTTCCACTGCAGATCGTTCTTGTGAATCAGGCCGCGCAGCCCATCCCCCAGATCGACGAAGAGTCCGAAATCTGCAATGCTCGCGATCTTGAGTTTCTGCACCGAGCCGACCGGATATTTCTGTGAGACGGCTTCCCACGGATTGCCCGAAACCTGTTTGATGCTGAGGCTGATGCGGCGGCGGGCTTCGTCGATGCCGATAATTTTGACTTTGATTTCGTCGCCCAGCTTGAGGATTTGCTTGGCACTGCGCACGCCGTTGTCCCACGAAAGCTCGGAATTGTGCACGAGTCCCTCGATTTGGTCGCCGATGCGCACATAAGCGCCAAAGTTGGCAAATGTTGTGACTTTGCCATCGACGATGCTGTCCACGGTGAGCTTTTGTACCGCCGCAGCCCACGGATCATCGATGAGCTGCTTGTGCCCAAGCGAAATGCGGCCCTCTTCGACCGAAAGCACGACCACTTTGAGCTTCGAACCAATCGACACGACTTCGGCCGGATCCCGGTTGCCCCACGACAAATTCGAACGGTGCACCAGCCCTTCGACACCCGCGCCGATATCGACAAATGCGCCAAAATCCACGATTTGCTTAACAGTGCCTTCATAAACCTGCTCGGGCTTGAGCTGCGACAGCAGCTTTTCTCGCGACTCGCGCAGCTGATCGGCCATGGCCGCCCGGTGGCTCACGATTATCGTTCCATCGGTTTGCGAAAACTTCAAAACCCGGGCTTTGATCGTCTGGCCGACATAGCTGTCGATGACGATGTGCGGTGAATCCTCGATCTCGCGCAGCGGCATAAATCCCGCCAGTCCCATCACATCACAGACCAGGCCGTTTTCCTCTATGCCAATGGCTTCGACCTGGATATCGGTGTTGTCGCGTTTGGCATCGGTGATCTGGCGATACAATTGCTCGATCTGGACTTTGTCGATCGAACAGGCCCACATGCCGTTCTTTGCAATGCCATCGACATACAGCGCCAGCACGTCCCCTTTTTTGATATCCTCGGGGCATTCACCGCGCGGCACAAAAGCCCATTGCACTTCGTCAAACTTGAATACGACGCGCTTGTCGCTCACCTCTTCACAGCGAGCGTCGACGATTTCACCAATGTAATCCCTGATTTCTTCGTTGTTCATGCAGATTTCCTCTTTTGGCCAGCCAATTCCAAATCACGCTGAACGCCGGCTGGACGCTGCACTTCAGCGCTTCACTCCTACATTCGTCCGTGGGATTCATCCACGGCCGAAATATGTCTGATAATTTGTTCAGATGTTGGAATGACTCCGCCATCTGTGCAAACGCCCGTAATTTCGGGATGATTCGCTAATTTTGCAGCCACTCGCTCGACGTCTTCCCGCATCTGACCACGGTTGCATTCGACGACGCAGATTCTGTCCACGTTTTTTGCTTGTTCAAGGAATTTTTGTTCATCAAATGGCCATAGGGAAATCGGTCTGAACCAGCTGACGCGATGCCCGGCAGAACGGGCAAGCGTGACGGCTTCGTGTGAAATTCTGGCGCAAATGCCGAAGGCGACGACGAGGGTCTTTGCGTCATCCTGTGTATCTGTCTCGGATTGCGGCAGTTCCTGCGCCATCTGCCGGTAAGCTTCGAACCGGGCGTCATTTTTTTCGTTCAGTTTTGGCGGTACGAGTTCGAGCGTCGAAACGATATGTCCGCGCGTTTGTTTATCGCCGTGCACAGCGATATCGAGCGGCCACCGGTGGGCCGGCACATCGCTTTGCGGTTGCAGATCGTCAGGCAAATCCATGGTTTCCATCATCTGCCCGATGAAAGCGTCGGCGAGTACGATCACTGGGGTGCGGTATTGAAAAGCGATTTCGAAAGCGCGCGCGGTGAGCCAAAACATCTCCGAAACGCTGGCCGGCGCGATCACCGGCACATGGTAATGCCCGTGTCCGCCGCCTTTTGTGGCCATAAAATAGTCGCCCTGCTCGGGTCCGATGTTGCCCAGCCCCGGTCCCGACCGCATCACATCGACGATGACGCATGGCAGCCGCGCCGCAGCCAGATACGACATGCCTTCCTGCATCAGACTGAAACCGGGGCCCGATGTCGCGGTCATCGCCGCCGTGCCTGTCGCCGCCGCGCCGTACACCATATTAATCGCCGCAACCTCGCTCTCTGCCTGTATCGCAAGCCCGCCGGCGGCCGGAATCAGCTTCATCGCATCGTGCGCAATTTCACTGGCCGGCGTGATCGGATACCCGAAAAACGCCCGGCATCCCGCATACAATGCGCCCGCAATCACCGCGTCGTTGCCTTTGATAAATGCCCGTTTCATAAACCGCTGCAAGAACTATATTTGCCTGTTTTTGTGCTGGCGCGGCTATGCGCGATGCGCATACGCCTTGCGTTTCGCGCTATCGGGCCTCGCCCGATACGCGCGAAAAAATAGATATATCCAATCGCCGAATCGTGATGCATTTCATCGCATCACCCCCAGACGCTTTTTATTTTACCCCCAATTCCGATAATTGACAAATAACTGGAATAGACCTTATAAAAGCAGCGCGCAGGCAATTGTATGCCCTGGGCATATAAGTAGGTGATTGTATCGGGCCTTTTATGGCGCGGCTGCGACACCTGTTTTTCAACAAAGCCATCTATATTCGAATCTATTCGTATATAATTCAGCTTTTGATTTATACAATAGAATTCAACACACCGGGAGAGAAAATGAAACTAAGACTTATCGTTGCACTGGCTGCCGCATTGATGATTTCGGGATGTGCAGGATCGCAGAATTCCCCCGAATCGGCAACCCAATCCATTTCACAGGAGTTAATGTTGGATAGTTCAAATCCGTTTGCGCACGAGAATACGCTGCCCTATCAGGCACCGGAATATGACAAGATTAAGACCGAGCATTTTGTGCCTGCGCTCAAATATGGCATGGCACTGCAGATTGCCGAGATCGAACAGATTGCCAATCAAAAGGATGAACCGACGTTCGAGAATACAATCGTTGCCATGCAGAAAACCGGTCGGCTGTTCTATCGCGTCGCCTATATTTTCGACAATTTAACCAATGCCTATACAAACGATGATTTAAGAGCCGCCGAAAACAAGATGGCTCCTTTGTTTGCGGCCCATGACGATGCAATTTATCTGAACGACAAACTCTTTGCGCGCGTCGAAAAAGTCTACAACCAGAAGGATTCGCTCAATCTGGATAAAGAATCGGCTCGTCTGCTCGAAAAAGTGTATAAGGATTTTGTTCGTGCCGGTGCAAAGCTGGATGCTGCACAAAAAGCCAGAATTAAAGAAATCAACGCCGAACTGTCTTCGATTGGTACGAAGTTCGGACAGAATATACTGTTCGAAATGAAAGATGCTTCGGTCCTGGTCGATACAAAGGAAGAACTCGACGGCCTGAGCTATGAGGATATCGAGGCAGCCAGAAATGCTGCGGCAGAAAGGGGCTATGACGGCAAATATCTTATCGTGCTGGTGAACACATCGATCCAGCCGGTGCTGGCGTCGCTTAAGAATCGCGAATTGCGCAAGCGTATTCACGAAGCATCGCTCAGCCGCGGCACTCGCGGCAATGATGCCGATAACCGCGAGTATATCTCGAAAGTGCTGGCGCTCAAGCTGGAACGCGCCAAATTGCTCGGTTACGAGACGCATGCTGCCTATAAGCTCGAAAACCAGTGCGCCAAAACGCCAAAGGCTGTGAACGATATGCTCAGTTCGATGGTGCCTGCGGCACGTGCAAGTCTGGAGCGCGAAGCCGCAGAATTGCAGGCGATTATCGATAAACAGGGCGGCGGATTCAAACTCGAAGCCTACGACTGGCTGTTCTATGCCGAACAGCTGCGCGCTCAGAAATACAGCATCGACGATGCACAGGTAAAACCCTACTTTGAATTGAACAACGTGATCGAAAAGGGCGTGTTCTATGCCGCAAACCGGCTGTATGGCCTGAGTTTTAAAGAACGCCACGATTTGCCGGTGTATGATCCCGATGTGCGGGTGTGGGAAGTGTTCGACGAAGACGGCTCGGCGCTGGGCCTGTTCTATGGCGATTATTATGCGCGTTCGAACAAGCGCGGCGGTGCCTGGATGAGCGAATACGTCAATCAGTCGCGGCTGCTCGGCACCAAACCGGTCATCCTGAACCAGATCAATATCACCAAACCGGCTTCTGGCCCGACATTGCTCACGATCGACGAGGTCACCACGCTGTTCCACGAATTCGGTCATGCGCTGCACGGTCTGATGTCAAACGTGAATTATCCGGAATTCAGCGGCACCAATGTACCGCGCGACTTTGTGGAATTCCCGTCGCAGTTTAACGAGACCTGGGCTTTCCATCCCGAAGTGCTGGCGAATTATGCCGTGCATTACGAAACCGGTGCAGCGCTTCCGTCCGATCTGGTTGATAAGGTGATCGCATCCAAACAATTCAATCAAGGTTATGCGACCGTTGAATATCTGGGCGCTGCAATGCTCGATCAGGCATGGTTCCAGGCCGATCCGCCTCCTGCATTCACAGCCGATTCTTTCGACAGCGTTGAACACAGCCTGCTCGCCAGCTTCAATCTCGACATTCCGATGGCTCCGCCAAGATATCGCACGCCCTACTTCAACCACATCTTTGCGAGTGGTTATGATGCCGGATACTATGCCTATATCTGGTCGGAAGTGCTCGATGCCGATGCCGAGGCATGGTTCAAGGAACACGGTCTTTCGCGCGAAACAGGCCAGAAACTGCGGGATAATGTGTTGTCGCGCGGTTTTACCGACGATCCGATGACGCTGTATTACAACTTCGCAGGCCGCGAGCCCTCGAGCGAACATCTGTTGGTTCGCCGCGGTTTGAAGTAAATTGCGCGGGGGTCGTTAGGGAGCGGGAACAACGCTCCCTAACCGCCTGCGGCGCGCAGCAAATCTTTGGCGCAAAGCGCCAACCTTAATCTCCCCCTCCCTGAAGCGGGGAGGGGGAGATGTCACGGCACGCCGTGACAAAGGGGGTGAGGTATGTGCTTACGGCCGCAGACCGTCAAAAATAATGCACTTACGGCCGCAGGCCGTCCAAAAAAAGAGATTTATAATCTTTACGCTTTCCACGCTTTGGCGTGTTCAACGAACGCGGTCATAATCGCCTGCGCCGGCAAAAGCTCGGCTTTTTCTTTGGCATTGCGGTCGTAATCGATAATGAATTCGCCCTTTTCAACGTCATATCGGCGAGCAATCACGGCGCCCACCGAGGCCGATGAAATGCCCAGGCTGTGGCAGACGCTGTGCACGGTGTAGTCTTCCATTTCGGCAAAGATAATGCCGCGTTCGACAAATCGCCACAAGGTATCCTGTGCGGCTTTGGCGCGTTCATCGTCGATATGTTTGGCGATACGCCCTTCGGGGGGCACATGGCGTCCCTGGCCGCCCCAGAAGAAGTTCGTCGATACGCCGGCACCCAGTGCAATGGGGATATCCAGCTTTTTGGCATTGTCGATGATGAGCTGGTTCAGATTCGGATCGGGCAGCGCCACATCAAGCGCATCGTTGTAGGATGCGGTCGAAACACCAACATAGCCGTAGGGCACATTGCTGAGCGTGCCGCGCGTGCCGCTGCGGCCGACGCAGCGCAGTCTCACGTTCGATTCGTCGCGGCCGAGATAGGCATTCGACCAGTGAATGAGCGAACGCATTTCCTTGATCACGATTTCGGCGCCGCTGCCGCCAATGCCGTGGCTGCAAATCGCCATGGTTTCACCCGTGGGCAGCCCCAGATCGACGACTTCCACACAGTATTCGCGATCGCAAATCTCGTAGTGATCCACAATATTAAAATAGGTACCCAGATGTTTGAGACCGAATTTTTCTTCGGCGAGTTTCGCCAGCCTGCGGGGGCGCATCAGACTGCCAACCAAGAGCAGATATCGAACATTCGCGAGTAATTCTGCGTGCTTTTGCGCATCGGGAAATGCGGTGGGAAGGGGAATGTGAACGATAAATTCTGACCAGAAATCTGTGCCACGTGCCATGAATTGCCTCCGTGTGGTGAAAAAAAAAAGCGTGCACTGTGACACGCAACGAACAAAAACTACCACACGGAATTCATGGATGCATTAAAAATGTGAGGAATGGTGCCGATTTGCGGTGTAGGTGCATGTGGTTTGGAGCGAAAAAACGCGGCGTATGCGCGCAGGCCGGTAGAGACGCACGGTTCGCGCGTCTCTAAGACGGCCGAGCACATAGCCGCGGGGGGTAGGCGCGTACCTCACCCCATATCCCCGGTCGCGATGCGACTACCCCCTTTCCCCTCTCCACATTGGAGAGGGGGAGAGGGGGAACGTCTGCGTAGCAGACAAGGGGGAGAGGGGTGAGGTAGCGCCGCAGGGGGCTTGCCCCCATCAAAACCATCAGTATTTGCCGACCAGAATGACGTCCGAGAGCATCTTGAGCTGTGTTTTTTTGGGGTATTGGACGCTGCGGCGTGCGGATGATGCGATGGCGACGCGCAGGGCGGTGGATTCGGCGGTTGAAATCGTGCTGTTTTTCCACATGGCGATTTGGCGGATGCTGGGCGTGAGCAGGCGGGCGAGGATTTTGAGGCCAGAGTTCAGATCGTTTTGCATTTCGGCGCATTGTCGCTCGATGATGAGGCTGTTGCAATTGGTCTGGTAGACGATGTGATCGCCGTTATAGCGGCTCCAGTCGGTCGAAATGAAGCGGCCGGTTTCGAGAAATGCAGTGAATTCGGGCATTTCGGGCACGGGCGTATAGAGCGTCACGATGGGCACGTCGACGCCCGATTTGATGATGTGGCGGGCGTTTTCCATTTCGTTGCGGGCGTTTTGATCGCGAATGACGAATTCGGCGACGACGGCGATGCCGCGGGTTTTGAGCTGCGAGACCGATTTGGCGGTGATTTCGCGGGCTGTGGTGTCGTGCATGAGCGTGTTGAAGTTCATGGTTTTGCCCAGACAGGCCAGGATGAGGCCCGAGCGTCTGAACTGTGCGATATCGCGCAGATCGGTGATGGCTGGCAGCCAGGCGCACCAGTTGATTTCCAGGGTGACGAGGCGGCTTGCGAGATCGCGCATCAGGCCGATCGATGTTTCCTCTGCAAACGGGCTGTCGAAGATGACCCGCTTGTCGTCTGTGAGCATGCCGTTGTCGCGCAGTGCGTGGATTTCGGCGATGATTTCGTCGGTCGTTCGCGGCGTGCCGTCTTCGATATTGGCGAGCGAAACGGGCACGAAATAAGGGCAGTAATCGCCGACGGCATTCGCATGAAATGCGGGAATGAGGTCTTTGGCGGCGATGGTGTCTGCGGCACCGAGCAGTCTGGCGGGTTCGTGGATATCGAACGTGCACCACTCGATTTCAGGCGATGTCTGCGAGTATTTGCGGTAGATGTCGGGCGCTCCCGAGGCGATGATCACGCGCATGCTCAGCTTGACGCAGATTTCGGCCTGCGCGAGCGTTTTGGCGGCATTATAGGCATCCATAAAGAAGATGACGATATCGGTGTCCCAAAGATGGAGGGCTTCGGCGGTATCATCGACGATAGTGACGGCGCACTGGGGCGCAACGGTTTGCAGCGCCGAAGCCCACATCGCCAGCAATCGCGAGGGCATCACGGCCTGACCCTGCATCGCTTCAAACTGAACGAGCTGTTTGCCTATCACGCGGCCAAGACTGCGTTTGGTAAGCGAATTCACATCCCACTGGGCACAGCGGCTGTCACGAATACGAACAAGACTAATGGATAACATGGTCAATCTCCATTCAGCAATTTACAGAAAACCCATTCAAGTCATCCCCTGACCCGACATTTTGCAATCTACAAAAAGAATGTCATGGATTTGTCACAGAATGGATTTTTGCTGTTTTTCGTCTCTATAATTGTTAATCTGGATTTCTCAGCGCGTTGCTGATGGATGGAGAATGTATGAAGAAAGGTGTTTTGATACTGGTGTTTTTTTCGATTTTGCTGATGCTGATTGGCATGTATCTGCGGTATTCGCGGCTGCAGATTGAAAAATCATTTCGTGCGGTTTCTTCCAGCTGGCTGTCGGCTGAGCAGAACAATATGGTTTTTATCGATGCAGGCAATTCATACAGAGATCCCCTTTTTTTGACGCAATCGTTTCTGATGCAGTGGGACGGCTATGGAAAGAACAAGTACAGAAGACTTGAATCGATGGCGACGAAGGCAATGGATGGCAAAATCGTTTACCAGATGCCGGAAATCCCGCTGACTGAAGAGAATTGTGCGGATTTGGAGCTGTCGTGGCTGAATATCAGCAGTCCGCTTCCATTTATTGATTCCGAAATCATCAAAGAATATCGGATTGCATCGACCAAAACCTACTGCACCGCATTTGGTGTGGACGATATCACTGGCTACCGGGCGGCCCGGTTCAGCGAAGGACAATACTCGCCAAAAAGCGCTTTCGCGCTTTACCAGATATCGGATTTTGTTCCCGGCAAACCGAACGAGGTGCTGCTGGTCGATATCAAAGACGGTGTGCCGTATCAGGGTGAAATCGTCGTCGAGCAGCTGAATGCACCGCCCGGAACGAAGCCGCAGATTGGCCAGGCCGATGCATCGGGGGTGACATCATTGAATATCACGCTGGATGACCGTGCCGACTTCAGATTCACTGCCGGCAACGATGTGCTGGTCGTCAGTTTTGCACCAAACCGGAAGTCGTTTCATGTCGAAGTCGATGATTATCTGATGCTCGATAAACAGTGGGTCAATAATAAACAGGGTAATAAAATGCCGCATGTGCGCATCACGCCCGGCGGTGCGCGCACCGACTTTATCATTGACTATTTTTATGGCTATGCATGGATAAACCGTCAGATCGTGCCCGCCGACAAGCTGAACGAAGAGATTGAGCTCGATCCGGGATTCAAGATTATAAGGGACGATCCAGTTCTCGTCTATGCGATGATTTATCCAAACACGCTGGACGCTTCAGAATCGCAGGTTTTCCCATTTGTGGCAAAGCATTATCAGTCTGACAAACCGTATGATGTGGAGGCGCAATGGAGCGTACATACTGAGGCGGATATGGAATTCAGCGCGATTTATCAGGATTATGTGAAGATTCAGAATCTCAACCGCATCAATCTGAAAAAGGAGAATTTCCGGTCGTGGTATCGGTACGAAAACTTATTCTCCTACGTTAATATCCGGAAAATGTACGAAACTCCGGAACTTCAGGATGAGTATGGTTTTTCTGCGGAAGCATCGGTGTTAAAGGATTTGCTTTTGAAGGATTTGTCTGTCGAGCCCAACGCCGAGAATGTGCCCGACACCCGGCATCTTCGCTACAGCTGTTTGCATGGCGATGAATGCAAGCAGATTCGCAAATTACTGTTCGCAAAACTTGCAAGGATCTACCGGCCCGATTTTTTGGAAATCGCCAACTCGCGCGAAGCAGACACGCCCGGGTTTACAGCAAATAAGCGAGCGAAAATGCGGCGTGTGGCGGTGCTGCTGTCGATTTGGTTAGCAGTTGGTGTGGTGGGATTTGCCGCGTCAGCGCGTCGCATCCGCATCCGCCGCCAGCGCGAGTATTTTGAGAATGCGGCGCGCGGCAAAAGACAAGGCGTGATGCCGGGTTCGCCGATGTGGATGAAAGCCGTGATCGCCGCTTTGAGCTTTGGTTTGCTGATGTCGGTATATCTGGCGATATCGCTGTAGCAGGTCGGCCGGCTATCGGCCGTTGGCGCGATACGCCGGCCGCTTCGGGCTATGGCCTGTGGCCATACGCCCTGCGCATATTTGTGCGCGCGTCGCGCGCGATTACCATAATTTTGTAAAGACGTTCCATGGAACCCGTCGCGCAATGCTGGCGCGCGGTTCGCGCGATTACCGTCATTTTGTAAAGACGTTCCATGGAACGACTCTACAAAAATCGTGGTGATCTCCAACATCCATGCGGAAATCCAAAATAAAATAAAAAATCGAAAAAAATTATTTGACGTGGTGATCCAAAACGCGTATAAGCCCGCCTCGCCGATTGGATGAGCGAAAGATTCATCCGGATGGCAATTGAAAATTGAAGAGAAGAAAGCAAGTAAAAGGGCGAATGAATTTGGTCTTTGGCTGATTTGGAATCGTGAG
>JAEEGL016484745.1_pt1 | contig 18522 bp, 14 predicted proteins | sample 9134231 | NCBI WGS metagenome assembly JAEEGL01 (sample SAMN16246548, study PRJNA631951) | gut metagenome | biome: gut microbiome; feature: rumen; material: fiber-attached | host: Bos | place: Iran: Karaj | collected 2018-10 | reverse complement strand
CCAACATTTCCTTCACCTGCATATTTATCAAGATTAAAGAAATCATCATCTGTACTAATCCATTCAAGTTTATTAACTTCTTCTATTAAATTTCTCTTCTTTTTTAAGATGCCATAATATACTTCCAGTTCATAATTAAATGTTAAATAATTCATATCTATAAAGTGTATTAGTTTAATATCTTTTTCAGTGATTCCAGTTTCTTCAAATAACTCTCGATATGCTTCTTCTAGCGAATCATCTTTTTCAATTTTTCCACCAACAAAATTATATTTTCCTTTATATGGATTCTTTGTTCTTTTACACATTAAGACTTTAGTAAAATCTTTATTAAAAACTGCTATAACATTATATCTTTTCATATTTACTCCTATATATCTAATATGGCTAACATAACAATTCCAACAATTGCTATTGCCAGAAATATATATTTTGGTATTGATAACTTTTCTTTTAAGAAAATGCTTGAAAGAATAAGTGAAAGTATACAATAACTACCTACTATTGATGCATTTATAGTTGAATCGTCAGCCATTGCAAAAATATAGAAGAATTGGCCAATTGTTTCAAATATAGCTGCTAACCACATTGTAATATCTTTTTTAATAGTTATTTTTTCATTATGTTTCTTTAAATAGAATATTCCAAATATAGCAACTAACAAAAATGTGTATTCGTATGCTACTAGCGCTACATTTTCAGAAACAAGTTCAAGCTTATCTAAATAGATAGCATCTAGGAATGTGCCTAGCCCATCAATTAAACAATATATTATTGGAAAAACTATTGCAAGGATTTTATTTTTCTTTGTTACAACAATTTTATTATCTTTCTTTTCAAGTAAAGATATTCCAAATATACCTATAAATATTAAAGCAAATGCAATATATGCTTTACCTGGTAATACTTCTTTAAAGAATAATAGTAATAATAAACTTGTAATTACCCCACTTGTATTTTGAACGGGGCTAGATATTGAAAGTTCAATATATTTAAGTCCTTTATAGCCAATATACATTGAAAGTATATAGCAAAAAGATACCGGTAAATATTTTAAAACATCTATTAAATATTCATTTATATTATCAAAGTTAATCCCTTTATAGATGATGAATCCTGTTGCATATAGTCCCATTACTATACCGACAACTATTGCTGTTTTTAAATCACTATATTTATCTTTTTCATTATTTGATTTTTTATAAAATAAGTCAGCTAAGCCCCATAAAAGAAAACATAGCAAACTAAAAATTGTACCTATTTTCATTTTCTCACCTATTGTTTAAATAAATATGAATATATATCTAGTGCAAGCTTATCAACTTGGTGACGGATAACACCTTCTGATATATCTACATAATTATTATGAATTATTTGTACTTTCATTTTCTTTAAATTATCTTTATCAAATTCGACTTTATCTTTTTGCTCAGCAACTTTATATTTTTCAATAATATTTTCTGATATTTTACCATCGTTTACAACTACTACATCAACTTTTTTCTTTCCTAAATATTTATTTAAAGCTTTAACATGATCACTTACTTTATAATCATCAGTTTCGCCTGGTTGAGTCATCATATTACAAACATACATTATTTTAGCATCACTTTTTTTGATTGACTTTTTCATATCTGAATTTAATAAATTAGGTATTACACTTGTATATAAACTACCCATACTTAAAAGAATTAAGTCAGCACTTTCAATTTCTTTTAAAACTAATGGATTAGTTTTAGATTCGGTTTCATATATCACTTTTTTAATTTTACCATTATAAGCTGTTATAAAATGCTGCCCAATTACTTTTGTTCCGTCTTCCATAATACCTGATAAAGTAACATTATCTTCAGTTAAAGGTAATACTTTACCTTTTAGATTAAATACCTTTGATAATGATTCAATACCATCTGACATATTTCCCGTTATATTAGCAAGTGCTGTTAATATCAAATTACCAACAGTATGGCCATTTAAATCACTTGTTGTATTAAAGCGATAGTTCATTAACTTTTCGATTAATGGTTCAGTTTCTGCAAGTGAAGTCATTACTTTTCTAATGTCACCTACGGCAATAATGTTAAATTCTTTTCTTAATCGCCCCGTGCTTTTTCCATCATCACTTACTGATACAACTGCTGTTATATCGAGTGGGAAAAGTTTTAATCCTTTTAGTAGCGTTGAAAGTCCAGTTCCACCACCTAGAACTACAACTTTTTTATAATTCATCTATATCACCTAATTTAATATTACCAAATTTTTTGAAATTTTTCCAATTTGCACGAAAAAAGAGAGTTAAACTCTCTTGTTATCTAACTATTTTAGAAGCTTCTTCTTGTTTAGCTTCAACAAATCTTTTTAAGAAATCTATGCCTTCACTTTCGATTCCTACAGCACCACCAGCTCGTTTTTGAAATTCATTAATTATTGGTGTGTAATTATTATTAATTATTTCATCCAAAATACCTTTTACAATTTCAGGATATTCCCATAATAATGAAATTATATTGGCATCAAGTCCATCTAATGTCATAGGTCCTGTGCGGAATTCTGGATCATCAAAAGGAATAGCTGGTACCCATATTTTATTATATTTTGAATCAATACCATTTTTTGTTGCTGCAAATGATGATTCACTATCTATGATAGGTGCTAATCTTAATTTGCCATCTGGTCCTTGTTCAAATGTAAGGTTTCGAATATTATTATCTAATTGATGAGTAAACCAATCAATTACATATTTACGTATAATCTGAGTTTTTAACTCTTGATTATTTGGTGTAACTGATTCAATAAGTTCAATTATTTTCTTTAAAGTTACACTAGTACTTGCAGTATAGTATGGATTACCAAACTGAGGATATAATCGATGTAATGTTGCAAGACTTTCATATTTATATCCATCACGATGAATATTTGGAGATAGCAAACCTGTTGCCCCATCCATTGATACAAGACGATAGGAAGCTGTTTCAAATCCATGCATATGAAGAACTGAATCTGATAAGAATTCGCCTAATACACGTGCGTCTCCTCTTTGTTTAAAGTACTGTAAAACTCCATTTACTTTATACCAATTATTTTTTTCATCAAAATGTTCACGATCAATACCTAAAAGTTTACCTGCTTCTGCATATGTTACTTTTTTAAGACCATTTAATTCAGCTATTCTTTTTTTATTAAAAGTTATATTGTAATACATTCTTTCACCTAAAGAGCCATTATTCTTTCTTTTTCTTGACTCTTCTTTTCAATTATATCACATAAATAACTAATTGTGATCATTGGTAAACTTATTTGACTAGAACTTTTCTCATATTTCTTAAATATTTCTTCATAGTTAATACCTAATACTCTTTCTAGAGCTTTTGTTGTTTCTTCTGGATAATCAAGATATAAAGCAACTATATTGGCATCTATATTATTGTCAAAGCAATATGGTCTTTTCTTAAAATCTTGATCTTCATATGGTATAGAAGGTATCCACATTGAAACATCTGTAAATACTTCCTTATTTGTAATACCAAAACATCTTTCACGATCATATGAAGGTGCTAGTGATAATTTATTGTTGTTTTCATCATATTTAAACATTAAATTATGTGGATTACCATCTGTTTGAATTGTAACCCATTCTAATACATATCTATCAATTAATTCTTGAATTAATTTCTTTTTTCCGGCTATATCTTGCATTGATAAAAATTCCAATATTTCTTTAAATGTCATCTGACCTCTTAAATGATAAGGTAATAGATCAACAATATTATATAGGTCATAATAACTATATCTTTGCACATCTTGAAAATTAGGTGTCAATAAACCTTGAACACCATTTAAATTAACAATTTCATATTTTGCTGTTTCAATACCTAAGCTACTTACAATATCTTCAGATAATTTTTCTCCAAATACTCTAGCATCTTCTCTTTTCTTAAAGAAGTATATTGTCCCATCAATTTTATACCAAGTATTTTTTTCAGATAATAATTGGTCATCTATATTTACTTCTTTTTGAACGTCAAAACTAGCTAATCTAGATGCTTTGATACTTCTAATTCCAGCAGGATTCACACTACCAAAATGTAACATTAAAACCTCACCCCTAAATTCGCCTTGATAATATCACAAGAATTAAAAATTGTCAAAATAAAAAGCAAAACAAATTTGCTTTTATTTTTCAACGAAATAAATCATATCAGATAGTTCTCTACTTCCATATGTAGTATCAACTTTAACATAGTTACTACCTGGTTTCTTATAGAAGAGGCACGTTGATCCTCCACCATCTAAATTTAAGGCCGTTTTACATCCTAGTTTTTGGAAATATTCACCAAGTCCTTTATAACCAAATCCAGCATCGCGATTACCTGTTGAATTAGTATTTGTAACTAATATAAAACTGTTTTTATCAACTTGGCATATTGCTTGTCTTATATTTGGCGTATTAGATGATGACATTACTTGACCATTCCATACAAGAACTGGGCTAAAACCAAAAGTATTTAGAACTCCATCATTTCTTATTTTTTGGAATAGTTCTTTATTGTATTGCTTATCTGATGCTGTTGCACCTGAACGATTATATTTATAGTATGTTAAATCTCCATCTTTAGTCATACCATAGATGAAATAATCACCATCTATATGCAATTGTTCATTACTAGAGTCTCTTATAACTTTTCCATCATGTAAGATTAATGGTATTTGAGATGTACCAAACCAATTTGATGGAGCACTTTTACCAAATTGTGAACTAACCATTGCACTCGCATTTATAATAACAAATCCTTTTGATGAATATGAGGGATTTGTTTTTAATAGATAATCAACTATTTTTTCAGCACGCTGCGCATATCTAGGTGTCGGTGATGATGCATTTTTAGGCTCTGTTATTGCCATTTTAAACTGCGAATATGCATCTTTTACCCATATATAAGTTGTGTCATAATAAGTTCCACCTTTAGTAATCCAATACTTTAAAGTTCCACTCTCATAACTTGCAATCATATTGCTATCTGTAACAGCTACATTTGCAGTTGCGATTTTACCGTTACTTGTTTTGGCTATTATCTTAGCCATTCCAATACTAGTTCCTGTAACTGTACCGTCAGCTGCAACATTGACTATCCTATTATCAGAGCTTGACCATGTTAATTTTTTATCTGTTGCATCATTTGGAGTGATAGTAGCATTTAGTTTATATGTTCCACCTTTTGCCACTCTAACAGCACCTGTATTGATTGAAACTCCAGATACTGATACTACTGGTTCAATTACTTTAATATTTGCTGATGTTTCTAAAGCACCTGCGGTTGCAGTAATAGTTACATCCCCTACTTTTTTACCAGTTACTGAACACCCATCATCAGTAGAAACAACTGTTGCATTACTATTACTTGCTTTACAAGTAATATTTTCATCAGTCCCCACTACTTCTAATTCTTTCGTTTCACCTACTTTTAATGATGAAATTGATTGATCGAATGATATTTCATTAGAATTTACTTTTATATTTAATCTTGTTACTTTAGACCCGTTTGTTATTGTAAGAACTGTTAATCCTGGGGTTTTACCATAAATTGTTCCATTTGAATATGTTGCAATACTTTCATCTTGAACTTTTATATCATATTTCAATAAACAAGATCCTGAAACACTTAAATCAAGTTTTTTATTTAAACCAGCATTTAAACTTATTGAACTAGTTGAAAGTTTTATTTCTCCACAAATATTGATAAATACATTTTTTACTAAACTGCTAGTTTTAATTTCAACTTCTTCAGTTCCTTCTTTATTTGCTGTTATTGGAATTGCTACGTTATTACCACCAGGGTATGAAATTGATGGACTTGATATATAACCATATTTATAAATCACTCTTATATTTGGATCATCTGTACTTACACTTATAGTACTACTTTCACCAACAAGCATAGTTTCCGGTGCTCTTACATCAAGAATTTTATTTGAGGTCTTACTTTCATTATTCTTTGATGGCCATAATAAAACAATAATTACTAAAATAATTATTCCAAGCATTACATAAATAATAAGTTTAGATTTATTATTTTTTTCAATATCGTTTTCCATCTAATACCTCTTATTCTCTCTAGTTTAGTATATCACATAATGGTATTAAATTAAAGAAAAAAGAGCACATAGTGCTCTTAAATTCTAGCAATCATTAAGTTACTTGATGAGTATCTTTTTAAACCTTTATAGAATACTAGGAATGCTAATGCTACAATTACAATTGTAAAAACAAGAACAATCAATAGTTTAATTAAATTGAACTCAGTTAATACTTGAATTGGTAAATATGTAGCTATTCCTACTGGTACTAATGTATAAAGTAGTAATTTAACTGCTCCTTTAAATATTCCATCTGGATAAGTAGCAAAGTTAGTCATCAAGTTATTACCTGTTTCAGCAATAACATCTGTTTTTTGAAACCAAAAACTTAAACTATTTAAAATGACAGAAATTGAAGTTACAATTAAACCTCCTAATATACCAAATAATGTATATAGGAAAAATGTACCAAATGAAAATCCATATATGAATAGAATAATATAGCCATATAAGATATCACCTAAGGCAGATGGTGAAACATCTGTTGTTATTGCAGAGATTAAAACGTTTTTAGGTTGTACCAAGAAGCTATCTAATTTTCCATTATTAATTACATTTGATAATGTAAAAGCTTTAGCAAAGAAGAATCTTGAAACACCATAAGTCATAGCAGCTAGTCCCCATAATAGTAAGACTTGTTTTAAAGTATATCCACCAATATTATCACGAATTGAGAATAAGACAACCCATTGGATAATAAAACTAGCATTGTTTAATACCATGAATACAACATTGCTTGTGAATGTTGCTTTATTAAGCATCTCACGCATTAAGGCATATTTAATTGATAATGCAGTGATTCGCATCTGATTTTTAACCGCCGTTAACATTTAGATTTTTCACCCCTTTCTTATACATTAAAGCACATAATAGATATGCTAATACTAAATATATTCCTTGAAATAATAATATATTTAAAAATGCATCAAGACTAAAATTAACAAATAATCTCGCCGGTCCATATGTTGTTACATATACTGGACTATAATTTAGTACTGGTTGAATAGCCTTTGGGAAATATTCAATCGGAAATATTGTACCAAAGATCAAAATTAATTTGCTATATAACCAATAGATTGGGCTTGAATCTTCAATTCTAAATGATAATAAGCCGATAGCTATGACAAGTAAACTACTTATAACTATTGCCATAAAACTTACTAGAACGAGTGCAAGTATTTTCAAAACATTTAAGCTTGGGAACATACCTAAAAATACGTATCCCATGATCATAGCAAGAACTGTATATACAATTGCTTTTATGAACATTTCACCTAAGTGACTTGCAAGTGAATAACCAATATAACTATATGGTTTATTTATATTATAGGCGATATTGCCCCCTCTTACATCTTCACTTATTTTGTGACAAAATTTTCTTCCACCTGATACACTCCAAAGTATTTCTGTGAAAATTACATACCATACCATCTGATTCATCGTGTATCCATTTATTATTTCCGATGAATCACTATAAAGATAACGATACAAATTGAATAAGATGAATAACATTATTAAATATCCAATAAAACCTACAAAGATATTAAATGTATATTGTAAGTTAGACATTAATTCTGATTTAAATATAAATATATACTTTTTCATATTAAATGCCTTCTTTATAGATAGAACTAATAATATCTTCAAGTGGTATATTTGAAATATTGATATCCACAATGTTATCTGGGTTCAATAGTTTTAAAGCATCAGTGACACTTTTCTTAGTAATGTCAACTTCAATTTTTAAATTATATCCCTTATCTTTTAAGATTGTAATTCCTTCCTCATTTTCTAAGTTAACTTTTTCTCGCATTTTAACTTCAACAATCTTCTTATTTAGATAATGATATTTCAAGTTTTCCATTGAATCATCTAATACAATTTTTCCATCATTGATAATGACTACTCTTTTACATAGTTTTTCAATATCTCCAACATCATGGCTAGTTAAAAAGATAGTGGTTTTATATTCTTTGTTCATTCGTTTAATTAGAGTTCTAATATTTTCCTTAACAACAGGGTCAAGTCCGATAGTCGGTTCATCTAAAAATAAGACTTTTGGTTCATGAATTAATGATGCTACAATCTCACATCTAATTCTTTGACCTAAACTTAAATTACGAACTGGAGTATTAATAAATTCCGATAATTCAAATAATTCGTTGAACTCTTCAATTTTCTTTTCAACTACTGGTTCTGGAATATCATAAATAGCTCCAAAGAACTTAAAGTTATCATATGGTGTTAAATGTGTCCAAAGTTGTTCCTTTTGACCAAATACTGTTCCAATTTGATAAGCTAATTTTTTACGATTAACTACTGGGTTTATATCTAAGACATTGACTTCACCCTTATCTGGATAAAGTATGCCTGTTAGCATCTTAATAGTTGTACTTTTACCTGCACCATTTGGGCCGATAAAAGCAATTATTTCACCCTTTTCAACTTCGAAACTGATATTATTAACAGCTTTTACAATCTTGTATTTTGGTCTAACAATTGACTTAATACTACCTTTTAACCCTTTTTCTTTTAACTTAACTTTAAATGTTTTTGATAAGTTTTTAACTGTAATAATTGCCATAAATCTCCCCTCCTTTGGCATATGATATAATCCTATTAAATTATACCAAATGTGGCTTAAAATGGATACAAAAAAAGCCACAAAATATTATTTCGTGACTCCAATATAATTGTGTAGGCTTTAGACCTGGGATAGCTCGTATAACTTATATCCCCTCACTTGCCCCCATTATAAGGACATATTTCTAATTTGTCAACACCTTTTTTAAAAATCTATTTTTTTTGATGCATCTTCTTCTAGCATCTCTGGATGATCAAATAAGTATTGTAATAGTTTTAATGACTTAATTAAATAGAATCCATCAGTTGCTCTTTCATCGTAGTTAGCACCCAAAGTGAACATTTTTCGCATTTGCTTTTTGCCATCTATAATTACTTCTTCATCTTTAATTTCACCAATTGTAGCTAATCCACTAGAAATACCAAATTCATTAATATTATGGTGAATTGCATCAAATTTAAATGAACCTAAATTTGATAGAATTAAACTACTATAGTAAATATTATCTTCAGCAAGAAAATCTGGTAGATATCCAATTTTATCCATCCATTTAAATAATCCAACAACTGGAATTCTGATAATATTAGGTAATTTAGCTAATATATCCATTGCACTATTAGCACCTTTTTTATCAACATCTTTAGCTGATTCTCTTATCTTATTAACTTTTTCAGTTATTTTCTTACTAATTGTATCTATGTTATCATTTGGTTCAATCTTACATTGAATCATCATTTCTTCTGATTTTTCATCAAATGCTACTTTAGCTACAAATGCAAACACAACATCAGGATGTTCATATATTCTTCTATTTTTAACAAAATAGTTTAATACTGGTCTATTATAGAAAGTTTTACCTAATGCTGCTAGAAAAGCATGGAAAAATGTTATATGATCTCCATCTTTTTTTCTTTTTTCTAAATATTTCATTAATTCTGTAACATCATACTTTGGACTTGCATATAAATAACTTTCTTGTCTTGTTTTTCTAATGTCACAATTTAGTTGCATCATTCCTGTAACGTTTTTTACTCTTTTACCAAATTTTTTCTTCATTCTTACACCTCAATTAAATTAATTATATCATAAATTAAAACAAAAAGGCATCAATTAATGCCTTTTTTATCTCTTTCCATTACTTTAACTTTGCTTTTTTCCATCGATTCTAGCATTTTACTTAGTTCACGTTTTTTCTTTGCCAAACCTTTTTCTAAAGCCTCAATTTCTTTTAATTTTTTATCAAGTTCTGGAATTTTATAATCATATATTTTTAATTTATATTTTAAATGATCTAATTTATCTAATATGTCATCAAGTAAAAAGTCAGATGACTTTAGTGACTTCAATGCACTTTCTATATCAGAAAGTGATATTTCGTAGTTTCTTGTGACTTTTATTGGAGTTGGTTCAAAATATTTACTTATTCCTTTAATCGACTTTCGCATCAAATTAGTACCCAATGCAAATGCTCTTGAACCGGAGAATGGCAATGTTAGCAAGCCTAAACCAAGTCCAATAGTATTACTTATAAGTGATGTTATATCTAATAAATTAAAACTACTTTCAGTCATAACTGTATATTTATTTATTTCGCGTAGAATTCTTTCCAATTCATCTTTTTGCTTATCTAAAACTTTTGATAGTTTATCTGTTGCTTTCTTATCTTGATTTATGTCATAATCTACTTCTCTACCAAGAATTAGGTCTTTTTCAAGTTCAGCAACTTTATGAACCTTTTTAACATGTGGTTCTGCTTTTACTCTATCACCTAATAAAGCTTCTTTTACTGGTTCACTTATTTCTCCATCAAATAATTCAGCAGCATTATTCTTTATTTCAATATAGTCTTGAACTAGGGCATCACTTATTTCTGGAACTGGAATATTATATTTTTTACTTATTTCTTCCTTAACATCAGCTTTTGTTTGTTCTTTTTTTTCTTTTTTAGGTTCATCTGCAATTCCCTTTTTCTTTCTAACTCGTTCAATTAAAACAGGTTCAACTTCTTCTTTCTTTGATTCTTTTTTAACTTTAAAGTTGGAATCATTTTCTACCCCTTTATAAAGAATAGTATTATTTGTTTTTAATTCTTTATCTAAAATAATTTTAGCTGGATTATAAAAAAATAGATACATTCTATTAATTTCGGATAATCTCATTGCATTTATATTATAAAAATTAAGTCTTAGCTTTTTTTGCCTAGAAATACGCATTAGAATATTTAAAAATCTTAATCTATCTTTTAAACTTCCTCTTGCATCTCCATCTGATTCAGTATCAAACATAAAATCACCAACAACAATTTTAACAAAAAAGTGTTTTAATGTAAATAAAAAAATTACTTAGCTTCAGCTAGTAATTTTTCATATTTGTCTTCATAAACATAAATTGCTTTACTACTCATAAATAATAAAACGGCATTTTTATGTTTTAAAAGTTTATCTACTTCATCTAAAGTAATATGTTCACAATTATTCGTTTTATCCATAACTACTTTATATGTTACATCATCATATCCTTCTTCAGGACGATCTGTATAGATATCTGTTATATAAGCTTTATCTGCAACGTTTAAGGCATCTGCAAACTCTTGAGCAAATATTTTAGCTCTTGATAATGTATGAATCATTAAGATTGCAACAATTTCTTTCCCTGGATATTTTTGACGAGCTGCTTTAATAGTAACTTTTACTTCTGTTGGATGATGTGCATAATCATCAATTAAGATAATATCACCATCATTTAAAGATTTTTCCTTGAATCTTCTTTTTGCACCTTCAAATGTTTTTAAATACTTAGCTACTTCTTTAGCATCTAATCTTTCATAGTAACATACTCCAATTACGGCTAAAGCATTTAATAACATATGTTTACCATATAATGGTAAATCAAAGTGACCATAGTAATTGTCTTCTACAAAAACATCAAAGTCAGTTCCTTCATCGTGGTATTCAACGTTTCTTGCTTGAATATCATTATCATCATCTAAACCATAAAAGAATATTGGTGGCTTAACTTCTAATGAATGTGTATATGGATCATCTCCACATGCAATTATCATTTTTTCAGCTTTATTTGCATATTCTTGATATGCATCAATTACATCTGAAATATCTTTGTAATAATCCATATGATCTAATTCAATATTAGTTATGATTGCATAATATGGTGTATATGCTAAGAAATGTCTTTGCCATTCGCATGCTTCTAATGCAAAATACTTATTATCCTTATCCCCAAAGCCTGTTCCATCGCCTACTAAATAATTACATCCTGTAATATTTTTTAATACGTGAGCTAACATTGATGTAGTTGTCGTTTTACCATGACAACCAGCAATTGTAATGGTTTCAAACTTTTCAGTTAATTTAGCAATCATTTCTTGATAACTATATATTTTTAAACCTAATTCATTTGCTCTTACAACTTCTTCGTGATCATCTTTAAAAGCATTTCCTTTAACTATGATCATATCTTCTTTTATGTTATCTGCACTAAAAGGCAAAATTTTAATTCCAAGTTCTCTTAATCCATCTTCAGTAAAAAGATGTTCTTCAATGTCACTTCCTTGAACTTCCATTCCAAGTCCGTGTAAGATTGAAGCAAGTGATGCCATTCCTGACCCCTTTATTCCTATAAAATGATACATTTATTATCACTCCAATTCTTCATTAATATTATACAATAACTTAACATTTTAGTGCAAGACATTAAAGAAAATTTTAAAAGAAAAGAACAAATATATTATTTGTTCTTTAATCACCAAATTCATTTTGATAAGAGATAAGTGCTACTGTTGTAAACATCTTATTTTCTTGAAATGGTTTCATGAAGCTTGTATTTTCATTTTTAACTTCAACTTCATATGTTGCTTCAATTATCTCTTTTGTCAAAGTTCTAGTTTTTAATTTTTTCTTTGAAATACTCTTTAACATTGTATTTACTTCTTCATCATATTTCATATCATATTTTAAAACAAATAGATATTTTGCTTTGCCTTTAAAGTTAAATGAGAATCCTAAGAAGTATAGAACTCCTAAAATGACCGAACCAACAATTGCAATTACATATAATCCTGCACCTGCCATGATACCTGCAGAAATACCCCAGAACATAAATCCTGTATCTACTGGTTCTTTAACAGCTGTACGGAATCTTACGATTGATAAAGCTCCTACCATACCTAGTGATAATGAAAGGTTAGCATTAACTGTTCTAATAATTAAAGCTGTTACCATTGCTAACATCATTACACATAATGTAAAAGTTTTTGAATATAAAACTCCTGCATAGGTCTTTTTATATACAAAAATTATAAATAAGCTAACAGCAAATGCTGTTATAAGTGAAAGAGCCATATCAACAACTGATAGAGTTCCTGTAAATTGATTTGCAATACTGTCTTTTATAATACTTAAAAACATATTTTACCTCCTTATTTGGCTGCACGACAAAGTGCAAATTTTGAAACTGCTTGTCTAAATGATGGAATTGTCATTAAAATCATGCTTATATGTTCTGGTAAATAATCATTAAACTTTACTTCGAGAACAACCTGATTCGGATCTTGAACACTACGTGTATCTAGATTGCTATCAAATAAATCATAATTATAAACGCCACTTCTAATATTAAAGTCAAATGTTACACGAACATCACTTACTGGATAAGTTAAAGCAAGTCTTTTATATTCAACTATAACTGCTGGCTTTAAATTCTTAATTCGCATATCTTTTATAAATTCATTATATAATTTATCATCAGTTAATGCAATATTATTAATATCCCCATTAACGATTTCATAGAATTGACTTTTAGTGATCTTTGTTTGATCTTTAGAAGTCATATTTTCATGTTTAAGTTTACGTTCTAATCTTATAAATGAATCATTATAGTCATACACTCTAATACGATATTTAGTTCTATATAAAACTCCATCTAGTTTTTCAAAATAAGCAGTCGAATCTAAATCATCAAAGTATAAACTACTAATTGTATATCCGCCCATTCCACCATTTGCAAGGGCATCAACAGACATTACTGTAAGCAAACTTTCCTTTAATGCATAAGCTTGTCTTTTATTAATAATATATTTTAATTCATATCGATATCTTCTCATAGATTACCAAAGTACCTTTCTACTTCAGCATTCGTCATTTTGAAGTACGATTTTGCTTGTGAAATCATATATTTTTGTCTATTCTTGGCATAATTCTTCAAATATTTGATTTCAGTTTCAAACATACTTGGAGAAAAACCATATTTTTTGTAATGTCTTTCTACTTCTGGTTTATATATTTGATATAGATAATCAATTTGTTTAATTACTCTTTCTTCATTCCAAACATTCTTTAATTGGTAATGAAGTCTTTCTAAGTAAAGGGTTCTAAACTCACTATTCTTGAGTAATGATCTTAAGATAGTTGTTGAATATGCACCTTTCATTCCGGCTGGATTTGTCGAGAATGTATAATAATTAAAATCAACATTATAGATTGCATTATCTAAATCAAAGAAAATCATATGCCATCTATTTCCATCGAAATTGGTATTCTGATAATATCTTGTATTTACGATATCATAGTTTGCCACCCATGTTTCAGCAATCCAAAAGTCAGCAATATCTTGAACATTAACAAGTGTCTTAACGTAATCATAGTTAGTTTTTAATGCCATATTATGTGAACTTAAATAATTAATTAAACTAACTAGATTCTTTGATGAACCACTTCTGACTTCCCAGTCAATTTTAACAATATTTGTGTTATCATTAGTAGCTTTAACATTTTGATTGTTTTGAATTAAATAACGATCTGATCTTTCACGTATATTATATAGTCCATAATAGTTACCATTAATATATAAAACTACTGGATGATATGCTTGAACAAGTACTGATGTTTGTTTATCTAAAAGTGATGTTGCAAGAATATCACGGAATATTTCTGGTGTTGTTGATGGACCATTTCTAGGCTGTGTAGTTCCAGATCTTAATAGTAAAGTATCAAAACTACTATAATCTCTTGAATCAAAAACTTGATAATTGAGTTTGCCTGATCCCGTTGCATGTTTAAATTTTAATGCATATCCATTAGCAATTCCATATGCTCTAGCATTTCCACCAAACATTTTTATTTCACATGGCACTTGGAAACTATCTCCATCTTGCTCATATAGTTCAGCATATGCTACTTTACTAACGCCTCTAACATAACGATTAATTTGAATATTTCTAAAGTCTTCTGGCTCCATACTTACCATAAAGACATCAACCGAATGATTTTCATTAATGATATATGTATAGGTTTGAGTAGTACTTTTATATTTACTACTTTCTAAACTCATCGTTTTTAAAACTGTAGTTTTACTTAAAGAAATAGGACCATTATATACTCTAGAATTTGTTGTTGGTCTTGAACCGTCCAAAGTATAATAAATGGTCCCTTGAGCACTTAAATTAACTTCGAGTGTTTTTACATTATTATAAATTCCTGATTTTATCGAAGATAATGGAGCATATGATATTTCCCTTCTACCCGTTCCATTTTCTGCATACGGCGTAGCTGTAGCATAATAATAGAAACCATAATTGCCACGTCCAAAACTATAGTTGTTTGGTACACCAAATATGTACATAGAATCAATTATTTTATTATTTTTTGTTAAATATAAAGATTCTGTTTCAGATAATTTGAAATTTGCATGTTTATATTTTGTTGTTGTTAAATCTGGATCACCAGATGCCATGATTATATAATATTCGCCTTTTTTAAGAGTGACTTTTGGTAACTGATATTTAGTCATATTGTCGGTATTTGTTGTTAAGTAGTATTCGCTTAAATTTATGTCCTCTTTTGAGTTATTATATAATTCAATCCAATCATAATATCTACTACCATTATGTGGTAAATATGATTGGTTATAGTTCATTATTTCATTAATAATTAGAGTTTGGGGCTTTTCTAAATATTTTTTAGAGAATGAATCTATTCCTTTTTCATTATTTGAGTATCCTGGGCTTACGATACCCGTTTTTTCATATTTATTATTTAAATATACTAAAGCAGTTCCATTAGCAAGTGATTCATATTCAACTTTGTTAACAATTCGTCCTGACTTTGCTAACACTGCTACTCCATTTTCACTATTGAGTTTAAAATTTGCATGATATTCAGAATTTACTTCAAGGTTCTTTCCTGATGTGAATATTGCAATTGATTCACCCGAACCTAGTGTCTTATTTGGTAATTTATATGAGAATGGATTAGTTAATGAATTACCTAATGTATATTCACTTAGATTAATTCGTTCATTACTCATATTAGTGATTTCAATAAACCCTGAATAGTCATTTGCTTTTGTTACAAAATTACCTTTGTTTCGTGGTAATATTTCTGTAATGATTAATCTATTATCTAAATCTTCTAAACTTTTATAATATTCTGCCAAACCTTCTTTTGTATTAGCATGTCCTGGTGTTGGTTCTAAACCTCTTTGCCATTTACCATCGGTATCACGGAACATTACTTCATTTTTATTTAAAGCAATAGTTGTAACACCATCAATTATTTTTCCAGATGCATTTACTAAAATTACATCTTCACCACCAGAACTCTTAAGCTTAAAGTTGGCATAAAGTCCATCACGATTTAAACCGGCTAAATTTACAACTATATAACTCTTTGAATCTATATATGTATCTGGGAAAACCCATTTAAAGTTTTTCTTGTTGTCAGATAAAGCATAGTTTTTAAGATTTACTTCATGATCTTTGCCATTATATATTTCAATCCAGTCATAGCAATTACCAGATTCGTCAGAGTATGCACCTTTATTAGATGACATAACTTCAGTTATTATTATTTTACTTGCACTAATTTCACCATTTTCTTCAAGTTCTTTTTCCTCTAGAAGTAATTTATCATTTTGGAATAAAATGGTAATTAAAAAACTTAAGACAATTATGATAATAGAAACAACTAAGAATAATGAATTCTTTTTAATAGCTTTTTTATTAATCATTTAATCACCTCAAGTCTACTATTTAATTATATCATATTAATGACTATTTTAATCTTAAAAGTTTTTAAATCTCGTAATTATCTTCGAGAGAGAATTCTACATTTTCTTCAATCCACTCTTTACGTGGTTCTACTTTATCTCCCATTAAAACACTTACACGCTTTTCAGCTAAAGCAGCATCAACGATGCTAACTTTAATTAAGTTTCTTCTTTCTGGATCCATGGTAGTTTCCCATAGTTGCTCACTATTCATTTCACCAAGACCTTTATATCTTTGAACAACACATTTATTTTTAAATTCGTTCTGAGCTGCTTCTTTTTCTTCATCAGTCCATGCATATTTAACATTTTTACCATTGCTTACTTTATAAAGTGGTGGCATTGCTATAAATAGTTTGCCAGCTTCAATTAATGGTTTCATATAACGATAGAAGAATGTAAGTAATAGTATTTGAATGTGCGCTCCATCATCATCTGCATCGGTCATAATGATAACTTTATCGTAGTTTGATTCTGTAACATCAAAGTCACTTCCACATCCAGCGCCTACTGTATAAATAATAGTATTAATTTCCTCATTCTTAAGAATTTCTTCCATTCTTGTTTTCTCAGCATTAATAACTTTACCTCTTAATGGAAGAATTGCTTGGAACTTACGATCTCTACCTTGTTTAGCTGATCCACCAGCTGAATCTCCCTCGACTAGGAATAATTCATTTTTATCTGGGTTCTTTAATTGAGCAGGCGTTAATTTACCACTAAGAAGTCTTTCCTTCTTACCTTTATCAGTTCCTTTTCTAGCCTCGTCACGAGCTTTTCTTGCTGCCTCACGAACAATCTTACTCTTAAGCATTTTATTTACTACATTAGTAGCTATTTCTTTATTTTCTTCTAAGAAGTAAGCTAATTTTTCAGTGACAATGCTATCAACAGCATTTCTTGCTTCTGGAGTACCCAATTTAGATTTGGTCTGACCTTCAAATTGCAATAAGGATTCTGGTATTTGTAAACTCAAAATTGCTGTTAACCCTTCTCTTGTATCAGTTCCTTCAAAAGTTTTATCTTTATCTTTTAATAATTTATTTGTTTTGGCATAATCATTGAATACTCTCGTTAAAGCTGATTTAAATCCTACTTCATGACTACCACCATCTATTGTTTTAACATTGTTAACAAATGAAATAATGTTTTCAGAATAAGTATCAGTGTATTGGAATGCAACATCTACTTTTATTCCATCTTTCATTCCTTCAAAACTTACAACCGGATGAATATTATCCTTATCTTCATCTAAGTATTCAACGAAACTTTTTAATCCATTATCATAGTGATAAATTTCTTGTTTCTTTTCGGCTTCATCATATACTTCAACTGTTAAATCTTTAAGAAGAAATGCATCTTCTTGCATTCTTTCACATATTGTTGAAAATGAAAAATTACAATTGCCAAATATTTCATGGTCTGGATAAAATCTAACTTTAGTTCCCGTTTTACTAGTTTTGTCCATTTTCTTAAGTGGTACTGCTACTTTTCCACCGTTTTCAAAGCGAATATAGTATTCATAACCATCACGTTTGATAGTTACTTCCATCCATTTACTCAAAGCATTTACAACTGATGCACCTACACCATGTAATCCTCCTGATACTTTATATCCACTGGTTTCAAACTTACCACCGGCATGTAATACTGTATAAATAACTTCTGGTGTAGATATACCACTTGAATGCATACCAACTGGTACACCACGTCCTTCATCTTCAACAGATACACTACCATCT
>JAEEGL014607585.1_pt1 | contig 18522 bp, 16 predicted proteins | sample 9134231 | NCBI WGS metagenome assembly JAEEGL01 (sample SAMN16246548, study PRJNA631951) | gut metagenome | biome: gut microbiome; feature: rumen; material: fiber-attached | host: Bos | place: Iran: Karaj | collected 2018-10 | reverse complement strand
ATTAGCTGGAAGGCTGATTCCAAGGATGAAAAAACCGACGAAGCTTTTTTGAAATATCTGTATGGAGTCGAAATAACTTGAAAATGGTTGCGAGGCATATTATTCGGGACTGAATTTTGCGTATCCTTTTAGAGGTTCTAATATCCCGACATATGTCATTTCAGGCTTTGGCTATCGAAGGTTAAATGGAATCGATGAAGCACATTCCGGAATTGACATACCTGCCTCGTCAGGCAAACCTTTGTATAGCTTATTCGCGGGAAAAGTCATTGCTGAGGGTGTAGATTCCCAAATGGGGAATTACATAATTGTAGAGGCAACCTCTTCTCAAATGACCGCGTATGGGACCACCACAAAATTGAGATTTGTTTACATGCATATGGTTGAACGGGCATCTACAACGAATTCGAATCTGGTTGCAGGAGCGACCGTGACCGTGAATACATTGTTGGGAAAGGTGGGGACAACGGGATCGTCGTCAGGAAACCACCTACATCTTGGCATTATTGTCGACGGCGGAACTAACACAGGTTATACTCACTGTGTAAATCCTATCATGTTTTTCCCCACTATTCAATTTACCGACTGAACTTGGAGATGAAAAAAGATGATTTGTAAACTTCAAGGAAAAAACGTTTATTTGCGTGCGTTGTCGTTTTGCCTGGCTGCATTGATGCTGATTCCACTAGTGGGTTGCGGCAGGGAATCCGGTCCCGAAGGTCTCGAGACCCCGGAAGACAGCCGAACGGATCCGACGGAATAAACGGAGACGGAGCCCATCCAAAGCGAAGAGGGACCGGGCATCCCGGTCGATCCGGAAGGGACGGATTTCATCCCCGCTGCCTATCAGGAAAACTACCCTGCCTATGAGGGGATCTATCCCTGGCTGGACAGCATCATCGGCGAGGGGAAAGCGTTTGCCTGTCTGGAGATCATGAAGGGCCTGTATTCGCCCGAGGAGCGGATCGAACGCGCCTGGAACGCGCAGCTCCCACCCTTCTACGAGGTCATGCAGATCTTCGGCGTGGAAAGGACGTCGTTCGAGAATGCCGCGGGCGCCGTGGAGGGACTCTTCACCGGGGAACAGATGGACGCCCTGTTCAGCGGCGACGACAGGCAGGTGATGCGGTGTCTCAAGTCGAAGACGGCGCTGTATCACGACGGAAGACTGTACAACCTGTATTCGCTGTCTCGATTGAGTGACGAAGAATTGGCGCAACTCCCTGCGGAGGAGCTCCGGACGTTTCTCGCGGCCTACCCCCTGAGAGGAGAATTCTCCGATGCGAGGGAATGCTGGCGCAGCGTCGCGCTTCGGGTGGACCGGACGCTGATCGCCCCCTCCTTCGATGTTTCTCTCCTGAAAAGATACTATGCGGCCAAGTGGGAAAACACCGGACTGATCGAGTCCGTCGTCGGCAGGGAAGCGCTGCAGTCTGCGCTGGCGGAGGCCGGCGGCAGCCCCGCTCCGGAAAAGCTGCCGCTCATCGTTTGGCTGGTCGAAAAGCTCGGCGTGGAAAAGGCTGCCTTTGAAGCTGCCAATGCCGCGGAGGGATCGCCGTTCGACCGGGACGAGATCTCATGGATCTATCTGGGAGACCGGGAAAAGGTCATGGAGCATCTCCATGTCCGGACCGCCCTCTTCACCGGAGGAACGCTGTATTTGTTCGAGGAACTGGAAGATCTTTCGGATGAGGAACTGGCCGCGATCCCCGGGGAGACGCTGACGGAATACTGCTTGCTGATCACCGAAGCCCTGAGACCGGACATGGATCTGGACCCGGCGCTTTGGGACAGGGCCGTGACGCTGTACGGGAGATCCCGCCTGGCTGACGAGATCCGGAAGGATCGGACGGAACAGCTGCTGGCGCTGTATCCGGGACGCATGGAGAGCGATTGTCTTGTGCGCCTGATCGCCAGAAAAGCGGAGACGGCAGCAGCCGTGTCGGATCTTTTGAAGACAGATTCGGACATCCCGCTGCTGGTCCGCCTGATCGGCGCCATGGGAATTTCCCGGGAGAAATTTGAGATCGCCAATCTTCTCGTGGCCGGGGAGATCGCCCGGACCGGGAAGATCATGACGGAACAGGGCGAACGGCTGTACGTGTACTCGGAGGAGGACATGGACATTCTCTTCGGAAAACTGACGGAGGAAGAGAAGGCCGCGGAGTTCAGAAATCCCAGGGCGTTCCGGCAGAATGGGAAATGGTATGTCCTGGAAAACCTTTCTTGGCTGAGAAAGGACGGCCTTTTGAAACTGGACAGGAAGACCGTGGAGTCATACCTGGACGGCAGAGCGGCGGAGATCGGCGCGATGGAGGATCCATCCTTCTTCGCGGAAGCCCTGGAAAAGATCTCGCAGGTCCGCAGAAGATTCTGGCAGTAAGGGCGAAATAAGATAAATAACGGCCGGCTTACACTGAAAGCCGGCCGTTTGTGTCGGTCGAATCGGGAAGAAACGTGAGGCATGTCCTCAGCGGACCGTTTCGAAGGGCCAGGTCAGGATCCCTCCGAATTCCAGCAAATGCGTGTATCCCATCGCTGCCAGTTTGGCAGCAGCCTGCTTGGACCGGTTGCCGCTGCGGCAGTAGATCAGGATGACCGCGTCCTTGTCCGGCAGAAGGCCGGGAGGCTCCGTCCCGATCTCCTCGTTCGGCAGCAACAGGGCGCCGGGAATGTGCCCGGCTTCGTATTCGTCTTTCCTTCGCACGTCCAAAAGGACGTCGTATCGGCCCTCGTCCAAAAGCGTCTTGGCCTCTTCCTGGGAAATGACGGAATAACCCGGAGCAGCGCCGCCTGTATCATCGGGACCTTTCCTGCTGCCGCACCCGGCAGTCAGGAGAGCAGAAAGGACAGCCATGAGCAGAAGGAACGAACGGCGGACGGGAGACGGCTTCATTCCAGCGTTTCCGCCACTTCTTTCAGCAGGGAGATGACGGGCAGATGCTGCGGGCAGGCATCCTCGCATTGTCCGCATCCGATGCAGGCGGAAGCTTTTTCTCCGCCCGGGCGCCAGTTGTATTCGCTTCTGGCCTTGGCCAGGTTGTTGTACATTTTGTAGAGGTTCATCACATTGAAGATCTCCGGGATGTGGATCCCCATGGGGCAGCCGGGCGTGCAGTAGTGACAGGCCGTGCAGGGGATCCGGTCCACGCTCATCAGGGCTTCCCTGGCCGCAAGGATCGTTTGGGACTCCTCTTCGGACAGCGGCTTGAACTCCTTCATGTAGGACAGGTTGTCATCCATCTGCGCCGTGGTGGACATGCCGGACAGGACCATCATCACGTTGGGCAGGGAAGCGGCGAAGCGGATCGCCCAGGAGGAGAAGGAGGCGTCCGGATCCGCCGTCCGGAAGACGTCGGCGACCGCCGGCGGGACGGAGGCCAGGGTGCCGCCCTTGACAGGTTCCATCACCACCACGGGCTTCCCGTGGCGGGCGGCCACCTCATAGCACTTCCGGGACTGGATGTTGGGATCTTCCCAGTCCGCCCAGTTGATCTGCAGCTGGACGAACTCCGCGTCCGGGTGCTCCGTCAGCAGGACGTCCAGCAGCTCGGGACTGTCATGGAAGGAGAATCCCCAGTGGCGGATCAGTCCCTGCGCCTTCAGCTCCTTCATGTAATCCCAAAGGCCGAAGCTGTCGTATCTTTCCTTGTTCCCTTCCTCCAGGGAGTGGAGAAGATAGAAATCCAGATGTCCGGCGCCGGTGCGGCGCAGGGACTCATGGATCTGCTTTTTGGCGTCCTCCGCCGTCTTGCAGACAAAGGCGCCCGCGTTCAGCTTGGACGCGAGATAGTAGCTTTCCCGGGGATGGCGGGCGCAGAGCGCCTCGCCGATGACGGATTCGGAATTGCCGTAGATATAGGCGGTATCGAAGTATCTGCCGCCGGCGGCCAGGAAACGGTCCACCATGTCCTTGACCTGTTCGATGTCGGGGGACTTGTCCTCCAGACGGGGCAGGCGCATCAGGCCGAAGCCAAGCTTCAGGCTGTTTTCAACCAAGTTTTTCATCTTCAAATCAGATCCTTTCCAGTTTGTAGTCGAGACAGGGGAGCGTGCTGAAAAAACAGCCGCGGAATCAGAGGTTCCGCGGCAAATTCCCGGAGAAGGTCCCGTTCAGCTGATCACGTCGAAACGGTTCAGGACCGCCAGGACGACGCCGACGACGGCGTACAGGTAAACCAGGTAGCTCACGATGCTGAGGATCGTCCCGATGATCCCTCCCAGCACGGGGATGAAGCCGAAGATCCAGGACAGAAGCCACACGACGAGGCCCACCGCCACGGCGGCGATCAGGTAGATCAGGATGGCGACCACCAGGCCGTTGTTGGTCTTTGTGTCCTTGAACGAAAACGGGAACAGCTTTTTCAATGTATCCATGTGAATCACTCCTTTGAAGACGAATGTTGGTATGTTCTCCTGATGAAAGTGTACCATGGCATGGGGGCAAAGTCAAGATTTCCGCTGACGAAACAGGGACAATCGTTTCATTTTTCGCCTGGACACCGCCGACGGGTCGGTGCGGGAGGGAAAACTGTGAAGGATCCGTAAATTCCCGCGAAAACAGCGGCGGAGGGGGAGAGCGCCCTTGACAAGCCGACGGCCATGGTTTATAATTCTATTTGCGATATTCTGGAAAGAGTTTCATCCTTTTGAAAAAGGAGACTGTCATGGAAGAAGTCAAGAAGGTCGCGGAAGCCGCCGAGGTCTCCGAAGCCAAGAAGGCCGCAGCCGCTGCGGAGGAAACAAAGAAAAAATTCGACATCCGGACGGTGATCAACTGGGGCTCCCTGCTGCGCGTCGTGCTTTGCCTTGGAGTCGCGGGTGTCCTGACATACTTTACCGTGTTTCTTGAGTTTTCCTGGATGGCCAGCGCAAGGACAGCCCGTACCTACGCGAACATGCTGAAATTCTATCTGGTTCAGAACGACGGCCAGTACAAGCAGCTGTACTACTCGCTGCTGGTCGTGGGGATGGTGGTCTGGACCGTTCTCGCGCTGGCGATCAGCGAGCTGATCATCCGCGCCGTCCGGAACGCCGTGAAGAAATCCAGAGCCAAAAAGGCCGCGAAGGCCTCCAAAGCCTGAAGCCGCCGACCGTAATCCGCGTTTTCCGCGGGACGAAGGGAAGACCTTCGTCCCGCTTTTTTCGGCTCCGGGGAAGAGAAGGAAACGGACGGCGCGGGAACACGGAAAACGACTGGAAAAATCCTCCGAAAAATGATGTGAAAAGTCCAAAATACGCATTGACGAACCCGTCGCATATGTGATAAAATTCCTTGTAGAATGGCCACTTGACTAGGCAAACGCAAAAAAAGACGCGATAATAGGCAAACGCATAAAAAGGAGGCGGTCCCGTGGAGATCAAGGGCTTGCAGACCCTGACGCTGCTGGACTTCCCCGGACACGTGGCCTGCACCGTTTTTACGGGCGGCTGCAACTTCCGCTGTCCCTATTGTCACAACGCCTCCCTGGTCACAGGGGCGGGAGAGCTTCCCTCGATGGATCCGGACGCCCTCTTTTCCTTCCTGAAGAAGCGAAAGGGGATCCTGGACGGCGTGGCGATCACCGGCGGGGAGCCGATGCTTTGGCCCGACCTGCCGGACCTGATGCGCAGGATCCGGGCGGAGGGCTACGCCGTCAAGCTGGACACCAACGGATCCTTCCCGGACAGGCTTCGCCTCGTGCTGGAGGAGGGACTGGCCGACTATGTGGCGATGGACATCAAGAACCGCCCGGAAAAATACGGCGAGACGGCCGGATTCGGCAGCGTCGGTCCCGTCCTCGAGAGCGTCGGGCTGCTGAAGTCATCAGGGATCCCCTTTGAATTCCGCACCACCGCCGTACACGGGCTGCACACGCCGGAGGACTTCCGCGCCATCGGCGAGTGGATCGGACCCGTCGACCGGTATTTCATTCAGTGCTTCAAGGATTCCGGCGACATCCTTGAGGAAGGGATGAGCGCGCCTGCGGCGGAGGAGCTGCAGGCATTCCTGGAGGCGGTGAAGCCTCTGGTGCCGTCGGCCGAACTGCGGGGCGTCTGAAGCCGCCGCCGAAAAGAAAAACGATCACTGCTGTCGGAGCGGACAGCGAATCACGATACCCAAGACTGACAATTGAAGGAAACGGCGCGGGGGTACGCCGGAAGGAGAACATGATGTATCAGGTACAAAAGAGAGACGGAAAGATCGTCGAATTCGATCTCAGCAAGATTGCCAACGCCATCAAGATGGCTTTTGAATCTCAGGAAATGCAGTATCACCCGTCGGTGATCGACTTTTTGGCGCTGAAGGTCACCGCGGATTTCGAGCCGAAGGTGAAGGACGGCCTCATCGCCGTGGAGGACATCCAGGACAGCGTGGAATCCGTGCTGATCAAGGCCGGCTATGACAGCGTGGCCAAGGCGTACATCCTGTACCGCCGCCAGCGCGAGAAGATGCGGAACATGAAGAGCACCATCCTTGACTACAAGGATTTGGTGGACAAATACGTGAAGAACACCGACTGGCGCGTCAAGGAGAATTCCACCGTGACCTATTCCGTCGGCGGTCTGATCCTGTCCAACTCCGGCGCCATCACCGCCAACTACTGGCTGTCCGAGATCTATGACGACGAGATCGCCAGCGCCCACAAGCGGGCCGACCTGCACCTGCACGACCTGTCCATGCTGACCGGCTACTGCGCCGGATGGTCCCTGAAGCAGCTGATCCAGGAAGGTCTGGGCGGCGTTCCGGGCAAGATCACCTCAGCCCCGGCCAAGCACCTCTCTACCCTGTGCAATCAGATGGTCAACTTCTTAGGCATCATGCAGAATGAATGGGCCGGTGCCCAGGCCTTCTCCAGCTTTGACACCTACCTGGCTCCCTATGTCAAGGTCGACAATCTGGACTTCAAGGAAGTCAAGCAGTGCATTCAGTCCTTCATCTACGGCGTCAACACCCCCAGCAGATGGGGCACTCAGGCACCATTCACCAACGTAACGCTGGACTGGACCGTACCCGATGACATGGCTGAACTCAACTGCCTGGTCGGCGACAAGGTCATGGACTTCAAGTACAAGGACTGCGAAAAGGAAATGGCCATGGTCAACAAGGCCTTCCTGGAAACCATGATCGAAGGCGATGCCAACGGCCGCGTCTTCCAGTATCCGATCCCAACCTACTCCATCACCAGAGAATTCGACTGGTCCGAGACGGAAAACAACAAGCTGCTGTTTGAAATGACGGCCAAGTACGGTACTCCCTACTTCTCAAACTATGTCAACAGCGACATGAAGCCTTCCGACATCCGTTCGATGTGCTGCCGTCTGCGCCTTGACTTAAGAGAACTGCGCAAGAAGTCCGGCGGTTACTTCGGCTCCGGCGAATCCACCGGTTCCGTCGGTGTCGTCACCATCAACCTGCCGAAGCTGGCCTACCTCTCCAAGAACCAGGAAGACTTCTACGCCAGACTGGACAAGCTGATGGATCTGGCCGCCCGCTCCCTGGAGACCAAGAGACAGGTAATCAGCCGGCTGCTGGATGCCGGTCTGTATCCCTACACCAAGAGATACCTGGGTACCTTCAACAACCACTTCTCCACCATCGGTCTGGTCGGCATGAACGAATGCGCGCTGAACGCCAACTGGCTGCGCAAGGACATGACTCATAAGGAAACCCAGCAGTTTGCCAAGGAAGTCCTGAACCACATGCGCGACCGCCTGTCCGACTACCAGGAGAAATACGGCAACCTCTACAATCTGGAAGCTACTCCGGCTGAGAGCACGACCTACCGCTTCGCCAAGCATGACAAGGAAGAATACCCCGACATCATCACGGCCAACATGGACGGTACGCCGTACTATACCAACTCCTCGCACCTGCCGGTCGGATTCACCTCTGACATCTTCGAGGCTCTGGACATCCAGGATGAGCTGCAGACCCTTTATACCTCCGGTACCGTCTTCCACGCCTTCCTGGGCGAAAGACTTCCGGACTGGAGAGCTGCCGCCGCTCTGGTCAAGAAGATCGCCGACAACTATAAGCTGCCTTACTACACCCTGTCCCCGACCTATTCCGTCTGCTCCGAGCACGGCTACATTGTCGGTGAGCACTTCACCTGTCCGTATTGCGGCAAGGAAGCCGAAGTCTACTCCCGCATCACCGGCTACTACCGCCCGGTCAAAAACTGGAACAACGGCAAGGCTCAGGAATTCAAGGACCGCAAGACTTATTCCTTCGGAACCGAACAGATGAAGAACAAGAAGGAAATGCCGGTCATTGAGGAGCGCGCTGAAGAGCCGCAGACCGTCGCCGCTGACGATCAGGTGATGCTGTTTACCACCAAGACCTGTCCCAACTGCGTGATGGCCAAGAAGCTGCTCAATGAACGCAACGTCAATTACCAGATCGTCGATGCCGAGGAAAGCCATGACCTGTGCTTCGAATATGAAGTTTCTCAGGCGCCCACCCTGGTCGTTGTCAAGGACGGCAAGGTCGGCAAGTACGCTAATGTCAGCAACATTGTTAAGTATCTTAACGAGAACGCTGCTTAGATAACACCCTTAGAAAACCCGGACTGCTCTCCGGGTTTTCTTATGGCCGAAAATAAAGAGGAGCACCTTTCGGTGCTCCGGTGCGTTTTTACAGGTTGATCTTCTTGTCCTTCGGCCAGGAAACGTCGTAAGCCAGGCTGAGGGTCTTGACCTGTTGCTTTTCCAATTCAAAGTCCCACTTGACTTCGCCGGTCTCTTCCTTCAGCTTGCCGCCGGACAGATTGCGGCTGTCAACTATGATGGTCTTGTCCTGGCTGACCGGGATCTGGTCGATGACGGTCAGCTGGCAGGGCTTGTTCTTACGGGAAGTGACCTTGATCTCGTACTCGTATTCGGTCTTCTTCTGTCCCTTGAGCAGCACGTTGGAAGTATGCTTGCGGATCTGCTTGCGGACAACCTTGACAGTCTCGTCAATGCCCAGTGACAGATCGTATTTTTCTTCCGTCATGTCGGCATCGAGGTAGACAGCGCCCATGTAGGTCCCCTTGTTGTAGACCGAAGCCTCGGTCTGCTGGAGGTCTTCCAGAGCGGCAGTATCGACTTCAGCGGCCAGATAGGCGTTGCCGTCGATCTTGGGAATGGCGACGACATGATAGCGGCAGTCGACGTACTGGTCATTGATGTCGCAATAGATCTCCGTCTCCTTATCAACATCCCATTCACCGGGCAGTTCGTATTCCATCATGACGTCATTGTCCTTCTGCATAGCCTGCGGGCTGACGACATCGGCCATCGCAAATTCTACCGTATCATCCGCAGCCCCTTCTTCCACGACTTCGCACTCTTCAGCAACGGACATCTTGGCCATGGCACCCATCATCATGTTAGCGCCGGCAAAATTGCGCCTGGCTGAAGGCACATAGATGTTCAGATACTCGGGGCCCAGATGAGGAATCGTTCCGGAAAGGCTGGGGTTGCCGGTAAAGAGACTGACCCTGACCTTCTTCCAGTCCTCACTGGTATTCTGCTGGATGCGGGCCCGTAATCTGATCATAATTCTGTCGTTATCATCATCGGTATGGATCTCGTATACCGGCTGCCAGCTCAGCCGGCCGGCATAATAGCGCAGTTCAAAGGGATAATCTCCCTCCTTGGGGGCAGTAATGTCGGCGGTGACGATGAATCTTTCCGCTTCCTGCTGCTTATCCGCCAGCTGCTTATTAAGCTGTTTCTTCTCCTCTTCGAGGACTTCAATCTCCTTCTGCAGTTTTTCCTTACGCTCCGGGATCATCTCGATGTATTCAGCCATCTCCTTGACGGAGAGCGACTGCTTGGCGGAGAAATCGGCGTTTACTTCCCAGAGTTCCATCTGTCTGGTAAGGTTGGCAATGCGGTTTTCCTTCTGGTTGATCTGTTTCCAGAGGTCCTTGGTCATCTCCTGCTGAGCTTCCCTGGTCAGTACCATGACCTGGACGTTGTTGCCGGCTATGCCTTCCGGCAGGGAAAGGCGGACGGTATTGGTATCAGCGTCCTTGGTCATGCCGACGATCTGGACTGACTGCTTTCCTTCAGTCAGATGAATGGTTCCGGTTCTTTTGATAATGGCGCCATTGCGGTAAATGGCGGCTTCTCTGATTATGGATTCTGTCATGTTTAACACCTCTCTTATGCTGGCATTATCTGCCTTCATTATAACATGACGGAAAGAAAAAAGCGCTGAGCCCTCCGGGCTTCAGCGCCTAACCGTTCGAATTACTTGTTCCGAATAAGGGTATAGACAGCCTGATTCTCATATCTGACCAGCAGCCTGTAGTCTTCATCCAGCCCGACCAGCTGCATTAGCCGCAGTACCAGCGCGGTAGTTCTGACGTAGTCTTCCTTTTTGACCAGTGCGCAGAAACCGGCACCGGCATTACGGCCTAACAGCGCGGTCTCAACGGCAAAGCTGTTGAAGATGTGGGCCTTGGCATTGAGCTGCTTGACCAGTTCATTGTAAACACTTCTGATGTATGGATCACTGTTCTCGTAATCGGTATCGAGGATATAGTTGATGGCGGATTCATCATCAGCGTGCGCAATGGTCTCCACGAAGCGGTTGACCATGGTCCGGTTGTCATATTCCTCATTGAGTCTGACGGCTCTGCCGCCCATTACTACGGTGTCATAATTCGCTTTTAAGGTTAAATTCATACAAATTCCTCCTTCCGCTGCTTCAGCGGAACATCATATTAGACCCAACGGAAGGAAATTGCAAGGGATTTGTGAAAATATTTTCATGAAAGTGTTTTCACAAACGCTTTCACTTTTACGACCGGAAAACAACGCAAAAACCGGCGGCATATCAGCCGCCGGTCTGTCTTCTTTAATGCTTATTTCGCCGCGGCAGCGACCATCTCATTGATGGTCGGGTGCGGATGAATTACTTCAGCCAGCTGGCCGGCTGTCATCCTCTTCTGCACCGCCAGGGCCAATTCCCCGATCATCTCGGTAGCGTGCGGGCAGACCAGCTGGGCTCCCAGGATGACCTCGTTTTCATCCAGCACCAGCTTGGCATAGCCGCTGTCGGCGTTTTCAATGACGCACTTGCCATTGCCTCCGGTCAGAGCCTTGCGGCAGTGGACGTTCAGGCCAAGATCTCTGGCCTGCTGTTCATAAAGTCCCACGCTGGCCGCTTCCGGTTCGGTGTACAGACAGCTGGGCACGACTTTCAGGTCAATGGACGGCTGACGGCCCTGAATGATGTCGATGACATTTTCCCCCTGAGCCATGGCCACGTGAGCCAGCTGAATGTTGCCGCTGACGGCATCGCCGATGGCATAGACATTGGCCAGCGAGGTCCGTCCGCTTTCATCAGTCAGCACTCCTCTGTTGATTTCCAGGCTGATGCCTTCAGCCAGCAGCCCTTCCAGATTGGCCTTGCGTCCGGTAGCGACCAGGATCGCTTCGCTGCTCACCCGGCACGCTTCGCCCTTTTTGTCCAGATAACAGACGGTATCATCCTCAATGGCCGTTACCCGGCCGGAGGTCACGATCACGGCCCCGCGCTTTTTCAGGTGCATGGTCAGCCGCTGGGCGATCTCCGGATCCATGGTCGGCAGGATCCGGTCCGCCATCTCAATGATGGTGACCGGCCGGCCCAGAGCCAGATAGATACAGGCGCATTCAACGCCGATGACCCCGCCGCCGATGATCGTCAGCGACTGATAGTCGATGTCCGTCCTCTTAAGCAGCTGGTCCGAGGTGATGACATGGGGGCTGTCAATGCCGCTGATGGGCGGTAATGATACCTGCGATCCGGCAGCGATTATGATGTTTTCGGCTTCATAGTTTTCCCCGTTGCAGCTGACGGTATGGGCTGAGGTAAGCTGGGCCTGGCCGTATGCCATGGTGACCTTGCGGGCTTTGGCCGTCTTTTCCAGGTCACCGACCAGCCGCTCGACGATCGCATCGCGCCGCTGGGCCATGGCATTCATATCAGCGGAAAGAGAGCCGACATTGATGCCGAAAGTCTCAGCCTGACTGATCTGGCTGAACAGTAAGGCGCTCTTCAACAGAGCCTTGGTGGGTATGCAGCCGCGGTTAAGGCAGGTGCCGCCCATCCGGACCTTTTCAAACATGATGACGCTGAGTCCCTCACCGGCCGCCTTGAAAGCCGCTGAGTAGCCACCCGGACCGGCGCCGATTATCGCAATGTCATATTTCACTGTCATTCACTTCCTTTCAGAAGACTGATTATGTCGCTGTTGATCTTTTCCTGACCGGGATCATTAAGATGTTCATCCAGTTCGCTCACTCTTTTCCCCTTCAGGATCGCGCTGACCTTTTCCAGGTAATCCGCCTGCAGTCCGTCGGTATAGACAGCGCAGTCCGTGATCACCCCATCTTTCAGGTCGTAATCGATCCGGATCAGACCCCAGTCAAATCTCCCTTCAGCGCGGTGCTGATAAGTCCTGATTCGGCCGTTGATCCATTCTGCAGAAGACAGCCTTTCTTCATGCCGGGCGACTGCTTCCTCGTCAATGTCCTTACTGTCCATGAACGCGCAGGGCAGCTGATAGACTTCCTCAAAGCCGGCGATCAGCGCGGCCTTTAGCTGGTCAACCGTCAGCTGCGGCAGCACTTCCCGGAGGTTGATGACCCGGGAGCGCACTGAGCGGACATGCTTGTCAGCGAGCTTGAGCTGAGAGACATGGAGATATCTTTCCAGGTCAAAACGGTTCACTTCCAGCATGATGGTACCGTGATGGAAACTGTGACCGTCATGGTGATAGTAGGCGTGGCCGGAAAATTTCCGCCCATCAATGGTCAGGTCATTGCGGCCGGTCTTGCGGCAATCCAGTCCCAGCCCATTCAGGGCTTTCAGGATCACTTCGCTCTGTCTGGCCTCATCATAGTCCTCACTGGCCATCAGAAAGGTGAAGTTAAGATTACCCAGGTCGTGGTAGACCGCCCCGCCGCCGCTGCGCCGGCGTACCAGAAAGCCGCCGTCCGCTTCCAGAGCGGCGCGGTCGCATTCGTTTTCGGCCAGCTGGTTGCGGCCGATGATGACGCTGCGCTGGTTCTGCCACAGATAAAGGATGCACTCACCCTCCCGGACGGTTTCCAGAAGGTACAGTTCCAGGGCGAGGTTATGGTAGGGGTTGGTTTGCGATGTGCAGATGACCTTCAGCTGACTGATCATTTATTCAAATTCGTATTTCAGTACCGGGTTGCGGGCCGCCTGAACTTCGTCCGGCCGGCTGATGGCGCACTTGTGGGGAGCGCCGTTCAGGTAAGCCGGATCGTCATGGGCCATCTGATGGAGCTTGATGAAGATGTCGATGACCTCATCCAGCGATTGCCGGCTCTCCGTTTCGGTTGGCTCCAGCATCAATGCTTCATGGACGATCAGCGGGAAGTACATGGTTGGCGGATGAATGCCGAAATCCAGCGAGCCCTTGGCAATGTCCATGGCGGAGACACCGGTCTCGTTCTTGAGCGACTGCAGGCACATGACAAATTCGTGCATGCACCTCTGGTCGCCATACGGCACATCATAATACTTCTTCAGTTTTTCCATCAGGTAGTTGGCATTGAGCACGGCATTGCCGCTGGCCTCAACGATGCCTTCCCGGCCCAGGGTCAGGATGTAGGTCAGAGCCTTGACGACGACCAGGAAGTTTCCGTAGAAGCTTCTGACCTGGCCCATGGTCTTTTCCGGGGTCACGAAGATGTATTCATCGCCCTGCTTTTCCACTAACGGTGAAGGCAGATAGGGGCGCAGAACATCCTTGCAGCCGACCGGGCCGCTGCCCGGGCCGCCGCCGCCATGCGGGGTGGCAAAGGTCTTGTGCAGGTTGAGGTGGATGCAGTCAAAGCCCATGTCACCGGGTCTTACCCGGCCCATGATGGCATTCATGTTGGCGCCGTCGTAGTAGCATAAGCCACCGGCTTCATGAATGATCCTGGTGATCTCCAGAATGTTCTCATCAAACAGACCCAGGGTATTGGGGTTGGTCAGCATCAGACCGGCGGTATCTTCGCCGACCACTTCTCTGAGCTTATCCAGGTCAACGCCGCCCTTTTCATTGGAGGGGATGTTGACGACTTCAAAGCCCGCCATCGTGGCGCTGGCCGGATTGGTGCCGTGGGCGGAATCGGGAACGATGATCTTGGTACGCTTAGCGTCGCCGCGGTCCAGATGATATCTACGGATCAGCAGCAGGCCGGTATATTCGCCATGCGCTCCAGCCGCCGGTTGGAAGGTCATGTCCGCCATGCCGGTGATCTCGCATAGCAGCTTCTTGGCCTGATACATCACTTCCAGAGCGCCCTGAGCATCTTTAAGGGGCTGCAGCGGGTGGATGGCGCTGAAGCCTTCCAGCGCAGCCATCTGCTCGTCAATCTGGGGATTGTATTTCATCGTGCAGGAGCCAAGCGGATAGGGACCGTCATTGACTCCATGGACCTGCCGGCCCAGAGCTGAATAGTGCCTGTCCAGTTCCACTTCGGAAAGCTGGGGCAGCCTCGGGGCGCTTAAGCGCAGGTATTTATTTTCAAATTCATATGTTTCGACGTCGCATCCGGGAATGAGATCCTGGTGACGTCCCGGTTTACTGATTTCAAAAAGCAGCTTCATCTCAGCCAACCTCCTTCATTACGGCAACGGCTTCCTCGATGTCAGCCTTGCTGTTGAGTTCCGTGGCGCACCACAGCATCTCGTCCTCGCCGATCACCAGACCGCTCAGGATGCCTTTGGCCGCCAGTCTTTCTTCCGCCTTGCGGGCATTGGGTACCCGGACGAGGAATTCATGGAAGAAGGGCTGATCGTAAACCAGATCAAAGCCGGCTTCAGCCAGTTTCTTCTGTAGATAGTGGGCGTGGGAGGCGCTGTTGAGCGCCACCTGCTTAAGGCCGTCAGGACCCAGAGTGGCCAGATAGACCGAAGCGGTCATGGCGCACAGGGCCTCGTTGGAACAGATGTTGGATGAGGCCTTCTCCCGGCGGATGTGCTGTTCACGGGCCTGAAGAGTCAGGACGTAGCAGCGCCGGCCGTCATGGTCAACGGTCTGGCCGACAATGCGGCCGGGAAGCTTTCTCATCAGTTCCTTTTTACAGGCCATGAAACCCAGATACGGACCGCCGAAGCTTAACGGCATGCCCAATGGCTGGCCTTCGCCGACGCAGATGTCAGCGCCCAGTTCCCCGGCGCTCTTAAGCAGGCCCAGGGCAATGGGGTTGGCCGAAAGGATCAGCCTGGCCTTGAACTGATGGGCTTTTTCAGCCAGCAGTTCAACATCTTCGATGATGCCGTAGTAGTTGGGCGACTGAATGACGACGGCAGCGGTCTCTTCATCGATCTGCTCTTCCAGGTCTTTGAGGGAAGTCTTGCCGTTTTCGTTTCTGAGCATTCTGATCCGGACATTGCGGCTTTCGCAATAGGTCCTGGCTACGGCGATGTACTCGGGGTTGAGGTTTTCGCTCATCAGAATGGTGCTCTTCTTTCTTTCCTGGGTCATGAAGATGGCTTCGGCAATCGCGACCGCGCCGTCATAGACCGAGGCATTGGAAACATCCAGACCGGTCAGTTCACAGATCTGGGTCTGGTATTCAAAGATCGACTGCAGCACGCCCTGAGAGATCTCAGCCTGATAAGGCGTGTAGGTCGTGACAAACTGTTCCTTGCCGGTCACCGAAGTGACGATGGCGGGAATGTAGTGATTATAGGCGCCGGCCCCCCGGAAGATCTTCTCATATTTCCGGTTCTTTCCGGCCAGAGCCTTCATCTGCCGGCGGACTTCCAGTTCGCTCTTGCCCTGCGGCAGATCAAGATCCTTCAGCTTTGCCTGCTCGGGAACGGCGCTGTAAAGATCGTCCAGGCTTTCCAGACCGATCTCCTTCAGCATTTCCTTTTGCTGGGGGGCTGACGATATTACGTAACGGCCCATGGCTTAAGCCTCTTCTTTGCAGACTTCCTGATAACCGGCCGCATCCAGCAGATCTTCGCCGCCGGAGACATTTTCTACCTTGACCAACCAGGCACCATAGGGATCTTCATTGATCAGAGCCGGGTTGTCCACCACTTCTTCGTTGACTTCCGTTACCGTGCCGCTGACCGGGGCGTAGACGTCGGAAACCGCCTTAACGGATTCCACGTCGGCGAAGGTCTGCTCGGCCTTCAGTTCATCACCGACCTCTGGCAGGTTGACGAAGACGATGTCACCCAGGGCATCCTGGGCAAAGTCGGTCAGGCCAATGACGCATAAGCCGTCTTCTTCTCTGACCCATTCATGCGTTCTGGCATATCTCAGTTCTTCCGGGCAATTAAACATGTTCTTTTTTCCTCCTCAATTATTTTTCTCTTTTATAGAAAGGCAGAGCGATTACTTCCGCCTTTAATCTTCTTCCACGGACATCAACCTCTACGGCCTGACCGATTTCGCTGTACTTCTTATCGATCAGGGCCATGGCGACAGCCTTATTGACATAGGGGCACATCGTACCGCTGGTGGTATGGCCGATCAGCACTCCGTCCGCATAGATGTCCTGATGCTCACGCATGATGCCTCTGTCGATCATCTGCAGACCGACGCGGGTGATCTTGGGCTCACCGCGCTCTTCCAGGGCCTTCTTACCTATGAATTCTTCCTTGTTCATCTTAACGCCGTAGTTCAGGTTGGTCTCCAGCGGGGAGATCTCATCGTCCATCTCGTGGCCGTACAGCGGCATTGCCGCCTCCAGGCGCAGGGTATCGCGGGCGCCCAGACCGCAGGGGATCAGGCCGAACGGCTCGCCGGTCTTAAGCAGCAGCCGCCACAGCTTAACGGCATTCTCCTTAGCCGTATAGATCTCAAATCCCTTTTCCCCGGTATAGCCGGTAAAGGAGATGATGCAGTCCATGCCGTCGATGCTGACATGTTCCCTGGCGGTATAGTACTTCTGGGGAATGTCCTCTTCAGCCAGCAGCTGGGCCATGATTTCAAAGGCCCGGGGACCCTGCAGGGCCACCTGAGCCAGATCATCGGAGATGTCGGCGATCTCGGTGCCTTCCAGGATGTTCTCCTTCATGTGGGCGAAGTCCTTGTGGCGGTTGGAGGCGTTGACGACGACGAAGTAGTAATCCTCCGCGAACTTGTAGACGATCAGATCGTCGATGACGCCGCCCTTTTCATTGCACATGATGCCGTATCTCACCTTGCCTAACGGCATGTTGGTATAGTCGTTGGTGATGATGTGGTTGAGCGACTGCAGAGCGGTAGGACCTCGGAAGGTGATCTCGCCCATGTGGGAGACATCAAACAGCCCGGCAGCGGTGCGGACGGCCATGTGCTCCTTGATGACACCGGTGGGATACTGTACCGGCAGCAGGTAGCCGGCAAAGGGCACGATCTTGCCGCCAAGGGCAACATGCTCATCATACAGCGGGGTTTTTAATTCCATAATTATTTTCTCCTTATGCAAAACGGAGGCAGAGAAATAATTCTCTGCCTCTGTGTCTTACCTGAAAGATTCTCCCCTGAGGGATTGCTTCTTTGGTGCTTGCGCTCTCCAGAGTTTCGTCCAGAGCCGGTCCTTTTGCCTGAGAGTTTCTGCTTCCCCTTCGGCGCCGCCTGGCGGTCTCTCCCGGTTCCTTCATCCGAAAATTCTATATGCTTTCTTTCTGTCTTTATTCTACCAGATACACCGATTTATTACAAACTTCCTCAGGCTTTTTTTCCTTTCCTTTTCGTCCGATGGCCAGCAGCGCGATGGCGGCCAATAGACATCCCACACTTCCCCCCGCCAGCCAGATCTGCCTTTCATTTCCTGCCGGCTGATTAACGGCCAGCAGATTGTCGCCAATCACGGCCTGATAGTCCTCACCGCTGAGCTCGTATTCACTTTGGAGAATCGCAGCGAGTTCTCCTTCGATGGGCCGGCAGCAGCCGTAAAGCGTCTGCGGCTGGCTGAAGATGATCAGCATGCCGTTATAGTTGATGTGATGTTCCTGCTGTTTCAGTTTTTCCAGACCCTCGGGGCTGATGGCTATCAGATAAGTCAGACCGCCATCGTAGCCCAGATGATACTGCATTTTGTCATCACGGGCGACGGGCTGCTCCAGCGCCTCAATGCGGCAGAAAGCCGGCTGCCCCACTTCCGCTTTTTTCAGCTCGACAGCCTGAGAATAATCATGGCGGTCCAGCCGCATAGCCAGGAAAGCCAAGGTGGCAGCCCCAGCCAGAAGCAGCAGGCCGATGATGACCTTGAGATTCGATTTGCTTTTCTTCATGTGCTTTCTTCCTGAAAGAAGCCTATCAACCGATAAGCTTCTGTTTCAACTATTTCTTGAAGGTCTCGCCGACGGCGGTAACCGTAGCCGCCAGATTCTGGATGTCGGAAGGAACGATGATCTTGGTGGCGTTACCGTCTGCCATCTTCTCCGCCGCTTCCAGCGAACGCAGCTGCAGATACTGAGCGCTCGGGGTCGCCTCATTGACCAGCTTGATCGCCTCCGCCTTGGCCTGAGCCATTCTCTCTACCGCTCTGGCCTCACCTTCGGCTTCTCTGATCCGCTGCTCCTTGACAGCCTCGGCT
>JAEEGL013266062.1_pt1 | contig 18522 bp, 14 predicted proteins | sample 9134231 | NCBI WGS metagenome assembly JAEEGL01 (sample SAMN16246548, study PRJNA631951) | gut metagenome | biome: gut microbiome; feature: rumen; material: fiber-attached | host: Bos | place: Iran: Karaj | collected 2018-10 | reverse complement strand
GTTTCGTGTCATCGTTGACACTAATTGTTGGATTAGCTTTCTTATTGGTCGACGACTTTCCAAACTTGTCGATTTGTTGAGCAATGAACGTATTCAACTTGTTATTTGTAATGAATTGCTTGCCGAGATTCGTGAGGTAACTGCTCGTCCTAAATTTGCCAAGTATTTCCCAACAAAGGATGTTGAATCGCTGATTGAGTTTATGCAAATCATAGGTGAGACATTTGAACCCATTCAGACTGTTAAACTTTGCAGAGATGAAGCCGACGACTATCTGTTGGCACTTGCTATTGAAGCCCATGCCCATTATTTGGTAACAGGTGATCAAGACCTGCTGGTATTGCAAGAAATCGGAACCTGTCGAATTATAGATGCTGCGACATTTGAACGTACAATATGATTTATAAATCATAGACCGAATCGTTTTTTTATCTCATTTTCTAATTGGTCAATGTCTCTCACTTCCAGCAAGTCCCACGACACAGAAGGGTTCCGCTGTGCACTTGAAACAGGTATCAGTCCCTGGTGTCACTTCTCTGCACACCCATTTTTCCCCCCAATTCTGCCTGGGTGAGTTTTTTGGCTCGGACCATCATAGGTCCGGCTTGGAATTTTAGATTAAATTCTTCTTCCATCTTACATCATCCATCAGCCATCTTCCATCAGCCATCATCCATCTTACCCCTACCCTGCTGTCAAGTTAAGCAGCCAATATTATTGCTGCAATTAAGCCAAATCCTTCAGCAGCAAGCCTTCCTTTCCATGAGTCATCAGTCAGTTTGTGCTCAATGATGTAGTCACGCAGTTTTGTTCTCCATTCTTTGTTTTGAAGCAATATCCATAGAGCCTCATCAAAATAGGCAAACTCCACATTGTCCTTGAGCCATGCCTTCGATGGAGTTCTTCCTTTACTCAGGCGTTCGCCTTGATAGTTCAAGTGCCAGAATTCATCACTTTCTAAGTGCCAAAAAGGTTTCTCAATTCCAGTCTTATCATCAAACTGTGAATCTTTGGCATATTTCGACATCAGCATATTGTATCTGCCCTCTAACCAATCGTTGATTACAAATTGGTTATTCCAGAACACATTTGCCTCTATCCCATCAATGATAGCCACCATCAGCACAGGTTTCGCAACAATGATTTCACCATGTATCTTAGCCTGCCTAATATTCATGATTCGCTTAGTGTAGTGCTGATAGCACTGCTCATAGCTAAAGAATTGAATTTCCCTATTCATAGCCCTTCGTTATTGGTTTACGAAGGCAAAGATACTGATTAATCCACAAATGAACAAACTTAAGCTTACAATTTTATAGCAAATAATCTATATATAATCTTTTGAAATATGTCATTAATTCGTCGTGTTCATTATGTAAATACCGCATCCAACCCTGTTTTACTTCAATGTAGGGATTCCGTTTCATTGGATGAAGACCATAAAGAAACGTTGAAGAGGGTGCGTACGAATTCCTTACAATCTCATCTACATCATCATTCTTCATCCAAGCCTTTAGCACGTTGTAAGGAGCATTTTCTATAAGCATATCAACAGTATCTTCAAAGACATCAGCCATAGGGTAGTCCTTGATGGCATTGAATATCTCCTTCTTGGATGAATTCCACGTAAGTGGTTCGCTCATTTCTTCCTTTGATTCCTTCATTAGGAATTCTATGCATTTACACAGACCTTTTTCTTTCAATCTTACTTCTTCATCCTCGCCAAGTATTTCCCATGCCACAGCAATCATCATACATGCCAGCCTGTCGAATGAAATGACGGTAGGTTGAGGTGTAAATTGCATAAATTCAATAACAGCCATTGTCAAAAGGAAATCGTAAGATTCCTCTGCCACTTCACAGATTTTCTTTAACCTTCCTTTTGGCACAAATGTATAGGTATCGTCAATAGTATGTTTCAGTAGATTGACAGAAGATAATTCCCTTTCATGATTGATGATATCGCCATTATTGTCATACCAGACGCCGCCTACTTTTACTTTACAATCATCGAACAATTGGCTATCAGTAATTTCTTGAATCATGTTTTCATACCTGACTTCGCCGTCTATGATGCCATAAAGCGCAGACTGAGGATAAGCTACTATTTTCTTTTCACCTCTCATCCATACGGAACCATCATACTGCATGTCCTTAATGGTGAAGCATTCTTTTTTAAAATTGAGGCGGTATAGCTTTTCATTGAAACGTTTTAGTTTTCCTTCTGCAGAGAATACTTTCTCCCCTCTTTTGTTCATGATGGAACATCTTATATACGAGTTCTCTATAACAAAGTCGTCCAGATTGATTGCAACCTGATTACTTTCCTGTATGGAGAATTTGTCATCATCCTGTCCGTATGTATATTCTATCAAGCCCAACTTTGCCAACCGCATTTTGATAGACACTTCAGTGCGTCCGACTGCCTCTGCAATAGTTGCTATATCCCGACCTTGATTGAAGAAAAGTGCTATCAGTTCTTCCTCGTTTTCAGTCCAAGGTTTCCCTCTTCTATCTTCTACTGTAAAATCTCTTTCTGGAACAGCAAGGAATTGGTCATCATTTGAGTTTGATTCTTCTGATGGCGTTTCATCTATGTATGTTGATTGCGCTTCGATTGGCGTCTCATATTCGGATTCGTCCAGAATTTTGACATCTATATTCCCCTGTAAAACATGAATCGCTTTTTCTATATACTCTATCAACTCTGTTGCATTGTCTTCACTCATCAATGAGATTTTTAGATCAGATAAGAAGTTTTCGTAAAGGAAAGCTATAGACGGGGTTATTTCCTCTTTTCGTATAGGATGATTTACGATATTATGGTATAAATCAAAAACTGTTGGACAAACCTCCTTAAACATCTCTCTCTCACTTCGATGTTTTTTTAGGAAAGAGTAATATTCATAATTAAGAGCTATTTTTAAATCTTCATTAAGACCATTAAATTGAAGTACTCTCTCTTCATCCACCTGAGCAACATTTGATTTCACTTCATCTCCTTTCTTGGTAAGAATATTGTTATATTCAGAGAGAGCAGAAACAGAATAATCAATGGAATTATCTGAGCTTTCAGATAACTTCTCGATTTGCTCTTCAGTTAGATTAAAATAAGTCTCTAGCAAAGCTCTTTTTAATGAAGAGCGACCAGAGGATAACGTCATCAAAAAATACAAATCATCATCAAGCTCTGCATACTTTACAGAATCATTCAATTTAGCTTCAGATGGTTTTATGTTGGTATCACTCATCAAAGACAATATTTCCTCCTTGCCACGAATTGGAACTATATGCCAAAAGCTATCATTTTGCAGATACCAAAATGGCAAATAAGCCTCCGAATGGAAAAGAGGTTCCTCGGGCATTACTCTATTCCACACTTTCAAAAACACCGACTTCAACTTTTCATCATAATAGATTTCTTTATCAGCTAGGATATTCTTTTCGAACAGTTCGATGACAGTTAGCATCAGAACCGCCTTGTGAGGAGATTTCCGACCATATTTGTTGTTTGATCTTAGGTTCTTGAAAGCTTCTATGTAGTCCATTGCATTTGTATATTATAAGTCTTCAGGTTCTTCACCTTCTTCTTCGATATTTTGCTTACTAGTTAATTGCAGAAAGATGTCAAGGAATGACCTATGAGAGAAGAAATACCCAGGATCAGAATGTAACTTATCTTCCATTACAGAAAAACCATAATTAGCATATTCTTCCATCGTATTGATTAGAGCTGTTATAACAGAACTTATTTTAATATCTCCTTTGTCTAGAGCTATCCAGTCTACATCTGTTTTTGCAACCAATGAAATGAAAATGTAATTAACAAGCTTTGGATAGGTATGACGAGAATAGAGTGAACTATCAGTTCTTCCATTCTTTTGTTGCTTTGTTTCACCATGTCCCCATTTGGATAAGGGTTGACCTAACACCTTGCAATCATCGGTATTTTCAGATAGTGGTATCCTTTTGTTGGAATATAGTCCGATAAAGAATGCCATAATATAAGGCTCATAGCCAGGCCCCAGGATTTTACCCTTAGTTTCTGTAAACTCTGTAACTTTCTGCCCATAAGTGGAAAGTACCCGCATGACGCTATCTTCATACTTTTTCTCGAACCGTGGATTTCTCTTTCCCCATTTGTCTATCAGCTTTTCGTTGTCGCTGACAAAATCTTCTATGTCGTTTTGCAAATTCATATTCATTTAATTTTAGAAATAATAGTCTGAATTGTTCCTAACTTTTTATCATCAAAAGGCTTCTTTTTCTCGATTCGGAATATACTTCCGTCAATAGAATTAAGCCTATTCCTGTCAAGCACGACCTCACCAGGTGCACTCTCCTTAAGAAAGCTTTTAGTTACAATTATTACTTGCTTATTTAAACTGCTAATTTCTTTAAAGAATTCACTTTCTTTTGCCTCTGTAAATGATGATGTTGGAGCGTCAAATAGAAGAGGAAAAACTGTCTTGTCTTTTTCACTTAAAAGTTTTCCTATTGCAAACAAAATTGACATAAGATATGTTGTCTTTAATGCTGTATTTGGATTGAAAATACGGGCTTCGTCATTATTTATCAACATAGCCTCTCCTTGGCCATTAGCTTTCTCTATAATACGTATCGTACCTTTGAAGTCATTGGTATTTAACTTCTCCATAAACAAGTTGGCTTCATTCTCGATAGTGTGTATTAGTCGAAGCTTATTGTCCTCTTTGGCCGTTTTAAAAGCGTCAGAGATATTTCTTATTATTGTGGCAATCTTAGCATATATAGCAGCGGGAGTGTTTTCCGCCATTTTTGACAACTTGTTTCGTGCATCATCAAGTATGATTTGGTGTTCAACTTGTTTGCTTTTAAGTGTCTTTACGCGATTTTCTGCGTTTTTTTGGTTATCCATCCACTTAGATATCTTATCAAAATTGGCAAGTAATTGTTCTTCTGACAATCCGTCAGTTTGAGCAAGAATCCGTTTTTTATTTTCCAGTTCTGCTTCAAGACTCGCCTCTATTTTTCTGACATCATTATGTAATCGATTGTTTAAAGCAATTCTTTCCTGAATTATATGACGGAGTTTTGTAATATCCGCCAAGTTATCATTTAATGTGTTGTCGCTTTTTTGAAGTTCTACAATATAATTGTTTAAATAGTAAGGAGAAATTTCATCCTCCTCAGGTACTTTCAACGAATCTCGGTATTCCTCGAGTCTATGTAGCATAAATTCCCAAGCCTCAGAATGTTTTTTTGCGGGACGCCCGCATATTTTGCAGACTTCTTCATCTAACATTTCTTGCATAATTTTTTGGCCTGGAATATACACAGGAAGTGGAACAAAGTCTGTTTGCATCTTTTTTATTGCTTTTTCTTGACCAGCCGTAAACAGATATGTTTGTTCTAACTTCCTTCGTTTCTTATCTAACTCACTGACTTTGGTAGAAAACTCTTCTGCTATGTCACTAAAACCTAAAAGAATCCACATATCATCAAGAAGATTGATGGTATAGTTTTCATTTATACGTCCCTTTATTTCTGTTCGTCTTTTTGAAAGTTGTTCAATTCTCCCATTCACAGATACAAGTAATTTTGCAGCCTCTTCACTCTGCTTGATATTACTCAATAAGTTTTCAAAATTAACTGCTTCATTTTGTTTGTTTTCGATTTCTCTTTCTATGTCTGATAGTATATCGGTCTCTGTGGAGATGGTTCGGTTAAGGCGCTTTATTTCTGCTTCGTTCTTTCTATCTAACCGTTGAGCATCATCACGTGCCTTCTCCGCTTGTGCAGTAGCATATTTGGTAAATTCGAAATATGAGTCGAACTCCCTAACTTCACTAAAGTTGTCTACAAGAATTTTCATCGCGTTAGATGACTGGATTACGTTCAAATCATCTTCGCCTTTAAACATTATGAATTTTCTAAAGTCATACGGTAAATCTTTGTCAAAATCCCTGCCATCATTAAGTATTCTTTCCACGCCATCGTGTTCTATGAGGGAGAATGTGTAATTTGATGTATTGACTTCATCATCATATGATTTCGTAAAGTGAAACATCTTCTCGAGTATTTTTGATTTACCTTTATGTTCATAGGTCATAGCAACCCTAACATCATCTGCTTCGTTTGTGGACAGCTCTTCTATCCTCTTCTTTGATATGTACTTAGTATCAATCTTATTGGTGTCATCAGTTCGAAACAACCAATCCAAGGCATCATAAAATGTAGTCTTTCCGTCACCATTAGAACCTATGATTAAATTAAGTCCATTGGTCAACTCAAAAGAATTATGCCTGTAATAACTACGAAAGTTGTTTATTTCAATCCTTTGAATTATCATATCAAATTATCGTTGATGTAGTTCTGTATTGTTAAATAAATTTTCTTTTGATCACTAACTGCTGTTGAGCCGTTAAGATTCTTAATGATTCGGGCAACAACGGCAACGACAATATTGCTAGAGTTCATTGCAGTATAAAAGTCCTCATACTCAGATTTGTCATAATCATATAGTTCTTGTAGTCTTTTATCATCAAGAACCATTTGAAGCATTCTTTCTTTATTTGTCATATATATATTGTTTTAAGTTATTATTGTCTTTTACAAAGATAGCGCATAATGGTCGAGCACTTCCCTCAGTTCCAACTCTGAGTAGGAAGGATTCTCGGATAGTTGAGAGAAATTGATGACTCGTATAAGTTCTCCTCTAAGCAACGACTGCTCCATTCTATAGCAATCACTATAGGGGTTAACTTCTGGTGCTACCACTAGGTCATGCAGTTCTGCCATCTTCTTGTCAGGATGTGTTCTGAGTACACGACCTCTACGTTGGATAAATTGTCGAGGATTACCTGTACTGGCACAGAAGATAGCCAGTTCGCTCCGAGGAACATCAACACCCTCGTCAAGACACTTCATAGATGTTAGCACATGTAATTTCCCTTCAGCAAACTCATACAAGATTTCATCTCGATCTTTCTGTCCAGATACGAACTTTCTTACCGTCACATGGTCATCAATTTCAGTAACCACTTGGGTATATTGGTCAATCAGGTGTTCCATATCATTGTCGTCGCCAATGTCTTCTGAAGCATCAAAGTCATCGCCACCCCCCACATAATCAGGCTTGTTACCCTCAGGAACATAAATCAAGGAGTACTTCAAGTTGCCTTTTTCTTCAAACCGCTTTTGGATGATACTCCTGAATATATCAAGTTTCCTCGCAGCCTTATGTACAATGCGCTTACGTGCCAACAGCATCATCTTCAACTTTTCATCAATATGTTCGAAGACTTCTTTGTCATAGTTGAAGTATTTGGCAATCCTTTCAGACAGTTCAACATACGCGTCCATCTCTTCCTGTGTCAGGTTTACAATATGGGGATAATACATATATTTACAGAGTACACCATTCTTGATGGCTTCTTCCATACTGTATTCGTAGGTGTATTTTTCCTTGCTTCCAAAGAATTCATTCAGCTTTTCATTCCCTTCATCGTCAAATTGTCGCTTTGGCGTTGCTGATAACCCAATCCTCCTGAGATAAGGGATTTCCTTCAAGCGCTTTACTAATGAGCCGGAACCCATGTTGTGACACTCATCTGCAATCATTAGCAGCCTCCTCTTATCAAAACCATTCAACACCTTGAACACTTTCTCTCTTGAATAGGATGCGTAGGTAGATATAATAATGTACGAGACTTCTGGCTCTCTGTCCGTCTTGTATTTCTCATTAAAGCTGATGCGCTCTACCTCGTCACGCCAATTCAGATTCTTCGAGTAAACTTTGGTAATGTTTGTAAAATGGAATTTCCTACACTCCTGCTCCCATTGGTTGACTAGGGTAATAGTTGGCACAAGTATGATAGCCTTATAATATCCTTTACGCTTGAAAATTTCCAAAAGGCAATTCAATGAAGTTATGGTCTTACCTGTACCTGTAGCCATCGCGAACAAGCCCCTTTGACCATTATTTTTCCAATTCTCGAAAGCTGCCTTCTGATAGTCTCTTGGTCCTGATGAATAAGGGAATTGAGGCTCTATATCGAACTCTTCGCAGACAAGGTCTGATTGTTCCTGTCTTTCTTTTATTTTTCTTTCTTCCTTTATTTTCCGAAGCTTTTTCTCTACATCAAGTAGCTCCTCAATGTCCTTGTCGCCATAGTTGGTCTGGATAGCAGAAATAAGATTCTCTGGAGATAAATATTCTATGTTACGCTTCTTGCCATTCATAATAGAATCGAACTCTTCACGTTGACTAGCAATTTTCTTCTGCACCATCTTATCAACAGAGTCGCTTCTTGAGATAGTGATTTCTTCAAGGTTATTAAATAGTCCGCTTATTGTAAAATTGGCAGATCCAGAAAATGAAGTAATACTGTCACCATCTCTAAACTGCCCGGACTTGGTATGAGCTATGCCTTTTTTATTTCTAGGCTTGATAATTCTGATATCTATACGCTTGTTATAAATGAGAAATGCAAGGCACTCAAAGAACTGTTGTTGGTATTCATCAAAGGTCTGGCGCAGAGTCTCGAAATTAGTCAAATCAAAACAATCTATTACTCCACCATGAACACCTTTGCTAATAGCGTCTTTATCTTCTTCTGATACAATGTGGTTAATAACGAGTCTCATTTTACCACCATTAGAGATAAATGATGCGAAGCCGTCAGCCAATACGCTGATAGTAGCAGAACTGAAATAGCCTAATTGGAGGTCAAACTCCTTACTATTCTCCAAACAATCGTTGAAAAACTTCTCAGGCGAATAAAACTCTCCTGGTCTATATGTTCCATCCTCTGCCCAATCTACCTCGTATAGCATAATTGTCTATATAAAACAGTTCGTACACATAATATCATCACCAAGGATTTCAGCAAGAGTTGTACCCTTGTTATTGGCCTTGCTTTCTTTTTGGCGATGGATGATGTCGAGCTTTATCTGGCGAATACGTTCTGGTTTGATGAGGTCAGCAAGACTCTCATTCTGATTCCAGGTATAACCATCTTTCTCAAACTCCATCGCTTTCTTAAAGAGATCAGGATGCTGCTCATAGAGCCATATCCATTCTATCTTCTGCTGGAAGAAACAGAAGTAGCACCCAGAACGACTGCGACAATAGGTTCCCTTTTCTCCGTCAACTTCGAACGGAATTTCTTCGTAATAAGCAGGGACTCCTACTCCACTCTCCCTCAGCAGACGGAAGATGTCGTCCTTCACCAAAATGTCTGTATTGTCAAGCAATGGAAAATCTTTGAGTTTACCCACTGGATAGTCTGTCGTTTTCAGAAACTCAAAGACTGCATGATTAAACAGTTTGATGTCATAGTCCAATAGAGTATTCATCTTTTTCGAGTAGTAGAATTGCTTCGTGATGGGTTTCCTTACAGTATCCAATATCTCTTCGCGAAGGAATCCTTCAGGACAAAGCCGCGCATAAATGTCGACTATCTGTCCTAAGTTCTCATTATGCAGGAACTTGTTGATGACATCGATACTCCAGATATTCTTGCGGAATGGGAAGATGGCTTGGATATTGGGTTTCGAAGAGATATAGCCGTCTCTGTCCTCGTCGCCACGAATGCCAACGTATGAGACAGCATAGTCATCGCCCACATATTCCTCAAACTTGTCGAGTTTCATCTTTTTGGTACACCAACGAGCTTGTGGCGAAGGCAGGAAACCACCCATCGCCTTCAGGAAGTGATGAAAAGGTGTTGGCTCTGGACTACCTTCAGCAGCTCTGAGTCGTTCTATCTTACCCAAGTATGCCTCCAGACGATTGATTAATGTCTCTGTCTCAGCCAATTCGCAACCTGTATCTGAATTGTAGTACTCAATCTTCAGAGATGGGTACGTCTTCTTCAGATAGATGGCGAGGGCAGCACTATCCTTACCGCCTGATATGCCTAATATATGTCTTACCTTTGTCATTTATTCATCTTTTTATTGAGTATCGACAGCAAAGTGCAGACATCGATATTGGTATCTCCTGAAAGAAGCTTGCTGATTTTCTTTTCTAGATCATCAGCCTTAGACCTATCTTTCTCTGGCAACACGTATGTTTGCGTCCTAACGTTGGTGCCCTTGTTAGTCACCAAATCGAAGGAATATGCCTCCTTCTTGTCAAAGTCATCCACTTTCTGGGATATATCTGAGTACTTCTCGCATTCGCGAAACAAATATACCAAGTCATCAGCCAACTTGTCTTCTTGTTCGTCTCTTAATGCATCAAGACGCTGCTCAAGAATAGTGTAGCAGATTGACTGGTACCACTGAGTGCGATTATCGTATTCAGTCATCACGTGGTGGTAGAACTCACGCTGTTTTCCTGTTAAAAGATAGTCTTTCACATGGGCTAGCCTTTCACGCACTTCAACGATATATTCTGAATAGTCATAGCTTTGCAAGCCAAACTCTTCAACTAGACGCGCTTCGATACGGTCTATCAATTGGGAATAGCAAGAACGAAGTTCCTTAATGGCTCGCTGAATGATTCTTCCATACTCATTGACAAACTCTTCCTGTTTCAATTTCTCCTGAGTAAAGCCAAGAGCCTCCGGTAAGTCCTCGAAGAAAGCTTTTTCTGGGTCTTTTGCCTTAGCTAACACATCGCGGAATTTCATTGTTGACTCATGGTCAAACTTGCGTGTATGCTTGGTGTATTCGTCCAGCCGTACATAGAAACTTAGGAATGGTTTGATGGTCTCAATGAAACTGGCGTTAGTGATGGTAAACTCATCGCCTAGATTAATGAAACGACGATACTGGTTGAAGAATCCCAACTTCACACCATCAACAGCAAACTTCTTGATTTCAAAATCGCCAGGATGTTTCTGGAGCAAATCAAAGAATTCCATATTCACGTTGGGCATGAATGCACCTTTAGATGCGTCATAGAGTGCAAAGTCCTGACGTTTGATGAAGAGATAAGTAGGAATCCAAAACTCCAAGAAACCCTGTTTAATCTTATAGGGCTGTGCAGACAATATCTTTATCAGCTCTGAAATCTTCCTTGCCTTGTTTTCTGAGCTTTGTAGGAAATCTTCACAGGCTTTCCACAACGGCATAAATCCCTTGTTGGTTGGTGCATCTGCAAAATCACCGTTCTGATGCAGACCTGTATTCAGCAGCAGCGATGCATATATTGTTTTTTCTGGTGGAAACTTGTCTTCAGGGAAGCCCATTCCGCTCTCAGAATAATGCCCCGTCAAATAGGTCAGATAACTCTTTCGGGCTGCAGTAATCGTACCACTGAGTTTATGCTTGTTGAATAGTTCATTAACCATTACTGGTGTTTCGCTATATACTTTATCACAAACCTTTGATAACAACTGATTGAAGTCACGATGTGATTCTATTTTTTGCTCTTTACCTCCAAAGATCCAAACTACCCTATTTTTGTATGAGAAAAGATTGTCGCTGATGGCCTTATTTAGCAAGGTCTCTTCGTATTCTTTCAATTTCTGGATTTCTGTCACAGCCACTCTATCGTTCTTGTCGAGTACACGCTCCAAAAGATACATGTACTTTTTGATGTTGTATAGGTGGTCTATAATATCCTCCGTATTGGTAAAGTAAGCAAATATCAAAGCATGGTCTGTCTCTGAACTGAACTTCTTGACTCCTTCCAATGCTTTCTTATGAGTAGAGAAAATCAGTTCAATATAGCCATCTGTATCGCCAGTTGGTACTGCATCCAAAGGCTCTTCACGAATCATGTAATCAAAGAATCGCGGTGTACCTTTCTGGTAGAAGTGAGCCTTAACTGGAGAAATTCTTCGATTGAAAAACACATTCAGTTCATCTACGAAAGTCGTTGGCCTTGAAACCATCCGACCAGCTTCTCGTATCACTGCCTCAAGGTCAATATCAGTACCTTCAAACAACATCAATCGCTCCTTGTAAACGGCATAACGAATAATTTTCTTGGCTATCAACTTTTGAATTACTTCCTCGGCATTATCGATATTCATCGCTTCCTTGGCATAAGTAATCATGTGTTCAACACTCAGTTTAAATCCTGCTGAACCAAACAAATTTAATAAGCCAATGGCTTTTACGAGATTAACAGCGTGAAGCATTTCGCTCTTACTATTCCAGTCTTGACCTTCAACTCTCTCGATAGAGACTTGAATGGTACTCCAACTCATTGAATCGGCATTTGCATCCTTCAGATAGGAATAGAAGTTATAGAGGACATAATCATATACTTTCTGTAGATTATAAGAAAGATGCTTTTGAGGTTCAAACTCTGAAATAGAATTGCTTCCTTTTGAAGCCAAGAAGGTAAAGAGAGAACGCTCATTCTGACCATATCTCTGAATCGCTGTAGTAATAGTAAAAGCAGAGAATATATCTAAAGGAAATAGCTGTTGGGCTGTTTCCAATGGAAAGTCCTTTTCGACGAAGCGAGTTTCTTTTGCGAGCTGATAAAGTGGTTCAATATTTTCTGCATCACTTACTTTCCTTTCTTCTTTTAGTTGAGCCGAAGCAAGATAGAGCAACTGTTCTACTGGTTCCACAAAAGTTATTTCCTTGAAGCGCCCCTTAACTTTTGTCCACTCGTTAGCTTGCTCTTCTGTTAAACTTTTAGCGTATGCGCCGAAATTCTGATGAAGCGTGGTAATCAGCATTATCTGACGAGTGGGAACATTCACCAATTCAGAAAACTTCTGCAAGAAATACAATTCTTTTTCTGGATTGTTTTTCGCTGCATGTTCCAACACTTTTCCAAATTCATCTACAACTATCAGCAGGAACTTTCCTTTTTTCTGGCATTGAGAGTAGTAGTTCTTTAAGCTGTCAAGAATGCTAGTAGAATTACCCTCTACATTCAAAGCCTTGCTAAGAAGCGTTGACATTTCAGAATAGTCACCCACAATATTCAATATCTCAAACGACTTAGCATCAGACAGATTCTTAGAATCCAGCAGATACTTCTGCTTGCCAGTCTTCTTCAAGTCAGACTCCAGAGCCAATAGGAAACTTGACTTACCTGTGCCATATGAACCTATAATAGTAAATGAGTGAATGCCTGACTTAAAATCGTTCAAAATGCTATGGATAGCATTCTGAGCATTTGGCGTTACCAGGTATTGCATCCCTTCGGCAAAGCCGTTTTCTATGTTTGCAGATAAACTAAATGTCTTTGCCATAATAATTGTCTAAAACTTGTTTAACATCCAAGTCCTTTATAAATTGAATCTGTTTTATACCAGCTACATCGCTATAAGCAATATATTGACTATACTCACTGGCTATCTGCTTCAGCATTTTGATGGTCTCGAAATCCTGCATACAGAACACCAACCCCACTCTTTCCTGAATGGTATTGAAAGGAATAGAATTGTCACCCTCTTGCTCCCTCAGTTTCAGCAATCCATAAAGGAAAATTTCCTTAGTAACCTGGCGTTTACCATCTACATTGAAATAATAACCTTTGCCCTCAGAGTTTTGGCGAATTAAATCAAGATCAATCAACAAAGAAGAGAAATCCTCATTAGATTGTGGCTTGCGAGGAAGACAGTAGTTTTGAAGCAGGACACCAACATCCTTCTTTACTGTATTTGCATTAAATAGCGTCATCTTGCCAGCTTCTGCCATACGCAGTTTTACGTAGGTCAACACCTGTTCACGTTCAAAACGTGTACGCTCTTTCTGAACACCACAGAAAAACATCTTATATATAGTTGCTTCTTCAGAGAACACCAAATTGAAGTGAAGCAACCATAATGTTGCTATATCTTCGAGATACTTATCCTTACCTTTGCTTTCATCAAAAAGGTAATTCCCTAGATATGTCAATACATCATTGTCAGAAATACCAAAAGCCTTGAGCCAAAATCTAATTGAAGCAACCATATTCTTACCCACTCCCAATCCAATTACTGCTTCAGGACTATTGAAATCATTTCCTTCTACCACATAATCATAACCCTTCTTCAGCCATAGCGACTTGCAAGGGAATGACTCATGACCAGAAAACGTATACTTTTTAACTTTATTATTGCTCATTGTTCTAAGTTCCGTAGTAGGCAAAAAAAGAACGTACCCTCCTCTTATAGTACTTCCTTACTGCGCCTGTCCTGGAAATGAGGCTTGGAACGAAGTACAGAGAAAGGATACGCCTATTACGGCGTACCTAACTTCCTCCAAGGTTCGTTCCAATAAAGTTTTTCCAGGACTTTGCAGTTTGGAACCTCTTCAGATAGTAGATACAACTCTACTTGCCAATAAGTTCTTGCTATTGAGACATTTCACGCCATCCTTTCACCTTTACGACTTGGACAGCAGTCACAATGCATCTGCAAAGATACAAAAAAGATTTAATACAAAAACAATTTTCCTAAGATTTTCTACTATTATTCAAGAAAAAGAGGAAAAATAGAATCGTATCGACTTCTTACTCACTATTCAGCTTGCAAATGTACAAAATGTTTGAAAATAAAGGTGATTATATTTGGTTAGGTCATATATTTTTAGTAACTTTGCATCGTATTAGGCAAGGAGCCTGTAGTTTTGTTTTCTCAAAAATTGCAGCCATCAGAGATTTTCGCAAAACTAGAACTACTTGCTCACACCCGAATCGGGCGTGGGCACGAGTTGCTAGTAGCGAAAATGTGGGCCGCTGCAAGCCCAAAGAGTACTATGCCGATTTGTGCCTTATGCCTTTTTTAAAGAAATAAAAGTTAAATAAAAAAGGGTATTAATGGACAATTTAGAAATTGTAAACGAGGAACTGGCCCTGGCAGGGACTGCTCCGACAATCGGACCTGATGAACTGGCTCTCGACGAGTTCAGAGTGACTTCGAAAACTGATGTTGAAGAGGAACAGTTCCTGTTCAAGTATCTGGGCAAACCATGTTTTCCACGTAAGGAACTGACTACGGTGACGGGACCTGCCAAGAGCGGTAAGACGTACTATACGTCGATGGTCATGGGTTGTAGTACGGGCAAGGAACGGAATTTTATGTCACTGGAACGGATCGGCGAAGAACCATTGAAGGTGTTATGGTATGACACTGAGCAAAGTCTAAGCACTACGAAGGAGATTATGTGTCAGCGTATTGCCCCGATGGTGGGTGGGAATTTTCCTGACGAATTATTCTTTGTATTCAACATGCGATCAGCCTCTATCGAGGAGCGTCGCAAGTACCTGGCAGTGGCCATAGCTACCTGTAAGCCCGACATCGTTTTTGTGGACGGTATTGCTGACTTGGTGGGCGATATCAACGACAGCAAGAACACGTCGGAACTGATTGGGGAACTGATGCATCTGGCTGAGAAGAACAATTGTAACATCACAACGATGATTCACTTGAACCGCTCGGGCGAGAAGACCAACCTGAGGGGATGGCTTGGTACGGTGCTGTTGCAGAAATGCTATGATGTGTTCTGTTGCTCGAGTGTCGCACAGTCTGACGTGCTGAGCGTGGAGATGACCACCAGCAGGAAGAGTCGTACGCTGGAATTGTTCTACTATAACGTAGATGAAAACGGGCTTCCATACGCTTCGAAAAAACCTGACATTCAGAGCAGGGATGCACATGGTAAGTTCACCAAGAAGAATGAGAGTGATTCTAATCAGCACTTGAACAGGGAATACATGGTGAAATGCATCGATGACCCGACGAAAGACTGGGACTGGAACTACAAACGTCTCTTCCAGGACGCAATGAACGGATGGGAGTATCGGTCGTTGGAAGATTTGGAAAAGCGCGTGATGGATTTGACGAATATCCAACAGAAGTCATACTACGACAAAGTGCTGAACGAAGCGGAGAAAAGGGACGTCATCAAGAAGGTTTATGACAAGTATCACCGAGTGGCTGTCATGCTATCCCACTAAGCGGGTAGCAGCATCCCCCTCTGCATATGCCCTCCCCCCCTATATAAGGGGGAGGGCTAAAGCAGGGGGGCTACCCGCACGCGGGATAGCGGCATGACAGATGGGCGAAGACAAACGGAAATCGAGCAAATGGGAAAGGGGCTTATTGACTGTCCAGGGTTGAGGGTGCGGAGGCTCAAGGAGCAGATTCGCCAGGAAAGGAAGGAATGGGCTGCTAAGCACTTGATAGTGTATTGCGACGGCGATATGGTGATGCAACACCGGTGCAACAACAGTATGTTCTGCAGAGCCTGTGTTCGTATGGGCTATCTGACTCAGCAACAGATGGAGCATGCCGCAGCACGCTATCAGCTGGGCATGAGTCGCGACGGCGGTGTGATATTCTGGCAACTGGACCTGCTGGGCTTGCCACAGGACGGGAAGATCATGTATTACCGCGACGACTGTCACCGTGACCACAGCCACAACCCCACATGGGTATGGGCTGAGCTGAAGCGTTACTATTTTCCGGCTAATCCTGAAGCTGCTGACATCGTCAATCATCGGCATTGTTTCTTTGGCATGCACTTGTACGGGAAAGCGGATACGGTGTGCATCGTAGAGGCTGAGAAGACGGCTGTGATATTGTCGGAGCACTATCCGCAACATGTGTGGATGGCAGCAGGTGGCATCAACGAGCTGACAGTCGAGAAGCTGCGGTATCTCAGCCGGTGTCGGGTGGTTTTATTTCCCGATACCGACAAGGATGGGCGCACTTTCCGTCTGTGGTATGACATTGCGCAGCAGGCATCCAAAGAAATGTCACATCCCATCTATGTTTCGCCCATCCTGGAACAGCGGGCAACGATGGAACAGAAGGAACGGAAAATAGACTTGGTGGACTTGATCTTTGAAGGGAAGCCTCTCCCCCGACCCCTCTCCTTCAGAGAGGGGAGAAAGGGGGAAGAAATGAGAAGTGAGAAATGAAATGGTCTAAGGTCAAAGGTCAATGGTCAATGGTCAAAGGTCTAAGGTCAATTCTCAATTGTCAATTGTCAATTATCAATTAAAAATAACGCATTGGAATATGAAAGCGATGTCGAAATCTGAACTGGCAGACAGGGCCGGAGTGAGCGTTAATACTCTGATGAACTGGTGCAAACCGTTTCAGCGGGAACTGGACATGATGGGGATGATGCCGAATGCTAAGGTGTTACCCCCAAGGATCGTGAAATTTATCAGCGAAAAACTACTTATCGACCTTTAACTCCCGGAAACTCAAGCAAACGAAAGCAACCTCAAAACGACTTTTGTGATTGTTGTACCTTTGTACTCGGTAAGCAAACCACAAGGTGAAGTGTCACCTACGACTCGTCGAGATATCTCAAACGACTCGTCCGAATATCTTCTATGACTCGTTAAGACTATCTCTATACCCCCTAAGGGATTATCTGAACAACGCGTTAAGATTATCTGAAACGGTTAAGGGTTATGGGTTATGGGTTAGAGAACCATGAATCGTGAATCGTGAACCATGAATCGTGAACCATTCACCATGAATCGTGAATCGTGAACCAAAAGGGTGGTTCGGCTGCCAAAAACTTATTATCAATTATTCAAAACTCGTTTGTTATGTCACAAAAGTACATTAAGACAAAAAACAAAAACAGCAAGCTTGCCTCGTTCGGCAAGTATTTCGCCCAGGCTGTGTATGACAACCGCTTCGTGGAGACGGAGCAACTGGCGGAGTTCATCCAGACACAGGCCAGTGTGAAGAAGTCGGACATCAAGGCCGTACTCGACGAGCTGGGCAGTGCCCTGAAGCACTTCTTCGAGATGGGACAGAAGGTGAAACTGGATGGCATCGGCATCTTTAAGGTAGGTTGTTCGGCTATCGGTGTAGAGAAGGTGGAGGACTGCACCTCAGCCACCATCACCACCCGTCGTGTGCTCTTCCAGCCTGAGACCACTCGCGTGGTTGTCGGTCAAGAGAAGAAGTCTGACGGTTCCGTGAAGCAGAAGTATGTGAACGCCATCACGCTGTTGAAGGATGTGGTCTTCGAAGAGACTCACGACAACAACATGAATACGGAGACTGGCGGCAGTTCGTCAAGTTCTGGCGGCGGCCCTTCAATGGAGGGATAAAGCCTCGCCCGTAGCCTATGTTTCAGAGATAGGGGGAAAGAAAAGGAGGTAGAGGAAGTGTAAGGCAGGGATGCGACTATGGTCACACAGGCAGAAAGATACACTGCAACAATATCCAAAACACGGCCATGAAGTCCATCTGGTTGCACTCCCCCACCCCCTCCCCTAAAAGGGGAAACCCCCTCCCGACCTCCCCGAGGGGAGGGGGGAAGGGAACTCCTAAACGACTAAACGACTAATAACCTAAACGACTAAAAAACATGAAGAAAGAAACTTGGAAGATGGTGATCCAGATACTGCTCAGTATCCTCACCGCATTAGGAACTTCTCTGGGTATGGCCAGCTGTATTGGGCAGTGAAAAGACCCCCTCCCGACCTCCCCGAGGGGAGGGGGGAAGGGAACTCCCAAACGACCAAACGACCAATTTCCTAAACAACTAAGAGAATGAAACAAGCACGTGGAATGCGGAACAATAATCCGCTGAACATTATTAAGAGTGAGAAAATTAATTGGCAGGGGGAGGTGAAGCCTTCGACGGACCCGAACTTTGCCC
>JAEEGL012793597.1_pt1 | contig 18522 bp, 15 predicted proteins | sample 9134231 | NCBI WGS metagenome assembly JAEEGL01 (sample SAMN16246548, study PRJNA631951) | gut metagenome | biome: gut microbiome; feature: rumen; material: fiber-attached | host: Bos | place: Iran: Karaj | collected 2018-10 | reverse complement strand
TCTTATGTGGCAGTTGCATTTGCTGCGATCATGATAACAGCAGCAGCTCTTCTTATATTAAAGTTAACATTTATGCATGTACTGCCGATGAAATATACGGCAGCTTTTGGAATCGCAATTCTTGTATTCGGTATTATTATAATAGCAACATCCCGCAAAAAGGCTGTTGCTATTGTTATGTCTATATTATCACTTCTGGTCACAGGCGCTGTGGCATATGGATTCCTTACTATAACCAAACTGGATAAAACGTTAAACAATATAAGTACTGACTCAAGACTCGAAGTAGTTGAGATGTCAGTTGTTGTGCTGAAAGATGATAAAGCTCAGACAGTAACCGATATATCCGGCTACAAGGTGGGTTACTATGATCAGGATGCAGCGTCAGAAGATATGAAGACAGAGCTCTCAGCTAATCTCACATCCGACGCATCCTTTACAGGCTATGCAAATCCTATCTTCCTCGCAGATTCACTTCTCAAGAGCGATGAAGAGGCAATCATCTTAAATGCAACCTATATAGATATAATCAGCGAGATTGAGGGCTATGAGGACTTCGCGGATAAGGTAAGAGTCCTTGATACGCTTCATGTGGAGACAGAAGCAAAGTACGACGCTTCGGATGCTGTGCCGACAGCAACAAACAGTGATGCAAAGGCAGAGGATACGGAAGAAGTAACCACAGAGGAACCATTCAAGCTTTCCTCAGGATCAGACTGCTTCACAGTATATATAAGCGGAATAGACACCTACGGCAGTGTTAACACCAGAAGCCGCAGCGATGTAAATATCCTGGCGGTGGTAAATACTACAACAGGCAAGATACAGCTTATCAATACACCGAGAGATTACTATGTGCCGCTTCCAATCAGCAACGGCTCAAGAGACAAGCTGACACATGCGGGAATATACGGAATAGAGGTTTCGGAAGGAACCATAGGAGATCTCTACGGAATAAAGATTGATTATTATCTCAGAATGAACTTTACAAGCTTCATTAAGATTATTGATGAACTTGGCGGAATAGATGTAAATTCGGATTATGACTTTACAACACATAGTAAACTATATACCTTTCACAAAGGTATAAATCATGTAAATGGTGAACAGGCATTAGGATTTGCACGTGAAAGATATGCTTTTAATATTGGGGATGTCCAGCGTGGCAAGAATCAGATGGAAGTTATAAAGGGCGTTATACAGAAGCTTTCATCCAAGGAGATGCTCTCAAACTTTGACAGTATATTAGCTGCTATATCAGACAGCTTCCAGACCGATATGCCTACAGACACGATGTATTCTATCGTACGTTATCAGTTGGAGAACAATCTTACATGGAACGTGGATACATATACAGTGACCGGATTTGATGCAAGTAATACCACATTCTCTATGCCGGGATTCTATGCTTATGTAATGGTACCGAATGAAGATACCGTTAATGAAGCAAAGCAGTTAATAGCAGATACATTAGGCCAGTAAGGAGTATTCCACACATGACCGGAATGTTTGATATTCATAATCATATATTATACGGTGTTGATGACGGTTCGAAGACCTTCGAGATGACGAAAGCCATGCTGGAAATAGCCTATAATGAAGGAACCAGAGGGATAATCTTCACACCGCATCATAACCCATACAGATGGAAGAATGAAGTAAGTACACTTCGTGAGAGATATGACGAGATTAGGAAGTACTGTGCCGAGAAGTATTCTGATATGGAGTTATATCTCGGAAATGAGATATATTACTTCGAAGATGCGTTAAAGGATATTGAAGAAGGCAGGGCTCTTACGATGGCGGACAGCAAGTATGTTCTTATTGAGTTTATGCCGTCTACGGAGTATAGGGATATACAACATGCAGTGATGGATGTTCAGCAAAGCGGTTATTACCCAATAATCGCACATGTAGAAAGATATGAATGTCTGCTGAAGAAGCCGGCATATATAGAAGAGTTGAAAGGGTTGGGAGCCTTCATACAGGTTAACGCTTCCGGAATAATGGGAGAGCGGAGCCGCCTGGAGAAGAAATTCATAAAAGGACTGCTTAAGAAAGGCGAGGTTGATTTCGTAGCGACAGATGCGCACAGAGATAACACCCGTCAGCCTTATATGAAAAAATGTTCCGAATATCTGGAGAAGAAGTTCGGACAGGAGTATACGAAACAAATGCTCATCGATAATCCGAGAGCTGTTATAAAGAATATATATATTGAGGAGTAAGCCGTGGAAGAAAGAGAGATAGAGATAGATTTAAGAGACCTGTTCATGGGACTTTTATCAAATATATGGAGCATTATTCTGACTGCATGTATAGGTGCATTATGTGCCTTTCTGCTATGCGCTTTGGTACTTCCGAAGAAGTATGTATCAACAACAAAGATATATGCGATAAATAAGCAGAATGAGGCAACGCTTACATACTCAGATCTTCAGACAGGTTCACAGCTTTCAAAGGATTATGCGGCACTTGTAACAAGCCGTACAGTAACATCAAAGGTTATAGCTCAGCTTGACCTTCAGAATACATATGAAGATATGAAGGCTATAACTCCGGATGATCTGGCGAGGATGATATCTGTGGATGTTCAGACAGATACTCGTATTATAGCCATATCGGTAACAGATACTAATCCTACAAGAGCGCAGGATATAGCAAATGCGGTGAGAGTAGCAGCATCAGAACATATCTACAATGTTATGGATATAGAAGCCGTAAATATAGTTGACTATGCGAATCTTCCTGAGGGAGCCAAAAGTCCTAATACAAAGAGAAGTATAGTTATCGGTTTTATGCTAGGTCTAATAATTGCATCCGGAATCGTGATACTGATCCGTGTTATGGATGATACTATTAAGACTTCCGATGATGTTGAAAGATACCTCGGACTCAGTGTTCTTGGTCAGATACCATATGATGATAATGTAGATACGGCCAAGAAGAAGCGTAAGAAAAAGAAATAGATATTAGCGTAACTCAAGAGTATTGAAATTAAGAGGGAAAACCATGCAGGTAATAAATATAGGAAAGCTTAATAAACTTGATTACTCTTCGGCTGAAGCTTATAAGAGTCTCAGAACAAATATTGAGTTCTGTGGTAAGGATGTAAAGGTAATCGGAATCACAAGCTGTATACCGAATGAAGGAAAGACGTCTGTGGCACTTAATGTAGCCCGTTCCTTTGCGGAATCCGGAAAGAAAGTGCTTTTTATAGATGCGGATATGAGAAAGTCGGTTCTGGTAGGCCGTTACCGTATCAGCAGTAAAAATCTTAACGGACTCTCACACTTCCTTGCAGGCTATAAGGAGGTTGATGAGGTGATGTGTGAGACAAATATTGAAAACCTTTTTGTAATGCTTGCGGGGAGCGTTCCTCCAAATCCGTCAGAGCTTCTGGGTAATGACAGATTTAAGGAATTTATAAAAAGTTCAAGAGATTTTGTGGACTACATACTTATAGACTGCCCACCTCTCGGAAGTGTTATCGATGCAGCGGTAATCTCAAAGGTATGTGACGGAATGGCGCTGGTTATATCGTCTAAAGAGATAAGTTACAGATTTGCTCAGAATGTTAAGGAACAGCTGGAGAAGACAAACTGTAAGATACTTGGAGTTATCCTTAATAAGGTTCGTGTTAAGGAGAATGGATATTACTACGGAAAATATTATGGCAAGTACTATGGTAAGTACTATGGCAGTTCAAGTAACAGTAGTAGCAGTAGTAAACAGTAAAAATTAAACCTTAGAAGGAATAGACGTATGAAAGCCAGAATAGTTATATATCTTGCCATTGTGACAATAATGCTTACTGTAGTTAGTGTTTTTGTATATCTTCAGCAGGATCATACATCACCGGAGATAGATGTTCCGGGAGGAGATATAACATATATAGAAGGTGAAGAGGACGCAGTGCTTCTTGCAGGTGTAAAGGCAAGAGATGATGTTGACGGAGATCTCTCATCTGAGATAAGAATATATGATGTTGCGGTACTGGAGAACGGACAGCAGGCGCTTGTAACATATGCTGTATATGATAAAAGCAACAACCTCGGTAAAGCCACGAGAATGGTGAATTATGAAGCGTCTAAGACTGACGCTAAAAAACCGGAGGAATCAACTGAGGAAGCGTCATCGGAGGAAGATACCGAAGAAGCAACTACAGAGGCTGCTACAGAAGCAAGTGCACCTGAAGGATATGAAGATCCGGAGATGGTAAGTACGGGAGCGCCGGTTATAAAGCTTAACACCCACGAGGTTCATATAGAAGCAGACGGAGACTTCTACACAATGGACTATGTGGAAGACGCGGTGGATGATAAGGACTCTAAGGAGTATCTATACGATAATATGTTCCTGGACAGCGTATATGATAAGAGCAAGAAAGGAACATATGAGCTCATCTACTTCTGCGTTGATTCGGACGGTAACAGAAGTAACAGTGCAAAGCTTAAACTTTATGTAGAGTAATTCATGTTATAGGGGGCAGGGATGATCTTATGTATAAGAGGAATGCACAGGGATGGTCAAAACATCTGGACTTTTTTATAATTGATGAAATAGTATTGCAGATCTCTTTTATACTGGGATGTTTAATCAGACATGGTATTATGCCTTATAAGAGTCAGATATATATGAATCTTTCGTTCATACTTGTTCTGATAGATGCAATAGTTCTTATGATGCTTAATACCATGCATAATGTCGTAAAACGTGGTTATTATAAGGAACTTACTAGTACGGTCAGACACTGTGCTATAGTTTTTGGACTAGCTACAATATATCTTTTTGCTACACAGTCAGGGGATAACTATTCCAGAATCATTCTGGTGTTAACCCTGGCTTTTCATGTGATTATCGGGTATCTTTCCAGAATAACATGGAAGAAGATAATAACAGATTTTGATATGTTTAACGGAAAGAAAACCTCGATGCTTGTAATACTTGATCCGGAAACAGCGGACAGGACCATGACAAGTCTTCAGGCAAATAATACGGAGAACTATGAGATAGTGGGGGTCGTATTAAAGGATAATCCGGAAGGCCTTACGGAATATAAGGGAGTTCCTATAGTTGCTTCTATCTGTGATGCGTCAAACTATATATGCAGAGAGTGGATAGATTCTGTATATATAGACTGTTCATCTACAGATCCGATAATAGCCCAATTCATGATGGACTGCAGAGAGATGGCTGTACCGGTTCATTATCACGTACCGGGAATGAGCAGAGACGGTTCGAAGAGATTCGTTGAAAGAATCGGAGGTACCACTGTTCTTACCACATCTATCAATTATGCAACACCGGTTCAAGCGTTTATGAAAAGAACCATTGATATAGTAGGTGGAATAGTAGGAAGTATAATAGCTGTTCTTATAATACTTATAATAGGACCTATAATTAAGATTCAGTCACCGGGGCCAATACTCTTTAAGCAGGAACGTATAGGAAAAAACGGTAAGCGATTTAAGATGCTTAAGCTTCGTTCTATGTATATGGATGCAGAAGAACGTAAGCAGGAGCTTATGTCTCAAAATCGTGTCAGCGATGGAATGATGTTTAAGATGGACTTTGATCCGAGAATTATAGGAAACAAGGTACTTCCTGACGGGACTCAGAAGACGGGTCTGGGAGCATTTATAAGAAAAACTAGTCTTGATGAGTTCCCACAATTTTTCAATGTTTTAGCTGGACAGATGAGTTTGGTTGGTACACGACCACCAACAGTTGATGAATGGGAAAAATATAAGTTTCATCATAGAGCTAGACTTGCATGTAAACCAGGAATAACCGGAATATGGCAGGTTAGTGGAAGAAGTAATATTACAGATTTTGAAGAAGTTGTAAAACTTGATACAGAATATGTGACTGATTGGAGTATGGGAATGGACTTTAAGATATTATTTAAGACCATTTTTGTATTGTTTGGAGATAAAGGGGCGATGTAAAAAACTCTCAATATGAGATATACTGATAGAAGAAACAAGGCTTTTGGCATACTTCAAGTTTATTATAAAAATAATATTTATTTACGTGAGGGCAAAACATTATATAGGCTGAAATTGAAAAATAAGAGTAAGTATAATAACTATCTAATTTGATAAAGCTTATAATATATGACTCAAAAAAATTTGGAACTAGAAAAAACTCAGTGGATTATGAATAAATTACGCTACACGCATGTTGTGCATATTTCATTTTCAAAAGAAAATATGATTACTTATAGATTTTGTACGATTGGAGGCCGGAGTAATGGCTGAAAAAAATAATATATTGGCGAATAGCTGTGTTCAGCATATATTTATTATAGGTTCAAAAAGTATCGGACAGTATGGTGGATATGAAACCTTTGTTGATCGACTGATTGGGGAACATGAGAATGAGAAATCCATCAAATATCATGTGGCTTGCAAGGCGAATGGAGATGGATTTATGGATGAGAGCAAACTGGATGATATTAGGGTTTTGAAGAAAGATAAGAAAGGGAATATATCAGAGTTTGAATATAAGAATGCTCATGTATTCAAAATACCATGTCCTAATATTGGACCTGCGGTGGCGATTTATTATGATAGAGCTTCTTTACTTTACTCGATTACATATTGCAAAAAACATAAGATTAAAAATCCCATTTTCTATATACTTACATGTCGTATAGGTTTATTTATAGACTCTTTAGTTAAGAAGATTAAAACTGTAGGAGGTCGATATTATTTAAATCCTGATGGACATGAATGGAAAAGAGCAAAATGGCCTGCGCTTGTGAGATGTTATTGGAAATGGTCAGAGAAGAAGATGGTTGGACTTGCAGATCTTATTATCTGTGATTCTGTAAATATCGAAAAGTACATAAAGAAAGAATATAAATCTAAAAATACTACATATATTGCCTATGGCGCGGATGTGGAAAGGTCCAGTCTTTCTGATGATGATCCTGAGTTTATTACGTGGCTAAACGAGAAAGGACTTAAGAGTAGACAATATTATTTGGTTGTGGGTCGATTTGTTCCAGAGAATAACTATGAGACAATGATTCGAGAGTTCATGACAAGTAAAAGCAAAAAGGATTTAGTTTTGATTACAAATGCAAATCCAAAGCTTTTAAAAGAATTAGATCAGAAGCTGCAATTTCAAAAAGATCCACGAATTAAATTTGTTGGTACAGTATATAACAAGGAACTTCTGAAAAAAATAAGAGAAAATGCTTATGGGTATTTTCATGGGCACGAAGTTGGAGGTACAAATCCAAGCCTTCTTGAAGCATTAGGATCAACGGAACTAAATCTATTATTAGCGGTTGGATTTAATAAAGAAGTTGGTAAGGATAGTGCATTGTATTGGAAAAAAGATATTGGATGTTTGAGTGGTTTGATTGAAAAGGCTGATATTATGGACGAGTCTTTACGTAAAGAATATGGTCATAAAGCAAAAGAACGCATTAAGAATGCATTTAGTTGGGAATATATTGGAGCTAAATATAAGGAGCTATGGGTAAGATGAATTACTCAATAAAAGATATTGTTATATTAGAAGGAGATAGTTTACATGATTATCAAATTCAAATACTTGAAATAACTAAGGAAATAGTATCATTCTTTGACAAATATAATATTGCATATAGCTTGAGTGGAGGGAGTATTCTTGGCGCAATTCGTCACAAGGGATTTATTCCATGGGATGATGATATTGATTTGAATATTCCAAGAAAAGATTATAATAGAATGATTAAACTCTTTGATAAGGAATTGGGGGACAAGTATTATTTACAAACACCTCAGAAAAATCCAGAACTTGGTTTGATGGTAACTCAGATAAGAAAGAAGGGTACTATAGCAAGAAGAAAGTATGATTGGAATTCAAAAGAGTGCGGAGTATCAATTGATATATATGTTCTTGAAAATGTATTTGATAATGCGGTAGCACGATTTATACAAAAAAATATGAGTATGCTATTATCTTATACGATTTCGTCTATAAGATTTACTAATAATTTAAGGCTACCGAGAGAAATACAAGCTTTAGAAGGAAGAGAGTTTAAGTATTCGAAAAGTAAGAAAATAATTGGAAAACTACTCAAGATTATACCGCTTAGGAAATGGATCTTATGGTGCTCATTCTGGAATACTGCGTGTAAAAATCAAAACAGTAGACTAGTTGCGATACCAACTGGACGTAAACATTTTTCTGGTGAAATATATGAAAGAAAAAATATGTGTGTGTTCAGAAAAGCTGAATTTGAGACAGAATTACTAAATGTTCCAGTTTGGTCTGAAGAGTATTTAAAAAGATTCTATGGTAATTATATGGAGATCCCACCAATTGAAAAAAGAGAAAAGCATATTTTCTTGGAATTGAAATATTAAGAAAATGAGAGGATAAATGATATGGTGGTAGCATTATTGACAGCTGCTGGTACAGGTACAAGAATGGGGCAAGATATTCCTAAACAGTTTATACATGTAGAGAATAAGCCTCTAATAATTCATACAATGGAAGCATTTCAAAAGCACCCTAGCGTAGATGCAATAGTTGTTGTTACATTACCCGCGTGGATTGAAGTATTGCAAGCGTATGCTAGTCAATTTAATATAACAAAGCTAAGATGGGTTGTTGCAGGCGGAGCAACAGGACAAGAATCTATATATAATGGGTTAGTTAAGTTAAAAGAAGAATTAAAAGAAGATGATATAATAATAATTCATGATGGAAATCGTTGTTTGGTTTCAAGTGAAATCATTTCAAACTCATTAGCAACATTTCATACATATGGATCAGCAGTTGCGGCGATTCCTTGTGTAGAGGCAGTTTTTCGAAGCGAAGATGATGGAATATCGTCCCAAATATCAATTCCTAGAGAACAGCTGTTTAGAACACAAACTCCACATACTTATACATTGGGTAAGTTGTTATGGGCTCATAGAGAAGCAGAAAAGCTAGATATAAAAAATACTGCTGCAACTTGTACATTAATGCAAAAACTGGGACAAAAAGTGTATTTTTCACAAGGATCAGAAACAAATCTTAAGATAACGACAAAAGATGATATGCTTATTTTTGAAGCGCTCCTACATACGAAGAGGGATAGTTGGTTAAAGTGAGGACATATTATGCGATATGATAAAGAGTACTGGAATGATGTGTCGAGTATTATTTCTCAAATTCCCAATATTGAGAAATTATATGGAAAAAAAATTTTAATTACAGGTGCAACAGGAATGGTGTGTTCAGCTGTTGTTGATATAATCATTTGGCTAAATAAGATGTTTACAGCAAATATAAAAGTTATTCTTGCTGGACGAAGTCATGAAAGAATCACAAACAGATTCGCTGGGGTTTTAAGAGAAGAGGATTTTACATATATTGAATTCGATAGTACAAAGTTTCAAGAATATAATATTTCTGTAGATTATATAATACATGGAGCAAGTAATGCAAATCCGGCGGCCTATTTAAAAGAACCAGTAGAAACAATTATAGGAAATGTTATAGGATTGCAGAGTTTACTTGAATTGGCAAGGAAGAATCATGGTTCGAGGATGTTATTTATTTCTTCAAGCGAGGTTTATGGAAATAGACAAGGTGAAAATGCGGATGCTTTTAAAGAAGAAGATTATGGTTATGTTGATATTCTCAATCCTCGTGCATGTTATCCAAATGGGAAAAGAGCGGCTGAAACTCTTTGTGTAAGCTATTCACAGGAATATAATGTAGATACTGTAATTGTTCGACCAGGACATATTTATGGTCCTACAATTACAAAAACAGATAATAGGGCGTCAGCTGAATTTACAAAGAATGTTGTAGAATGTAAAAATATAGTAATGAAAAGTGCGGGTACGCAATTGAGGTCATATTGTTATATGTTAGATTGTGCTTCTGCAATTATTACAGTTTTATTAAATGGAAAAAGAGAAAACGCTTATAATATTTCAAATAAAAAAACAGTTATTTCCATATATGAAATGGCAGAAGAATTGGCGCGTCAAGGTGGAGTTAAAGTTATATATGAAAACCCAAGTGATGCGGAGCAGAGAAGTTATAATTTAATGGACAATTCATCGCTAAATGCAGATAAATTAGAAGAATTAGGATGGAATGCGTTGTTTGATTTACATGAAGGAGTAAAAAAAACAATTTTATTTTATTAAAGAGGTTCGATTATGAGTTCAAGTGTACGAATAATGATGGCTACATATAATGGCGAAAAATATTTATGTGAGCAACTGGATAGTATCATTAATCAAACCTATCAGAACTGGAATTTAATAGTACAAGATGATGGATCAAAAGATAAGACATGGGATATACTTAATAGTTATGCAAAAAAAGATAAAAGAATTACAGTAAAGAAAAGTCCCGAAAAGAATTCTGGTGCATATTATAATTTTCATTCTATCGCTAATGAAGAAAAGAAAAATGGAATAGTTTATGATTATTATATGTTTTCAGATCAAGATGATATATGGGATCGAGATAAAATAGAGAAGATGCTAACAATTGCCGAAAAAGAGGATGATGATATTCCTTTTTTTTGTTATGCAGATATGAGGATAGTTGATGATTATGGAAAGGTATTAATTGATAGTATAAGCGATACAGAAGGATTAAAATATCAAAATAGTATTAGTTTGTTCTTTTCACATATTATATATGGATGCAACGTTATGATGAATGAAAAGGCATTTAGTATAGTTCCTATAATAAATACAAATAAAAGGTATGTAGGTATATTATCGCATGACAACCTATATGCAAAGATTTCTGGGATGACTGGAAAAGTGATGTATATTCCGATTACGACAATGTCATATAGAAGACACCAAAACAATGTTACGTCTAAGCATGAGTATGGATATAATATTAGGAGAATTCTGAAAAGGTTATTTTTGCTTGGTGATTTGGCTAAGGATCATGCGCGCACATATAATCAAAGCATAATTACTTTAAGATTGATGAATGAGATTAAGGGTGTTGATAAAACAATACTTAAACAAATCGAAAAAAGTATTCGGAGTGGAGGAATTCATTCTTTACATTTTATAAATGTAAATCATGTGAATTGGGGAAAGGTTATAAAGAATATAAGTCATAAATTGATTATTTTTCTTGGAGTATATAAAAAGTATTTAATAAATTAATATCTTTATGTTTGTGAATGATTAATTATTTTAAGTATGAAGAGCTTAATCGTGGAGTATAAGTATGATTATTTTTTTAATAATTTGGCTATTTATCTTACTAGCGTTTAGTTACTATTTTAATAATAGAGATTATTTAGCACCTTCATTTATTTTTGTATTTATGTTTTTAATGTCTGCCATAGATTGTGCTATTTATTTATCAAAATGGGAAACAACCATATCGTTTGATACAATAATAATTATGGGATTCGGTGTGTTGAGTTTTACGCTTGGTACTTTATTGATTAAAACATTTTATATGAAATCAAAGAAAAAAAATGTATTAGTTATAAATAAAGAACGAATTATAATACCGGCGTTTCAGTTAGTTGCTTTTTTTGTTTTTCAGATGGTTATTTCAATTATGGTATTAAGATATGTTGTTATACTTACAAGACCTTATGTTGCAGGTGGAGGTATTTCTACAGCAATATCTACATATCAACATTTAGCCAAAAATACAACACTTAATTTAAGATTTCCAAGATGGCTAATATATAGTAGCATAATTTCTACATCAAGTGGTTTCTTTTTTGGATACGTTATAGCACATAATTTTTATTGTAAGCATAAGAATGGAGTTTTTTTATATGCGAATTATATATTAAGTGTAATTGGTGGAGCTTTAACAGGATCACGAGGCACAAGTTTACAGGTGATTGTTGTAACTGTTTTTTTGTTTTTCTTTTTTTATAGAAGTGAACATAACCAGAAATATATCAAGGGAAAAACTATAGCAAAAATAGTATTATATGGTGTTATTTTGCTTTATTTATTCCAGTTTGCTGCGGGGTTAATGGGCAGAAGTAAAGGAAATAGTTTTGGAGAATATATATCCGTATATTTAGGTGCACCCGTTAAAAATCTTGATTTATATATAACAAAAACAGTTGAAGCTAGTACAGGAGAGACAGAAACATTTCTTATGCAAATGAATTGGTTGAGTTCGCATTTTGGTGATGGTAAACAAAATGCTATTAATACTCAATTCAATTATGTTAATGGAAATAATCTGGGCAATGTGTATTCGTGCTTTAAGGCGTTTTATGCCGATTTTGGCTTAGGAGGAGTAATAGTATTATCTATGATTATGGGGGGGATTATTCAAGTTCTTTATGAGAATGTTAGATATAATTTTATGAGTTATGTCAATAATGGAAATATAACCCAGATAATTATATATTCATGTCTTTTATTTTCGATAATGTTTTGTTTTTTTTCTAATAGGTTTTATGAATCATTTACAGTAACTTTTGCAGAAAGAATGTTTGTGGTATTTATGTTTTCAATTGTTTATTTAAAAAGAAAAAGACTGCTTTTTCGAAGGAGGTTGACTGTATGGGAAAAGAATCCGTTGTTATATATAAAAAAAGAATCAAATATGTAGGAGTTGACTTTTTCGATACATGCGTTCATCGAAGATGCAATCCTGAGGCTATATTATATGAATGGGCTAGACGTCTTGTAAGGAATGTTGGATGGAGTATAAGTTCTTTTGAATTATATGATGTTAGAAAGAATTATGAAAAAACACAGAAATCATCGTTAACTGAAGAATTATCGTATGAATTGTTAATTGGTGGGGTTTATGACAAATTATCACACAAGCTTTCAAATGTTATATCGAAAGAGGGATTTATTGATTTGTCATTTGATATTGAAATAAGTGTTGAAAAAGAAAACATTGTTATTGATGATAAGATTGTTCAAATATTTGAGGATATAAAGAAGAGCGGGAAAAAAATAATAGTTATATCCGATTTCTATTGTGGTAAATCATACATAGCTGAAATAGCTGAAAAGATTGGAATTGATAGATATATAGATAATTATTTTATTTCCAGTGATATAGGGAAAAGAAAATCTACAGGAAATTTATATAGATTTATTATAAAGGAGTTAAATATCGGTTATGATCAATTAGTAATGATAGGTGACAATAGAATATCTGATTATGAAATTCCTAAAAAGTTAGGTATCGATTCGAGATTAAAGAAGAACACAGTTTGTTATGCAGAGAATTTAACAAAAAAATCACTAAAAAAGAAAATTTATGAATTGGCATTTTGTGATTATAAGAAAAAACCTTTAAATGGTTTTTTGCCTGAAATATTATACTTCGTTTCTTATCTTTATAAAGAACTTGATAAGCATGATGTTAGAGAGGCTCTTTTTTGTTCGCGTGAAGGACAGCTTATCAAGAGGCTTTTTGATATATATCAGAGGGATTTTATTGGGGCGGAAAAAATTCGAACTATATATTTTTATGTATCTAGAAAAGCTACTTATTTACCTTCAATTAATAAACTAGATAAAGAAAATTTAAAAAGTATATTTGGAAATGGACCACAAATATCAATATATGATTTTTTGAGCTGTATAGAGTTTAGTGAAGATGAGATAAATTTAGTTTTAGAGAATTCAGGATTACATAAAGAAGATATTATAGATAATGAACTGAGATCAGAAAAATACAAAACACTTATGAAAAATAAGTGTTTTAATAATCTGTTTGAGGAAAAGAAACGAAAGCAAAAAGTATTAATTGAAAAATATATAGATAGTTTATTATCTCCTCAATCATGCGATAAAATGGTGATAGTTGATATTGGATGGAAAGGATCAATTCAAGATAACTTAATAAAAGTATTCGATGGGAAAAGAACTATAAAGGGTTATTATTTGGGATTAATGGGTGAAAATATAAAAAATACATGTGATAAGAGAGGAATACTGTATACACAAAATAAAACACCGGATAGGGTATTTAAGCTTTTATCTAAAAATTATATGTATTATGAAAGAGTTTTTGCGGCCGATCATGGTTCTGTTATTGGATATATTGAGGATGATTATGGAGTGAAGCCACAAATTAGTCAAAATGTAAAAGAAATGGAGTTATATAGATTTATTAATCCATATCAAGAAATAATGGTTGATACGTTTGAAAGAATAATTGATTTATATAAAAGAACTGTTTATTATCCGACGGACGCATATGATTGGTTGATTGAATCTGCGCTAAAGAAACAATGCATTTATTTACCTAAGATATGGAATGTTATGCGGTTGGCAAGAACTAAGGCATGGGAAAATTTTGGAAGCCTTAAAAATAATAAAGTAAGAAATGAGTTGAAACTAAACGTTGGGATGTATGAAAAAAAAGAATTTCTATATGTGGAATATACATATAGACTTCTAGACAAGATGCATATGAGATTTCTTTATCCACTTGCTGCTTTATATTGTCGTCTTGTTTATTTTATTAAAAGAAATTCAATAAAAAACATATGATGGAATTGTGATAAAAAAATATGTTTGAGTTTTTGCATAACAATAGGTTATATATAGCTAAGCAATGGAATCTTGATTCATCAGTAATAAATAAAATTATTCATAAGTGAATACCAATAATTTTTGTTAAACAATTAGAAAGAAATAATTTGATGAGCATTAATGAAAAATCTGTAAAAAAAAATGCAGTATTAAACGTGATTTATACTGTAACTAATATGGTTTTTCCATTGATTACATATCCTTATGTATCAAGGATTTTGCTGTCTGAGGGGACAGGAAAAGTAAACTTTTTTACTTCAATATCTAATTATGCGGTGATGGTAGGGTCACTTGGGCTAGGAACATATGGGATTAGAGTTGTAGCTAAGACTCGAGATGATAAAGAACAGCTTTCAAAAGTAACATCTGAACTTTTAATAATCAATACTATAATTACAGTATTAGTGGCAATACTACTTTTTTTATCGTCTTTTTTTATCAATAAATTTTCAGCAGAACCGCAATTATTTATAATAAATCTATTGATTATTTTAATTACGCCATTAGGAATGAATTGGTTATATTCTGGGATGGAGCAGTATGAGTACATAACAAAGAGAACCATTGTATTTAAAGTTATTTCATTAGTTCTTGTTTTTGTATTTGTAAGAAATAAGAGTGATTATCCTATTTATGCTGCAATATTAGCATTTTCTACAGTAGGATCTTATATATGCAATTTAATATATTCAAGAAAGCTATTTAAATTCTATATAAGTAAAAACTTTGATTATAAAAGACATTTTAAACCAATGTTACTATTGTTTGGATCAATATTAGCAGTTAGTGTTTATACAAATCTAGATACAATAATGCTTGGATTTATTATCGATGATGTACAAGTTGGCTTATATGGTGTTGCATCTAAATCAAAGTGGATTTTATTAGCAGCAGTAAATGCTATTAGCGCAGTTTTATTACCTAGACTATCGAATTATATAAGTCAGAATGATATAAAAAAGTATAATATGACTTTAAAAAAATCAATTTCTTTTATTTTCGTATTAACTATACCTATTTCTACTTTCTTTATTGTTGAATCTGCAGATACTGTAGGAATATTGGGAGGACCAGACTATGTAGGTGCTGTAAGGGGAATGCAGATTCTTATGCCAATTTTGATTATATCTGGTTTTTCAAATGTAACAGGGAATCAAGTGCTGATACCGCATGGAAAAGATTCAGAGTTTCTTAAAGCAGTTGCGACAGGAGCGGTTGTTGATGTTATTTTGAATATTTGTTTAATGCCATCATTAGGTTGTACAGGAGCTGCAATAGCAACATTGATGGCAGAATTAGTACAGTCAAGTATACAGTTTTATTATGCGAAAAAATATATAATTAATAATATCTATTTTAAAACAATAGCCAAAGCGGTCGTAGGTTCTACAATTGCATGTATTGTTGCAGTAATATGTAGGCGATTAATTGAATTAAACATTGTAATAAGTTTTGCACTAACGGGAATTGTTTTTTTTGTTATATATGGAATTGTTCTTTTGATTCTGAAAGAGGAGTATGCAATTGAAATGATACAATTAGTATTAAGAAAAACAGCGCATAAAAAAAGGTAAAATATTTAGAATGATGAGGTGATAGGAATAATTTAAGAATAGCAAGATTATTTCTAGAAAAGAGATGATTTAAATTGATCGCATATTTATAATAGCGAATATAATATATAGATAGTATGTATTAAATATAAAAGTAACTATAAACAATGGATAAACTAGTATAGACAAAAGGAGTAAATATACGAATGGCATTCACATTTGAAAAAACAAAACTTCCAGGTGTACTGATCATTACTCCGCAAGTATTTGGAGATGACCGTGGATACTTCATGGAAACATATAAGAAGAAGCTATTTGCTGAAGCAGGCATAACAAAAGAATTTGTACAGGATAATGAAAGCTCCAGTACAAAGGGCGTTTTGAGAGGATTACATTTTCAGAAGAATCATACCCAGGGAAAGCTTGTGAGAGTTACGCATGGCGAGGTATTTGATGTTGCGGTGGATGTCAGACCGGGTAGTGAAACCTATGGGCAGTGGGTTGGAGTGAAGCTGTCTTCTGAGAAGAAAAATATGTTCTATATTCCGGAAGGATTTGCTCATGGATTTCTCGTTCTTTCCGATACAGCGGAGTTTGTATATAAATGCACTGATGTGTATGATCCGACGAGCGAGGGTGGAATTCCTTGGAATGATGAAACGATAGCGGTTGATTGGCCGAAGCTGGATGTTCCATATAAGACGAGTGAGAAGGATGAGCAGCATGAGGCATTTAAGACGCAGGACTTTTCTTGGGCGGAGAAGTGGAGATAATTGGATTAGTTATAGGCAGGGTTCGGAGTTTTTCGGACCCTGTTTGTGTATATAGATATTCATATTTTGAAGAAAATATATGAGGGAGTTTTCAGGGTTTACAAATATATATAATGTGATATGCTGAATTGAGATATATATGTTTGGTAAGGACTTGTAGTATTCTTATATAGAAAGGAAAAGTGATGTTTTAGCGGCATCACAATTAAAGAGATATGCTTTTTCATTATATCGTTTGTGTATTATTAATTATAATTCTTATAAGTTTTTTCATTTATAAGACTGTAAAGAAAAAATCAGTTTTAAGATGCATGCTAGACTATATTAATTTTCAATTACTAACAGTAGTTATAGCACTCATTATTCTTGATGTGGTTTTTTTGATTAAGAAAGATGTTAAGGAACTGATTAACTTTTCAATACTGACAGCTTTTGTTGCATCATTTTGTATAAAAACACTTTGTTCTATTCTTGTATGGCATTTCAAAAACAAAATCGAAGATTCTGTAAAGCTTTCTACAAATTATAAAAGTATAGTAAAGAAGTATAAGGGTTCAGAAGAAAAGTTTATAGATCTTTATGATGGTAAAAAGAAGGAGAAGGATTATATTCCTGTCATTACAGATTTTACTTGGGATGATTTTGATGTTAACAAGATAGTGATAGAAGATGATAAGGAGAGGACATATAGGGTTACAAAAACTAATCCAGATACGGAAATGATATATGAGTATCGTGATCAGCTTTTTATGGCACACGATACTTCAAATACATACAATCAGTTAAATATTCGAGTAGATGATTGGTATGTTAATGATAGAAAGCTACATCTTCGAACATCCAGGACAACTTATTTTGCATCATTACTGACTAATAGAGTAATGGATTACGTAATGAATAATGAGTTTTCTGTCAGAGAGATTATGCAGCCTGGTCCATTTGTTCCGGAGTTGGCTGATTCTTCTTTGTCGAATCATTTAGGTTTCAACGCATTTGTAATATCATTAGATGGTTATATACCATTTATAAAAAGAAATAATATTGTGTCCATTGGAAAGAATACGTATGGTACAAGTATAGGCGCCTCAGTAAAAACAATGTATGCATTAGATTCTTATAAAGGTGATTTTAATGAATCGGGTTTGGGATGTGCAATTTATAAAGAACTTGAAGATGAGTTAAAGATTGTAAAGAAACCAGAGGACTATAACAAGGATATATTGCCGACGTATGAAATCATAGCTGCATATCGAGATGTTGTTGAGGGTAACAAACCACAGTTATTAGCTTTTATTAGAGTGAAAGGCAACTACGAAGATATAACAAAACACTTTATAGATGAAATCCATAAAAAGAATAAAGATAAGAAAAAGCTAACTAAAGAAGAAAAAGAGCAAGAAGATGGAAGTACATTAGTTTGGTTTAGCAAAGATGAATTTCTGAAAATAGAAATACATGATGATCATTTTATTGGAAAAAGCGCTTCTTCAAAAAAACGTGAAACTTATAATATAGTTCCTTCTGCTGCAGCATCCATTTATTTGACGCAGAAGTATATAAAACCAAAGGACAAGAAAAATGTACAAGCTAGTGGAACAGCTGATAAAAGGAAAAAGTCAAAACGAAGATGAGTGTGAAGATGCTGTTGTTATCACTGAACATATCATCGCAGTTATA
>JAEEGL016214385.1_pt1 | contig 18523 bp, 17 predicted proteins | sample 9134231 | NCBI WGS metagenome assembly JAEEGL01 (sample SAMN16246548, study PRJNA631951) | gut metagenome | biome: gut microbiome; feature: rumen; material: fiber-attached | host: Bos | place: Iran: Karaj | collected 2018-10 | reverse complement strand
CATCGCTGGCCCTTGGGTATAGCATTAAAACTCAAAGAATATTTTGATACGTTAAACAATGGCCGTCATTTTAAAGGTGGAGATAGGCATAGAACTCGCTGGAATCAACTCTTTGCCAACTGGTAAACTTTGTGAGGCAGTAATATTGAACCGTGATATAGACAAATGGGGATAATACTAATTCTGAATTTAGATTGTAGAACCACTTTATAAAATACATGCCAAAGTGTTTTGTGATAACTCCAATTGGTGAGAAAGGTAGTTCAGTAAGACAAGGGACTGACGAGTTACTTGGCAACATCATAAAGCCTGTTCTTGAAGAACTGGGTTATGAGGTAATCGTTCCTCATGAAATGGATGATGCAGGTTCGATAACGAATCATATAATCCAGCATATCGTCAATGACGAAATGGTGGTGGCTAACCTTACGGGCTTAAACCCTAATGTGATGTACGAACTTGCCATTCGGCACAGCTTTGCAAAGCCAGTAGTTTGTGTCATAGAGAACGGAACGAAGCTTCCGTTTGACATATCAGCAGATAGAGCAGTGTTCTATGAGAACTCTATTGGTGGAGCAGGCGAATTAAAGAAGAATTTTCTGAATGCTGTAAAGACAGCAAACTCCCAAGATGCCGTTGACAATCCTGTGGTAAGAGCAATTGGCAATATGGTATCTGAAGAAAAAGACTCTACCATCGAAGATAATAAACATATTGCCAAATGGACAAACTACATGAATGAGGCCAATAATAAATTCAGTTTTTGCCAAAGGCCTCGGGCGTTGGTATTCTATTTTTCTGCATTGAATGAACTTACGGAATGCTCAAATCAAGAAGCATATACAGATCTTATACAGGATACTGTTAACAAAATACTCCGTCTGTTGGTTAATATGGAAAAAGATGGTAAATTGAGAATCATCGAAAATACTCTACCAGCCTGTGCCCTTATTCTTAAAAAGGCTCAGATGCCAGACCCAGACAAACTGAAAATACTGGACTACATGCAAAGAGCGTCAACTGTTCCCAAGGAATTCGATGAATTCAAAGAATTATTAGGAAAGTCTTAGAAGCGGTAGTTAAGTCGTATAATAGATAATTGCCCCAATGTCCCACGAGAATTTGATAGCATTACTGTCGATACTAATATCTACAATAGTTGCGATAGCTAGTATCATCATTGCCTGGCAGACGGAGAAGCTGAGGACTATGAGGGAACAGCTATCAGAGAAGAAATGTAAGGCCTACGCAGATGCTATGATGATTTTCTATTCTGTTTTGAAGGACTCACAGTTGCACCGCCCCACTGACAATAAAGCAATGATGCAGAAGATGTTAGACACTAAGAAAGACATTTTTATGTATGGTTCGGATAAAGTGTTTAAATCTTTTAATAAATGGTTGGTTGTAGCTTTTGAGAATAACAAGAAGAATCAGTTCGATGCTTTTATGGAGTTTGTTCTTGAAATGAGAAAAGACATTTTTAATGGCAAAACAAAACTGACGAAGCATGACCTACTGCTGAACCTTACTCAGAGTGAGGAAGAGGCGAAGAAGTTATTTGATTAGTTAAATATAAAAAACACAGATATGATGGATAGGACAAAGACAAATGATATTGCTGAATTGGCGAAGTTGAGTCTGTCAACTTTTCTCCATATCGGGCAGATGGCTCGGTATAGGTATCTGTATACTTATGAGAAAGAGTTACAAAAGGATTGCCCTGCTCAGGTAAATGCATGTGAATTGGCTCAGAATAGAGACAAGATGATTAAATACACATGCCTTGCTGGGATAGGTGCTCTCGGATTGTTGGCTTTTGGAATTGCAGGTTTGATTAGTAGGGAATAGAACCTGCGGAGAACCGCTCCATCGACTAGCTCAGGAACTGGGCACGATGGCTTAATAAGCATAGAATGCTTAAACGATAGACGAAGCAATTGAGCGGTGGAACCGCACGAAGCAGAAAAGTTAAAACACCAAGGTCAATAATATGAATTTGGAAGAGTTGAAAGTTTCATTGTTGGATACTATTGCCAAGGTTAGGGCTAACCTTGATGTAATTGTGTCTTGTAAGGATGAGGTTGGAGACCTTGTCCCGATGGAACATGCTGTGCTTGTGCGTTCTTGGCTTGATGCAATTGAGCAAGATGTCCAAGGCGGCTATATACCTGTATTTCAAATGAAGAAGTCGATTGAGGACATTAATCAAACTCAATTGCCCTCTTTTAGAAAGACGCGTGAAGAAATTATTGTTGAGATTCGCAGATTTGAAGCCGATAGAAACAGAGATGGAGGAATCCATACTTTCAATATTGTGCGTAATGCTTCAAGTCACTATTTTGTGTATCAAGTGCTGCGCTCTATAGGCTTTGCTCAGCGTAATACTGTTATTGTAGGGCCAAACGGGAGCGGAAAGACGACTTTGGCCAACTGTTTTACCTCTACTATACGGCAGAGCACAGGCATAGTCATTCCTGCTCAGAAGTTACTTTTTATTCCACGTATTATCGGAATTCCCATGCCGGAAGAAGTGGATAGGACTTATGATAGTTATCAGTCATCCCCGAGAAATACAAAGACAACTTACGATTATCGAAATAGCGACAATTATCCTTTTGATATTGTACGTCTTTTCGGTGATGAGATGCAGAATGTTATCCTGAAATTCACAGCAGATATACAAAGAGTTAAAACAAGCGTTTTCCATGCCGTTCGTTCCGAACGAGCAACAAACAGCCATACTAAGGCTGATACAGCTATGGAAATTTGGAACGAATTGATGATGGAGCGCAAACTTGTTCTGGATGCAGAAGATCATTTTGCAGTAGAATATCAAGGTTCACGATATGCTGCATATATGATGAGCGAAGGTGAGAGGAATATTTTATATCTGATAGGTCGCGTTCTTTTTGCTCCGAATGATGGCTATATCATTGTAGATGAACCAGAGCTATATCTCCACAAAACAATTGTCAATAAACTATGGGATCGGTTAGAGAGAGAGCGAAGCGACTGTAGATTTATTTACCTTACTCACGATCTTGATTTTGCGGTAACACGTAACGCTCAGAAATGCTGGATAAGACAATTTAATTATCCCAACCAATGGGATATTATGCCTATTGAGGGAAGTGAAATTCCAGAGGATCTGTTAATGCGTTTATTGGGAAGCAGAAAGAAGATTCTATTCTGCGAGGGTACAAAGGATAGTTTTGACGTTAAATTCTTTGAGATACTCTTTCCTAACTACACCATAATCCCAGCAGGCAGTTGTGAAGAAGTAATTAGTTATACAAGGGCCTTCAATAGATACCCTAGACGCCTAGCAGATGCATTTGGTATTATTGATAGGGATGTACGCCCTCAGAGTCAAATAGATGCTTTCAAAGCTGACAGAATATATTCTTATGACGTAGCGGAGATTGAGAATCTCTTTATGGTAGAAGACTTCCTAAATGCTTTTGTTCAGTATTATCATTTTGAGTCTCAATTTGACATGGGGGCTATTAAGCAAAAGGTAATAAATGCTTTTAGGCCTCAAATAGATAAGCATGCACTTGATTATGTCACTGCCACTATTAATTTCTATTATCGTGAGCAGCGGTTACATACAGCAAAGACGTTTACAGATCTCCAAACAACATACGATGATTTTAAGGCAAAGATAGATATTAATGCGGTCTACGAAGATCGAAATAAATATTTAACGGAAGTCTGCGATAGAGGTGATTATGCTGCAGTATTGAGATTGGCCAATAATAAAGGCTTTTCCAGCATAGTTGCCGGTATGCTTGGTATGAAGGTTTTCCAGTCAAAAGCGCTTGAATTCCTTATGCAGACAGATGCGGCAAAGTATCTCCGCGGTCTTTTCCCTACAGAACTATAGTTTCTCCTGTGGAATTGGGAGAAATGCTTATTGGAGTATTGGTTAAGGATACAGAAAAAAGACGATAATATGAACTACATCATACATACACCGAGCGGAGCGAGGTCGGAGAAGGAGATAATTGATAATAATAACTATACTGCCGGGAGGCAGCATTTCGATAATAAATTGTTAAGAGGGCAGGCACTAGTCAGAGTGCTCCTACAAACTTTGATAATCCTGCCCTTTCTTATATTTTAATAAAGAAGCAATGAACATTGAGCGATTTCATAATGAGTTGGCGATGCGGTTGGGATATGAGCGCATTGTGAATGACAAGCAAATTCTGATTTCTGTGGAGGAATCAGATGACCCTGTTGTGACGCTCAAGGTTCAGGGACGTGAGGATATACGATTCAAGGCATCAGACGAAACTGAATGCGATATGTACGGTAATCAAAAAAAAATTATGGAAATAGTTGATGCTGTGCACCAATCTTATACAGATGCAAAAAATATTAGATTTTAATTAACGGTCTCCGCTCTTACGCGCAGGCGGAGCCGCGATGGGGCAGGCGAGTCATCCACACAGCTCAAAAGCCCCAACCATAGGGGCAGATACTCATTAGGGTATCTCTCATAAAGAAAAGGTTCAATAACCCTAATGAGCCTGTCCTTTTGAAAGAAGTAAATAAAAACAAAAAATATGCGGAACATTATTATTACCGGTGGTGCCGGATTCATTGGTAGTCACGTAGTAAGACTCTTCGTGAACAAATACCCTGAGTATAAGATTATCAACTTGGATAAATTGACTTATGCTGGCAACTTGGCTAATCTCAAAGATATAGAGGATAAACCTAATTACAAGTTTGTTAAGATGGACATTTGCTTCTTTGAGGGCGTCTATAAGTTAATGATGGACGAGCATGTAGATGGCATTATTCATCTAGCTGCAGAAAGTCACGTTGACCGCTCTATCAAAGACCCCTTTACGTTCGCACAGACCAATGTGATGGGTACTTTAAGCCTGCTGCAAGCAGCTAAAGCTTATTGGGAGGGTCTGCCGGAGAAATACGAGGGCAAGCGTTTCTACCACATCAGTACCGATGAAGTCTATGGTGCACTACAGATGACGCACCCCGAAGGTATAGAACCACCATTTACTACAAAGGCTAGCTCGGGCAAGCACCATTTGGCATACGGAGAGAAGTTTTTTACTGAGGATTTGAAGTATCAGCCCCATAGCCCATACAGTGCTGCAAAAGCCAGCTCGGACCACTTTGTAAGAGCCTTCCATGATACGTATGGAATGCCCACAGTTGTGACCAACTGCTCCAACAACTATGGCCCCTATCAGTTCCCGGAGAAGTTGATACCCTTGTTCATCAACAACATTTGTCATCGCAAACCACTGCCTGTTTATGGTAAAGGTGAGAATGTGCGTGACTGGTTGTATGTGGTGGATCATGCAAGAGCCATTGACACTATTTTCCATAACGGCAAGATTGCAGAGACATACAACATTGGAGGCTTCAACGAATGGAAGAATATTGATATTATCAAAGTTCTTATCAATACGGTCGATAGACTACTTGGAAGGCCAGAAGGTGCTGATATGGATTTGATTACCTATGTGACAGACCGTGCTGGCCATGACCTTCGTTACGCGATTGATAGCACTAAACTTCAAAAAGAACTTGGCTGGGAGCCAAGCCTCCAGTTTGAGGAAGGAATCGAGAAGACCGTGAAGTGGTATCTTGATAATCAGGAATGGCTTGATAATGTTACCTCTGGTGACTATCAAAAGTATTACGAAACTCAATACGCAAACAGATAACAATATGAATTATCGTGCAAACCGAATGCAGCAAGCTTGCTTATTGCTGAGGTGCAGCCGATGATGCATAAATTAACAACGTGAATTTATGAAAGGTATAGTATTAGCAGGCGGCAGCGGAACCCGCCTTTACCCTATTACGAAGGGTGTCAGCAAACAGTTGCTTCCTATTTATGATAAGCCTATGGTTTACTATCCCATCAGTGCTTTAATGCTGGCAGGGATACGTGACATTCTCATCATTAGCACACCTTACGACCTCCCAGGCTTTAAACGTTTGCTTGGCGATGGCTCTGACTATGGGGTACATTTTGAATATGCAGAGCAGCCTTCGCCTGATGGCCTAGCTCAGGCTTTTATCATTGGAGAGAAGTTTATTGGTAATGATTCAGCTTGCTTAGTGCTTGGAGATAATATATTCTACGGTGCAGGATTCACAAAGTTGCTTAGAAATGCTGTTGAGGACGCTGAGAAGAATAAGAAAGCTACTGTCTTTGGCTATTGGGTATCAGATCCGGAACGCTACGGTGTAGCAGAGTTTGACAAGGAAGGTAATTGTTTGAGCATTGAAGAAAAACCAAAAGAACCAAAGATCAACTATGCGGTTGTTGGTTTGTACTTCTACCCCAATAAGGTGGTTGATGTGGCAAAGCATATCAAGCCATCTGCACGTGGTGAACTGGAAATCACCACAGTGAACCAAGAGTTCCTGAAGGATGGCGAACTGAAGGTTCAAGTTTTCGGTCGTGGCTTTGCATGGTTGGATACCGGTACACATGATAGCCTAGCAGAAGCATCCACTTTTGTGGAGGTAATTGAAAAACGCCAGGGGCTAAAGGTGGCTTGCTTGGAAGGCATTGCTTACCGTAATGGTTGGATTAGCGAAGAGCGTATGCGAGAGATTGCGAAGCCCATGTTGAAGAATCAGTATGGTCAGTATCTATTGAAAGTGATAGATGAAATGAAGGAGGAGATAACTTCTGATACATTAACACATCCTAGAAGGAAATGACCTCAGGAATAATGAATACAAACTATTCAGTAAAGGATTGTATTTTGGTTGAAGTTCCTACGTTTACTGATGAACGTGGAGCCATCAGTGTGATGGATAAAGAACTCCCATTTCAAGTTAAACGAGTGTTTTGGCTGCATCATATAGTTGAAGGTAAGGATCGCGGAGCGCACGCTTTGCTGGATAGTAATGAAATAATAGTGGCAGTTCATGGATCTTTTGTGGTGGATTTAGATGATACCGCAAACAAGACCAGCATCTTACTTGATGATCCATCAAAAGGATTGATGATTCGTCCCGGAGTTTGGTTCCGTACCCATTCATATAAAGAAGATGGGGTCTCATTGATCCTTGCTGAAGAGGAATATGCTCGCGATAGATACACATACGATTACAAAGAATATATGAAATTACGTAAATTATGATACATTCCCTGCTTACTACAGACAATCCTATCAATAGCACTGAGTCATTGCGCCAGTGGATAAAGCAACGCAACCGCGAGGTGCAGGTTGATGTAAAGCTCATTCCTTTTAAGGAAATGACAGGTTGGCACGTGGATGATGATGGTAGTCTCAGACATAACTCTGGGCGGTTCTTTTCTATTCAAGGTATTCATGTGGAGACTGATTATGGCACTAAGTATTCTTGGGATCAGCCAATTATCAACCAACCGGAGATAGGATATTTAGGAATCCTCACCAAAGAGATTAATGGAACGCTCTATTTCTTGATGCAGGCTAAGATTGAGCCGGGGAATGTAAACTGTGTTCAGATTAGCCCTACACTGCAGGCTACGAAAAGCAATTATTCTCAGGTTCATAAGGGCAAAAAACCTGCATATCTTGACTACTTTGTCAACGTTAAGCCAGACCATGTGTTGCTGGATCAGTTACAAAGTGAACAAGGAGCAAGATTCTTACGTAAGCGGAACCGTAATATCATCATTAAGGTTGATGAAGAAGTAGAGGTATTACCAGATTTCCGCTGGATGACGCTGGGACAGATAAAGGCGTTTATGCACTGTGATAACATGGTGAACATGGACACTCGTACAGTGTTGTCTGGCATAGAATACATAGATTATATTACGCCCCTTACGGACTTGAGTAATCTGTCAGTTTTTGGCCGTGATATGTTGAAATCTGCCCGAACTCCAGAGGGCATACACACAATGGGGCAAATTCTATCATGGTTGTCAGGACTTAAGTCTCGCTATGATTTGTTTGTAAGCAATAAGCCTGTTGACAAATTGGAGGGGTGGCACAGATCAGAAGATGAGATAGCCAACAACGATGGTAAATATTTCCGCATCATAGGTGTCTATGTGAGTATTTCCAACAGAGAGGTAACAAGCTGGTGTCAACCGTTGGTGCAGCCACTACAACAAGGTTTATGTGCCTTCATTGTGCGTAAGATTGGTGGCATCTATCACTTCCTAGTGCAGGCTAAATTGGAATGCGGTAACTATGATGTAATGGAACTTGCACCGACAGTACAATGTTTAACGGGCAAAATTCCTGAGAACCCTGAGTTACGTCCTGCTTTTTATGATTATGTGATGAATGCATCAAAGGAACAGATACTATATGATGTATTTCAGTCAGAAGAAGGTGGTCGTTTCTTCCGTGAACAGAACCGCAATATGATAGTGGAAGCAGGCAAAGACTTGCCGCGGGAACTTCCAGAGCATTATACATGGATGACACTTCACCAGATTAATCATTTCCTGAAGTTTAACAACTACCTGAATATTCAGGCTCGTAGTATTCTTTCAGCATTAAAGTATAGTAAGTAATGAAAAGAATAGGAATCATTTGCCCATCAGAAATAGCTTTCCGTAGGTTCCTTCCAGCCTTGAAGGAAGCTGGCTGTTTTGAGTATGCAGGTGTAGCGATTGCTAGCAAAGAAGAATTTGTTGGTGCTTCTGATGAGATATTGGCAAAGGAAAGAGCTAAAGCTCAGACTTTCGTAGATAACTATGGAGGCAAGATATATGAAGGATATAAAACATTGATTCATGCAGAAGATGTAGATGCGATCTATTTGCCTCTCCCTCCTGGTCTTCACTATAAGTGGGCTAAAGAAGCTGTTACCGCTGGTAAGCATATTTTGGTGGAAAAGCCTTGTACCATTGCATATTCAACTACTGAAGACTTGTTGAATGATGCCAAGGCAAAGGGATTGGCTGCTCATGAGAACTATATGTTCGCTTTCCATGACCAGCTAGAGGCTGTGAATGAAATAGTGAAGTCTGGAGAGATTGGCGATGTTCGCCTTTATAGAATCTCATTCGGTTTCCCCTTGAGAGCTCAGAACGATTTTCGTTATAACAAGGCGTTGGGTGGAGGTGCGTTGCTTGATTGTGGCGGCTATACTTTTAAATATGCATCATTATTATTGGGGTCTACCACTAGGATGAAGTACGCACAGTCAAACAATATTGATGGATTCAATGTAGATATGTATGGCTCCGCAGCTTTGGTGAATGATGAGGGAGTGACTGTTCAGGTTGCCTTTGGTATGGATCATAACTACAAGTGTGAGTTGGAAGTATGGTGCAGTAAAGGTACGCTCTATACTAATCGTATCTTGACAGCCCCAGCTGGTTTCACTCCGGAAGTTATTATCCGTAAGGGGAATGAAGAGGAGAAGAGGAATCTGCCTGCAGATGATGCATTCAAGAAATCCATACTTCATTTCAGTAAGTGTATTGAAGATAAGGAGGCTTGTGAAGCCAATTATCAGACTTTACTGAAACAAGCATCTTTAGTGGAGCAATTTAAAGAATTATCAGGCTTAGACTCATAAGCCTTTAAACAATTAAGCAAATAAACAAAATATATATGAGAAAGCCCATTTATGTTACGATGCCCACGCTGGCACCGCTTGAAGAAGTTAACGAACTGATGAAGGGCATTTGGGAGAGTGGTATCATGACCCATAACGGTCCGCTGGTTCAGCGTTTTGAAAAGGAAATTTGTGAATACCTGAAGGTGCCTCAGATGGTAAGTTGCTGTAATGGCACCCTTGCTCTCCAAATGGCTGTAAAGGCTCTTGGTAAAAAAGGTGAAATAATCACTTCTCCTTTCACGTTTATTGCTACTGTCAGTTCTATCATGTGGGAGCATTGCACCCCCGTGTTTGTGGATATTGACCCTGAAACTCTTAATATTGACCCTAAGAAGATGGAGGAGCGTATCACCTGCCATACAGTGGCCATCATGCCAGTGAACGTGTTTGGTAATAACTGCGACTTTGAGGCTATTGATGCTGTGGCAAAGGCACATAATCTGCCGGTAATTTATGATGCATGTCATTCCGTGGGTGCAACTTATAAAGGAGAAAGCGTATTTAAACAAGGCGATATCTCAGTTACCAGTTTCCATGCTACCAAAATGCTGAATACAGCAGAAGGTGGTGGCGTATTCACGCTGAATAAGGAGATTGACGAGAAGCTTCGTCGCATTCGTTTCTTTGGCTTTGAGAATCATGCTGACATTGTTGAGGATGGTTTCAATGGAAAGATGACTGAGGTTCATGCAGCTGTTGGTTTAGCTAACCTTAGGTATTTGGACAAAGCATTGGTAGACCGCAAGGAGAAGTATGCTCGCTATGTTGAAATACTGAGTCAGAATCCTGAGATTTCCTTCCAAAAGATAACTACAGGATGCAACTATAGTTATTTCCCCGCCATTTTTAAGAATGAGGAAACGGCACTGAAGGTTGTCTCTGCTCTGAATGCGGAGAATATCTTCCCACGCAGGTACTTCTATCCATCTGTAAATACCTTCACTAAGTTGGTCCCCTATGTTCCTATGCCTAAGTCAGAGGATATAGCAAGTCGCATCCTTTGCTTGCCACTGCATGTGAGCATGACCATGCAGGATGTGGAAGAGATAGCTGATAAAACATTAAAGGTTGTTGATTAGTAAATAATATTTAATTTTACACAATGAGGATAATTGTATTAGCTGGAGCTGCAGACCAGGTAGCTCTAATAAATGAGCTAAAAATAAGAGGACATGACATAATTTTGATTGATTATCTTAATAATCCTCTTGCAAAACCGTATGTTAATAAGCATTACTGTAAAAGCACTTTAGATGTAGAAGCTGTTAAAGAAGTCGCTATAAAAGAGAAAGCCGATTTAATTTGTACGGCATGTACTGATCAGGCACTTTTGACAGTGGCCAATGTTTCAGAGCAATTGAACCTGCCATGTTACATTTCATATAAAACTGCACTTAATGTGACCAACAAATCTTATATGAAAAAAGTGATGGTTGAGAATTCAATTCCTACAGCTAAATATGTAATCTTAGATAAGATTGGGTTAGAAAAGGTGAAGGATTTTGTGATGCCTGTTGTCGTCAAACCTGTTGATTGTAACTCATCTAATGGTGTTAGACGGATAGATACTATAGAAGAACTACCCAAATATTTGCAAGAGGCTATTAATTTAAGTCGCACTAAAACTGCAATAGTAGAGGAGTTTAAAGAAGGTAAGGAAATATCTGTTGATTATTACGTTGAGGGAACAGAGGCGAAGCTTCTCTCGGCTACGACTTCCCTTAAAGTAAAGAACCTTAAATCGTTTACAATTCTTTGTAGTGAGTATCCTGCGGTTGACGACGAGCAAAGTGCAATCCTTAAGAAAATAGGAAATCAGGTGGCTAAGGCTTTTGGTTTGAAAGATTGTCCTTTGTTTATTCAAATGATTGCAAATGGTAAAGACATCAATATTATTGAGTTCAGTGCTCGTATGGGAGGAGGCTCAAAATACAATCTGATTCGCGTCCTTTCCGGAGTAAATATAATGTCAAAGTATGTGGATTTAATTCTTGGTAACAAACCGACCGTTAATCCGATTCGACAAGTTGATTTTTGCAAAATGGTTTATGTTTATTGTAAACCAGGAGTCTTTGACCATGTTGAAGGTTTTGATCAACTTAAGGAAGTTGGATATATTGATGATTATTTTGTATACAAGCCAAAAGGCACTCGAATAGAAAAAGCAGAAACAAGTAGCGATCGTGCTGCTGGTTACTTGCTTACGGCACATTCACAAAAAGAAATTATATCAAAAATCCATTTTGTGGATAGCCATTTAAAAGTTATTTCGGAAGATGAGAAAGATATTATGATACACAATTTGTTGTAAAATAGGTTAAAAAATGAAAATTGCGGTTATAGGTGCCGGTAACGGCGGTCAGGCTATTGCTGGATATTTGGCTATGCAAGACTACGTAGTGGCTTTGTATGACATCGTAGAAGAGAAAATTGATGAACTGAAAAAACTTGGTGGCATCGAATTAGAAGGACGAATCAAAGGATTCGGTAGAGTCGGATGTATCACAACTGACATAGAGGAGGCTGTAAGGTGCGCTGAAATCATTATGGTGACGACTGTGGCTAATGCACATAGGGCTGTAGCCAAAAGCCTTGCTCCATTTGTTGAAGAGGGGCAAGTAATCATCCTGAACCCCGGACGTACCTGTGGGGCACTTGTTTTTAAGCAGACTCTGACAGATTGCGGATGCACAAAACGGTACTATCTTGGCGAGGCACAGACTCTGGTGTATGCCTGTCGAGTGGTGGAAAACGGAAAGGTTAATGTAATTGGTATTAAAGACGAGGTACTGCTGTCAGGACTTCCAGCCGCAGATACGGATTATATTTTGGAGAAGATCAACTCTATTTATCCCAGCTTTATGAAGACTGACAATGTGCTTCGTACCAGTCTGGAGAATATTGGTGCGATGTTCCATCCTTGCGTTTTGCTATTTAATGCAGCTACGATTGAACGTAACGAAGTGTTCTGGTTCTATCGCGACATGACAGAACAGGTGGCCGAGTTCATTGAGAAGTTTGATGCAGAGCGTTTGGCTGTTGGAAGGGCTTACGGAATTGATCTGCTTGGCGTGAAAGACTGGATTAAGTTTGCCTATAAAGATACGGAGGGTGATACGCTGTGCGAACGTATGCGGTATAACCCAGCTTATCACGATATTAAGTCGCCATCAACGATATTTACCCGTCAGTTGACGGAGGATATTCCTACAGGTGTATTGCCCATTATGCAATTAGGTAAGGCAGCAGGCGTGGAAACACCGTTGCTGGAGTCGATGGTGCATATTTGTGAGGCATTGCTGAACATGGATTTGCATACCAATGGTCGTTCGTTGAAAAATCTGGGACTTGAAGGTATGGATAAAGAGGGTATCTTAAACTACGTTACTAATGGCAACTGAGACACGATTAACAGATGTGTTCGGCTTTATGAAGCCATTGGTGGATGTTCACACGATGGGCATCTTTACCATGGCTAACCTGCTGAGAGACTGCGGGTATAAGGTGTATATTGCGCCTGACGACGTAAACGAGGCTATAGAGAATATCTATAAAGTCAACAACTATAGTTTTGTAAAGAAATGGATTCTCGACAACCATATTAATCGACTCGGATTCAGTTATAGGCTTGACCCCAAGGAAGGGTGTGACTATTTTATGACGCTCTACGAACATCTGAGGGGTGACAATATGCTGGAAGAGGATGGCGGACCAATCAAAGAAATCAATTTTGCGGGACTGCCCGATACCTGCGAGATGGTAAGTGGCAAGACCAATGGGCGTGTGATGGTGTTCAAGGGAAATGAGACACCGGTGGAATCCCTGCGTATGTACAGGGTGCCGGAAGAATTGCTACCTGCTTCTCTGATTAATGACAACCCTTACGATAAGATGCGTTGGGAGTTTGCTGAGAAGTTGATAGCATCAGAACGGTATAAACTGGAGCCACCACTTGATCACTTAGGTTATGCGGAGTGCGGCAAGGATAATGACGGTTTTGTGAAACGTCTTGAGTATGCCAAGAAGAAACACTCACTGCCTATCATTCGTACTCACTCAGGCCCTTATAATCCTAATAGGATGGAGGCATTGAAGGAGTATAACTCATGGTGCAGGATATTGGCTCAGACTCAGTTGTTGGATGTACTCTCAATCGGCAGTTCACAGTTGACCCAGGCACATTTTGGAGAGAAATGGGATGGACTGCCCAATGGAGGTGGCGTGCCAGTGAACTCTGAAATGGAATACCGAATCATCAAGGAGAATGCTTCCCCCATGCTGGTAAGAACCTATTCGGGAACGAAGGATGTGCCAGGGCTGGCGCGTATTCATGAAAGAGCATTGAATATTTCGTGGCATGCCCTGTCCTTCTGGTGGTTTGACGAGTTGGATGGTCGCGGGCATAACACGCTTCTTGAAAACCTTAAGGAACATTTTGATACGGTAAGGTATATTGCGACAACAGGAAAACCAGTTGAGCCGAATGTGCCACACCACTTTGCATTCCGTGGAGCAGATGATATCAGTTATATAGTGTCTGGCTATCTGGCTGCCAAGGCATGCAAAAAGATGGGCGTGAGCCACCTGATTCTCCAGAATATGCTGAATACTCCCAAATATACATGGGGCGTTCAGGACTTGGCCAAGGGTAGAACGATGCTGAAGTTGGTGAGAAGTCTGGAGGATGATAAGTTCAAGGTCAGCCTACAATCGCGTGCTGGCTTGGACTATTTCGCACCTGATTTGGATTATGCCAAGGTACAATTGGCATCAGTAACCTGCATGATGGATGATTTAGAGCCGGAGAACAACGATAGCCCTGAAATTATCCATGTTGTGAACTATTGCGAAGCTGTACGTTTGGCAACACCTCCTGTTATCAAAGAGAGTATTCAGATAACATTGAATGCCCTGCGCGAGTATCGAACAGCCAGAGCATTGGGCAAGGTGCCTAATATGAAATATGACCGTGATGTAAATGAACGGTTCAATGCGTTGTATGCCGAGGCTAAGGGTGCTATTGATTTGTTGGAAGAGACCATTCCGAACCTCTATACACCCGAAGGATTCTATAAGGTGTTTACAGAAGGATTCCTGCCTGTGCCGTATTTGATGGATCAGAACAGGAAGTTCAAAAAGGCCACGATGTGGCATACCGCTATTAAGAATGGTGGTATTAAGGTAGTTGATGATAAGGGAAATGTCATTGACACAATAACAAGGTATCGAAAAATATTGAAGGCTATTTCCTAATTGACGATTTAATGGAAGAATCATTAAAAAATAAAACGGTCAAAGGTACATTTTGGAGCGCTACAGATGCATTTCTTGGGCAAGGTGTAACATTTCTGGTAGGTATTATCCTTGCAAGAATACTTACTCCCGCAGAATATGGTCTGATAGGCATTGTTTTAATTTTTACAATTATTCTTAGTGGTATCGTAGATAGCGGATTTTCAAATGCCCTTATTCGCAAGAAGGATGTATCAGATGACGATTATAATACTATGTTCTTTACTAATCTGGTAATGAGCATAGCCATGTTTTGTTTGTTATATGTATTAGCACCTTTTATAGCACTATTTTTTGGACGGGAAGAACTTATTGGACTCTGCCGTGTGATGGGGCTAATTCTTATTATACAAGCATTGTCCATTACCCAGACAACAATCTTAACAAAACAAATTGATTTTAAAACTAAAACAAAAGCTTCGATAATATCTTCCGTGTTAAGTGGTGTTGTGGGTATTTGCATGGCCTATACGAACCTTGGCGTATGGGCTTTGGTTGGGCAACAAATATCCAGAAATGTTTTTTATACATTGAGCCTATGGATTCTTGTACGTTGGTGGCCAAGATTCTCCTTCAACAAGGATAGCTTTCGCTATATGTGGGGATTTGGGTGGAAGTTGATGATTTCCGGCCTCCTAACTAATATATGGAATCAATTATATCAGGTTGTCGTTGGGAAATTCTACAGTCCGGCAACGTTAGGTCAATATACAAGATCTAAGGAGTATGCAAATATTTTTTCATCTAATTTTACGGCTATTATCCAGCGAGTCTCTTTTCCTGCCTTAGCCGAAGTTCAGAACGATACAGAGCGAATGGTTGCTGCCTATAGGAAGGTCATTAAACTAACAATGTTTGTTACAGCGTTAAGCATGTTTTTTTTAGGAGCTATATCAGAACCACTCATCTATTGTTTGATAGGTCCCCAATGGGGAGAGGCTGCTTCTTACCTACCGTTAATTTGCTTGTCAATGGTACTATATCCGCTTCATTCTATCAACTTAAATATGTTGCAGATACAAGGAAGAAGTGATATCTATTTGATTTTAGAAATAGTAAAGAAGATTGTTGGAACTGTACCCTTGTTGCTTGGTATATTTGTTAACATTTATTGTATGTTGTGGGGCGTAGTCATAACTGGCATTATTGCATTTTTCTTGAATTCTTATTATACAGGAAAGAAGCTGAATTATAGTTCTTGGATGCAGTTGCGAGACATTTCAAACTCATTTGCTTTATCTTTTACAATAGCGATTGTTGTTTATTTCCTAAAATACCTTCCTTTTTCATATTGGATAATATTGCCTCTTCAGCTTATTATTGGAGGAATTCTGCTATTTCTAATATGTGAAAAGACAAAAATGGAGGAATATTTAGAGCTGAAGACTATTGTCGCATCTTTCTTTAAATAGTTTAATCATTTGTCGTAATATGAAATCAATAAATTTTCTGGTTAGCGCACGCTGTTTTACCTTTAATCATGCTTCTTATATTGAGGATGCTATGAAAGGCTTTTGTATGCAACAAACTAATTTCCCTTTTGTCTGTGTTATTGTTGATGATGCAAGTACTGACGGAGAACCAGTAGTTATAGATAATTTCCTTCACTCCTATTTTGATTTAAACAACAAAAATGTAGTAAGAACTAAAGAGACCGATGATTATAGGATGGTATATGCACAACATAAAAAGAATAAATATTGTTATTTTGCAGTGTATTATTTAAAATATAATCATTATAGTATAAAGAAAACAAAGTTTCCGTATTTTGCTGAGTTTTATGATAACGTGAGATATCACGCATTATGTGAAGGTGATGATTATTGGGTTAATCCCCATAAAATTCAATTACAAGTAGCTTTTATGGAGGCTAATCCTGATTACGTACTATGCTATACTGATTTTGATTTGTCTAATGGGAAAAGACGGAATCATGCAAATCCTAAAGCAGAAGATGATAATTATTTTCCACAATCTATAACCCAAGGTGTTAAAATAGGAACTGCAACTACCCTTATCCGTAAAGAAGCATATAATAAACTTCAGCATCTTTATAGTGATAAGGGTTGGTCAATGGGAGACCTACCTATGTGGATTGAGTTGTCATATGAAGGAAAATTTAAATTCCTTCCGATTGTTACTACTCATTATCGTATGGTTGATAATTCTGCATCACATGGGACTTTAGAAAAGGAAGTTAAATTTGCTGAAGAAAGTTTACAGATAAGACGATTTTACGCGAATTACTTTAAAATCAAGATGGAGAATGATGGATATAGTAAAGGCTTTTTCGTAACGCTAATGAAATGTGCTTATAAGCATTCTGACAAACTATATGCTCGTAGGGTATTTAAAGATGCCATGAAAGAATGCAAATTATCGTTTAAACTCTGCGTTTTTATGTTAGGGACATGCTCTAAACTAATTAGAAAACTATTACGCTATTATTACCACTAAGATATATACAAACTTGTCTTCTTTGTTTTTTTGTGGACATATGTTTAAATTTGTAATTCAATTTTTTGTACTTTTAATATTTTGGTTAGGTAACGCAAAAGGGAAAGGCAATAATTTCTATTCATCTTCCAGCGTATTAATTGGCATATATGTAATATGTTCTTTTATGGGTATTTTTGCACTTGAAATGGGTGATTATACTCAGCCCTATGAGTCAAGATATTGGATACCTATGATGTTTTTTGATATAGTCATATTGTTATTTTTGTTACCTGCTAGATCTTTTAGAGAGTCCTCTATTGAGGCAATGGTCTTACCAAGCAAAAGATTTCTTGATTTTTTTTCAATAGCCATTATCTTATTGTCACTGTTTTCTATTGCTTTCTTTTTGGGATCGGTGAGGACTATTTTTACTATGCCCGATTTATCAGAAGCAAAAAATCTAATTTCAGGTGGTGAGAATCATTATTTTGAAACAGGCACATTAGCAACAATAGCATCAGTGGCAGCTGCGAATTATGTATTTGCAATAATACTTTATTTTATTTATGAAATACTAGGTGGATGTAAAGTGAAAAAAAAATTGTTACTTATTTCGTCACTTTCAGAACCTATTCATGTATTAGCATTTGTAGGGAGAGATGGTGTTGTGTTTTGGATTTTTACTTTTGTTTTTTGCTTTGCTTTTTTTCGTGATTATTTGTGTAAGAGTACTCAACGGAAAATAGCCAAGTCACTGACATTTGTTGGTGTAATTCTTCTTATTCCTTTTCTTCTTATTTCTATTAGTCGTTTTGCGCTTTCAGAGGGAAGTACGGGAGGATCTTTGATATCGTATCTTGGACATGCTTTTATTGAAGGACCGCTTTTTTGGGGGTTGGAGAACAAACCATACACTCCAGGAGCAGGATTCCCCCTGTTTTATTCTTTATTGGGGGAAAATCAGCCCATTTATAATGGATCAGAAATAATTGGTGACTGGGTTTCATATAAATTTAGTACATTTATCGTTAGTCTTTATTTAAGTTTAGGCCTCGGAGGGTTGCTAGTTTTTTTATTTGGTATGCTTTTCTTTTGTTTTTCCTCTTTTGGCAGAGCTAAAAAGAATATCAATTTTAGCCAATTTATTATCTACTTACTATATTTCCAGATTGTAAGTCAAGGAGTTTTTTATTTTCGACATTATACTCGAGGGGGTAAT
>JAEEGL014509312.1_pt1 | contig 18523 bp, 8 predicted proteins | sample 9134231 | NCBI WGS metagenome assembly JAEEGL01 (sample SAMN16246548, study PRJNA631951) | gut metagenome | biome: gut microbiome; feature: rumen; material: fiber-attached | host: Bos | place: Iran: Karaj | collected 2018-10 | reverse complement strand
TGCTTCTTAGCATAATATGCCTGAACAATAGCGGAATTAAGCTTGTGTGATCCGCTTGTGTTGTTACCCTCAAATTTGTAATAGATCTTAGCGGGTGTTCCAAGTGCCTTTTCAAGGAAATAAGCTCTAACAAGAGGTGATGGTCTGTACATCTTGTAGAAGTCCATGATCTCCTCAGGAATGTCGATATAAGGTGTTGTGTTATCGAGTTCCTGCTTGATAAGCTCATCACAGAAAACAGGTCTTAAATCCTCGAAGCTCATTGGCTGAAGTGTTGCCGGATTAAGAAGTGGCGCAGGCTTATTCTTCATATCAGCCCTTACGTTGTACCACTGCTTCGGTATCTCATCCTCACTGAGGTAAATTTTGTACGGAATTTTCTTTTCTTCGCTCATATAACCCTCCCAAAGCTATTTTTATATCGTGGAGTCATTTTTTAGCACTTTAAATAATTAAAGCACACCGTTCCTGCTCTGTCAATGAGACAAAAAGAACAGATTGACTTTATTTAATCAATAGTTAATAGACTTTAAAGTCACGTGGTAATACAATGTTACCATAGAATTTTCCGTTATTTCGTATAGTGATTTCAAGAAAAGGCAGTCTCAATATGGATATCAAGACCATACAAGATGATAATATTTACGAATATTTTGACCAGGTAGACGAAGATGTCTCAGAAAATATCGGGCGAATGTATTATCGTGGAATTGCGGGCCACAATCCCGATGATGACAGTCTGCTTTCATTGCTGATATGGGAGCTTAGGAATGTTGATTCTCTGGAGGATACGTCATCCGAGATTAAATATATTTATGCCATTGATTCATTATCCTTATCCAATCTTTTGAAAGATTACGGTCAGCTTGCACAGGCTGAAAATGTAAAAAAAACCTTTTTCGAAAGCACATCGCTGTCACAGGAAAAAGAAGAGGCACTGGCTTTCAGCGGTTTTTCTTTATCTCATAAAGAAAGCAAAAATATCGAAGTCACTGTTAAAGACTGTAAGAAGATCCCCTTTATCAAAAAAGCCGCTCCCCCTTATGTACAAAGCATCAGAAACCTTAATGCTCAGGCATACTATCAGGGGATTATGAATATTCTTTTCAAATATGATAGTCCTATGCTGGAGGATCTTGTATATCTTCCCAAGGACTGGTTTGATGAGGATATATCCTGTTACACCAAAACTGACGGCAAAGTCACAGGACTTTTTCTGTTTCATGTCTGTCCATCAGGAATAATTGTACCCGTTTTGTTTTACGCAGTTGGCGCAGACGGAAGAATGAACCTTTTAGAAATGCTACGTTTTTCAATAGATAAGGCATCTTTGATCTTTCCGGAAGATACTACTGTCCGTATTATCAGAAGGAACGGTAAAGTAAGCGCTCTTTCAGAAAAGCTTTTCCCAGGGAAAAAAGGAGCCTCCGCCATCGCAGGGCAGCGCACCGAAACTATAATCTAAATAAAGAAGCTGGTCATTCTTTTATGTGTTTTTTACTGTCTCATAAGAAGATTCTACTTCTATTCCCTCTTTTTGACAGTGTTCACGGATCATGAAAATAAAGCGTTCTGCGATTGACCGCTTTAAAACCTCAGATATAACAAGAAACTCGCCATCATTCTTAACAACAATCCTGCTGTACTCCGGCTCCCAGTATTTCAGGATTTCTGCCAATTTTTTCCTATTGTCTCTTGTTTTGAATCGAACCACCGTTGCCTCATAAATCTTCTTTTTGCGTGCCTCACGTCTTAATACATCAAGATACTTTTCGTTAAAAAATCCCATCTCCGGATCAATATATCCCAATCTTCGGAGCATAAAATAATCAGCAAATATAAGGCCTATGGCATAACCAAGAGAATCCACACGATAACTAGTCAAACTATATAAAACAAGTCCGGTTACGATACAGATTACAGTTGGTGTGAGCACAATGTATTGTGTAACGGATTTACGTTTCTTTTCTCTAAAAAGCACTACATAGGATGCCAGAATATATCCGCCCCATATCAGCAGAGCCATTTTGCCAATCATGCCTGCAAAATAACCCCAGACAAAGTCTATTTGCATGAGGACAAGATAAAAAGCATTCAAAACCGAAATAAGCACACCAACATAAAACGGAATCATCGCAGCCGGATATCTGCGATGTATAATATCCATACTCTGATGCAGAGTATACTCCACAAATAAAAGCCAGAGCACTACAAAAATCAGATTAGATAGTCCCGCCATCAAGGTACAGACATAAGACACTGCACCTCCAAGCGGTGTATCAAGTATCTTTCCAAACTTAAGAAAGCAACACATATATAGATGAGAAAAGCACAGTAAAACATTAACTATACACATTCGTAAAAATATTGAGATTTCCTGCGTTCTGTTTTTTCTGTGGAGGGCATGAAGGATCAACAATATGGAGATCAGTAGCACAAACGCATTCAATATGATCTGTCTTGTATAAAAAAGATCCATATTCCGATCCAATCCCATTTTTACAGCCTCCTCATTTAAAGGAAGCAGCGCTAATAGCGCCGCTTCCTTTAATTACTTTTGATTCTGTCATCTTATATCCTGGCCCATAAGTCTGTTGTATACTTTCTGAGCACTGTCGTTATCCTGCTTACCAATAACATCCTTACAACCAATTGCAGCAAGGAGAAGTGAAGCTCTCACAAACTGAGCAGGATCAGTTGCAAATGGACTTGTACTCTGAAGAAGTGTCTGAACAATATTCCAGCCAACATAAGCAGCCTGCTCTGAGAAGTCCTTGAAACCGTAGGCTTTTCTGAACAGTTCTGTATTGCTCATATTGCCCATAAATTCAGTCTCAGCTCTTCTAAGCGATGAATCTTCCAAAATCTTCCTTGTACCGGTGCTTGTTCTATGGCCCTGGTCATCTAATATCTTTTGGATATTTTCATTCTTAAGCGCCTGAATTTCTTTTCCAAGAGGTCCCTCATCTGCAAAATACTTATCCATCATGGACTTGTCATACAATACCTTTATGATGAAACGTGCTGTATGAAGTGTTTCATTAATGATTGCTCTTATTCCGCCGACAAAGACATTTGTAAAGGCCTGAATTCCAAAGCTGCTGCCAGTAAGAACATCAACGCAGGTAGTGACTGTTTCAAGAATGTCGTTAACATTAGCACTCTCTGCGGCTACACCTGAAACCTGATCCAAAATCCATTTCTTGTTAAGGTGAGTTTCATCAGTTACAAGCTTCTGCGCTTCTGTCTGGAAGTTAGCGCCCTCTGCGCGCTTCTTATTAGCCTCTTTTTCAAGCTCTTCTTTATTCTCAATAGGGTTCTTTACCTTATCTATATTGGAGTAATTGCGGCCAATATTATAGATTCCTTTCAGAGCTGAAGCAGCCTGCTTTATGCCTTCTCCGGCTATTGCTGTTCCGGTACTTGCAGCTTGACTTACCATAGCAAGAGCTGAGGACATGCTGCCAACTGTAGTTCCACCGATACCTGCATATCCGAGATACTCATTTGCTTTATCCGTTCCGGCAGCTACTTTAACAACTCCTGAACTTAACATCTTGTTCTTCATCTCAGGACTTAAAGCTACCATAAGTACTCTCTGTCCAACACCATATCCGGGAATAGCTAATTCAAGTTCTGCTCTCAGTCTCCTTCCGACAAATCTGGTGAGTCTGTAGCCGGAACGATACAGGTTTTTCCTCATAAACTGGTAGTTGTACATAAAACGTCCATACTTATTGATGTCACCTGTTGAACGATAGCTCTCAGCATTTCCGACAAAAAGCTTTCTCTCGTCTTCTGTTCTCTTTACGAACTTAATGGCATTTCCGAAAAGATTCCAGTCCACACCTGTTTTTCTTGTTCCAAAATAAAGCCAGTTGAGGACTTTCTTTCCTTCCATATACTCTGCATAGTTCTTAAGATTCTCATCTGCCTTTGAATCGTCAAGCTGTGTTGATACCAGGCTTCTCATAGCATCACGCACATCATACTGACTGGTTGCAAGAATATTTGTTGCTCCCGGAACGCTCAAATGGTCTATGTAATAATCAGCAAGCTTATCTCTTCCAAGCTCATTGACATACTTGTTCTCATTCATTCCGATTGCGGTAGTAAACCTGTTGTCCTTGGAAACATCCAGTATATCCCTGTTCTTAAGCGAATGAATAACAAGCATCTTCTCATTGTCAGACATACCGGAGAATGCTGAAATAAGCGGCAGAGCTTCCTGTGGATTCTTCTTTGCTTCTCTGATAAGGAAATCACTAAAGAAATCGAAATGATTTGTAGTCTTATCCTTGAAGGTATTCTCAATTTCTTTTCCAAGTTCTCTGGCCTTATCATTAACAGCAGAATCATCTGTAGTGTGGAGCACGGTCTGTCTGCACATCTGTATGGTCTTGTTTTCTTTTTCTATTTCTTCGATAAAGTCCATTGCTCTCTTTAAGAGCTGCCAGTCAACCTTGGTCTCACGTTCTAAGGCATCTTTCGCAAAATCGCTTCTGATTATTTCTCTGTCTGAAAAATCAACATCATCTCTTAGCTGATAGCCAAACAGTGTTTCTACTGCTCTCTCATACTTGGAATGAGACATGGACCTGTTGATCCTTGCCATGAATTTATTATCCATTCCATCAGCATTTCTGAAGGAGTTTCTCAGTATCTCACGCTTTTCCTCATTCACATGCTTTACGCCTCTAAGCATGAAGGAATCCCACTTTCCATGGCTTGTGGTAAAGTCAAGGGCTGTTCTGTCCTGAAGCACATGAAGAAGCATATACATCTGAATATTGCTGTACTTGCTAAATCTTTTGACGATACCTGTGATGCTTTCATCCTTAGTTGCATCTTCCTTCGCAACCTTCTCAAAGAAGGTTTTAAAGGACTCAGGGCCATAATACTCCTTGCTTTCAATTGCAGCCTCAACAGCCTTAGCCTCAGCTTCCTTTCCTTCGAAGAGTCTTCCTTTCTCTCCTGTCATCTTTCCATCAGAAAGCTTAGTATAGTCCTTCGGCCTCATCTCATTCTTTTTAGCGATGCAGAACTGAGTATAACTAAGTGCCTTCTCAAACATTGTCGCGGAAACTCTGCGAAGTCCTGTCTTCCTGTCAGTCTTCATAAGCCTTCTCATGACAACGTTATAATCGATTCTTGGCTGGAAGTCCTTATCATAGATAAATGCTGCCAGCTGTTCCTGAAGTTCAAGTTCTCTCTGATATTCCTTATCACGATCTCTTAAAGCTTCGTTTGAGGTAAGCATCTCATTTTCAGTAATGCCAATATCAGGGAAGGTAAGTGCTACTGCAAATACCTTTTGTTCCTCAACTGTGAGAGCATTATACTTGGCAATGATATCCTTATTGCCTGATAGAGATATTTCTTTCTCAACATCCAGCCTTGTATACTTATCTGAAGTGAAAAGTTTTTCCTCTGCGGTGATCGACTTGTCGGAAATCTGCTGCATAAGAACGCTTGAATCAGGCAGATAATTTAAGGTTATCTGTTTGATATCTTCTGCAGTGAGATTATTCCTTCCCTCAGTCTTATCTCCTATAAGCTTGTCTATCTGGTCGGATATTCCCTTAGCAAACTGTTCCTTATCAGTTTCTGCTTCAATGGCTTCATAGATGTCCTTCTTGAAGTATTCAAAGAGGCCAACCTGCACTTTAAGCTGATCTGAAGCCTTTGTAATACTTTCCACGCAGGCATCCATAAGCTCAAAGTACTTTCTCTTTTTGTCGCATATTTCCTTATATTTATCTTTCTTCATGGTAAAGCGGGCTACATCCATCTCTTCCATGAATTCATCATAGTCTCTCTGTGCAAGCTTAGAAACAGGCCGTGGAATGCTGATCATACCTGCTCGGTCAGAAAGCTCATCCAGGATTTCTTTTACATCTCCCTTATGAGTGCCATCAAGAGGAAGCTCCAGTCTTGACGCATTCTGAGCAAAGGCAAATACAATTGCCTTCCTGATATCTTCTTCAATATCAAGTCCGCCCTCAGTTCTAAGTGCTTTATCAAGGCTTATAAGTCTTTGCTTTTCAACCTTAAGAGTATCCTTTAGTCCCTGTTCATCCTTAAGGCCATAAGCGACAGCTCGTTCTACAAGAAGTCCCCTTATGAAGGCTTCGTCTGCCTGGCCGAAATCCCCGCCTACATTTTCTTCAACAAATTTCTTTGCAGCTGAAAGATTATTAGCTACCTGTTTTGCATCCGCGTTATAGGCAACAAGTCCAACGCTGCCAAGAACTTCTCTCTTTTCAGCATAATCAGAAAGGTCTGCGAAAGCCTTTCTCTCAAGCATCTTGCCCTGATTCTTTTTAATATCCAGTTCAAGTCTTATGACATCTTTTGTCTCCAGCACAGATCTGTCAGAGTAAATATTGGCATTTCTTTCAAGTCCCTGTGCTGCCTTAAACTCTCTTAGTTTTTCTATAAGAGTTTCTTTAAATTTTTTCTCTGACTCAGAATAAACCGACTGTTTCAGAACCTGCATCAAAAGAGCGTAGTCAGCGTAGGCTTTGTCAAGCTCAGTCAAAACTTTACCTTTCTGAGCTTCATCCTGCATGTTCTCTATGATTTTCTGAGATCCGGCAGCTTCCTTCTGTTTAACTAAAGCTTCGCCCTTATTGAAGATTTCTGCGACCTCTTTAAACAGCTCATCATCTTCCTTATTTTCAACATAGGACTTTCCACTTTGCTGAGCCAAAGAAACATTGACCATAGTATTGCGGAGAGTATCCATGTTTGCATAGTACTGCCTGTCAACTCTCTTGAGCGCCTCAAACATGTCATTCTCGTTATACAAGAGATTAAATGAACTAGGGTCGGCATTTATCAGGAATGAAAGCTTCATGATACTGGTCGCACCGGCTCCCTCGACATCAAGTCCTGCCTTTACCATCTTTTTCTCAACATTATTGAGCATTTCCTTGACGCTCTTCTTTTGAATCCTGCTGTTATAGAAAGTGTCATGATATCCCTTGATAAGGTCATACCAGTCATTCTTATCCCAGTTTTCACGATTCTGGAAGTTTTCAAAGAAGGTCATTATATAGAACTCATTTACCTGTGGCGAACCACCAAAATCAGTTCCTCTGAAGATATTAAGTCCCAGTCCGTATCGCTTGTTCTGATCATTCATGAATTCAACAAACTGATCATCAGTAAGTGTCATAATCTTGGTCCACAGCTCAGGATCCTTCATCATGTATTCTCTTACTATAGTGAACTTACCCTTTTCTTCGCCTTCTCCGAAAGTGTCAATATAGTCTCGTCTTGACTTATAAATCTCTCCTATCTGTTTGCTTCTTTCACGGTTCTGTCTTGCTTCATTACCGTTTCCATACAAAGCAGTCAAACGCTCGATCAGATCACGAGAGCTCTTAACACCATATCTTCTCAAATTCTTATTCATGACCTTTGGATCATCTGAATCCTCAATACCTGCAATTATAGGTTTAAGTTTCAAAAGAAGCTTATCCTTCTCCAAAGGATCCATGTTAAGGTAGTTAAGCACCTGCTGGACTTCCATGCGTCTTGTATAGATTTCACTGCTCTTTTGGGCGATGTTTTCGTAATACTGCTTATCGTCGATGTTAAGGAATACCTTTTCTCCTGCTGCTCCTGCCTCAAAATATTCCTTACCGCATCCAAACAGAAGGAGCTCACCCATACACTCGGCAAAGGTCTTTTTCTTTTCTGAAGTATCGTCCTCTGCTATCTCCTTAAAAATATCCTTTACAGCTTTAAGCACCTCAACATCATCAGTGGTTAAAGCATAATTATTAAAATATCCACCTGCAATAAGGTTCTTTTTGGTTTTCGCATCAAGATCAAAACTTGATTGTCCATTTTTAACGTTCTCAGTTATCTTCATATTGTCGAAGATAGCCCCAAACTTCTGTATCTCTTTTGTAACATCCAGGCCTTTTTTCTCCTGGATATTAGTAAGAAATACCTGAATCATGTTAGCGAATTTTTCTTCATATTTCGTTCTCTTGGTGAGATCAGAATTTGAAAGTCTATACCACAATCTCTGAGAATAGCTCAGCTTCTTCATTCTTTGTGTCTGGTTAATATTAGCTCCGACTTCACCCTGAACACCAAAATAATTGAATTTGATATTTGTATCACTCTGCTTCTGCTCTGTAGCAAGAATGGCATCAAAGCGCATTCTTTCAACTTCTTCAGCCTGTACAGCTTCAATCTTGTACTGAGCAAGCTTTTCTGTGAATATCTGATCTGTCATGTTACCGGAAAAGAAATCCGCAAGAAGTTTTTTCTTGATTCCATAAATATCACCACCGGCCTGACCACTCATTCTCCATTCATCCAAAAGAAGTCTTGGCTGAGCATTAGCATTCAAAGGATTGTTGTAAACAGTAAGGCGAGCCTTAATATCAGCAAAGAACTCAGAATAGTCAATAAGACTCAAAGTGCCGAGCTGTTCTATGCTTCTTACATCCTCAAGGTATGGATGAGTCTGGTGTAATAAGCTCTTTTCATCCTTGAGCTGATCATTAAGAACTTCCTTAAAGGTATCCTTTTCTTCTTTATTTTTGAATATCTTCTTAAGTGCAGGGTCTGAAAAGATTTCTTTTGTTATATCAGCATTAACTATAGTTTTAGGCGGCTCAATTACTGCATTATTCTTAAGCCCCTCAGTGAACTGGTCCCTGGTGATCAGTGAAGAATTAAAGTCTTCAATTGCAGCCTTGTCATCCCCAAGCGCCTTGCGCTTGTTATAGTTAAGTGTCAGCTGAGCATCAAATTTCTTAGCAAGATCCACTTTCATCAGCTCAAGCTTATTATTGATATCCTTTTCAGAATACTCTCCATGTGTAAAGGAATTCTGGAATACTTCAATCCAACTGTTCTCAAAGTATTGCTCCAACAAATCCCACTGAGTTCTTGTAAGCATAACAGTATCTTTAAAATACTGTTCCTGAGCGTTGGATACGTTCTTTCTAAGGTCCTCCGATTCAACATACTTTTTAAGGAAATCCTTAATCTTTTTGTTGTATAGCTTCTTCAGAGATTCTATTGCTTTATTGGTCTTATTATTTGTCTCTTCCCAGCTGGTCTTACAAGCCTTACTTACTCTAAAGCCCTTTGGACGAAGATAATACTCATCCCTGTGATTATTGGAATTAACCTCTGCTGAGATCAGCTTCTCTATCTTGCCGCCAAGCCTCTTAGGCAGACCTGTGCGGGCGAATTTTCTCTCCCAGGTTCTCTGAATTTCTGCAGCTTCACCATCAAAAGTCATCAGGTTATTGATGGTATATTCCAGAATATCCTCATTGATATTGCTGTAGCCGAGCAGAAGTTCTCCGCCCATCTTCTTTAGGAAGTTTCTTTTCAGCACATCTTTGGCGGTATCACACATACCCATAAGGCTAATTTTTCTGTCAATTACTGCAATATTGTCGTGCACTGTCGCCCTGATCTTGACAAGAGCATCCTGGAAAGCCTGGTCTGTTGTGCCATAGTCCTTGGATCTGCTAAGGATTCTGTTGACGGCGCTCATAAAGACTCCGTCTTTGTTTACAGCTTTACCCTCTCCAACCTTTTTTTCTGCATCTTCTTTTGCCTTCGGCTCTGCAAGCTTTTCATAGTTTTCCTTATCTAAAGGCTCGCTCATAAGTAGTGCCTGAATAGTTTCGTTAGCCCATACTCCGGTCAGATGGTAGGTATTAGTATAAAGATTAGTTCCAAGAGCCTCGTTAATGGCCTTCATGATCTCACGCTGTCTGTTCCTTGCTGCCTGATACTGCGGCTTGTCAAAGAGGTCATCTAAAAGCGAATTATCCCTGAAAATCTCCCTGAAGAAATTGTCAGGACGCAGGAGCAGAGCGAACTTCTCGTTCTTTAACTTCTCAATAAAGGCATCCCTCATCTTAGGAATATAACAGAACTTTTTGCCCACAGATGACTTTGGAAGCTCATCATTTAGCTGCAAGAGATTAGCATAAAGATTGTCATTTATAGCAATAAGGTATCTCTTTAAGTCCTCTCCTGTAAGGTCCCTGCAATCAGGATTGTTCTTCATGATATTAAAGACCTTATCCGCATGCTCACTAAGAACCCATGGAGTCTGCTTCATGTCCTTATCATCTACTTCTACCGTTCCTCTTATACCTTTTGAAAGGAGCTGCTTCCACTCCGCATACATCTTCTCCTGGATTCTTGCTCTTTCCTCAGCTCTTTTCTCCTCAGCCCTCTGATTCTCCATCCACTGTGGATCGGCCTTCTTTTCCTCGATTTTCTCTTCTTTTACTTTGATCTGCTCTTTTTCAGGTTCCTTCTCCTCAACCTTCTTACCCTTCTTTTTCCCTACAGGCTGCATTCCCTGAACCAGCTCGATATTTTCCCTTAAATCGCGATTCTGCTTCACGTCCTCAGGCAGAGCATTCTCATTGATTTCTATCCTGTTTCTGCGGATCTCAGCTGCATAAGCCTCAGACCTGTCCCTTACGTTTCTGACTCTTGACATGAGATCTACATTGAAAACATCAAAGTTTCTTGCGTTTCTTGTATTATCTTCGCTGAAATAGTAGTTCTTTAGTCCGTCAGAAGCATAGTATCCGGCAAATCTGTTAAGGGCAGTATAAACAACCTTTGATGTAGCAGCCATCAAAAGTACATATGCTTCCTTTGCATTTTCTTTTGGATTAAACTTATTTTTGTCGTTCTTAAGAAGAATATTGTCCTCAACATCTATGATGCAGAAAAGCTCTTCAGGCACCCTAATACCAAGGTTTCTTGCATAGGTAAGCACCTTTTTCGCATCTGTAACGATTTCAGAGTATCGTTTATCGCTTATATCCTGTACACCGGTAATCCTATTACTCTCAAGCTGCAGGTGATCAGTTCTATACTGGTTTTCTCCTGTCTTTACTGTCTGAGTGGCTTCCTGAGTATATTGCTCATATTTAGTCTCAACAAAAGGCTTCTCTGAATCCTTAAGGACCTTTCCGAACAGCGATATCATATCTTTAAGTTCTACAGCATTATGGCCTGTGTTGTCCTTCACCTTAGTCTGTAGTTTCTTCTCCTGCTCATCATGGATATTCAGGAGTTCATCGCCAAGATCTTCCCTTTGTTCAATAATATCTTCGACAGCATTCATGTTCTCATTCTTTGCTGCCTTCTTTTGTCTCTTTTTCCTGTCTTTCTCCTGTTTTTGCTTCCTCTCCTCTTCTTTTTGAGCATCCTCTATAATATATTCAGAAAAAACGCTGTCAAGCTCCTTGGCTGTTTCGACATATGAGGCCTGCAGTTCAGAGAAAACTTCTCTCACTAATCCCCTGTTGATCTCACTTAAAACCTCAGGTTCTTTGAATGTATCTTTTTTCTCTTCCCTGTTTTTTTCATTGATCTCAACAGCCTCAAGACTCATCTGCTGTCTGAATTCTTCTACCCTGTCACTCTCTTGTTTTTTGTATTCATCGTACTTCTTTAAAAGAGCAAGATGAGCTTTCACACTCTTTTTGGCCTTTCTTACTCTTTGACTCTGCTGAAATCTCCAGCGTGCTCTCGCAGCTTTCTTTGTACAGCCCTTAAGATGAGTGGGACCTGTCTGCTGTATTCGCAGTTCATCGGCTAATCTGACCATGGGCGCATTTTCAAAGGTAACAGTCACGTCCTTATAAAGGTCGATATCAATGATATCGCCCAAATCCTCTATGTCTTCTTCCTTTAATCCGGTTTTGACATTCTGCTTATTGATCAGCTTGCCTTTGTCGATCTTCTTATCTGCCCTTAAGAGGTCATCAGCAATAATTCCTTTTTTCTGAACTCCCTCATCCAAAACATTCTGTGTTATTTTCTGAGTGTTTTGCTTTAAATTCTTTTTAAATATATCTTCATGTTCGAGCATGTTTTTTACCTCCTAAGCGCATTTGATATCTCAAGTTGTGTAACATATTTTCCGAGATTAAACTCCGCTTCTGCAACGGCAGTTATGGAAGTTTTAGGATTGTTAAAAACTGTATCCATAACCTTTTCAAGTCTTTCATTTGCAGCGGTAAAAGATATAAAACTAGGTGGTTCAGAGCTGTTTCTTGCATTTTCAACAGCAAAAGCAAGAAGTGTTCTTATAGCCGAAGCATCATCCTTGGCGATATACAGGTCTGTGACTATCTCTTCGTATCTGTCACTTGCCTTGGATGCAAGCAAGAGGCCTTCGAGCTTACCGTCATTGTCGGCAACTAAAACACTTAGTTCGCAGTCAGCATCACGCAGATCACTTAGTGTAATTGAGGCATCTTCCAGATTTACCACACCAGCTGCGGCAATTTCCATTCCTTCCGCAAGGTTCATCATTACTCCCTTATAGGATGAAAGCTTTTTAGAATATAGCTTCTCATAGACTGTTTCAAACGGAAGATAGCATTCTCTGTATGTAGTAAGGTTTATCTCAAATCCGTGTTCAGAGAAAATACGAGCAAGCTTTTCCCCATAATCACCGCTATAAGAAAAAGCTGCATTAAGCATTGAATCAGGATCAGACTCATGCAAATACTTATCAAGGAACAGCTCAAGCATAAGTGAGCCGTATCCATTTCCCTGATATATATCCGGAACAATGAAATAATCGATTTCATCCATAACTTCCGCTTCATTATGTATTACTTCCATAAAGCCTTTGTATTCGTCATTGTCTTCAAGCGCATACCAGATGCAGGCTTCTCCTTCTCCCGGCTCACTTGCAGGCAAATCATTCATCCTGGCCTCATACAAAGATATTTCTCTCAGTTCCATGATTTTTCCCTCCTTACACCAGCTGTTTTATGGGAAATGCCTTTTAAAACTTAAACTTATTAACCTCTCCGTCAAGTGTCTTAGCAATGTCAGCATTCTCATTTACAACTTTTCTATTAGCCTTCATGTTGTCGGACATATCAGTTACAGCTATTGATACGTCACCTATTCCCTTTGCACTTTCATCAACAGCAATTGCCACATCTCCCATTGTCTGTGAAAGGAAATCCATAGAATCCTCAATATTCTTTGATGCCGTCTCAAAGCCTTTAAGCATTTCTGCTATCTTCTGGGCATCTTCCTGATACTGAGTTCCTGTATCTGAAAGCTGCTGGTAGCCGGCGATAGTTTTATCTCTCACAAAGTCGACCATCTTTGTTGCTTCTTCAGCAAGTCCCTTAACATTTCCAATAACTTCATCTGAAATAACCTGAATCTTCTTGGCAGTCTCAGCAGAATTCGTTGCAAGTCCGCTGATTTCCTCGGCAACAACAGCAAAGCCTTTTCCATGCTCACCGGCTCTTGCCGCCTCAATGCTGGCATTAAGTGACAAAAGATTGGTCTGAGAAGCAATCTCAAGGATTGTCTGTGTAAGACCACTGATGCCCTCAACAGCCTTTGATTTCTCAATCTTTTCATTCAGGCTGTTTGTCATATCATCTGCAGCACGCCTTGCTTCCTCAGTCTCGGCCTCAGCATGCTTTCTCATTTCCATAGCGCGGCTTTCCATCTCACCCGCATAGCCTGTTCCGTTCTGAACACTTGTAAACATGTCCTCAACATCATCTTTTATCTTATTTGCAGATGACTGTACCTGCTGAAGTGAAGCTGCAGATTCTTCCATTGAAGCACTCATCTCTTCCATGGTTGCTGCAACGCCGTCAAGCTGATCATTCGTCTTTATTGTCGAATCAAGAGCAACGTCTACAGAACCGGAAAGCTTTATCGAACTATCGGAGATTGCACTTACAACGCCTCTGATATGTTCAAGAAGCTCGTTGATACTCAGGGCGATATCAGACACTTCGTCATTGCCCTTAACTTCAATATGCTGTGTAAGGTCACCGTCATTACTTACAAGATCTCTTACCTTATCATGTACTTTTCCAAGTCCGTAAAGAATTCCGTTTGAAAGAACAATTGCTACCAAAGCTGAAACAGCAGCAAGTACAACTCCGATTATCACTATAGTTCTGACAATCTTACTAAGGGATGCCATAACGTCATCCACAATATAATCCAGGCCTAAAAGACCTACTGTATTTCCGTCTTTGTTTTTTACAGGCGCATAGGCTGTTATAAAATAGTGTCCGTTAGGACTCTGCTTTACAACACTTGTTACTGTGCCCTCTGATTTAAGAGCTGCACTCATTTCAGATGTATATGCATCCTCGACAGGATTTCCTATGGCATAGCCGCTGCTCTCAGGTCTTGAAAGATATACAAGACTTCCACTTCTTTCGCCAACAGTAAAAATATCATAGATGTTGGCTCTCTCTTCAACCTTAGCCATCTCATCCTTAACAACGGTATTAGCATAGCTGTTGTCATATCCGACATCCAGCATGGAAAGCAGGTTCCCATTAATTTCATGAGCCGCAAGCTTTGTAATTGCAAGCGTATCTGCTGATGCATTTTCCAAAAAGCTCTCATGAACGAATCTATAAATTGCAATTCCCATTACTGCACAGATCAGGACGTTTAACAGAATCATCCCGATAAGGAGCTTTAACTTTATACTTATTCTCATGCCTTGTTTTTCCTTCATGTCAGGGCCTCCTATTCAGCGTTAAGTGAGTCAACAATTGCCTGGGACATATATTTTCCATTAGAAGCTTCAATTTCTGCGTAAGCCGCATCAATATCCACTCCATCTATGACAACCTTCTTTACCAGCTCTTTTTTCATAGCCATCAGATCTTCGTTATATAAAGAAAAAGCTTCTGTACTGTATGGAAGATCAGCCATCTTACTGTTTGTGTTAAAAAGATTTGCTGCTTCAGCCTGTTTTTCCGAAATGCTTCCGGCTCCGGGATTATTTGTAAGCGGAACCACTGCAAGCATATGGTCTATATGGTTCTTTGCATAATTGTCCGATACAGGGCTAAAGGTCCAGAGCTCTTCCACATCTCCGTCATCAAGCATTGTCTCCAAGAAGTATTTGAAAACTCCCTCAGGATTCTTACAAGTTGAAGTTATGCACCATACAGGTGCTACTCTTTCAAGGTAAGAGCCGGTCTCTGCAAGAGGTGGTATAGCAACAAGCTCATTATCGACCTCTGCCTCTTTTAACTTATTAGCAAGTGTCTTAGCCCAGGTTCCGGCCCAATAAGTGAACACTCCAAACTCGTTGGCATAGAACTTGTCTCTACATGTGCCAGTTCCGTTTTCAGCAATATCTTTATCAATATATCCTTTTGAATATGCGTCTTTGAGCCTAAGAAGTGCATTTCTCATAGGCTCCTCAAAGAATCCGTCAGACCAGGTGCCATCATCTTTCTGGTAAAAAGATGGATATGCATCCTGATAGAATTCGGGAAGATAGTTAGTGTATGGTGCTTCACCATTTATTATTCCTGCTGCCGATACTCCATAGGTATCCCCTTTTACGCCATTCCCATCAGGGTCTCCATTTGTAAAAGCATCCAGCATCTTGATGTACTCATCATAATTCGTAGGAGCACTCATGCCAACATTATCAAGCCACGCCTTTTTGATATATGTAACGCAGCCATTTCCTCTTGTAGGAGTTATTCCATAGAGTTTTCCTTTGATCCTGATGCCATCGATAAGCGCAGAGTTACCTGCAGCAGTTATCCTGCTCTCAAGTCCTGACCCTTTATAATACGGTGATATGTCAGCTAAAAGATCCTGAGCTGCATACTCTGTATAATAGGTGGAGTTAAGAAGAACTACATCAGGAAGGTCATTAGTCTCAAAGACCTTTGTGACCTCTTCATAGTAAACATCATGTTCAGGCTGAATTATGACAAGATCAATGCCTGTTAAAGCCTCCCACCTTGCTTCAAATTCATCCCTTCCGTTTTCCTGTGTAATAAGTGTTCCATCCACCATGATAGTAATCTGCGACGGCTTATCGCCTGACGCAGGAATACTAAGTGTAGGAGTTCCTATTACTGCGCTCTGTACACCACTTGCGCCGCAGCCTGTAAGAACAGGCAAAAGAAGAATCAGTGCAATCTTTTGAAGTATTCGTTGTCTGCCCATAGCACCTCCTAAAAAATAGTAAATTGTTACAAAAAACTCCAATAAAAAAGAGATAATTCATAATCATTCACCATGAATTATCTCTTACGTAGAGTTATTTGTGTAGCGATATAACGATAATTTTAGCCTTTTTATTCATTTTTTATACTTGAATAAAAAGTGAATTTTTATACTTTTGCTGCTCTTTTTATCGGAATAAGAATATCTTCCGGAACAAATAAAGACCCATATCCAACTCCAAGATCTATTCCAACTTTATTAGCTCCATGAAAGTCAGAGCCACCGCTTATAAGAAGCTCGTGTTTTTCAGCAAGTTCCTTCATCTGACGCTCTTCATATGCCTCGTAGGTCGTATAGATAGCTTCAAGTCCCTTAAGTCCCACTTCTTTTAGTCTCACTACAAGAGCCTCAAGCTTTGCATCGCTCATATGATAAAGAATCGGATGTGCAAGAATTGGCACTCCTCCATTTTCAAGTATGAGCTCTATAGCCATCTCAGGAGTAATATTCTCTCTGGGCACAAAGTATGGACAGTTGTCACCAATATACCTGTCAAAAGCTTCCTGTCTGCTCTTAATATATCCCTTTTCAAGCATGAACTTTGCATAGTGCGCTCTTGTGATCGCAGTATTCGGGAACGCCTCCGTCAGCTCCTCATAAGTCATTGGAAGTCCGCCCTCAGTGAGCTTTTTACACATCTTTATATTTCGCTCAACCCTGGCGTTCTTAAAAGTTTCAAGCTTATCTCTGAAAGCCTTATCCTTGGTATTGATGTAAAGTCCCACAACATGAACATCTTTTCCCTCATTCACAGTTGAGAACTCAATTCCGGGAATGACTTCCATCTCAGGATACTTAACCCTTCCATATCCTACCGCATCATCATCTCCGTCAATCGTATCGTGGTCAGTCAGCGCTATCGCAGCCAGTCCCTTCTCATGGGCATAATCTATCAGCTCATGTACGCTAAATGAACCATCCGAACAAGTCGAATGTGTATGCAAATCAATTCGTCTCATATTTTCTCCATTCTACAGTCACGGGCAGTCACGGAGGGCAGTCAGCAAGAACCGTCCCAATGACTGCCCTGCCTCATCACATCGCCCCGAGAATAAATTCCGCAAGGCCGTCATTGTTGTTGTCGTAAGTTGTGATAACGTCCGCTGCCGCTTTGACAATATCAGTTCCATTGATCATGGCGATGCCACAGCCTGCTGCCTCGATCATAGATATATCATTCTGCTCATCGCCTGCAGCATATGTATTCTCCACAGGGATTCCGAGGATGTCAGCAAGTCTTTTAACCGCACTTCCCTTTCCTGCTTCAGATGGGAATATCTCCATATAATATGGATTAGAGTACAAAAGAGTAAGCTTACCACCTGTCATATCTGCAAGCGCCTCTCTGAATCTCTCCTGCTTGTCATGGTCGTGAAGTTCAATCGCGATCATCTTTGAGGGCGGCTCATGAAGCTCTTTCATAACATCATCAGTAACAATAAGCGGAGTCTTAATTACTCTCCTGTAATAATTCATGCACTCACCGTCATGTCTTGAAACAATATGTGTCTCATTATAAGTATGACAGTGTACACCGTACTCATCAGCCAGATCAAGGATCGGCTCAACCATTTCAAGCGGCACGCCAGTCTTATAAACGTATCTGCCTTCATCCACGCTGTATATTTCCGTTCCATTAGAACCGCATAAAAAACTGCCCTTAAAGTTAAGTCCCAATCCCTCATAGACAGCCTTTGCGCTGTCGATTGCGCGACCGGTATTAATGCAGAAATGATTTCCCGCATCCGTAAACCTTCTAAGGGCATCCATTGTCTTGTCGGTAATTCGCTTCTCACTCGTCAGCAACGTTCCGTCAAGATCAAAGAAAAAAATCTTATTCATCTCACTTCCCCATTGAACATACAAACAGGCTATCAAAGAGCAGCCAAGATGTAAGGCCCATTTGCATTCTAACTCCAAAATCACTTTTCTCACATAATCTGTAACTCATACGGATTTCTGAGATTACATTTAAGACAACATAAGTGGATAATCTCAGCAGTATGCGCCAAGTTCATAGAGTCAATTATAATATGATATGTTCTTGGACAAAGCCCAAGAACATATGACAAATAGGCCATTCCAGTGCGACTACGTCGCAGGGCCTATTTGCACTCGTATCATGGTTTCACGAAATGCGCAGCGTAGTGCGCATTTCTGCAATTTAGTCCAATAATTCATACTTATAAAGCTAGCCAAAGACAGCATCAAGGGCAGTGGCAAAAATATACAAAAGGAGCGATTTTGGCGCTATGGAGCTTAGACCGATTGAAATGCAAATGCCTCTGCATTTGTATTTCAATGCCACGGGCTAAGCGAAATGTCAGCGCCATGAGCATCCGTTGTATATTTTGCCACTGCCCTTGATGCGTCCTATATTAGTTCACCCTCATGCCTCAACGATAAGATATCTTCCGTCGCCGATGTCGAAGACTTCGTCGGCATCAAGTACGTTTCCGCCTTC
>JAEEGL013414755.1_pt1 | contig 18523 bp, 14 predicted proteins | sample 9134231 | NCBI WGS metagenome assembly JAEEGL01 (sample SAMN16246548, study PRJNA631951) | gut metagenome | biome: gut microbiome; feature: rumen; material: fiber-attached | host: Bos | place: Iran: Karaj | collected 2018-10 | reverse complement strand
GGAATTCTTTTTGTCATCCGGAGAGACATCGTTAGGGCAGGCCAAAATGGTCAGATTCTGAGAGTTTTGGGCCTGAGCCAGGATGTCGCATAAGGTTTCCGCTTCTTCTTTTTTCAGCAAATCCGGCCTGAAGGGGCGAACGATGATCAAGCGGCTGTCGGCCATGAAAGGAAGGGTCTCGACGGCAGATTTGAGCATATCCAGATCCAGGTCGTTCCCGTCCAGAACGGTTTCGTTGAACAGAGCAAAAGCAGGATCTGTGATCACGGCTTTTCTGGCCATGTCCAGACAATAGTTCTTGGTATAGTCTTCCTCCCCGAAAAAGAGAAAAGACCCTACAGGAGACGAATTCAGTTGTTTGAGAAAAAGCTTGTCATCAAGAATCGTTTTTTCTTCCACTGCAGAAATCCTCCTGTCCCAGTCTTTGCCTTCATTATATCCAAAAAGGCGGGTCGAGTCAATCATGTGGGATACGGTCGATGAAACAAAGGCAGAAAAAAAGGCCGAATCCCAGAAAAAGCGAACAAAAAGAATAAAAATAATGGTATAATAACCCGGATAAGGCTGCTGTGGCAGCAACAAGAGTTCAGATGTTCGAGGAGACAATCATGCATTGGTCAGAAGAAATAGCAGAAAAGATCATCGCGCGTAATCCGAATAAGGAAGAATATGTTTGCGCAGCCGGGATCAGTCCGTCCGGCTCTATCCATATCGGTAATTTCAGAGATATCGCAACCAGTCTGTTTGTTGTGAAAGCTCTTGAAAAGAAAGGGAAAAAAGCCAGACTGCTGTTTTCTTGGGATGAGTTCGACAGATTCAGACACGTGCCGGCCAATGTGAAAGCCGTTCCGGGAAACGAAGACATGGATGAAAATGTCGGGCGCCCCTATGTGGACGTGCGCAATCCTTTCAAAGACGATCCCGCTCCGAATTATGCTAAATATTTTGAAAACGAGTTCGAACAAGCCGTGAAGCAGTTTGGAATCAAACTGGACTATCGGTATCAGGCGGATATGAACCGTTCCGGCAAATACGCTCCGCATCTGATCACAGCCCTGAAAAAGAGGGGACAGATTTTCGATATTCTGGATTCATTCCGGACCCAGGACGCGGAAGAAGGCGAAAGAGACAGATATTATCCGGTGGCCATCTATTGTCCCTGCTGCCGCAAGGATACCACGACGATCACCTGGATCAGTGACGACTGCACCAAGGCCAAATATACCTGTGAGTGCGGCCACTCAGGCGACTGGGACTTTACCAAGGATTTCAACTGCAAACTGGCGTGGAAGATCGACTGGCCGATGCGCTGGATGTATGAAGGCGTCGATTTTGAACCGGGCGGCAAAGATCATGCGTCTCCGACGGGATCGTATCAGACTTCCAAAGTCATTGCCAAAGAGATATACGGCATTGAGCCTCCGCTGTTCCAGGGATACGAATTTATCGGCATCAAGGGACTGACCGGCAAAATGTCCGGATCTTCCGGACTGAATATGACTCCGGATACCCTTCTGAAGTTATATCTGCCCGAAATGATTTTGTGGCTGTATTCGAAGACCGAACCGACCAAGGCGTTTGATTTTTGCTTTGACGACGGGATCCTGCGTCAATATTTCGAATACGATAAAATGCTGACAGACTGCAGAGAGGGAACAGCCAACGAGGCCGTCCAGGCGATCATGTATAACTGTCAGATCGAAGGCAGGCAGGTTGAAACGGTCCCGATGTCTCTGCTGGTTCAATTGGGCTCGATCGTCGATTTCAACGTGAACATGCTCGAGACAGTCTTTGCAAAGATCGGAAAGCCATATCGCTATGCTCAATTCGCAGACAGACTGGAAAGAGCCAAATACTGGCTGGAAGTTTGCGCGCCTGACCAGGTCAACAGACTGCGTACGACCCGAAATTTCGAAGTCTATAACGCTTTGGACGCAGACCATCAAAAAGAGATCCAGTTTCTGCATCACCTGATCAGTCAAGGCGGATATGACCTGGATGGATTGAATACAGAACTGTATGCCATCCCCAAGGCGGTATACGGTGAAGATATCGATCCGAAAATTCTTAAAACCAAACAAGGCGAATTCTTCCAAAATGTTTACAGGCTGCTGATAGACAAGGATAAAGGGCCGAGACTCTATCTGTTCCTTTACGCTATCGATCCCGCGAAGTACGTGGATCTGTTGGATTTTTCATATCCGCAGACCGAAGAAGAAAAAGCCGCCGAACAGCAAGCTGATGCTTGCCCGATCGAGGCAGAGGACAAAACGTTCGGTGAGCCGGATGAAGTCAAACCGGTCAAGCCTGAAATCACGATCGAACAATTCGAGCAGATGGATTTTAGGGTCTGTAAGATCCTCAAAGCCGAGACCGTCCGGAAATCAAGAGCCTGCCTGAAACTGACCCTGTTTGACGGGCTGAAGGAAAGAACGATCATGTCCAGCATCAAAGACTACTACAGCCCCGAAGAACTCACGGGCAAAAAGATCCTGGTCATCGTCAATCTCAAACCCAACAGGATCTGCAACGTAACGAGCGAGGGGATGTTGCTGGCAACCACGAATAACGCATGCGGGTGTAAACTCATCTTTGTGGATGATGCCGTTCCCGAAGGCACACCGGCGCACTGATTCCCGCATTCCAAGATGTAAATTTAAAAGCCGCATACAAGAAAGGATCCGTTCCAATCTTATATGCGGCTTGTTTTATGGATCAATAATATTTACGGGGATTCAAGAAGTGCGCTCATTTTCTGAACCGTTGAAGCGGCCTGCTCCTCAGAAGAGGGTGCAGCAGCTGCATTTTCACTGGATTCCGAAGCCAACGAAAAAGACAAACAGTAGATGATCCGCTCAATGACAGCGTCCAGGTTGTTTCCCATGTACAGCGCCCCGTTCGTAAATTGGAGCGCAGTCAACGACTGAGGCAACGTGTCCGGCCACTCAAAACCAGGGAGGAGAACGGAAAAAATGTTCTTTTCAGCCTGAAGACAATAGCCCAGTTCTTCCTGCAGTTGCAGGTCGTTTCTGGGATCGGATTTGTTTGCAGGGAGCAGGCAACCTGGCGTCAGCAGTGCCAGGATGTCCGAGGACTGGTCAAGTAACGTATAGAATCCGCATTCTTTGACAGCAGGGGTCAACGTGATGTTGTCAGTCACGACCGTATAGCCCATGGCAGTCAGTCTCTCATATAGCATGGTCGCGAGAGGGATGGCAGTCTGGTTGGCGGCCGTGATGAAAATCTGCTGCAAAGAATCAGAGTTTTCTTTTTCGTTTTCTTTCTTTAATTCGGCCAGGCGAGACATCTCAAGTTCCTCGGCTTCTTTGGTCGATGTCTCTCGGATCTCGTCATCGACGAGCAATCCAAGATAACGGAAGAAAATCGTCATCGTCAAAGAACCGGACAAAGCCCCGATCAAAGAAAAGAAAGTGCCCGCAACAATGCAGATAATTTCAGAAAAGATGGCCAAGGCAACCCGATGAGACCGGAGACCGAGTACAAAAGGCAGAAGGCCAAACAGCAATCCGGCGAAGAAACCGGGGCCGTACGTGACAAACAGTTCAGCAAAAGTCATTCTTCGCCTTCCAAAACAGACAGGATCTCATTGACGGTGTCGTTGACGTTGTCAACAGCTTCGACCAACTCGTCATTGTTGTTTTCATTAACGATTTCTCCCAGCAGATCGGTCGTTTTCTCCTGAGAATCGTTCAAACGGTCCAAAGAAACCAGGACACTGTTCAACAGTTCTTTAATGTCTTTCAGCAATTCAATCATTTCGTCCATGGCAAACCTCCCATGACATCAGTTCCAATCGTATTCGCCTTCCAGTACATCCGTGCCCAGCGAGCAGGAGTAGACCCAGTAGATCTCATCTCCGTCCTGACAGATGTAACTGCCGCAGCCTGTTGAAGGCTGGATCCCGTTCACAACGTAGACCCACCCGGAAAGATCTCCGCAATCCATCTCATGCAGGCCGGCAATGGCCTCAACATAGGCCCCGGTTTTGCTGCCGCGGTGGATGGTCAGGATCCCGGCACGGCGCGTGGCGGTATCCAAAACATCCCAAACGGAAGTCGAATCGGTGATCTCTACCGTTGTTCTCGGAAGAATTATACCATCTTCAGGCAAATCAATCAATAGGTTATAGGGAAGAGCATTATAGCAGCGGATTTCTATGGTTACAGATTTTGTCTTGGGTTGGCTCTCCGAACCGGGATCGGTTTGAGCGGTCTCCGTAGCGGATCCGTCAGTCTCTGCCTGAGACGGCGCAAAATGCTGGTCAACACTTTCTATGTTGACGAACAGAATGATTGCGGTCACGGCGGCTGCCGTGATCAGCAGAATCGGGAGTATCCTTTTGAGATTGGCATGATGTGTCAGGAACAAAATCAATACAGACAATGCGCCTAGCAGGCCGACGCCTCCGACTAACACCCACTTCCAGACAGGCTGTGAACCTTTTGAAGAGCCGGAATGAGTTTCACTTTCGGTCGTAGATACCGTATCCGAATCCCGAACGGTTTCGGTTCCGGGTTCAAAAACTGTTTCCGTATCGGAATCCCGGTCCGGATTCGTTTGGGAATCCGATTCACGGTCTCTTTCCGATTCGGACTCGGGCTCATGCAGCGACTCTGTCGAAGATTCCTGACCGGACTCAGATGAGCCTGCTTCTGATTCGGATTCAGGCTCTTTGTCTGTTTCGGTTTCCGAGTTTTTCAAAGTTTCGGTTTGAGTTTCAGCGAGCTGGGTGTCGCTTTCTTTGGCAGATTCTGTTTCTGTCCCTGTTTCTGTTTCCTGCGGTACGGGCGATTCAAAATCGAAAATGGACCCTGCTCCTTTGGTAAAGGAAGCGTATGCACTCAGCGCGTGCAGAGCCTGATAGGTCGCAATCGCGTTCTCCTCACCTCCTGCCAAATGGGAAAACGATCCGTTCTCTTTGGCATAGGCATAAAACGCCGAGATCACATCCGGATAACCGTCGGATTCAAAGTAAGTTTTCGGGTCAATATCCAATGAGCAGAGCGCAATGATGACCTGAGCCGTGCTTTCCGAGTTGGCCTGACCGAAAAAGTTGGCAAACGAACCGTTGGATTGACGTTTCGATTTGAGCAGGTTCAACGCCCCCTCGATGGCCGGCGCAACAGTCGATCTGTCTTTGTATTTGGCCAATGAAGTCAACGCAAGAGCGGTCGTATCTACATCAGAAGGCATTTTGCCCGTCATCGACCAACCGCCGTCTTCCAGTTGCTGGTTTAGTAGGTAAGCCAGCATGTCCTCTCTGCCCGAACAGGTATAGTTGCGGGAATCCGCCAGCAGCAGCCCGTAAATGTATGTATACAGATTGCCCTTGCCGGCATGGGAGGCCAGGACGCCTGCGATGTAGTCGCTGTTTTCTTCGGGGGCAACAGCGCTGAGGACCAAAGCCATTCTGCAATTGTCAGTTGCTTTGCCGTCCGTCAAAGCGGCCGTTGACTCGACATATTCGGAAAGGAGCAGAGCATATGCTGACAAATCTTTTCCCGAGTGTACAGTCGCGTAGCCGAAAGCCAGCCAGTCCAGATTCCCGGAAGGCTCTGTAGCCGAATTGAGTATGTCCGGAAGGTTTTGGGACGACAGCAAAGCGTCGATCCGCTGATCGACAGAGTTCGGTTGAGCGAACAGGGTGAACGAACCGACGACGATCGACAGCAGCAAGACCAAGGCCAAGAAACAGCTCAACAAGGCCTTGCGATGATTATGAAGTTGTTGATTTGTTTCGTGTCTCATGATACAATTACCTCATGTGAATGGGGAGGGTGAAGGAATATGGATATAAACTACACATATCATCCGAACTTGAATAAATCCAAGCCCCGGATCATGACGGGCCTGATCGCACTGATCGGATTGGTGTTGCTTTTTTCGGCATCGTTTTTGCCTTATCCCGCTATCTGGCAGGGCGTCGCGATCTGCATGTTGGCCATCGCGGTCTATTTTGCCGCACATTATCTGCTGACGGATTTCACATATTCCATTGAAACGAGCCAACAGGAGTTTGACGAAGAAGAGCCGGTAGAGACCCACGATTTCATCATTCTTCGAAACGGCAGGATGGCTGCCCGCATCGGAATGACTGCCATCGTCAAAATCGAGTGGGAGACTCCGGAAAACAAAAAGGTCAAATCCGGCACACGGATCTTCAATTATTTCTCCGAATGGGGGCCGCCCCGGATCTGTCGGGTGACATATCTGGACACGTCTCTTGAAAACGGGGAACCGGTCTTGATCCGTTTTTTGAGCGACGACACATTGTTCGGATATATTGAATTACTGATCGGCACTCAAGCGTAAAAACAGAAAACAAGCGAAGGAACAGGAGAACTGATTCCTTCGCTTTTTTTAAGACGGGTCATCCTGCGAAGAGTCTTCTGGGGAATCAGTCTCGGGTTCAGCCTCCGGGGCAACGCTTTCTTCCTGATCGGCCTTTTTGGCCTTGGGCTTGAAAACGAACCCTTTGCTGATGAAATAATTAAGGATGACAACAACGATAGATGATATGATTTTTGCAATCAATTCCGCATTGATGTTGATCTCTTTGCCAAACACGACAAGCGTCCACTGTGCAGAATCCAAAAGGGCAGTCAGCAAAAGGACCAGCAGGTATGTCAGAATCAAATCGAGCCCGAAAGTGGCCAAACGGGTCGCGGAAAACTTAAGTAATTGAGGCCAAAATGTTCCCGGACCTTTGTCGGCTTTCTGAAACACCCACTTCCGGTTGGTGGAAAAGGCGACCAGAACGGCAGTGACCCACTGTAAGACTTGCGCCGTGAAATAGAGGACAAGATAGGGGATGCTGTCAACGTCTGCCAGATCAACATGAAATGCCGAACGTCCCACGATGAAGGTCAGTTCATAGACGGCCATGGAGCTGAGCGTGGTCAAAACGCCGAAAGCCATGTAAGAAAGACCCTCACGGTGCTTTTTGATAAAACTAACGAATTTGCTCATGAAGTTCAACCCTTGATCTGGAACGTCGTGCCTTCTTTGGAATCAATCAAAACGACGCCTTTTTCCGCCAAGTCGTTCCGAATGGCATCTGCAGTTGCATAATCTTTATTCTTTTTTGCATCGGCACGCTTTTGGATCTGCTCCTGAATGTACGCAATGAACGGGTCGTCCGAAGCGGGCGTTTCCGCGGAGACGTCTTTCTCAGACTGCCTCTTTTTGGCGGAAGCAACCAGGTCCAGACACAGGACCTGATCAAAGTCGTTCAGAGCTGCGATCTTGGTCGCATCGTTGACATTGGCTTTCAGCACGTCGTAAACAGCGGTGACGGCCAGGGAAGAATTCAAGTCATTGTCCAGAGCTGCAACAAAGGCACGCTTGAATTCATCCAGCGCGACTTTGTCGACCGGCTCCTTGGTGTCCAGATCGAGCTGGGCGACCCGACCGATCAGCTTGTCATATGTTTTTGCTGCATTGTCCAGGTTTTCCCAAGAGAAGACCAGGATCTTCCTGTAATGCGATTGCAGGCAGAACAACCGATATGCCAGCGGGTCATAACCCTTTTCTTCCAGAAGAGAAACGGTCAGGAACTCGCCCGACGATTTGCTCATCTTGCCCGCATTGGTGTTCAGATGCAGGACGTGCATCCAGTAATTGCACCATTTGTGCCCCAGATATGCCTCGCACTGTGCGATTTCGTTCGTGTGGTGCGGGAAGGCGTTGTCGATCCCTCCGCAATGGATATCCAAGCGCTCGCCCAGATGCTTCATGCTAATGCAGGAACATTCGATGTGCCAGCCCGGATAGCCTCGGCCCCACGGAGAATCCCAGTTCAACTCCTGTCCGTCGAATTTGGACTTGGTGAACCAGAGGACGAAGTCCGCCTTGTTCTTTTTGTTCGAATCGGCTTCGACGCCTTCGCGGACGCCTACTTCCAGATCTTCTTCCGTAAAGCCGTGGAAAACGTAATATTGGGAAAGTTTTGATGTGTCGAAATAAATATTGCCGCCCGCTGCATAAGCATACCCTGTCTCCAGCAGTTTGCTGATGACCCGAATGAAATCGTCGATGCAATGTGTGGCAGGTTCGATGACGTCGGGCATACGGATATGCAGTTTCTCACAGTCAGCAAAAAACGCCTTGGTGTAGAAATCTGCGATCTCCATCACGGTCTTGTGCTCTCTGCGGGCACCTTTCAGCATTTTATCTTCACCGGTATCTGCGTCTGAAGTCAGATGGCCTACGTCTGTGATGTTCATCACGCGTTTGACATCATATCCGCTATAGCGAAGATATCTGTCGAGGATGTCTTCCATGATGTAGGTGCGCAGATTGCCGATATGGGCAAAATGATATACTGTCGGGCCGCAGGTGTACATGCTGACATGACCGGGCACGACAGGAACAAATTCTTCTTTCCTATGAGAGAGGGAATTATATATAAACATAGGTATTGTACTCCTTGTTGGCAAGAGCAGGTTCCCTGATTGACACAACGGGTTGGTCCGATACGTCTTTTAAACGCAACGACCACGGCAGTATAGCATATATACTGGGAAACTGTCAAGGATAGATTCCAAAGGACAAAAAGGCTGGGGTCAGACGGTCGGAGGATTTCTTAAAAAAGGGTTGACAACAGAGCGGTCCTTTGATAAAATAAGTGGCGCGAGAGATGCAATGGCCACTCGCTATGGAGAAGTACTCAAGAGGCCAAAGAGGCGCCCCTGCTAAGGGTGTAGGCTGGGAAACTGGTGCGAGAGTTCGAATCTCTCCTTCTCCGGATCAAGAGACACATGTGTGTCTCTTTTTTTGTTACAATTTTTTGAGCATGCAAGTCAGCAATTTGACTGACTGAGCTGCGGCGGCGACCGCAAAAGTTTCAAAGCTGACAGGAGCCCCGTCTTCCGCATTGTCCGAAATGGCTCTTAAAACGATGTAGGGGACTTGATTGATAAAACAGACATGACCGATGGCTCCGCCCTCCATATCGCAAGCGATAGCGCCGAAACGGGACTGCAGGGTACTTTTAAGTTCGACCGAATCAACAAACTGGTCGCCGGTCGCAATGACACCGAATTCGCCCTTAAGCCCCAGGTCGGCCATCGCATCGCGAGCGGACTGAATCAACGCCGGGTCACAGGGCAAATGGATCCGATTGATCTGAGAGATCATGCCTTTCGGATCTCCCAGCGGGGAAGTATCCATATCATGCTGGACCGTGCTTGTAGCGACGGCCAGATCCGTAACATGAAGAGAAGGGGATATGGCTCCGCCTACCCCGATGTTGATTAAATATTCCGGATGAAACTTGAGGATCATCGTTTGAGCACAAACGGCGGCGAACACCTTTCCGGGTCCGCACGTGGAAACAACGACGTCGATCCCGTTCAATTTGCCGGACAGAAAAGTCATGCCTGCGTATTCGCAGCGCTGCTTTTCAGTGAGCACTTCACTAATGGCTGTTGTTTCAAGTTGCATAGCACCGATAATGCCTATCATAGGGAGTTCCTCCAAAAATGAACAGATGAGAATAGTTGAAAACTCCTTTGTACATACTGAGCATGCACAAAGGAGTTTGGTTCGATTCGCAAGGCAGCAGTGTCAGTATTTCACAGCACTCTGAAAATCCATAAACATAACAGGGAGAGGAGAGTGAGCACGGCCAAACAGGGCAGAACAATGACAAAGAAAGCAGAGACGACCATCGCAAACTTGTCCTTTGGGGTCACATTTTCTTTGATCATCTGATCAAACTCTTCTTCCTCTTTCTTTGAGGCTTTTTTCAGTCTTTTAAAAATTCTGAGCATGGAATGCTTCCTCTCGTATCGAAAGATGCCTGTCAATCGACAGCCCTTGTTGATTTGCGTTCGGTTTCGGTCTTTGATACATCAAAGAGATAGTTGCCGTTCTCATCCATCTTCTTTTCCGGGAAATGACAAGCCACAAAATGATTGGGCTCGATTTCTCTCAAAGGTGGAGCAACGCGGCTGCATTTCTCACAAGCCATGAAGCAACGCGTATGGAATTTACAACCATGAGGAGGTCTGATCGGACTGGGGATATTGCCTTCCAGAATGATCCGTTCTTTGCTCAAACTTTCGATATCCGTTGTCGGGATCGAAGAGAGAAGAGCAACGGTGTACGGATGCCTCGGATCTTCAAATATCGTTTTCGCATCAGAAAGCTCAACGACATTTCCAAGATACATGACGCAAATACGGTCGGAAATATAACGAACGACGGACAAGTCGTGAGAGATGAACATGTAGGTCAGGTTCTCTTTCTCACGCAGTTGCTGCAGAAGGTTGATGATCTGGGACTGAATGGACACATCCAGAGCGGAAACGCATTCGTCACAAACCACAAATTTCGGCTGGACTGCCAATGCACGGGCAATGGAAATACGCTGGCGCTGACCACCGGAGAACTGATGCGGATATCTGTGGAGCATATATTCCTGGAGTCCGCATTCTTCCATGACGTGCACGATATAGTCACGCATATCCGAATTGCCCTGTTTGAAGAACTTGTGAGTCAAAAGACCTTCTTCAATGATCTGACCAATCGTAAATCTGGGGTTTAGACTGGAATACGGATCCTGGAAAATGATCTGCAGATCTTTTCTCAGCAACCGCATCTCAGAATACTTCAGACGGGCCAGGTCAACACCGTTGTCCCGCATAGCCTCATATTTTGCAAATTCTTCGTTTTGCGCATATTCGGCACGGATGTCGGCTACTTTCTTTTCGGCCTGCTCGACCTTTTCCTCAAGGGCTTGAAGTTCTTCCTGAAGTTTTGCTTTTTTGGCTTCAAACTTTTGAAGTTTGGTGCTTAAATTGGCTTTTGCGCCTTCTTTCGATGCGGCGCTCTTGACAAAACCGATCTCAAGTTCAACGTCATTCAGTTCGGCTGCTTTCTTGTTTCTCGGTCTGTAAGCCGAATAGAGTTCTTTCAGCGCGGAGAGACCTTTTCTGTCCGGATCATAGGCGTGGAATCCGCCGACGACCTTGACAATGTTAGAAAGGCAGGTCTGCTCTTCGGCCTGAGCCAGCGTTAAGGCTTGAAGAACAAAGAATTCTGCCTTGTCTTCGCCGCCTTCCTCATCGGCTTTTTTTTGCTTTTCTTCGACCTTTTTGGAAGCTTTCTGCAGGGCATGCTCATATTTGTCGAAATGGTTGAGCGTATCGAAAACATATTTAGGAGATATTTCCGTAATCGTTTTTCCGTAGTAGAGCGTTGTGCCCGCAGTTTGCGTGTAAAGCTGAAGAAGAACACGCCCCAGAGTGGATTTGCCGCAGCCGGATTCACCGACGATACCTAAGGTCTCGCCCTCGTAAATGTCGAGAGTGATTCCGTCATTGGCGCGGTTATAAAGTTGCTCTCTTTGAAAGATGGAGGATTTAGCAATCGGAAAGTACTTTTTAAGATTCGTGATTGACAGTAATTTCTTTGTGTTCTGCACTTCTGCGCACCTCCTTGTCAGGATAGAAGCAACGGATCAGCTGGCCGTCTCCGGCATCGATCAAAGTCGGTTCCTCATTCAGACACTTCTCCGTGCAATATTTGCACCGAGGAGCAAACTTACAACCCTTAGGTAGAGCCAGCGGGTGGGGAACAACGCCGGGAATCGGTTCAAGCTTGTCGGTAATCGCATCCAGTCTCGGAATAGAAGCCATCAAACCTTCTGTATACGGATGACTCATCTTGCAATCCGTAAAAATGGTTCTCGCGGTGCCCTTTTCCACAACCTGGCCGCAATACATGACCACGACATCGTCTGCCATCTCATTGATAACGCCCAGATCGTGGGTGATGAAAATGATGGAAGTTCCGTTTTCACGCTGCAAATCGTTCATGAGGCGAAGGATCTGAGCCTGAATCGTGACGTCAAGAGCCGTGGTTGGCTCATCTGCAATCAGAATTTTCGGTTTGCACGCCAAAGCCATAGCGATCATGACGCGCTGGCGCATACCACCGGACAACTGGTGCGGATATTGACGGATGACGGCCTCAGGGTTGGGGATCTGAACGTCGTAAAGCATTTGGATGGCTTTTTGCCAGGCCTCTTTTTTGGTCATCTTCTGGTGAATGATGAAAGGCTCGGACAACTGTTTTCCAACAGTAAAGACAGGATTCAGGGAGGTCATGGGTTCCTGGAAAATGACAGAAATCGCATTACCTCTGATCTGATATAGTTCTTCAAGCGACAACTTGGTCAGGTCGCGCCCTTCGAACAGCACTTCTCCTGATTCAATATAGCCATTTGAATCAAGCAACTGCAGGATCGACATGGCCGATACAGATTTTCCGGAACCGGATTCGCCGACGATACCGATTGTTTTGCCGGCCTCGACGGTATATGAAACGTCGTTAACGGCTTTGACGATTCCTTTTTTTGTGCGGAAGAACGTGTGAAGGTGATTGATCTCAAGTAATGGCATACCGTTCCTCCTTATCTGTCAGAACTGGACTTCGGATCCATGACGTCACGCAAAGCATCGCCTATGATGTTGATGCAGATCGTGGTCATGGCCAGGAAAATGGCGGGGAACAACCACTCCCACCAGAAATTCTGGATCGTCGTTGAGTTGTTCGCTTTATTCAGCATGTTGCCCCAAGTCGGTCTGGGAAGCTGAACGCCGAAGCCCAAGTATGATAGCGTGGATTCTGTCAGCAGGCATCCGGCAAAATCAAGCGTCAAATTGACGATGATAATGGAGATGACATTCGGCAAAATGTGTTTGAAAGCAATGACGCCTTCCTTAACGCCCATGGCTTTTGCTGCAGTAACGTATTCGTTTTCTCGAGTGACAAGCACCTGACCACGAATCATGTGGGCAAGACCCGGCCACGTCAAAACGCCCAGGATGACCATGATGATGAAGATTCTCATGTCCTCGCTGATGGCAATTCGACCCATAAGGGAGGACAGAATCATGGCAAAGGGAAGGAAGGGGATTGCCGCGACGATCTCAGCCACACGCATGAGAATGATATCGACCTTGCCGCCGAAATACCCGGACAGGCATCCGATAATGATACCGATGATTGCGGAAATGATGACCGCAACGGCGCCGATCGTCATGGTCATTCTACCACCGTTGACGATACGTTGGAAAATGCTGGCACCATTGTAGTCTGTTCCGAACAGGTAACCGCTGTGACCCCATTTGGTGAGCAGTTTTCCTTCTGCGTCTACGGCATAGTTTTGGTTGGAGCCGACATACAAGGTGGCAACAGTTCCTTTTGCGTTCTTGACGTCGCACTGACCAAGAACGTCGCCGCCCCAGGCATAGATATTGCCTTTGTTGGTCAAGCCGGCATAGTGGTGCGTCCCCGCTTCAATCTGAACAAAATACTCGTCGGAAGCCAAGGTGGGCACCTGGACGGAATTGGAAGGGAAGTCCCCTGCGAAGCAGACCGTGTGATCCTCCAGCACAAGACAAATCGTGCTGCTGTCAGAAACCATATCAACGATCTGCCGTCCGTTCACAAAAGTGTTCAGATCGACAGCTTCTCCGCCAACTGTGGTGCGAACGAGCTGATAACGGTCTCCTTTGCCGGTCAGTAACTGGTTGTCCACGATGACAGCCATGTCATTTTTCGTAAAGGTGAAGTCCTGGACCTGCTTGCCCATAATCTGCAAGCTGACACGTTCCAGGTTGTTGCAGGTCTTGCCGTTGCCCCACAGATACAGTGTACCGTCATTCATCAGAATGCCGGAAACCTGATAGCCGCATTCCAGCTTTTTGATGTTATTGACATCGACTTTGCCTGTCGGAAGTATGTCGGGAAGATAAATGGAATCGGAATAGGTATTATTCGGTTTTCCGAATTGTCCCAGAATGTTGTTGCCCCATCCGTAGATCTTGCCCTGATCGTCAATAGCTATGACATGATCCTGGCCTGCTGCGACATATTGAATGTTCGCATTCTTGATCTCTTCCGGAATATCCTTCATATTCTTCTTTGTGGTGCCGATCTTTGTGTAGCCCCAAACATAAACGTTTCCTTCGTTGGAAAGGCCAACGGAGAAAGTAGAATAGGAATCGATCATCTTGATTCCTTCCTTCTTAAGTTTGGAGGGAACACTCAACATGCCCATGCTGGGACCGATGTTCTGCTGCGTGACTTCCGTGTAGTTATCATCATACTTAGGGAAGAAATGGGGAGCTATGAACACAAAGAGGAACATGCAGATCACAATGATCAGGGCACCTACGGCCAGCTTATGGCCTAAGAAACCCCTGACATATTGTCTGAAAGGCGTGACGATTTCTTCAACGTCACTTTTTTTAGCGAGCTCTTCTTTTTCTGCTTCAGTCAGATTCTCGTTGTCTTTTTCGGCTTCCATCATCTCGCGACTGTGTCCGAAGAAACAACGGGAGAACCATCTTCCAATGGTTGAGAAGAACGACTTTTTGTTTTGTTTATTACTCATCATCAAAACCGCCCTTCCTTACTTATTTACGCGTACGCGAGGATCGACAAAACCGTAGATGATATCGATCAACAGATTGCCAAACAAAGAAATGAGAACGTAGAACATCTGCATGAGCAAAACGACATCATAGTCCTGGGTCTGAAGGCCTTCGATCAGCAACTTACCCATGCCGTTTAATGCAAACATCTGCTCAATGATCAAAGATCCGGAGAAAATAGACAGGAACCAGCCGACGACCAAAGTGACGATCGGGATCAAAGCATTTCTCCACGCATGGGAATAAATGACAACTTTTTCACGCAAACCTTTTGCACGAGCCGTTTTGATGCAGTCCATAGACAATGCTTCGATCATGGATGCACGTACGTAACGGGTCATCCCGCCCAGAGAAGAGAAGGTCATGACGATCAATGGCAGGGCCAGATAGTACATCTTGTCGAAGAAAGCCCGGATTCCGGTATAGGAAGCACCTGGCGTCTTCATTCCGCTGGCAGGGAAGACCTTCAGCACGGCCACAAAGAGCCAGACGAACAGGATCGCGATCAAGAAGGTCGGGAGACTGTACCCGATAATAGTGCCTACTTGAACTACGGTATCGAGTTTTTTCCCTCTTTTAACCGCACAACGGATGCCCAAAGGAATCGTAATGCCCAGAGCCAGAATGGTTGCAAAAATGTTGATGAAAATCGTATTTTTCATCGGCTCTTTGATCAATTCGATAACGGGCTTGTTGTTCGTATAAGAGTAGCCGAAATTGCCTTGGAGCAAACCGTCGAAATCTCCGCCTGTCGGATCGACCGTGTTGGTTGACTCAATGTAGAGGGCTTTCGGATAGACACCGATCCAGCGAAGGTAACGAACGACCAGATTCTTGGTTTCCGTGCCGTACTTTACCTGCAATCGCGTATACTCTGTCTCGCGAAACTTTTCTCTGACATCTTCCGGAGTCGATTTAGGAAGCATTTGCGCAGCTTCTCTCGCTTCAGAATAAGCCCGGTCTGAAGGGATTGCGTTATATAGTAAAAACATAAGAATCGATAGAATAATCAAGACAAGAAAGACATAACCGATTCTTTTCAGTATATATTTGCCCATTTAATGAAATCCTTTCGTTTGGATTTGACGATCTGCTTTTCAACTGGAGCAGATAAGAACCACAAAAGAATGAGGAACAAACGCAGAAAAAATCTGCAACAATATGAACAAAACAGGGAAAAGCAAACTCGGGAAGAGATGCTAAGGTTATTAGTACGTTCAACGACTCAAGGTCATTTTCAGCGATGGAGTATGCAAAGCAGGTGCTTTTAGCATATCGCATGATTTCCGTAGAGATAAATGAATGCCGAAGGAGGAGTGATTCACCCCTCCTTCGGTGTAATTACAATTATTGATTAGAAGTAATCAATTATTCAGCGGTGCCATCAGCATAAGCGATAGCTTCGTTGGTTTCGTTACCACCAGTGATACCAGCGATGAAGTCAACGCCACCGGCCTTGAAGTCATCCATCTGTGTTGCACTGACAAGCAGTTTGTAAACGACTGTCTTGATCTGAGGCTTCGTGCCTTCATAGTTGCCTTTGAAGTACGGGTTCAGTTCAAGAGTAGCTTCTTTAGCGGAAGCATCATAGCTCTTCACTACATATGCACCGGAATACGGATATGTCGTATCGGTGTTGGCGGCAGAAGCTTTGATGTGATCAGCCATCGTGTACTTCTTGTATTCAACAGTAACGGTGGTCTCGTTGCCTTCTTCATCTTTCTTTGTTTCTTCCTTGGTGGCTGTTGTGCCAGCATAGAAAGCGTCTGTCAGATAGCAGCCTTCGCCGTCATCTTTCAGGTCAGCATCGCCGAGCCACAGATTCTTGTAGGAAGGACCGAAAGCAGCATAAGAGATATCATAGTAGTAAGGCAGGTAATCGGGGCTGATCGTTACGGAGAACTTGTAGTCGCCCAGCAAACGCAGACCGGAGAAGACTTTGGAAACGCCTTCTTCTCCAGCATTGTCGCCGTTGTAAGCAGCAAATGCATCATAACCGGCAATGGTCATACCGGATTTGGCATTTCTGCCGGAAGCCTGTGTAGCAACTTCGGAAGAGAACACCAATGTGGAGATCAGATAATCTCTGGCTGTGACAGCGGAGCCGTCAGAATACTTCAGATCATCATAGATTTCAATGGTGTAAGTCTTGGAACCGTCAGCGTTTTCGACAGCGGTGTGAGACTTAACAACAGTGTCATTCCATGCGAAGCCGCCTTCTTTGGTTGTAACGACAGTGTCAAGACCTTGTGTCAATGTTGCAACATTGGAGTTGGAAGCAGCGGGGCTGGAAACACCGAAGGATGCATAACGGAACATACCGGACAATTCGGTGGTGCTACCCATGATGAACTTGTCATCTGCAGATTTCCAGTCGATAACGGCTCTTTCAGCGCCCCAGTAGGGGTTGGTCGGATGCTCAGCAACACCGGACAATTTGGTGCTGTAGAGATCGTAGTACTCGTTGCAGTAGAGCGGAACTTCAGGAAGGAGCTTGTTCCATCTCTGCATGAAATACTGCCACCATGCAACATATTCAGCTTCGGTGGTAGCATTGTAAACCATAGCCATGGACAAGAAATCCAGACCGAGGATGTAGGACTTGCCTTCAAAGGTGAGAGTAGCGTTACCGTCAGCATCTGTCTTAACGTCAGATACTTTCACGCCTTTGCCCCATTTATCATAAATGGAGATGTAATCGGTCCCATATTCTTTGCCGTCGAAGTTGATGTATGTGCCATCAGCAATAGCAGATTTGTCTGCCAAAACGAGGAAGTCTGCTGCATCTTTGACATACCACTGAGAGTTGTCTTCGAACATGGCAGGCTCGATCGAGCAGTTGTATGAATAATCATAAGCTGCAGATGTGAAGGAGGTTGCAAAGTTGAAGCAAGAGTACATAGGGGTGCCGCCGTAGCTGTAGCCACCGCCATTGTACTGATACAACTCACCGAGCAGAGCGGAGAACGTACCGATCGTGTTCTGAACAACCATACCGATAGCGGCGATCTTGGCATTGTTCATGAAGTCTGTTACCAGCAGGTCTGTGAACTCGTTGTTCTCAGAACCATACCAGTTGAGAACCAGAGGCATGTACCAATAGTCACCAACCTTGGCGCACTTGTAAGCACCGTCTTTGGACTGATAGGTCTTATCAGCGGCTTTGATGTCTGCATCTGCAATCTTCTTGTAGCGGACGCCGGTCTGGTAATCATTACCATCTTTGTCATAAACCCATCCATCAGCTACGAGGGTTGCGATTGCCTTATCCTGAGAAGTTTCGTATGTGTTGAGCTGCATACCATTGGCGATAGCCTGTTTGTAGAACCATGCGCCTGTGTAGTACGGGCCATCAACGACACCGCCGTAACCACCAGTAAAGGCTTTTGCAAAAGAATCTCTATCCATGCAGTATGCGATAGCCTGACGAACAGCTGTGAACTGAGCCGGGCCAAAATCTGCACGGAAGCCAAGTTTACCATAGCCAGCACGACTGTAATGGATATACTCAGCATTCTTTTTGCTCCCTGAATTGCCACAAGCTGCCAACATACCAACAACCATAAGGACAGCGAGGACAAGGGCCAAAATTTTGGTCATCTTCATAGGAATATCCTTTCTGAAACTGCAACGTAGAATTTACCTAATTAAAAAGGCACGCAGTTTTGTGGATAGCATTATAGCACAAAAGAGTGCTTAAGTCAAGTAAAAATTTTTTAAACAAGAAGCGCGCGTACAAAAGTTAACTTCTACTCCCAAAGCCTTTTTATCCGAGTAGATTTTATTCTTACATAAAAAGGGCTAAACGCGATATAACTGCCATAAAACAAATATTCCGGAAAGGATACTGCACGGATTATGAGGACTATATCTGCACGGACGCGCTCGGAAAGCTCTACAGGCCGGACTATGTTTCGGAGCACTTCGCGCTTCTGCTGAAGAAAAACGGACTCCGGCATATCCACTTCCACGAACTCAGACACTCCTGCGCCTCTCTTCTGCTGGCGAAAAAGGTGCCGATGAAGATGATCCAGGAATGGCTCGGGCATTCCGAT
>JAEEGL013279536.1_pt1 | contig 18523 bp, 15 predicted proteins | sample 9134231 | NCBI WGS metagenome assembly JAEEGL01 (sample SAMN16246548, study PRJNA631951) | gut metagenome | biome: gut microbiome; feature: rumen; material: fiber-attached | host: Bos | place: Iran: Karaj | collected 2018-10 | reverse complement strand
GCGCCGGAGAAAGCCGTGAAGAACGCCTTTCCCTATGCCATCGACGCCCATATTAAAAAGGTTGGAAAATACCAGAAGAACGAGAGCAAGATCTCCTTTGCGGACGTCCAGGACTGCCTGATCCTGGTGACCAACTGTTTCTCCACGCAGACCAGCTATGAGAACCAGACGAAAAAAGCCATTACCAACCGCTTCGTCCAGGAGGCGATGACGGATTTCTTCCGCAGCCAACTGGAGATCTACTTCATCGAGCACCCTGCCGAGGCTGACAGGATCGCCGATCAGGTGCTGATCAACAAGCGCGCCAGGGAGGCGGCTGAGAAGACCCGCCTGAACATCGGCAAGAAGCTTGCCGGCACCATCGATCTAGCCAACCGTGTGCAGAAATTCGTGGACTGCCGGAGCCGGGACGTCTCCCGCCGGGAGATCTACATTGTGGAGGGCGACTCCGCCCTCGGCGCCTGCAAGCAGAGCAGGGACGCGGACTTCCAGGGCATCATGCCCGTCCGGGGCAAGATCCTGAACTGCCTGAAGGCGGATTACAACAGGATCTTCAAGAGCGAGATCATCACCGACCTGCTGAAGGTGCTGGGCTGCGGCGTTGAGGTGAAGTCCGGCAAACACAAGGACCTGTCCACTTTCAGCCTGGATAACCTGCGCTGGAGCAAAGTCATCATCTGCACCGACGCCGACGTGGACGGTTACCAGATCCGCACGCTGATCCTCACGATGCTGTACCGTCTGGTGCCGACGCTGATCAACGAGGGGTTCGTGTATATCGCGGAGTCTCCCCTGTTTGAGATCAACTGCAAGGGCAAGACGTGGTTCGCCTACACCGAACGCGAAAAGGCGTCCATCCTGAAGGATCTGGAAGGGTCGAAGTACACCATCAGCCGCAGCAAGGGCCTGGGCGAGAATGATCCGGACATGATGTGGATGACCACGATGAACCCGGAGACACGCCGGCTGATCAAGGTCATGCCCGAGGACGCCGAAGAAACCGCACGCATGTTTGATCTGCTTCTGGGAGACGATCTGGCCGGCCGGAAGCAGCACATTGCCGATCACGGATACGAATTCCTGGATCTGGCAGACATCTCGTGACACAGTTCCGCTCCGGAGGATCCGACATGGCAAAGAAGAAAAAAGAGCGCGAAGCTCCTCAGAACAAAAACAACCCCAACGTGATGGGCCTTCAGGCCGAAGTGACGGAGCAGGCCATCACCGAGACGCTGGAAAGCAACTACATGCCCTATGCGATGAGCGTTATCGTCTCCCGGGCCATCCCGGAGATCGACGGATTCAAGCCCAGCCATCGCAAGCTGCTGTACTCCATGTACAAGATGGGCCTGCTGACCGGCGGGCGCACGAAAAGCGCCAATATCGTGGGAAGCACCATGCGTCTCAACCCTCACGGCGACGCTGCGATCTACGAGACGATGGTACGTCTGTCCAAGGGGTACGGCGCCCTGCTCACTCCGTTCGTGGACAGCAAAGGCAACTTCGGCAAGGTGTACTCCCGCGACATGTCCTATGCCGCCTCCCGCTACACGGAGGCCAAGCTCTCGGACATCTGCAGGGAGCTGTTCGGTGAGATCGACAAGGATACGGTCGAAATGGTGGAAAACTATGACGGCACCATGATGGAGCCGTCGCTGCTGCCCACCACCTTCCCCAATATTCTGGTGAATTCCAACATCGGCATCGCTGTCGGCATGGCCTGCAACATCTGCGGCTTCAATCTCAGCGAGGTGTGCCAGACAACCATCGACCTGCTGAACGACCCGAATCACGACATCATGACCACGCTGCCCGCTCCGGACTTCCCGACCGGCGGCGAGCTGATCTTCAACGTAGACGAGATGGCGGAGATCTACCGCACCGGCAAGGGCAGTTTCCGCGTCCGCAGCAAGTGGCGCTATGTGAAGGAAGGCAATCTGATCGAAGTCTATGAGATTCCCTACACCACCACCGCCGAAGCGGTCATCGACAAGATCGCGGAACTTGTGAAGGCAGGCAAGCTCAAGGAGATCGCGGATACGCGGGACGAGACGGACCTGTCCGGCCTCAAGATTGCCATCGACCTTAAGCGCGGAGCAGATCCGGACAAGGTGATGGCAAAGCTGTTCAAGCTGACCACTTTGATGGACAGCTATCCCTGCAACTTCAACGTGCTGATCGCAGGAACCCCGCGGGTCATGGGCGTGAAGGAGCTTCTGGAGGAGTGGTGCGCATGGCGCGCCGAGTGCATCAAGCGCCGCACCTATCACGAACTGTCGGGAAAGAAGGACAAGCTGCACCTTCTGGAAGGCCTGCAGAAGATCCTGCTCGACATTGACAAGGCCATAGCCATTATTCGAAACACCGAGGCCGAAGCGGACGTGGTGCCGAACCTGATGATCGGCTTCGGCATCGACGAGATCCAGGCGGAATACGTGGCGGAGATCAAGCTCCGCAACATCAACCGCGAGTACATTCTGAAACGCACGGCGGAACTGGACGAACTGGAAAAGCAGATTGCCGACCTCGAGGACATGGTGAACAGCAGGCGCCGCATCCGCAGCGCCATGGTCGCCGAGCTGAAGCAGGTCATAAAAAAGTACGGCGAGCCCCGCCGCACTTCCATCGTATATGAAGACATGGTCGAGGTCGACGAGGAGGATGAAGGTCCGGAGAGTTTCCCCGTGACCCTGTTCCTGTCCCGCGAAGGCTACTTCAAGAAGATCACGGCGCAGTCGCTGCGCATGAGCAGCGAACAGAAATACAAGGAAAACGACTCCCTGATGCAGACCTTTGAGGCGGACAACACCTCCGAGATGCTCGTGTTCACCGACAAATGCCAGGTTTACAAGACACGTGCTGCGGACTTTGAATCCACCAAAGCTTCCGCCCTGGGCACGTATCTTCCCTCCGCGCTCGGCATGGACGAGGGAGAATCCGTTCTGTGCATGATCCTCCCCGGGGACTATTCCGGCCAGCTGGTCTTCTTCTATGAAAACGGCAAGGCTGCCCGGGTGCCTCTGGAGGGCTACGTCACCAAGACCAACCGGCGCAAACTGACCGGCGCCTACAGTGACAAATCCCCCCTGCGCAGCGTCCTGCTGCTCCAGGGCGATCTTGATCTGGCCGCCTACACGGACGAGGGGCGCGCCCTTATCGTGAATTCCTCCCTGATCCCGCTGAAGACGACCCGCTCCACGCAGGGCGTCGCGGTGGTGACTCTCAAGAAGAAATACAGGCTCGACCGGGCGGAACTCCTGAAGGATTCCCCCATCCGCAACATCTCCCGTTACCGCGTAAGGAGCATTCCCGCCGCGGGCGCCCTTCTGAAGCAGGAGGACACGGAAGAACAGCAGATGAATCTGTTTTGATGCCGGACTCCCGGCGGAAAGGAAATGGTGATGCGCGCATGAAACGCGTATTCCTCGCGCTTCTCTGCCTGCTTCTGCTTCTCACCGCGTCCGGCTGCGGCTCCATTCTGGACGGGGAAGTCACCGTTATCGAACCGTACGCCTCCCGCCGCAACGAGGAGCCGGACAGTTCCGAGGACACCCCCGTTCTGGACAGCAACGAGGCTTTCGCCCAGGCGGTGCAGTACATGGTGGCGCAGGAAAAGACGGACGCCGTCTTCCGCATTCCCCTCCCCGAAGACATTGCTGCAAGGGAGGAGGAACTCATGGACGTGTGCCGCTCCGTGGCTCTCGAGACCCCGCTCGGAGCGTATGCCGTTTACTATATCTCCTGCCGGCTGACCCCCATTGTGGCCTACTGCAACGTGCAGGTATCCGTCACGTACAAGCGCGAGGCGGAGGACATCAGCAGTCTGTTCACCGTATCCTCCCTGCGCTATATGGACTCCCGCCTGCAGTCCTGTCTCACGGACTTCAACAGTTCCCTGGTATTCCGCACTGCGCTGGACGAACTCACGTCGGACTACCTTGCCGACCGAATATCCTATCTGTTCCGCCGGTCTCCTCTGGATGCGGTGCTGGAACCGAACCTTGACGTGGTCTGCTATCCTGACGCCGTCGGGGACCGCATTGTGGAACTGAAGTTCCTCTGGCCGTACAACTCCACCGTCATGGACGATATGCGCGCCCGGACGATCGCCCGGGCGGACGACATCGCCGGCCGGACGGGAAATACCGATGACTACGGCGTGATCCAGACGCTGATCACAGAACAGAACAGCGACGCGACGCTTCTTCCCGCTCCCTCGAGCGTGATCTCCGACTCCGTCTACGGATTCCTCGTCACCCATACCGGCACGCGGCGGAGTGCGGCGCTGTCCCTGAAAGCCCTGTGCGACCGGCTGAACATCGGCTGCTATGTGGTCGAGGGCTGGCACAACGGCGAGAACGCATGGTGGAATATCGTGAGCTGCGACGGAAAATGGTACCATACCGATCCCGCGGGCGTCAGAACGGCCCCGGAGGACGGTTCCCTGCTGCTCAGTGACGAAGCCATGGAATCGGATCAGTACTTCTGGGACGCCGAGGAGTATCCGGCATGTCCCGACAGATACGTTCTTCCGAGAGAAGAGGGTTCCGTCCCCGTCCCGCGCGGTGATGACAGCGGGCCTGCGCCGGACGAAGCGGAAGATGAAGCGGCTCCTTCCGGCGGCACAGATTCGTCCGAGGGCGCGGAAACCGCGGTCGTGCCGGACGACCAGACCCCGGCAGGGGAAACGGAAACGGGCAGCGGAAACGAAGCCGGTGAAGAAAACGAAAGCGGACAGATACCGTCCGATGAATCAGAACAGGAGGAAACGCCATGAGCAATCGATTCAAGTCAGCGCTGTTTTCCGGTTTCAACCGGAGGGACGTGGTATCCTATATCACGGATCAGGCGAAGCAGAAGGAAGCCCTCTCCGACCAGACCGCCGGACTGGAAGCTCAGCTGGAAGAGGTCCGGCAGGCGCTTGCGGATGCGCAGAAGGAAAACGAAACCCTGCGGGCTGAACTGGCGGAAGCGAGGCAGCGGGCGGCCGCGGCCGAAGAGACCTGCCGCGGCATGCAGCAGGCCGTACGTTCCTCCCTCGCGGAGCTCAACGCTCTCTCCGGTACTTTTGACGGCCGGACAAAGGAGGATACTCGCGGCGAAGACGCGGAGCTGCCGGAACCGGAAGAGGAAACGGAACTATTTGAAGAGCCCTGTTTCTCTGCGGACGACACGCCGGCTGATCCCATACCTGCGGAAGATGCTTCCCCCGAAGCGGAAGAGGACGTCTGCGAGCAGCCGGGAGACGACACGCCCGCAGAAGACGTTCCGGAGGAACCTGCGGCTTCTGCGGCGGAGGGCGCCCCAGTAAAGAGGCGCACCGTGGAGATCCGGCGCCATGAGAGAATTTGAGCTGACCACCGATGCCCTGCGCGATGCCATTCCCGGTCTCTCCGCAGGTGACAGAGTCTTTCTCACGGGAACGGTGTACACCTCCCGTGACGCCGCACACAAGGAACTGTTCCGCCTGCTGGATGAAGGGAAGGAGCTGCCCTTTCCTCTCCGTGACGCCGTCATCTATTATGCCGGCCCCACCCCCGGCCACGGGGGGATGGCTGTAGGTTCCTGCGGCCCCACCACTTCCGCCCGGATGGACGGCTTTGCCCCGCGGCTGTATCGTCTGGGCGTGGCCGCAACCATCGGAAAGGGAGAACGCGACGAGGGCGTGAAACAGGCCATCCGGGAATCCGGGGCCGTCTACCTGTGCGCCGTGGGCGGCGCAGGTGCGCTTATCGCCCGGCACATTACGGCAGCGGAGGAGATCGCCTTCCCTGAACTCGGATGCGAATCCGTCAAGCGCCTCACCGTCGACCGCCTGCCCCTTATCGTCGCGGTGGACAGCACCGGAGGAGACATCTTCGAGCGCACATAAAGTGGCGGTGCGCTGCTTTGCCGCAGTATGAAACAGAGGCGGAGCCTTCTTTCGGGACGGCCCCGCCTTTCTCATTTTCGCGCATGCGGAAGCAACGTTCTCGGGCGTTTGTCTGTTTCTTACGAATATGGTCCCGTGCGCCGGTTTCTTTTTCGTCGAAAAACCGCTTGCCATCCCGGCGGAACAGGGTGTATAATTCAATTGTCTTCAGGGCAGGGTGAAATTCCCGATCGGCGGTACAGTCCGCGAGCGCCATGGGTGCTGAACCGGTGAGACTCCGGTACCGACAGTTACAGTCTGGATGGAAGAAGATGATTCTTTATATTGTCTTTCTCCATATCTCTCTGCGCCCGGAAGTTCCGGGCATTTTTTGTTTTTTGGAGGAATATGTATGAACGACCTGATCTCATCCGCAAAAGAAAACCTTTCTTTCCTTCTGGTGTGCGTCGCCATCATCGTGGGCATCGCCGTAGTCGCCTGGCTGGCCCAGCGCTTTCTGTGCCATTCGGCCGTCAAGGCCACCGGCACCCGGCGCGTGGTATTCACCGCGCTGTTCTCCGCCGTTGCTGCGGTCCTCATGCTGCTGGAGATCCCCCTGTTCTTTGCCCCCAGCTTTTACAAACTGGATCTGAGCGAACTCCCCGTACTGCTCTGCTCTTTCTATCTGGGACCCACGGCCGGCGTGATCTGTGAACTGGTGAAAGTAATCCTGAAGCTTCTGCTGAAAGGCACATCCACCGCCTTCGTGGGCGATTTTGCCAACTTTGTCGTCGGCTGCACGCTGGTCCTGCCCGCCTCCATCATCTACCATATCAACAAGACGAAGAAGAGCGCTATAGCCGGCATGGCTGTCGGTACTCTGGTAATGACGGTATTCGGCAGCCTGTTCAACGCCGTCTATCTTCTCCCCAAGTTCGCCGAACTGTTCGGGATGCCCATGGAGGTCATCATCGGGATGGGCACCAAGGTGAATCCCGCCATCAACAGCGTTTCCACCCTGGTCCTCTTCGCCGTCGTCCCCTTCAATCTGCTGAAGGGAATCGTGGTCTCCCTGCTGACCTTCCTGCTTTACAAGCGGCTTGGCCCCGTCCTTTTCAGAAAAGGCGCCAAAACCTGAAGGCCGCCTTCTAGCACAATACCCTGTAAGACCGTTTTCTCCGACCCCCGTCCGCCCACGGACGGGGGTCGTTTTCAAGTGTGAACATTTTTAAAACTTGTCACTCCGGACTTGACACTGCCAACGCATAGTGGTACATTATGTTTAGCACTCGGGAAGTAAGAGTGCTAAACATGTCGGACCGTACTTCCAGGGAGTTTATTATGGAACTGAGTGATCGTAAAAAGCGGATACTCCGAACCGTAGTGGACCGCTATATACAGACAGCCGAACCCGTCGGCTCAAAGGCCGTGGCTGAATCCTGCGGGTTCCAGGTATCCTCCGCCACCATCCGCAACGAGATGGCTGCGCTGGAACAGATGGGGCTTCTCGAACAGCCCCATACCTCCGCAGGCCGCATCCCCACGCCGCTCGGATACCGTGTGTATGTGAACGAGCTGATGGAGCAGCAGCGGCTGAGCCTGGAAGAAACGGAGATGATTAACCGCGTGCTGCGGAGCAAGGTGCAGCAGCTGGACCGGATCATATCCGAGGCGGGCAAGCTCACCTCCCAGCTCACCAACTACCCAGCCTACGCCCTGACTGCCAAGGTGAAGGAATGCACCGTGGAACGGTTCGCCATCGTCACCATTGACGCGCACACGTTCATCCTTGTCGCGATGCTGTCGGACGACAGCGTCAAGAACAAGCTGGTGCGTCTCCACTATGAGATCAGGGCCGACCAGCTGACGAGGCTCGGATCCGTGCTCAACGCCCGCTTCACGGGCATCGGCGAGAGGGATATCACTCCGGAGCTTATCGTTTCGGCGGAACGCTCCATCGATGACAGTCTCGGGCTGGTCGCCATTGCCGTGGGCTTCACGATCGAGATCCTGACGGCATCCAGAGCGCACGACTCCTTCCTGACCGGCACGTCCCATCTGCTCAATCTGCCGGAGTTCAAGGATACTGACAAGGCCCAGAAGATCATCCGCTACCTGTCCGACGATGCCGAACTGCTGAAACTCCCTGCCCCCGACGCGGCAGGAAGCGCCCGGATCACGATCGGGCCGGAGAATCTGGCCGAGGAACTGAAGGACAGCAGCGTCGTCGTGGCTCGCTACAACGTCGGGGACGACATGCAGGGCATCATCGGGGTGGTCGGGCCCACCCGCATGGATTACACCCAGGTCTCTTCAAAGCTTGCCTATATCGCCCAGGGGCTCGGATGGCTCCTCAGCGGCGGTTTTACGCTGCCCGGCGACGAATAAGAAATATCACAACGCCCCCCTAGGAGATGACTCACAATGGCAAAGGACAAGAAAAAGAATGCCTCCGCCCCCGCCAAAGAGCCGGAGCAGGAGAAGACGGAGGTCTCCCCCGATACCGCTGCGGAACCCGAGGCTCCCGCGGAGGAGCCTGCGGAACCGGAACACGACGAAAAGGCGGAATGGGAAGCCCGCCTGAAGGAGGAACAGGACAAATACCTGCGTCTTGCCGCCGAATATGACAATTACCGCAAGCGCAGCCTCAAGGAGCGCGACGCGCTCCGCGACGACATCCGCTCCGCGGCAATCGCCGATCTGCTTCCCGTCTATGACAATCTGGAGCGCGCCCTATCGGCGGAATGCTCCGACGAAGCTTTCTACAAGGGCATTGAGATGACCATGACTCAGCTCAAATCGATCTTCGAGAGCATGGGCGTTTCGGAGATCCCCGCGGTGGGAGAGACCTTCGACCCCGCAATGCACAACGCCGTGATGCACATCGAGGATGAGCAGTACGGCCCCGGAGAGATCGTCCAGGAGTTCCAGAAGGGATTCCGTCTGGGCGACAAGGTAATTCGGTTTTCCATGGTGCAGGTGGCCAACTGACCGCGCCGCCATTGAAGATACAAAAACTGTTAACTGCGTAATATAATCATCTGGAGGTTTTTAATTATGGGAAAGATCATCGGTATCGACCTGGGTACGACCAATTCCTGCGTATCCGTTATTGAGGGCGGCGAGCCCGTTGTCATTGCCAACGCCGAGGGCGCGCGCACCACTCCGTCCGTCGTTGCATTCGCCAAGACCGGCGAACGCATGGTAGGCCAGGTGGCCAAGCGTCAGGCCGTCACGAACCCCGACCGGACGGTAAGCTCCATCAAGAGGGAGATGGGCAGCAACTATAAAGTGACCATCGACGGCAAGGCCTACACGCCGCAGGAGATTTCCGCCATGGTGCTACAGAAACTGAAGACCGACGCGGAGAGCTATCTGGGCACCACCGTTACGGAAGCCGTCATCACCGTTCCCGCCTACTTCACCGATTCCCAGAGGCAGGCTACCAAGGACGCCGGCCGCATCGCCGGCCTGGACGTGAAGAGGATCATCAATGAGCCCACGGCCGCCGCTCTTGCCTACGGTCTGGACAAGGAGAACGAGCAGAAGATCATGGTGTACGACCTGGGCGGCGGCACGTTCGATGTCTCCATTCTGGAGATCGGCGACGGCGTCATCGAGGTCCTTGCCACCGCCGGCAACAACCGTCTGGGCGGCGACGATTTCGACGAATGCATCGTGAAGTATCTGGTCAGCCAGTTCAAGAACGAGACGGGCATCGATCTGTCTGCGGACAAGGTCGCCATGCAGCGTCTGCGTGAGGAAGCCGAAAAAGCGAAATGTGCACTTTCAGGCGTCACCTCCACCAACATCAACCTGCCTTACATCACCGCGGATTCCACCGGTCCCAAGCATCTGGACATGACTCTTACGCGGGCCAAGTTCAACGAACTGACCGGTCACCTGGTACAGATGACCATGGGACCTGTGAACCAGGCACTGTCCGACTCCGGTCTGAAGGCTTCCGATCTGAGCAAGATCCTTCTCGTCGGCGGTTCCACCCGTATCCCCGCCGTACAGGAGGCCGTCAAGTCCATCACCGGCAAGGAGCCGTTCAAGGGCATCAACCCCGATGAGTGCGTCGCCATCGGCGCGGCCATCCAGGGCGGTGTTCTCGGCGGAGACGTGGAAGGCATCCTGCTTCTGGACGTCACTCCCCTCTCTCTGGGCATCGAAACGCTTGGCGGCGTGTTCACCAAACTGATCGACCGCAACACCACCATCCCCACGAAGAAGAGCCAGGTCTTTTCCACCGCCGCGGATAACCAGACCTCCGTCGAGGTCAACGTGCTCCAGGGCGAGCGCGAGATGGCTGCCGACAACAAGTCTCTCGGCCGCTTCCATCTGGACGGCATCGCTCCTGCCCGCCGCGGCGTTCCGCAGATTGAAGTCACCTTCGACATCGATGCCAACGGCATCGTGAACGTCTCTGCCAAGGATCTGGGAACCGGCAAGGAGCAGCACATCACCATCACCTCCTCCACGAACCTGTCCAAGGACGATATTGAAAAGGCCGTCCGCGAAGCGGAGCAGTACGCAGCCGAGGACGCCAGACGCCGCGAGGAGACGGATATCCGCAACGGGGCCGAGCAGCTGGTCTATCAGAGCGAGCAGACGCTCAGCGAGATGGGCGGCAAGCTGGATCCGGCAGACAAGTCCGCGATCGAAGCCGCTATCGCGAAGACGAGGAACGCCCTGTCCGGCACGGACAGCGGGGCCATCAAGGCCGCTTCCGAGGAACTGCAGAAGGCTTTCTACGCAGCCAGCGAAAAGATGTATCAGCAGGCCAACCCGCAGGGCGGCCAGCAGCCGGGCGCCGGTCCTCAGGGCGGTCCTCAGGGCAACGTATACGATGCCGACTACGAAGTAGTGGACGACGATCCGAACAACAACTGATCATCACCATATGACACCTGCCGGGAAGGAAGTTCTCCTTCCCGGTGAAAACGGCCGTCACCGGCCGTTTTCGCCGTATCCGGACATGTGCCGGAAGCGGCCCGTAACTTTTTCCAACCGCGGAGGATCATAGTATGGCGGAAAAACGTGATTATTATGAGGTCCTGGGACTCACCAAAGGCGCGAGCGAGGAGGAGATAAAAAAAGCCTTCCGGAAGCTGGCCAAGCAGTATCACCCGGACCTTCATCCCGGAGACAAGGACGCCGAAGCTAAATTCAAGGAAGTGAACGAAGCCTATGAAGTCCTTTCCGACGCCGACAAGAAGGCCCGTTATGACCAGTTCGGCCATGCGGGCGTAGATCCGAACTACAACGCGGGCGGCGGATACGGCGGAGGCTTCGGCGGATTCGGCGGATTCGGCGATTTCGGCGATCTGGGAGACATCTTCAGTTCCGTCTTCGGCGGAGGCTTCGGCGGGGGGACCAGATCGAACCGCAACGGGCCGAGGCAGGGTGAACGCATCGTGACCGGAGTAAGCCTGACCTTTGAGGAGGCGGCTTTCGGCTGCACCAAAGAAGTGCAGATCTCCCGTATCGAGACATGCGACGAATGCCACGGAAGCGGATGCGCCGAAGGGACCACCGCGGAAGTGTGTTCCAACTGCCGGGGCACCGGCACCGTCGTCACCCAGCAGCGCACGGCGTTCGGCGTGATGCAGTCAACTTCGGAGTGCCCCAGCTGCCACGGCAAGGGAAAGATCATCCACCAGCCGTGCCAGCGCTGCAAGGGAAACGGTCTCATCCGCAGGAACAAGAAACTCACGGTGGACATTCCCGCCGGTATCGACGACGGGCAGTCCATCAACATGCACGGACAGGGACACGCCGGCCGGAACGGAGGCCCCAGCGGGGATCTGTATGTGACGGTCACCGTGCAGCCCCATGAGTATTTCACCAGAGACGGCAATGCCGTATTCTATGAGATGCCCATCTCCTTCCCGCAGGCAGCCCTTGGCGGCGAACTGGAGGTACCCACGCTCGACGGTCCCGTGAAGTACAAGATCCCGGAGGCCACGCAGACCGGGTCCGTCTTCCGTCTCCGCGGAAAGGGCATTCCCAATCTGAGAGGCGGCGGCCGCGGAGATCAGTACGTCACTGTGAAGGTGACGACCCCGAAAGGGCTCACACCGGAACAGAAGGAACTACTGCGTCAGTTCGCCGAACTGACGGGCGACGGCACAGGCACGGACCGCAAAGCCGGGAAAAAGCACCGGAAGAAATGACTTGCAGGCAAAACAGCGCTTCGGCGCTGTTTTGTTCTCTCTGATTGCTTTTTTGTGCCGGGTTTGCTATCATTACATACAGCGAACTATCCTGAAAACAGGAAAGGAGTCAACCATGGAACCTGACGTATCCTCTTTCCTTCTCTCCGGCGCGGCGCCGCTCCTGTGCACGGCCGCGCTCGTGTGGCTTCTGGTCTCTGCCATTCTCGCCGCCAGGCCTGTCAAAGGCACTGCGGAGTGGATCCACAGGACCGTTTCTCCTTCCTTCTTTACCACCGCCGATCTCGGCATTGCCGGATGGCCGGACTATATCATGGCCGTCGCTGCGGCAGCGGCTGCTTTCATTGCGCGTCTTGCCTTCTGTGTGGTCTCCGTCGGATTCCGTCTGCCGGAAACCGCCGTCATCCTGCGCTGCGTGGGAATAGCTCTCGGGACCGGTGTTGCCTACTACGTGGTCTCTCAGATCACGGACAGCAGAAGAAACGCCTGGTTTGCCGCCGTTGCAGCCTTCTGTCTGCTGATCCAGTCGGACAGTCAGGCCCTTCTCACGATGCTTTGCCCGGCTTTCCTGGCTCTGGCTCCCGTCAATCCCGTGTTTTTCCCCGTCTTCGGGCTTTTTGCCGGAGTGGCCGCCGTAACGGAGCCCGGCGCCATCTGGATCGTCGTTCCCGGTCTCACGACTGCCATTCTGGTGCAGGCAACCGGAAAACGGCCTTCCGCCATTCTTCTCTGGCTTCTGGGTATGGTCGTCGGCGCAGGCGTATATGTAGGACTGTCTCTTCTTAGTTCCGGCAGTCTTGCATGGCCGGTCCTCGGGCTTTCGCGCAGCGTCAGCTGCTCCGTCACCGCAGCCGCAGCCGCCGTATGCACGATCGTCTATCTTGCCATACGTATCGGGGCAGACCGCCGATTCTCGGATGTCTTCCTGCTGCAGGCGCTGGTCTTTTCCCTCCCCTGCCTTCTGGCGGGGATCGACGTCGTCTGGATCTTTTCCGCGTGTGCCGTCGGAACGGCCTCCCACGCCATCCGCAGCAGGGGCTCCGCTCCGCACAAAGCCTCGCTTGTCGTGTTCTGCTGCATTCTGGCCGCCGTCCTGGCCGTTTCTCTCGCCGCTTCTCTCATCGGGAAAGAAAGCGCTCAGTTTCTGATCCGCGGCTTTCTCCCCGTCCGCTACCTCTTCTGATTCCACGAGAAAGGATGATTCCCTTATGATCGCTCTTGCCTGTGACCACGGCGGTTTTGTTCTGATGCAGGCCGTTAAGAAACACCTGGAAGACCTCGGTCTCCCCTATCATGACTTCGGCACATGGTCGGAGGACAGCTGTGACTATCCCGACTATGCCGCCCCGGCCGCCAGAGCCGTGGCCTCCGGAGAATGCGACAGGGGCATACTCATCTGCGGAACGGGCATAGGCATTGCCATCGCGGCGAACAAGATCCGCGGGATCCGTGCCGCCACATGTTCCGACTGCTTTTCCGCCGAGGCGACGCGCCGTCACAATGACGCCAACATGCTCGCCATGGGAGCCAGGGTCCTGGGCGAAGGTCTCGCCCTCAAGATCGTTGACATTTTCCTCACCACCCCCTTTGAAGGCGGACGTCATCAGCGGCGGATCGACAAGATCTCTGCACTGGAGGAGCGCCCCGGACAGGAGGCCTCCCTTGACTGATTCTGCTCCGAAGGTATACCGGAAGAGGCGGGCCGGAGGCGTGGTCCTCCGCATAGCCGTTATCGTCCTCGCGGCACTACTTCTTTTGGCGGTCCTTCTCTTCTTCGGTTTGAGGAAATATATCGCCTATACCGATACAGGCCGGCTCTATCTGGATATACCCTGGCTTGCCGGATACATGGACGGGAGGCCGGAAGATGATCCGCTCGCCTCTGAACTCACGCTGACCGGGGATTCGTACCGAACGGAGCAGACGCCCGCCGAACCGGATGAACAGGAGCCGCTGCCTGACTCAGCCTCAAATGACGCCACGCAGGAATCCGGAGAGGCTGCCGGAGAGGAGTCCTCTCCCGTTCCCGCCGACGTGCCCGAAAACTGATTTCTCGTTTGTTCCGTATTTTTGAATATCTCGCATATTTATACATTGTATTCATCGCAGCACCGTCCGGTCCCCCACCGGACGGTGTCTTTTTATCTTCCCCGTTTCCTGGAATTCTGTGGTTTGATTTGCCTCCATATTCCCCCATTTTCCTCGCCAAAGTGGGGAGTTCGCGCATTCCCTCCATACAGTGCGAGTCTCTTGGGTCCTCAAGTATATCCGTCATTTTGCACAATTTCGTGCCTTGTAATTGGCTTTTTATGGCAATTTTATGGCATTGTCACCAAATTTTATGCAAAGAATCAAAATAGTATTCCATTTTCAAATTGGTTGCATTATAATGACAAAGCCGCTACAAAAAATGACAGCGTCGTAACCGTTTGCGTTTATCTTCTCCCAGGCGTCCCGTTCCATGTTCCGGGCACCGCCTGTTTATATAGAACTCCCCGTGTGACCGCTGGCGGATCCGCCTTTTCTTCAGGATCTGCGAAGCCGTCACGCCATTGTTCTGCCCTCACGGCAGACGGAGGATCGACATGAAAAAGCTGATCTGTACCGTTGCGGCTCTCTGCGCGGTACTGCTGCTGTTCGGCGCTCAGTTCAGCCGTTCAGCCGGCGATGACATACAGGTGAAACTCAACGGCGACCCGGTCACGCTTTCACGCTGCCCCGAGCGGCACTACGGAGAAGCGTACGAACAACTTTACGTACCCCTGCTCTCTTTCTGCGAGATGATGGGCGCCAAGACAGTGATATGGGATCCCGATACGGAGACTGCCATCGGAGTGTTCCGCGACTTTGCCATTGATGCCTCCGCAGACGACTGTTACCTCACCGCCAACGGCAGATGCCTTTATACGGGAGGCGGCCACGTGGCGCTCTCCGATGATCTCATGGTCCCCGCTGACGTACTGTGCCGCGCTCTGGACGCCAGATGCCGCTATGAAGAAACCACCCATACCCTCTTCGTTACCGCAGGCACCGGCCGCATCACCGCGGGCAGCGAATACTATCCTGAAGAGGATCTGTTCTGGCTGGCCAGCATCATTTACGCCGAGGCCGGCACGGAAAGTATGACCGGCAAGATCGCCGTTGGAAATGTGGTGATGAACCGGGTGAAGTGTACGGGCTTCCCCGACACCATCTACGGGGTGATCTTTGACCGCAACGGAGGCGTACAGTTCGAACCCGTGCTCAACGGAACCGTTTACAACTCCCCCACGGAGGAGTGCTTCACGGCCGCGAAACTCGCCATGGACGGTGCTTCTCCGGTCGGAGAATGCCTGTTTTTCTCCTCTATCTGGGACTGCTGGGCGGCCGAGACGCGTACCTATTATATGACCATCGGACGTCACTATTTCTTCCTGTGATATCTGTTGTCCCCCCCTGCCCCGCCTTTTCCTGTGAAAGGCGGGATAGGGGGGGCTATTTTGCCATAATCGCAATTGACAAACCTCAGGTACCCCAGTATCCTAAATCCAGAAGAGTCAGAGGCGGTGCGGCTCCCCGCGCCGCGGGAAAACTTTGGAAAGGGGGCATTCCCATGGATCAGCCCGGTGTGATCCTCTGGCTGGCAGCGCTGGTCTTCTTCCTCATCCTCGAGGGCGCCACTGCCCAGCTGGTATCCATCTGGTTCGTCATCGGAGCGGCGGCCGCTCTGGTCGTCTCCCTGCTTCACGGACAGATGTGGCTGCAGATTGCCGTGTTCGTCGTGGTATCCGCCGCCGCGCTCATCCTGACGCGGCCGATCATCCGGCGCCTCACGAAGGGACGGGTACGTCCGACCAACGCCGACCGTATCCTCGGGACCGAGTGTCTGGTCACCGAAGCCATCGACAACCTGGCGGGGACCGGTGCGGTATCCGCAGGAGGAAAGATCTGGACGGCGCGCAGTGCCGACGGTTCCGGCATCCCCGCAGGGACCCTGGTAACAGTTCAGTCCATTGAAGGAGTAAAAGCCATCGTGTCCGCGTCAGCGGAAAGCAAGGAGGTATCTGAATGAGTCCGAGAACATACATCATTGCGGCAGTCGCCGTCATCGTGGCGCTGATCATCATCCGCAACATTCGCATCGTACCTCAGGCGCACGCTTTCGTGATCGAGCGTCTGGGCGTCTACAGCACCACCTGGGGCGTCGGCCTTCACCTGAAGATCCCCTTCCTGGAGAAGGTGATCCGCAACGTGTCCCTGAAAGAGCAGGTCGTGGACTTCCCGCCCCAGCCCGTTATCACCAGAGATAACGTCACGATGCAGATCGACACCGTCATCTACTACGAGATCACCGATCCCAAACTGTACACCTACGGCGTGGAAAACCCCATGCTGGCCATCGAGAACCTGACCGCTACCACCCTGCGTAACATCATCGGCGAACTGGAGCTCGACCAGACTCTGACCAGCCGCGACATCATCAACGTAAAGATGCGCACCATTCTGGACGAGGCCACCGACCCCTGGGGCATTAAGATCAACCGCGTGGAGTTGAAGAACATCATGCCTCCCAAGGAGATCCAGAGCGCCATGGAGAAGCAGATGAAGGCCGAGCGTGAACGCCGCGAGGCCATCCTGCGCGCGGAAGGCGACAAGAAGTCTGCTATCCTGGAAGCGGAAGGTGAACGCGAATCCGCGATCCTCCGCGCCGACGCGAAAAAGCAGGCTGCCATTCTGGAGGCGGAAGGCCAGGCGGAAGCTATCCTGAAGATCCAGCAGGCCACCGCCGAAGGTCTCCGTCTGCTGAACGAAGCGGACGCCAAGGATTCCGTCATCAAGCTGAAATCCCTCGAGGCTTTCGCGGCTGCCGCCAACGGCAAGGCGACCAAGATCATCATCCCCTCGGAGATCCAGGGCCTGGCCGGTCTGGCCAGCTCCTTCAAGGAGGTCATGATCGATCCCGCGTCCTCTGCCGCAACGAAACCCCCTGCCGGCAAATAAGGAATCAGTTCGAATATGAAACGGCCCGCCGCCGGGCTAAAACCCGGCGGCGGGCCGTTTTCTGTACGTGCATATGACTAGTCTTTCCACCCCTGGATCTTGATCATGGACACACAGGGCGCGAAGGAAGCTGTCAGCGGCCAGTTCTCGCGGTCAACGGAATTCGAACCAAGCAGGATATCGATCACCGCGCCATCCTCCTCATACGTATCCAGCACGGCGTAGGACGTATTGTATACGCCGTCCTCAAGCCCGGTCATCAGCACGTCCCCTCCTTCCGCAGCGAAGAAGTTCGCGCCGACCGTACACGCCAGGCCGGAATCGTAATTCGAGGAGGCGTAATTGTAGAAGTAGTAGGAGCCGATCCAGGACGGCGTGCGTCCGGTCTTCATCTCCGTCTCGTCCACGTTGTCCCCGTAGTATTTCCACTTCCAGTTGCCCGTCGTATCGTTGGGGATCCCTCCGGCGCGCAGCACCTGGGAAACGTAGTTCTGGTTGTTTCCGCCCAGTTCGTCATAGTTGGTGTAGCTGCTGTTTCTGGCAAGACAGTACTGGGCTGCGTAAGCCGCCGCCGCCTGCCGGTCATAGGGATGGTCGGAGGTGCGGTATCCGACCTCTCCGCTGTTGAAGCTCTCCCTGTTCTTCATCATCTTCAGATAATTGGAGCAGTATCTCGTCAGGAGCCGGACCGTGATATCCGGTATCTCCTCCGCCGTCATCTCCTCCGTCACCCGGCGGTTCACTGCAAGGAAGAAATCCTCTTCCCGGTAATAGGAGACAAGCTTCCATTCGTCACCGTCCTTCTGGTATACCGCCCGGCAGGGCAGCCCGTTCTGCACGGAGCGTATCCCCTGCAGGTGCGAAAACTGCACTTCCGAAGACTCCGTGAATCCGATCTCAAAGGTGTTCCCGACCGCTTTGACCTCGCCGATCTTCAGATTGTACGAGCATTCCGACCAGGATAGATCATAACCGTTTACCGTCTTTGCGCAGCACAGATACCGCAGGGCGCTCTGCCACTTGGCGGCTTCCACTCCATCAGGATCGGCAAACCAGGAGGTCATGTCGGGCACACGGATCCCGTCCATCGTCTTGAAGAATGAGGCGAAAGATCTCTGGCTCCCGTAGAATTCGTCCAGAAAACCGATAAGCGCATCCAGTATCCCCGGCTGCAGCCGCTCTCCTCCGGAGACGGAACCGGCATAGGTGGTCCGTTTTTCTCCGCCGGCCGTGGTCTCTTCCCCGTCCGGCGATTCGCTTTTTCCGGCAGCCTCATCGGCCATCTTCTGTTTTTCCTCTTCCGTGACCGGCCGAACTCCCGCGCTGCTCTCCGGCGTCTGCTCCTGCTGCGACGGCGGAGCAACCGCGGAACTGTCCTCCGCCGGTTTCGGTCCGTCCCCGTTCCCGCGGATCGACGCGAGTCCGTACACCAGGCAGAAGATCCCGATGGCCAGCACCAGCACGGCTGCCGCGATCAGGAGCAGCGGCACGGCCGGCCCGCGTTTTTGATTAT
>JAEEGL017463237.1_pt1 | contig 18524 bp, 13 predicted proteins | sample 9134231 | NCBI WGS metagenome assembly JAEEGL01 (sample SAMN16246548, study PRJNA631951) | gut metagenome | biome: gut microbiome; feature: rumen; material: fiber-attached | host: Bos | place: Iran: Karaj | collected 2018-10 | reverse complement strand
TTCAAGTCGCTGTGGAAACAGGCGAGCATGAATGTCGACAAGTACATCTCTTATCCCCGTCTGGTGGGTGAGACTGGAGGCAAGGACTTCATCTTCGTGCATCCCAGTGCCGACAAGGAGGCTGTCGCAACTGCAGCATTCTGCGGTGCCTTTGAGTTCCAGGGCCAGAAGTGCTCGGCTGCTTCGCGCATGTACATCCCCAAGAGCCTGTGGCCCGATGTGCTGGCAGGCATCAAGCGCATGACCGGCGAAATCAAGATGGGTGATGTGATGGATCCAGCCAACTTTGTGAATGCCGTCATCGACAAGGCCTCGTTCGACAAGTGCAAGTCCTATATCGACTATGCTGAGCAGGCAGCCGATGCCAAGATCGTGATTGGTGGCAAGTGCGACGACTCTAAGGGCTGGTTCGTAGAACCCACCGTGATCGAGACCAGCAACCCGCATTTCAAATCGCTCGAAGAGGAAATCTTTGGCCCCGTGCTCACCGTCTATCCCTATGACGACGAGAAGTGGGAAGAAGTGGTGAAATTGTGCGACGAGACTTCGCCCTACGGCCTTACCGGTGCAGTGTTTGGCCGCGACCGCATGGCCGTGGAGAAGATTACCGACGCACTGTGCTACACTGCCGGTAACTTCTACATCAACGACAAGCCCACTGGCGCTGTGGTTGGCATGCAGCCTTTCGGCGGTGCCCGTGCCAGCGGTACCAACGACAAGGCAGGTGGCGAGTTCAACCTCATTCGCTGGATTATCCCGCGCGTGATCAAGGAAACTCTCGTTTCGCCCACCGACTACCGCTACACTTACATGAAATAATCTTTTTGATTTTTATTCATCATAGAGAGGTGCGCTGCCAAGATGGCGGCGCACTTCTTTTTTGTCTCGATGAGCTGTTCAATGCTAATTGGGCGGATTAAGCTAATTTCGCCAATTCATTTTTTGCCAAATTCGTTCAATTAGCGCAATTCGCATTTAAAAATGATTGCGGGTCAAATGCGATATCATTGCCAAAACATTTACAATAAAAACGATTAGTGCCTGCTAAAAAATGCCGTTTTTCCTTTGTTTTTTATCTTTTTTGTAATAAATTTGCGGTATTAACTTAAATCTTGAAAATATTTAGTGATAATACTTGATGATATTATGTTTAATTTTTAAATCAGTACAAATTATGAAAAGATTTACCTTGTTAATGTTATCGGCTGCGCTGCTAGTCCCCATGACACTGAGTGCGCAACCAATGACTTTGAAAAACGTGATTAACCCAAATGTGAGAGTGAGCAAGAATGCTACCGCTCCAAAGCCCACCAAACCTGTTATGTTTGCTGCTCCCAAGGCCGATGTGCCCGATGGCTATGCAAGCGTAACCCTTACCGCTGGCATTGTGTGGGATGATGGCTCCGGCTATCAGATGCTCCTCGATGCCGATGCTACTGCTTACGGCACCGTCTTCCCCGAGACTGGCGCTCTCACCTCTGGTGGCGATGCGTCGGCCGCAACTTATGCCGAGTTTGAGTACAAGATTCCCGAGAACGCCGATGGTGCAACGACAACCACTAACGTTGTATTTGACAACAGCGTCACCATTTTGATTCCTGCTGGCACCTACGACTGGTGCATCACCAACCCCTCTCCGGACGACCGCATTTGGATTGCTTCGGGCGATGGCACCGTAGGTGGCCGCTACGACAACTTCGAGTTTGCCTCGGGTTTTTCTTACGAGTTCGTAGTAAGCTATGGTGGTTATAACGATATGGTTGACCTGGTTGTCATCGACCCCACAGCTCCCGAAATTCCCACCAGTCTCACTGCCGATCCTGCCGCCACAACGGCTAAGATCGCTTGGGAAGCCGGCGCAAACAACGCAAGCTACAATCTGCGCTATCGCGAGTATGTTGAGGTTGGTGAGGACGCAAGCTGGAACTTTGACCAGAGCACACTCGACGGCTGGACCACCATTGATGCCGATGGTGACGGTTACAACTGGATGCTTGGATCGGCTGTAGGCGGTGTTTATCTCTCTGAAGGTGCCTCATTGGCCGGAAAGGGTCATGACGATTCTCAAGACTTGGTGGCTTCGGCTTCTTACAGCAATGTTGTGGGCGCTCTCAGTCCCGACAATTATCTTGTTTCGCCTAAGGTGCAATTGGGAGGCACAATCACCTTCTGGGCTAAAGGTCAGGACTCCAATTATGCTGACGAGACATTTGGTGTTGCAGTTTCCACAACTGGTAACACTAATCCTGCCGACTTCTCTATGGTGGGTGAGCAGAAGACTGCTACTGGTGATTGGGAGAAATATGAGTTCGACTTGAGCGCTTATGCCGGACAAGAAGGCTATGTCGCCATCCGCCATTATGGTGTCACCGACATGTTCATCCTGGATGTTGACGACATCGAGATTCTTCCTCCTGGTAGTAACTGGATCAATGTCAATGGTGTGACCGAGAATCCTTACACCATCGAGGGCCTCACTCCCGAAACAACCTATGAGGTGCAGGTGCAGGGTGTTGCTGCCGATAACCGCACTTCCGCTTGGACCGTGTCTGTTATCTTCACCACGCTCGAAGAAACTGAAGAGCCTGTTAAGTACTATGTGACTGGTGGTTTCAACTCTTGGACTGAAACCGAGCCTCTCGAAATCACCGAAGAAGGCGCTACCTTCACCGTTATCGCACAGAACTTCGAAGATTCTGAGGACACTGCTCAAGAGTTCAAGATCATCACATTTGACGAAGATGGTAGTACAATCTGGATTGGTGGCATCGACGAGGCTGGCGTGCATCACTTCGACATCACCAATGAGATGCTTGGCGAGGAGATTTCACTCTATGTCAACGATGAGACCACTCCCAACTATGCTAACTTCCGTCTGCCCGCTGCTGGCAACTACACCGTGAAGCTGGTTGATGATGAAGAAGGCAATGGCAAGGGTCTTGTTGAAGGTCTCAAGATGGTGGTTCTCTTGAACGAAAGTCCTGCAGTTGGTGTTGCCGACATCAACTCTAAGGCAGTCAAGAGCGTGAAGTATGTGAACCTCGCAGGCGTTGAGAGCAGCAAGCCCTTCGACGGCGTGAACATCATGGTTACTACTTACACCGATGGCACCAAGGCCGCTGCAAAAGTTATCAAATAAGAAATCTTTGTTTGAAAACTCCCATTAAAAAACTCCTGCTCACTTCGGGCAGGAGTTTTTTTGAGTGTTAGAAAATCTTGTAGGCAAGGCGTATTTGTATCATGGGATAAGCATTAAACCATGAGATAAAGTGTGTGATGCCCGATTCCTTTGAAGTCGATTTGATTTTTTTGCCGTTGTTGAACACAAATTCTGGTGCCCCCCAGAACATGAGGCCGGCATCGATGGCGACGCTCAGACGGTGGTGACGTGCCATGCTTTGCCCAAAGCCGATACCCAGATATGGTTTCACTGCCCAGGTCTTCATCTTCACATCGATGTTGTAGTTCTCGTCGGCGGTGAACACATAGTCGCCAAACTTGAGTCCCACCGGCGGATAGTTGGTGCGGAACATGGTGTTGTAGTCTTCCACCTTTTGGTTGGCATCGTAGAGCGGTTGTAGCGCCCCGTCGTTGGTGTTGCGAAAGTGCAGGAAGGTGCGGTTGCCGGCAAAAAGCCCGGTGGCAAAATAGAATGGTGTGGGGAAGGGGTGAACCTCGGCCATAACGAATGCGTTCCAAAAGCGAGGTTTGATGGCGAGCTCCACTTTGTCAACCATCTGCGCTTGCTTGATGGCGTCGTCCTCGACGAGTTGCATCTGCGTGATTTCGCTGGCGGTGTTGATGGACTTGAACTTGATGTCGCCCACGGCATTGCCCACTATGCCGGCACGCACGGTGACGATGCGGTGCAAAGGCATTGCGATATCAATACCTGTGCCGCCCAAGCCGGTCTGGAGTCCCACGGCAAGGTGGTTCAACATGCTGTTCTCGCTGTGAAGTTTCAGGCTCCTGTTGTCCTGTGCGCTTGTGGCATGTGTCAGAAGCGCTATTGCTGCAGTCATCATTGCCACACGGCAAAACTTTGATATAAAATGTCTATACTGTTTCATAACGATTCGAATGCATGTTGATTATTTGAAATGTTTCTTATTCGACATGACAAGCAGGTTGGTGAGCGACTGACTGCGCGGATAGAAACCGTAGAGGTAGTCGCTGGTGTAGGGCGTGCCGCCGTTGACGATACAGTGCACATAGTCGTGGCACGACATATCGATGGGCATGATACCCACTGTGCCCTCGTTGGCAAGCAGGTCTTCGAGCACCTTGGGGTGCAGGTTAGAGGCATTGGTAATGTATCCTCGTGCCGAGACCTCGGTATAAGCCGAGCAGTGGTTCACAATCCAGATGTTCTCATCGCTTGCGGTAGCCTCGCGCGCACTCTTCATCATGGCGAGCACGGTAGCAATCTTGGTTGCCATGCGCTTCTCGCTCGTTGTCTTGTAGTAGTCTTGCTTGTAGAGCGTGGCCTTGATGCTTGGATCCTCCATGTTGTAGATGGCGCAACTGCGCTGTTGCTCAGGGTGCACCTCCTCATCTACGTCGGGGTCCTCGTCGGGCCAGTCGCAGTAGGCAACGGGGTAGTGGAACGCCGGGTTAACTGGACGCAGGTCATAGCGACTGAGCCACAATATCTTGCCTCGCATCTCGCCCACGGTGATGTCGGGGTGCCAACTCTCGACAAACAGTCCTTTGTACTTAGGCATCGATAGCACCTTGTTGAGCAAGACGGTCCAGTTTTGCTGACTTTCCATGCCATTGTCTGCCTGTATCTTCACGATGAAGAACTCCGATGGATGCGACTTGAGGTACTGCTGCATCCAGTCGATCGATTCCTCAAACGACACATTCACTTCGGTAAAGCCGTGCGCGAGTCGCAGGATTTGCCGGTCTTCAGCTTTCTCGGCGAGGGTGTCGATAGCCACTACGGGGCGGAAGTCGAAGAAACGAATGCCACACGACATCTGCTCGGCAAAGGTGGAGAGCTGGCTGATTGCCATAATGTTAGAGACATATTTGACAATCGGGGTGTAGAAGCCCATGCCTGTCATGCTGTCGTGGGTTCCGGGAATGCTGAGTTTGCACACCTTTGTGTTGTCGTTCACAAGCGACAACCAGTCCGTAAGCGGTGTGTCGAGTTCATAAGGGTATTGGATTTGGTCTTGGTACCCTTCAGTAAAGAGGTATGGCACATCCAGTGACTTGTCGTCGTAGTACGGCAGTCCGTTATCTTCGTCACAACTGCTCAACAGCGCAGTGCCAAGCGCTGCGAGTGTAAGAACAACGGAGCAAGTCCATTTTGTTTGTTTAAAATTGATTTTCATCTGCTTTATGAAACCTGTTGGAGAAATTAAAAGTTAATAAAAGAGTATGGAAAAAACTGTGTATGTTGCTGACCTTTAGAGGTTTTTTGTAATAAATAATTAAATTCAAATTACGCATGCACAACATGTACGCAAATTTCGTCAAAATTCTTGAGGTTTGCAAGATTTTCAAAAAATCTATTGAATGACCCTATCAATATGCCTCTGTCAGATTTGTTAAAAATGAAGAAAAAGCGTTGAAAGGGCGAGAAAATTTTGTGAAATGAAAAAAATGGCGTAAATTTGCATCCGCATTTCCGAAAGGCACGACTAAGTGCAGCCCGTGAAAGAGGTTGCCGCCGTACGGTTTAACTTGAAATACAATAATTTAAATGTACGCTATTGTAGACATTCAGGGACAGCAGTTCAAGGCCGAAGCCGGCAAGAAGTTGTTCGTCCAGTATCTCGGCGAAGAAAAACAGGCCGGTGACTCGGTAGAGTTCGGCAAGGTTCTTCTTGTAGACGCCGACGGTGCCATCACAGTTGGCGCGCCTACCGTAGAAGGCGCAAAGGTAGTTTGCGAGGTGAAGACTCCCCTCGTGAAGGGTGAACACGTGATCGTTTTCAAGAAACGTCGTCGCAAAGGCTATCGCCGTTTGAACGGCCATCGCCAGATGTTCACTGAATTGGTGATTAAAGAAGTCGTTGCTTAACCCCTTAAATTTTAGTAATTATGGCACATAAAAAAGGTGTAGGTAGTTCTAAGAACGGCCGCGAGTCGCACAGCAAGCGACTTGGCGTTAAAATTTATGGTGGTCAATTTGCCAAGGCTGGCAACATCATCCGTCGTCAGCGTGGCACAGTTCATCGTCCTGGCGTGAACGTAGGCATGGGCAAGGATCATACCCTCTATGCACTCGTAGACGGAACCGTTGAGTTCCAGCACCGCGCAGGCCACACTTACATTAACGTAGTGGCAGCCACCCAAGAAGAACAGAACTGAAACGCATGAGAGCTGCGCCTGCAAGGCTGCAGATGATGCAAGCTTCAACGATTAAAAGCAATTTCCCGAGCGGAGTTGCTTTTTTTTGTGCTTATTGACAATAAAATGGGTTTATAATACGTTATGAGAATGATGTTTATTGAAAAAAATGTCCTTCCTGAGTTAAAAACGTGGAAAAAGTGTGCAGTTTTCAATGAAAATCAGTAAATTTGCGATTTAAAACAAAACACTAGAATACTATGATACATAAATTGCTACTGCTTCTGTCGGTTTTGGGGCTTTCGCTCAAGGCCAGTGCAACCGTTGTGGAAACGACACCAGGCTCATTGCGCGACCTGGTCGACGACACTTCGATAACAGCCCTCACGCTGACAGGCGAGATGGATGCACGTGACTTCAAGTTCATTGCCGACTCGTTGCGTCAGCTCACCGAGATCGACCTGAGTGGCGTGACCATTGCCGCCTTTAGCGACCCGCGTAACCCTCTGTTCCTGACACTTACCGACTATGCCGCTCACAGCATCCCTGCCATGGCACTATTTGACTTGCCGCTCACCCAGGTGGTACTGCCTGTATCGTTAAAGAGCATCGGTCTGGGTGCCTTCGCCGGTTGCGACCAGCTCCAGGCGATAGAGCTCCCCGCCACCCTCGATTCCATTGGTAGTTATGCCTTTAGCGCAACGGGGCTGACTACAGTCACCGTGCCCGCTACGGTGAAATATGTGGGCGAGTGTGCATTCTCAAATTGTCAGTCGCTCACTACAGCCACTTTCGAGGCTGCTGAGCTTAGTGCAAATCTGTTTAAGGCCGATGAGCAGTTGGCTACCGTGACGCTTGGCCCGCAGGTTCGAAGTTTGGGTAATGGCGCTTTCAATGGTTGCTATGCCCTCACGTCTATTGAGTTGCCCGAGGGTTCGGTGCTTGCTCGTGTAGGCGATGAGGCGTTCATCCGCTCGGGCCTGACCAGCATCAATCTTGATAATCTCAATTCGCTCTCCAGTGTGGGCGAATGGGCGTTTGCCCAGTCGGCTCTGACGCAGCTCACGCTTCCTGCATCGCTCGCCACGATAGGGCAAGGCGCATTCTTCTATGCTCCGTCGCTCGTGCAACTGAATATGGCCGATGGCGTGGACGAGATACCCGCCTATATGCTTGCCGGCACTCAGGGTCTGGCGCTCGACTCGCTGCCCGAGGGTGTGGCCACTATAGGCGACTATGCCTTCTATAACAATGCCCAGACGGCCCGTTTCTATCTGCCCGCAACGGTGTCTTACATCGGTTCGTGGGCTATGGCTGGCATGACGGGACTTCAATATGTCACATCGCTTGCCATCGATGTTCCTGCGCTGGGCGACAGCGTGTGGGCCGGAGTAGATCAGCATGCTGTGAAACTCGAAGTGGAAAGCAATGAGGTGGCCGACGACTATGCCGAAGCCGAGCAGTGGAAGGAGTTCCACATCTTGCGCGCCTATCTGATGGGTGATGCCAACGACGACGGCAAGGTCGACGTCAACGACGTCACTACCATCATCAACTTCATTCTCAAGAAGAATCCCAACCCCTTCGTCTTCATTGCTGCTAATGTCAATGATGACGAAAGGATTGACGTGAACGATGTGACGATGGTCATCAACTACATTCTTCATGGCGGTCCTGGAACTGTGCTACGCTCCAAGCAGTCGGTACCCGTTACTCCCGATTGTGTTGAGGTGAAACCCTTCTCGGTGAAGCCTGGCTCTGAAGTGCTTGTGGAGGCTTGTCTGAACAACACGCAAACCTATACTGCCATGCAGTTCGACCTCCAGTTGCCTGAGGGCATGCAGCTGGTTGAAGGCTCTATCGCAATGGCCAGCAGAGCACAAGACCACAGTGTGGCATCGCTGCTCGATGACAACAATAATACGCTGCGCATGATGATCTACTCGCTTGGTAATGATGCTATTGTTGGCACTGGCGAAACGCTCTTTACCTTCAAGGTGCGTGCCGACGAGCGTCTGGCTGCCGAGTCTTCTGTTACCACCTCTGACATCTTGTTAGTGACCACGGACAATGAAAAATATCTGGGTTCTGATGCCGTTACAGCCGTGAGCAACACTACTGGCATCGACGACATGACTGTTGGTGCCGACAAGGTATATGCTTATGGTGGCATGCTTGTGATTGAGAGTGCCGAAGGCGGTAACGCTCAACTCGTGGCTACCAACGGTATGTATACCGACCTCACGGTTGCCCCGGGTCGCAACGAGTGGCCAGTAGCAGGCGGTATCTACATTGTTCGCCTTAATGGAAAGAGTTACAAGGTGATTGTGAAATAAACGATAGGGCGACTGCATGGCGAAACGGCTGTGCATAACCTCGTTAGATGATTATAAGAGTGATTCTTGCCTCTGGTGGGAATCACTTTTTTTGGTAAAAAGTGGGCTTTTGCACAATAAATAGAAAAGATTATCGTTTATAGATTAATATTAATTTATATAACAAAAGTAGTTTGTTATAATTTTTTTCTGTAAATTTGTAAACTTAAAATGATATTATATATGCGCAAGATTCAGTTTCTTTTCATCATGATGCTGTGTGCCCTGGGCATGCAAGGTGCTAATGTTGAATGCACTGCCGGTGGCTTGTCGGAGAAAGTGACCAACCATAGCATCACAGATCTTACGATTACGGGCACCATGGATGCTCGCGACTTCATGTTTATCTCTAATGAATTGAATGAGCTTAAACAGGTCAATCTCTCGCAGGTTACCATAGTTGCCTATGATGGCATCAGAACTCCTCTGGTCAATGGTCAGATACTCTTTCCCGCCAATGAGTTGCCTCAGCTATCGTTCTTTGGCAAGAAGCTCACGAGTGTGGTGCTTCCCACCTCGCTCAAGAGCATAGGCATGGCAGCCTTTGCCGGGTGCAAGCAACTGAAGAGCATCACGTTCCCTTCCAAACTGGCTTCTATTGGCAGTTATGCATTCAATGGCTCGGGGCTCGAAACCGTCAACACACCGGCAGCCATCAAGACGATAGGAAAGGGCGCATTTTCGCGTTGCGAACAGTTAACGTCGGTGAAGACCAACCCCAATGTGATTGAGGCCTATGCCTTCTTGGGTTGCACCAATCTCACCGAGGTGATTATAGATAACTCGATACAGCATCTGGGTGTCAGCGCCTTTAATGGTTGTAGCAGTCTTTCGCGCATCCAGTTCAGGAATTGTGCCCGTCTTAGCTTGATTGATGCCGAAGCCTTTGTGAAGTCGGGTTTGCAGACAATCGACATGAAGTCGATGAAGGCGCTTACCGAAATAGGCGATTACGCTTTTCTGGGACTTAAGGATATAGAGGAAGTTACGATTCCTGCCAACGTCTCCTACATTGGCACTCGTGCCATGATGGGCATGAGCAAGCTGCGTAAACTTGTGTCGAAACCCACCGATGTGCCAGCATTGGGCGATAGTGTGTGGGCTGGTATCATACCCTCGAAGGTCGAACTCTTGGTCAATAACGTCGATGATTATAGAGCAGCCGACCAATGGAAAGATTTCACCATCTACAAGGCCCTTATTGTTGGCGATGTGAATGGTGATGGCAATGTGAATGTGACCGACGTCACCACACTTGTGAACATGATTCTGGGCGTTATACCCAAAGACATGTTACGTGGCGACTTGAATGGTGACGGCAAAATAAACGTGACCGACGTGACGAGACTCGTCAACATCATACTCTCGGGCACTGAAACGGTGATTCATGAGGCTCCCGAGGTGACAACCGACGACTTCGTGTCGATCGACAACTTCTCCATCGCGCCCGATGAGGTGAAGAGCGTGGAGATAAAACTGAACAACGAGATAGACTATGCCTCAATGCAGTTCGACGTGGTTCTGCCTGCTGGCCTCACGGTCGTGGGCAATAGCCTCGATGTTACCAGCCGTTTGGCTGGCCACAACATCATGTCGAAGGACAACGGTGAGGCCTACCGTATCGTGGCATACTCACTGAATAACGATGTGTTCAATGGCAACGAGGGTGCCGTGCTGCGCTTGAAGCTCAGAGCCAGCAGTGAACTCGCCACCGATGCCCATATCACTATCAACAATGTGGTGTATTCAACCGAGATGTCGAAGACCTTCTTTGGCCCATCGACCACCACACAGGTGAGCAATGCAACTGGTGTCGACGACCTGCTTGCCGCCCACGACAAGGTGTATGCAAGCGGTGGCATGCTGGTGATTGAAACCGCCGAGGCCGGCATCGCCCAACTCGTGCAGATGAACGGTATGGTTCAAGACCTGCAGGTGGCTGAAGGCCGCAACGAGTTTGGGGTGACCTCGGGCTTCGTGATTGTGCGACTCAACGGCAAGAGCTATAAACTGGCAGTGAAATAATGGGAAAGAACAAGCTCAAGAAATTTGCCGACATGGAAACATTCGGCTGCGTGTATCAGTTCCCGTGGGGAGTGCTCGAATCGGGAGCATGCCCCATGAAGGGCAATTGGCACGAGCGCTGTTTCCACAATGGCAATCCCATAGTGCTGGAGCTGGGCTGCGGCAAGGGCGAGTACGCCGTGGGCTTGGGCAAGCGTTTCCCTGATAAGAACTACATAGGCATCGACATCAAGGGGGCTCGCATGTGGACGGGCGCCAAGCGTGTGGAGCGCGAGCACATCTCGAATGTGGCATTCTTGCGCACCAGCATCGAACTCATCGACCGCATGTTTGGCCCTGGAGAGGTGTCTGAAATCTGGATTACTTTCCCCGATCCTCAAATGAAGAAGGTGAACAAGCGACTTACCAGCACCCGTTTCCTTGAGAACTATCGTAAGGTGCTGGCCGACGGTGGCATGATTCACCTGAAGACCGACAGCCCCTTCCTCTATACCTATACCCGCGAACTGGTGAAGGTCAACAATCTGCCTGTTGTAGTAGATACTGCCGACCTTTATGCCTCGGGCATGGCCAACGACATTCTCGAAATCAAAACTCACTATGAGAAGCAATGGCTCGAGCGTGGCATGACCATCAAGTATCTCAGCTTCCGTTTGCCGCACGAGGGAGAACTGCAGGAACCCGATATCGATATCGAACCCGATACCTATCGCAGCTATAATCGTGGTAACATTCAAATGCCACAGCTATTTGAAGAAAAAGAATAATTAAATGCTAAATACCTGAAAAAAATGACTCTGTATCCAAAACTTATCATTGACGCCTTGACGCATGTGCGTTATCCCGGTACCGGCAAGGATATCGTGGAAATGGGCATGGTGGCCGACGATATGCGCATCGATGGCAATAAGGTGTCGTTCTCTATCATATTCGAGAAGTCGACCGACCCCTTCATCAAGTCGGTGGTGCGTGCCGCCGAAGTGGCTGTAAACACCTATGTGGGCGAAGAGGTGGAAATTAAGGGTAACATCACCCCAGTGACCCTCAAACCCGAAGAAAAACCCCAAGTTCCGCTGCCTGGTGTGAAGAATATCATAGGCGTTTCGTCGGGCAAAGGCGGGGTAGGGAAGTCCACCGTGGCAGTGAACCTGGCTGTGGCGCTTGCCATGCAGGGCTACCGCGTGGGTCTGCTCGATGCCGACATTTTCGGCCCTTCAATGCCTAAGATGCTGGGATTGGAAGATGAGCAACTTTATATGCGCGAGGTAGATGGCCGCAACCTCATTGTGCCTGCCGAGAAGTTTGGCGTGAAAATGCTCTCGATAGGCTTTGTGGTCGACAAAGACAAGGCCGTGCTGTGGCGAGGTGCTATGGCGAGCAATGCCCTGAAGCAGCTCATCATGGATGCCGACTGGGGCGAGCTCGACTACTTTATCATCGACATGCCTCCCGGCACGAGCGACATACACCTGACGCTGGTACAGACGCTGGGCATCACTGGCGCTGTGGTGGTGACCACTCCGCAACAAGTGGCGCTTGCCGATGCACGCAAGGGCGTGAGCATGTTCCTGGGCGAGCATGTCAATGTGCCTGTGCTCGGCATTGTGGAGAATATGTCGTGGTTCACACCCGCTACTCACCCCGACGAGCAATACTATATCTTCGGAAAAGACGGCGGAAAGGACCTCGCAGAGAAACTCAATGTGCGCTTGCTGGGACAGATTCCGCTTGTGGCAGGCATCTGTAAGAGCGGTGACGAGGGTGTGCCTGTGGTCATGCAGAACACGGTGTCGGGCGTGGCTTTCACGCGCTTGGCAAATGCCGTGATGGCTGCACTCGAAGAGCGCAACGCCAACCTGCCTCCCACACAACGCGTCATTACTCATTCATGACATTTTGTAATCGTTAAAATATCAAAGAACTATGAAAAAGAATTTACTGTTTTTAGTGTTGACCGCTTTGCTGCTCAGCAGTTGCGGTTCTGTGCCCATTACTGGCCGTAAGCAGCTCAATCTTGTGTCTGATGCTGAGGTTTTGCAGGCAAGTCTCACCCAGTATGCCAGCTTCATGAAGTCGGCTAAGATTTCTACCGCAAAAGTGCAGAGTGAACAGGTTACCAGAGTGGGCCGCAAGATTGCTGCCGCTACCGAGGCCTATCTGAGTGCTGCCGGTCTGGGCAATGAGATTCAGAATTTCCAGTGGGAATTCAATCTCGTGAAAGACAATCAGATCAATGCTTTCTGTATGCCTGGCGGCAAGATTGTGGTGTATGAAGGCATCATGAACTTGATTTCGAGTGACGATGAGCTTGCTACTGTGCTGGGACATGAAGTGGCACATGCCGTGGCCAAGCACAGCAACGAACGCATGAGCCAGCAGTTGCTCGCCCAGTATGGTGCGCAGGCATTAGGCTCTATTTTGCAGAATCAGACGGCACAGACTCAGCAGATTGCTCAGCAGGTGTATGGCCTTGGAGCCAACTATGCCGTAATGCTGCCCTTCTCGCGCAAGCACGAGATGGAAGCCGACGATATGGGTCTGGTGCTCATGGCTATTGCAGGCTATAACCCCGATAAGGCGTTGGCTTTCTGGCAGAAGATGGCTGCATCGTCGGGCAACAGCGGCAAGAGCGACATCGCAAGCACGCACCCCAGCGACGCTAAGCGCATTGCTAACCTCCAGAAGAAGATTCCCGAGGTGAAGAAGCAATATGGCGCCTACATCAACAAGTGATCTTGCACAGTGATGGCTGAAACTGAACATCTTCTTGTTTAAATGTTCAATTTCTTTAGCATGATTTACAAACACGGGCAACTACCGTAAAAAGGAGGTTTGCCCGTGTTTTTGATTATTTGGGTTGAATATGTCCAAAAATTCCCATTAAGTGTTCTAAAAGGTGTTTTTTTGAGTTTTTCAGTATAAATCCACTATCTTTGTAATCTTTTTATTTATAATGTATATGAGAAACATCAGTTTGATATTCTTGGTTGTGTTAAGTGGTGCACTGGCATCGGCGCAACAAGTGCTGTCGCTCGACTCTTGCCGTAGCATGGCACTGCGCAATAACAAAGAAATCAAGGAGGCCCTCGTGAGCGAAGAAATTGCCGGTTACCAGCGCAAGCAGGCCCATGCCGCCTATTTGCCCAGTGTTGATTTCCAGGGTACCTACATCTATAATTCCAAGAAGATCTCAATGGTCGAAAAGGACGAGATGTTGCCCACCAAGTCGTTTAACCTGGCAACTGGCAGCTACGACTACAATCTGGTAATCAACCCTGCAACAGGTCAGCCACTCGTGGTCGACGGCACTCCTGTGCCCAGCACCGTGGCGTTGTTACCCAAGAGTGCTTTGACTTATAACATCCACAACATTTTTGCCGGAGCATTGACCATCACCCAACCCATCTATATGGGTGGCAAAATCAAGGCAATGAACGAAATCACGCGTTATGCCGAGCAACTTGCACGCCTCACCCGCAATCGCAAGGCCGAAGACCTCATTTACAATGTAGATGCTGCTTACTGGCAAGTGGTGTCGCTGCGCGAGAAGCAGAAACTGGCCGAGAGCTATGTGCAGCTGGTGGAGTCGCTTGAGCGCGATGTCAAGAAAATGCTCGATGAGGGTGTTGCTACAAAGTCTACCTTGCTCTCTGTTGATGTGAAAGTAAATGAGGCACATGTCGACCTTACCAAGGTGAACAATGGTGTGGCCCTGTCGCGAATGCTGTTGGCACAGCTGTGTGGCATGCCGGTGCACGAGCAGTTTGTGCTTGAAGACGAGAATGGTCAAGATCCCGACATCAGCAATCTCAAGCCAGCGCGCATCGACATGAACGATGTTTACAGCCGTCGCAACGATGTGAACTCGCTGGTGCTCGCCACCAAGATTTATGACGAGAAGGCCAAGGTGGCACGTGCCGAGATGATGCCCACAGTGGCTGCTATCGGTGCTGCTCACACCTCTAATCCCAACATGTATAACGGCTTCAAGAACCGCTTCGGCTTTGGCTTCAGCATTGGTGCTGTGGTCAAGATTCCTCTGTGGCACTGGGGAGGCTTGAGCAACAAGTACAAGGAGGCTCAGGCCGAGGCTCGCCTGAAACGCATCGAACTCGAGGATGCCAAGGAGAAGATCGAATTGCAAGTGGCTCAGGCCAACTTCCGCTACGAGGAGGCACTCAAGACCTATGAGGCCACCAAGTCAAATCTGAACGAGGCCAACGAGAACTTGCGAATTGCCGAAGTGGGCTTCAAGGAAGGCGTGGGCACAGCCGACGATGTGCTCAAGGCTCAAACGGCATGGCTCAAAGCACATAGCGAGGAGGTAGATGCCGAAATCGATGTGCGCATGTGCGATGTCTATCTGTCGAAGGTGCTCGGCAAGATGAACTATTAATAGATAATGCAAACAATCTAATTGAAACAATATAAATCAAACTATATGGAAACTGAAAACATGACTCCTGAAGAAGTTCTTGAGCAAAAAGCTCAAAAGCTGGCTGACCAGAAGACCATTGTAAAGAAGAAGGAACGCCTCTTGCTGCTTGCTATCGCCATTTTTGTGCTGGTGATAGCCGGTGTGGCTGTAGCAGGCATTCTTGCCTTGGAACCCGGCGAAGAGACCATTCAGGGCCAGGCCGACTGCGAGACCACTCGCGTGTCGGGTAAGCTGCCCGGTCGCATCGTGAAGTTCTATGTGCAGGAAGGCGACTATGTGCATAAGGGAGACAAGCTGGTGAGCATCTACTCGTCGACTGTCGATGCCAAACTGTCGCAGGCACGTTCGATGCAAGGCGTTGCTGCCTCGCAGAGCCAGAAGGTGGACCGCGGCACACGTGAGGAGCTGAAGAACTCGGCTTATAACGTGTGGCAACAGGCCAAGGCCGCCGAGGAGATTGCCCAGAAGACCTATCAGCGCATGCAGTCGCTCTACGCCCAGGGCGTGGTGACCGAGCAGAAACGCGACGAGGCCAAAGCCGCCTTCGATGCCGCCACCGCACAGGTGCAGGCTGCCAAGTCGCAGTACGACATGGCTGTGAACGGTGCCCAGCGCGAGGACAAGACTGCCGCAAGCAGCATGGAAGCCGCAGCACGTGCTCAGGTGCGCGAGGTCGAGTCCTTGCTCGAAGACCAGGTGCTGGTTGCTCCCTGCGACGGCGAGGTCTCTGAGATTTATCCTCACGAAGGCGAGCTGGTGGCGATGGGAACGCCCATCATGACCATCTCAAGGCTTTACGACATGTGGGTGTCGTTCAGCGTGCGTGAAGACAAACTCAAGGACCTGCCCATGAACAAGGAGGTAGCCGTGACCATTCCCGCCCTGGGCAACAAGAAGACACGCCTTCAGGTCTATTACATTCACGACATGGGCAGTTATGCCGTTTGGCAGGCTACTAAGGCCACGGGCGAATACGACAGCAAGACCTTTGAGGTGAAGGCACGTCCTGTGGAACTCGTCGAGGGCTTGCGTCCCGGCATGTCGGTGCTCTTCGACAAGTCCACTGCTAAACCCGCCAATAAGAAGAAGTAACCTCATCTATTTGACCTGAGAGTTGAAAATGGACTTCAAGACTATGCTGAAGAAACTGAAGTATTACCTCCTAGAATCCTATAAGCGAGGCTGCGTGCAACTGGTGCGCCGTCCCGTCTATATCATCATGATGGTAATCGTCCCGCTTTTATCGGCATGGTTCTTGCTCGACCTCATGGAACCTGGCGTGATCAGGCGTGTTCCTGCGGCCATCGTCGATATGGACAACTCCGACATTTCGCGTCGCATGTATCGCAATCTCAGCGCGTTCCAGCAAGTCGATATAAAGGACTATTTCAAGTCATATCATGATGCAAAGAAGGCGGCTCAACGTGGCGACATCATGGGTTTCTTTGTGATACCCGCCGATTTTGAGGACAAGGCTCTTGCCGGTCGACAGCCTGAGGTCACCTTCTACATCAACTATGCCTATTTTCCACCAGGTTCATTGACATTCAAGGGGTTCAAGACCATTTCGCTGCTCACCACGGGCGGCATTGTGCAGACGGCTCTGCGCACCCTGGGCCTCCCCGACGAGGAAATCAAGTCGAAGCTGTTGCCCTATCAGCCGCATTACCACATGCCCGGCAACCCCTACATGAACTATAATTATTATCTCAACCTTTCGTTCGTGCCCTGCTTTTTTGCTCTGTTCATCTTGCTGATGACTGCATTCTCCATTGGCATCGAACTCAAGACGGGACTGTGCCGTCAGTGGCTGAGGGTCGCAGGTGGCAGTATCACACTCGCCCTCTCGGGTAAGCTGGTGCCGCAGACTATCATCTTCACCGCAACGGGTTGGGGCATTCAGTGGCTCATGTATTGTCAAAGCGGGCTTCCGCTCAACTGTCCACCCTGGCACATGCTGGTGGCTATGTTACTCTTTGTGATGGCCAACCAGGGTTTTGCCGTGTTCCTGATGTGTGTGGCGCCGCACTTCCGTTATGGCAGCACCATCTGCACGCTCTTTGGTGTGCTGTCCTTCTCGTTCTGCGGCTTCTCGTTGCCTCAGGAGGCTATGTATCCCTGGGTTGAGACCATCGGCTTCCTGGTGCCCATGAAATACTTCTTCCTGATCTCGATTGACCAGGCTTTGAATGGCATACCTATTTATTATTCACGATATTACTATGTAGCTTTGGTGATTTTCATAGTCTTGCCCATGTTCATGGTGTGGCGCCTGCGTCGCTGGTGCATCAACCATGTGTATGTGCCCTGATGCCGACAAATCATGAAAGAAAAGAAACGCAACATATTGTTCCAGTGGCCTATCGACATGCTCAAGGTGGCAAAACGCGAGATGCGTCTCGTGTTTGCCGATGTGGGTGTGGTGATTTTCTTCTTTGTGTTGTGCGCCGTCTATCCGCTGCTCTACTCGCTCATCTACAATACCGAGGTGGTGCGCGACGTGCATGTGGCAGTGGTAGATAATTGCCGTTCACAAGAGTCGCGTGAACTGGTGCGCCACATCGATGCCACGCCCGAGGTAGAGGTGGTGGCTTATGCCGCCAATATGCAGGAAGCACAGCGCCTGTTGCACGAGAAAAAGGTGTATGGCATCTTGAGTGTTCCGCGCGATTTCTCGCAGTGTGTGGGGCGTGGCGAGCAGGCGCATCTCGACGTGTATTGCGATATGAGCGTGATGCTTCGCTACAAGAACTTATTGCTTGCCGTGACCAATGTGACGCAAGACCTGGCAGCACGCTCACAGGCGGCAGCTGTGGCGCCCGTCATCTATAACACAGGCAGCATAGTCGAGAGTCGTCAGGTGCCTATCGGCAACACGGCCATGGGTATAGCGTCGGCCATTCTGCTATTCATCTTGCCTCTCGTCGTCCAGCAGAGTATGGTGCTGGGTATCGGCATGTTACATGGAGGCAGCTTTGAGCGTCGTGTGCATAATCTGGGTTATGACCCTCGTGAGGTGCCTGCCGGAGTGATTCCCACCGTGCTGGGAAAGACGGTGTGCTACGCCTTCATGTATGTTCTCCCCGTCATCTATGTGCTTCACTTCACACCCTCGTTCTTCAGTTTCCCCCAACATGCTACGCTGTGGAGTGTGATTATGCTGGCATTGCCTTTTGTCCTGGCTGTGGCGTTTATGGGTCAGGCATTTATGTTCCTCATCCGCGAGCGAGAGTCGGTCTTCTTGTTCCTCGCTTTCACTTCGGTGATATTCGTCTTCCTTTCAGGCGTTTCCTGGCCACGCTTCCAGATGAGCACACTGTGGCAGACGGTGGGCGACTTCATCCCTTCCACCTGGATGTCAAATGCCTATGCTCTCATGCAGA
>JAEEGL012523678.1_pt1 | contig 18524 bp, 15 predicted proteins | sample 9134231 | NCBI WGS metagenome assembly JAEEGL01 (sample SAMN16246548, study PRJNA631951) | gut metagenome | biome: gut microbiome; feature: rumen; material: fiber-attached | host: Bos | place: Iran: Karaj | collected 2018-10 | reverse complement strand
CTACTGGGGCAAACCTTTCTGGAGAAAGGTTCTTCCCCAGACCCCTTTCCAAAGACTTCCAACTTTGTTTTTTCTGCAAGGGGTACCCCCATACAAACAAAACAGCTCCGTTTTCTCTTTCAAGGGGTACCCATTGCAGAAAAAACGGAGCTAAAAGTTTTAGGAAGGGAGTTTGAGGGAAAGCCCTTTTTCAAAAGGGTTTCCCTCAATAATACGTGTAAAGCTTCTATATGGGTATTGACCTTAGGCTGCTCCCTTTATTTTTTTATCATTCGGGCATGACGGGCAGGTCGGTCTCGGAAATGAGTCCGGCGTCTATTTTCTGGATAGTCAGTGCGTCGTTGGCTGTAAGTCCGTCGCCTGTGTTGTAGCAGTCTCCGCATTCCTTTGCTTCGTTGGAAAGAGGATACTTGTCTTTGTTTCCGATGTGCTGGAGGATCGTTACCGAGTCTGCGATAGAAACTCGCTGGTCGGTGTTTACATCGCCGTACATAATGCTGTGGTCGTTTATCGTAGTGCCGATAAGCGGAGTTTCAGTTGGTGCTGAGGTGGTAGTAGTAGACGTAGTTGTTGACTTTGCTGCGATGTAGGTAGTGCCTACTGTATATATCGGCGCGCTGGTTGTTGAAGAGGTAGTTGTTATTTTAGGATCATAGACCATAGTGCCGATAGTGGGCATAGTCTCGATGGGAGCTGTGGTAGTGGTCGTTTCAGCGATAGCTACGCCCTCAGTGTAGGTATCGTTTTCGCAGTCCTGATTAAGTGCAACGCCGGCAGTTCTGACAGCATCTTCTGAGGCTGCTGTAGCAGCTGTCGCAGAAGCTCCGACGGCGAGTGTGGCTAAAAGTGCGGATATTTCTTTCGTGAATTTTCTCATGATCTCATACCTCCGTTTTCTTTTGATAATATTTCAAGTGCAGTTAAGATGAGCACCTGTTCCTCCATACAAGCTGCCTCCGAGATATCCCTCAGTGTGCCTGATGTGGACATTTTCCGGCAGGCACATGAATTGCGGCAGTATTTCGCTATCTCGCAGTCTTTGCAGCGCTCCGAGACTATTGAATAGTCCGGGTGAGCGGCTCTTACCTCTTCGGCTCTGATGCCGGTGAAAACGTCGCCGCAGCGGTATTCCGGCATATTCTGGAACTGAACGCACGGGTAGAAGCTGCCGTCCCAGTTGATGAATATCTTCTTTTTGCATATCTCACAAAGGCTTGGCTTATTGTCCTTTATGGTGTTTATCTTCACGCTGAGCTCGAATATGAATATATCCGGTATCGAGGCTATCCTGCGCCATTGCTCTCTCAGAAGGTCGCCGAAGCTGTCGGTGTCTTCCGGAGCGAGAAAAGCGTCCATTACTGCGGAAACTTTTTTCACGCCGAGCTGTTTCAGATAAACGATGTTGTCATACAGCTTTGGGAGGCTTTCCTCCGTGTAGACGAGCTGAACGAGCGTATCCGGCAGATATTTCAGCAGCAGCTTCAGATTTGCATCAAGAACAGCCGTATCGGCTCCGCGCTCGGCACATTCAATGCCGTCGTGGGACATATTTATGATGATGTTTTTCCTGTCGGCGCACCATTTGATGAAATCCTCGTCAAGGAGAGTTCCGTTAGTCGTGATGACGAACTGCTTTGCATTGAGCTTTTCACAGTAGAATTTTACGGTGTCTTTGTAGAGCAGGGGCTCTCCGCCGAAGAGGTAGACAATTTCCGCATCGTTCTGACTGATTATGAAATCGGCAATCTTGTCGCGGGTCTCACTGCTGAGACAGCCGTATTCCGTGTTAAGATGCCTTTCATAGCAATAGCTGCATCTGAGGTTGCATTTGTTTGTTATGCTGATAGTGTAGTCCATGATTTGATACCGGTCCTGAGTGAAACGTTATAGTTATTATAAATCAAAGCTGAGAAAAAGTCAATAACATATTATACATTTTTTTCGTTTTATCTGAGGCAATGTTGTATAAAAAGACCGGAAAGCCCAAAGGCTTTCCGGTCTGGCTGTTTATTGGGTTTTTACCCAGCCGTAATACTTATAGTCGGTACCGTTTATTTTCTCAGTCACAAGCTGAAGTGTATAGATCACATTGCCGTTCTCATCGGCGGCAGAACCTTTTGCTTGTATATCGGCTGGCTTGGGTTCAAGAAAGGTTTCATAGCCTATTCCGCAGAATCCGTTCTTATCGGGGGTAAGCTCGTAGGTCTGACCGTTTGTGGTGAAAGAAATATGCTTGACATTTTCATCGGCGACATAAAATCCCTTTGTGCGGAACCATTTTGTACCGTTTTCATAAGTAAAGGCGTTTCCCGTCATAGATATGCCCTTATCGCTGTACGGTTCGATATCGCCTCCGCAGCCTATCCACATACCTGTCCTGAGAATGTCACCGCGTTCGGTATTGCCTGACGTGAAATAGGTCTCGTCGATGTCAGACCTATACATAAGCGAGTAAGAGCAGGCAGCCTTTCCGTCGCTGCTTTTTATCGTGCCAACGTAGGTTAGCTTTGGCTTGGGAGAATTTTTCAATTCCATTGGGTCTGAAAATAGATTCGGATAGAGGTCTTGTGTGATATAAGTTTTAGCCGCGGCTTTCGGAGTGAACCTCGCGCCGTCGATGTAATTCCCGATAATGCTTATCACCAAAACTGCAAGGATAGTTCCGAGGGTAACTTTCAGCAGTATCCATCGATTCTTACTTCGGACGCGCTTGGCTGTTTCCGTATACTTTGCCGTTTCCTCAGATATGGGGATGTTTTTCTTGGTATTTATTGTGTTTTTCATTTGTTCCCACTCCTTTTCACAGGCGGGACACTCCGCAATATGCTCCTGCACAGCCGCATTCGACTTCTCAGAAGCTATTCCGTCGATGCAAAGCGGCATAAGGTCGCGTATAACATCATGCTCATACTTCATATCCATACCTCTCTTTCATTGCTGTACGGAGCTTTGCGACTGTCCGGTTGTAGATGACAGCAGCGGTGTTCGCACGTATATTCAGGGAATAGGCTATCTCTGCGTAGCTCGAATCTGAGTAGAGCCGGTACTGCATTATCGAGCGTGCAGGCTCTTCAAGCTCGTCAAGAAGCGTTCTTATTCGCGTGAGCATTTCTTTCTGTTCAATCTCGGCTGTCGGCGGAGGAACTGCTTCCTCGCTCCTGCGGGCAGCGATATCACGCTGATGTGATTCTCTGCGGACATATTTCGCATAGATGTTTTTCGCTATCTGGAACAGCCACGTTCGCAGACTGCATTCGCCGCGGAATCTCCCGAACGAGAGGAATGCCTGATAGAATGTTTCCTGAGTAAGTTCCTCTGCGGCGTACTGGTCATAGTATGTCAGCGCGAGCAGAAATCGGTATACATCGGGCTGGAACTTGTTGTATACCTCCTCAAATTCACTCATCAGCATTCACCTCCATTTTGGTCATCAGATACGTATCTGTATATTAGTACCAGCGGCGGCGGGAATATTACATACGTTGAATATATTTTATAAAAACAGGCGCTATAAAGGTGTTCCTTTAAAGCGCCTGCGGTAATTTTAGGATATTATACTTCGTTTGATTCGTCTTCTTCGAGTATCTTTTCGTAGGATTCCTCTTCGATGCGTTCCTGCTCTTTCTTGTCGGCTTTGCGGACTTCGGCAGAGGCGCTCTTCCTGCCCTTTTTCATGAGCACAAGTGCGAAGATGACTGCCGCGAGCAGAACTGCTGCTGCGACGATGATGAATGCATACTGCTTGATGCTTTTATCTATCGTGGTATAGCTTATCTTGTTTGATTTTGCATACTTCTCGCCGGCACTTCCTGAGTACACGCTCATCGAGAAATCGTCCTCGAGCGCGTAATCGTCGTTTTTTATATCATATCCGAACGCGTGTCCGCTTATAGTGGTAACGCTCTGCGGAACTGCCGTCTGCTTCAGTGCGGGACAAGCTGTGAATGCGCCCTCGCCGATAGTTTTTAGTCCCTCCGGCATGACGACTTTATTCAGCGATGAGCAGCTGAAAAATGCGCCCTCGCCGATATCCGTGAGAGTTGTCGGGAACGAAAGGCTTTCAAGCGATGTGCAGTATTTGAATGCGATAGGAGCGATATTTGTGAGCCCCTCAGAGAAATCTATCTTTTTCAGCGATGTGCAGTAGCTGAATGCGCCGTCGCCGATGTTGGTGACAGACGACGGCAGGAAGAGGTTTCCAAGCTTTGTACACATTGAAAATGCGCCCGGTTCGATAGATTTTACGCCGTTCTTGATGTATACGTCGCCGCTTATATCAACGGGAGCGCGGTAGAGGTTCTCCTCGTTCTTGTTGTAGAGAATGCCGTCCTCGCTCGTGAAAGCCGAGGTCTTGGAGGCGTCTATCTCGGTGAGAGAAGCGCACGCAGAAAATGCCATTGGCTCGATAGTGCTGAGCTCGCCCGGGAGGACGACTTTTTTAAGAGCCTCGCAGTTGTAGAATGCGTAGGATTCTATCTTGTTTACGGAATCCGGGATATCGACTTCTTCAAGGCGCTTGCAGCCTGTGAAGAGTCCGTTTGAAAGCTCCGTGATGCGCTTGGGGAGCTTTATTTTTGAAAGCGATGTACAGCCCTGAAAAGCGCTGTCGCCGATAGAAGTGACCGTATCCGGTATAGTGAGCTCGTTTATGTATGTGCAGTTTTTGAATGCTCCGTCGCCGATAGCCGTTATAGCGTAGCCGTTTCTGAGCTCGGGTATCTCGCTGAGGATAGACGTGGGGTCACATTCGATGATGGTGTATGAGCCGTTTACGAGCTCGTAGGTGAAGTTGCCGTCGAAGAGCTCGCCGTCTGTCTTGTCGAGACCGGCAACAGCTCCCGCGGTCAGCGGACAAGCGAAAGTGAGCGTACAGAGAGCTGCCGCGATAATGCCTTTAATCCTCATTGCTGCCCTCCTCAGTCTTTTCCTCTTCTGCTTTTTCAGCGAGCTTTTCCGCAGCCTTTTTCTTGGTGTCCTCACGCTTCTTTTCAGCCTTTTTGCGGCTTATTTTCTTGCCTGCGAAGATGCCGGCAACAGCGAGGACTATCGCTCCGAGTATGCCTGCGATAACGTATATAAAGCCCTTCTTCACGTTGCTTCCGGCGACTTCAACGGTATCGGTCACAATATTCATTTTATATGTCTTGCCGTATTTGTACACGAGGGAATCCTCGGTGGTGTATATCGTGAAGTCCTTTATTACCGAGTACGGGTCAGTCTTTTCAATGAGTCCCTGCTGCATCTGTGATACGAGGTTTTCATCGTAGTAGAAGCCGAGGGAATAATCGCCGATGTACTGGAGCTTGTTGTAGAGACGGACGCTTGTGAGCTCCTTGCAGTCGAGGAAAGCTCCCTCGCCGATAGAATCAAGATTTTTCGAGAATTTTACTGACCTGAGAGCTGTACAGCCCTGAAAAGCGTAGTTGCCGATAGCCTCAACGTGCGAGATGTCTATCTCCTCGAGGTGGGGATTGCCACAGAAAGCGGAGAGGTCTATCTCGGTCACGCTTGCGGGCACATTGAATGACTTGTCACTTTTAGCCATAGGATATGCAACGAGCTGTTTCTTGTCCTTGCTGTAGAGAACGCCGTCCTCAGCGGAGAAATTGCCCTCGCCCTTGCCTACACATATCTCATTGAGAGCCGAGCAGTTGAGGAAGGGCTCTTCGTTTCCGAAGGATTCGAGTCCGCCGGGGAGAGTTACCTTAACGAGTGTTTCCGGAAAGACGTTATCGCCGATCGTCTTTACCGAATCCGGGAGGACTATCTCTGAAGCGGAAACGCCGGAGAAAGCTTTCTTGCGGATAGATGTTACCTTGTGACCGTCGAATTCGGCGGGGACTTCTATTTTGCTGTCCATAGCGACGCAGACTGTGATAACAGCGCCGTCGCCTTCAAGGTAGTATTCGTAATCGCCGGAGGACTTGGTATCAAGCTTGCCGTATTCCTCCTCCTCGGCGGCTGTTTCGTATGATTTGAACTGGAAATCGTTTGTGTAGCCGTATTCGTCGTCAGTATCAGTGCAGTAGGTATATCCGGCAGAGCCCTGCTTTGCGATAATGGTGAAGTCGGAATCCATGTTGTCGTTTTCGTCATATCCGAATGCGCTGTAGCCGATGTATTCTACTGATTCGGGGATACGCACCGATTTGAGGGCTGTACCCTTGAATGCGCTCTGACCTATATTGCTGAGGCTCTCGGGCAGAGTGACCTCAGCGAGCTTTGAACAGCCTATGAAAGCGGCAGTACCTATCTCGGTGGTCTTGTCCGAGAATTTTACGTCGGTGAGAGCCGTACACTTTGCAAATGCCATAACATCGACATATTCAACGGCAGTATTGCTCATGTCTACGGATTCGAGCCATGCGTCAAAGCTGAATGCGTGGCGTCCGATAGTTTTGAGTGAGTCCGGAAGCTTTATCGATTTCAGCCTGCCCTCGGCGAGAGCGGCAACTCCTATTTCCTCGACGCTGTCGGGGACGGTGTAGGAATCGTCCTCCTTTGATGCGGGATAGTGTACGAGCTTTTTCATGTCCTTGCTGAAAAGAATGCCGTCTACAGAGCAGTAGTCCTTGTTGCCCTCGGCGACGTTTATCTCTTCAAGAGCGAGACACGAAGCGAACGGGTTGTCGGTAGAAATATATGTAACGCTCGCGGGAATGTTTATTATCGTGATGCCGCTTTCGAGGAAAGCCTCGGTGCCTATCTCGGTAACGGGAGCTCCGCCGAGCGTATCGGGCACGGTTATCTCCTTGTCAGTGAGCGAGCACTCGAGTATCCTTGCATTTCCGTCGCTGTCGACGGAGTATGTGAATCCGTTTTCCTGAGCGGTGTTTTCTTGTGAGTAAGAGCTGCCCGAAGCCTCGTCGTCGGCGTATCCGGCAGTGACAGGAAGTGCGGCATATCCGGAACAGAGTATCAGTCCCATTAGGAATGCGGCAGTTTTTTTGTAATGATTCATGTTTTTTCCCTCTCTTTGAATAATTACTATGCCAAAATGCAAAATAACACTTGTTACATTATATCACAATATCCCGCGGATTGCAACGGCTTTCACATACTTTTCCGATTTAACACATTTTTTACACGGGCATTTTCGGGCAAAAAAATCCCCTTGCCGGCCGTGAGTTGCCGCAAGGGGTTCATTTCTGTATTTTAAACAAAAGCTTTATTACTCAGCAGCATTGAGCTTCTTAGCGAGCTGAGACTTCTTTCTTGCAGCCTTATTCTTGTGCATAAGACCATGTGCGCATGCCTGATCTACCTTCTTGATAGCTACCTTGATAGCCTCTGCCTTATCGGCAGCACCTGTTGTGCAAGCGATATCAGCCTTCTTGATAACTGTCTTGAGATTTGACTTTCTTGCCTTGTTAGCAGCAGCCTTTGTTTCGTTAACCTTAACTCTCTTCTTTGCAGATTTAATGTTTGGCATTTTGTTTACACCTCCTGTATTTGTCCGCGGATAATCCGCAGCGCGATTCATATAATAAAAGCACACGAAAACGTATGCTCCGACAGCTGCAACGCACAGCTGCCATACTGAGACAAATAATATTATAGCATTTATTGCCGGAAATTGCAATAGGCAAATTGAAATAATAACATAACGTTTCAGAGAATAATTAGAGCATTTTCCACAATCACACCCGAATGGAGGATATTATGGCATTACGCTCAGACCTTGCAGTTGAACAGATACAGCCCGACGAGCTCCCCGACGGAGTTACAGTCAGCCGCCGCGGAAGGGCTTTCCGCATAACTGATATAGTCATCGAAAACGATAGCTGCCGCGAAACTCTCGGCAAGGGCAAGGGAAGATACATCACGCTCGAGGGCGGAAGTCTCAGCCGATTTGCCGACAATTATGAGGACATGGCAGCCGAGCTCGCGGAGGAGCTCCGCCGGCTTATCCCCGAGGGAGCAGTTCTCGTCGCCGGACTTGGCAACCGCGATATAACTCCCGATGCGATAGGTCCGCGCATCGCGGAAAAGGTGCTTGCAACGCGGCATCTGCAATACGAGCCGGACTGCGCTGAGGAGGAGTTTTTCTCGTCTCTGCGGCAGGTGAGTGCTCTTGCCGGCGGAGTTATGGGTCAGACCGGCATAGAGACCGCGGAGCTGATACGTTCGGTCTGCCGCGAGATAAAGCCGGCGGCGGTAATCGCCGCAGACGCTCTTGCCTGCTCGGACATAAGCCGTCTCGGAACGACAATACAGATATGCGACAGCGGCATTTCTCCCGGCAGCGGAGTTTCAAACGCTCGCCGTGAGCTCTCTCAGGCGCAGCTCGGAGTGCCTGTTATCGCGGTCGGAGTCCCTACAGTTGTGGATATGCACACGATAGTCCGCAGCTTCACCGGCGAGGAGCTTGATACTGAGCTGCCGAATATGATGGTTACTCCGCGTGATATCGACCGCCTCACGGAGCGGGCTTCGCAGCTCATCGCTTTTGGCATAAATCTTGCATTGCAGCCGACCCTCAGCTTCAGCGACGTACAGGGGCTGTTCTGAAAAATGAGCTGTTATTTGGAGTATTTGCAGTTCCAGTTGCTGAAATCGGTGGAATCTCCGTTTATTTCAGCTTTTAGTATGTTCTCCGGGATTTCATAGGATTCTAATTTTCGCGTGACGACAAGACCATTTGTTATTATATCGTTATAGGAATACCCATATTCAGAATGGTCTATACCTGCATATTCAAGTATGCTTGCCGGAAAGAATTCGTGTGAAAGCTGGGCGGTGCTGTTGTTTTGAAGCTTGCCGCGGGCGTTTTCAGGTTTTATAAGAATGGCAGTTGTGATAGCTTTAGTCAGTTTTCCATTCGGAGACTCCCAGTTTGGCGGTCTTCCGTGGTCGCCTAAAATGATTATTGTCGAGTTGTCATATACACCGATTTTTTTCATTTGCTCGATATAATCAGATACTATTTTAAAATCTGTATACAGACTTTCGGTTTTATTCGCTGTTGAATCATGTGCTCCGATAAAGTGAACGAAGTTGAAGACTTTAGAGCTGTTGTCAGCATTAAGAGCGTGTGAATCAATATAATCGGAAAAGCTTTTGTCTGTTTCAGAGCTTATGCTGTACTCCATCTTGTCATTTGGTTTTTTGTTGAGAATTACAAAGCGATTGGTGAAATCAGTCGGTATAGAATCGGCAGCAACTGGTTTCATGAAGTAAGGCAAAGCTTCTGACAGAGCCATCATTGACATGGTCGGGATTATTCCGCCGTAGTTTGAATAATTGAGAGTGTATCCGCAATCAGCAGATTTAATGTTGTCGCATTTACCATAAAGATTTGAGATACAGCCGTATGACGTAGATGATTCTAAGGCGTAATTGATCTTGAAGCCATTGTTGTGAAGCTTATCCGGTAAGTATGCATCGCCCCATGCAGATTTAAGGTAGGTGTATTGATTGCTTACTGTATATTTTTTCCCTGTGAGAAGATGCGGGACGGCTGGAAATGTTTGCGTATACAAAGAAGTGTTATCGCTGTAGAAGGTGAATCCGTCTAATTTGTCGTATAGGTCGGGGTATTCCTTCTCGGTTTCCTGCATCCATTGACCGTCCATGCGGTCGAATATAAAGATGATGATATTTTTTTCTTTTGATAGAGATGTAAAGGGTTCATATGAAAGATATTCTGTGTATTGTGATTCGTCAAATTTGTGGATATTAGGAATGCTGCTGCATATACCAACGGTCTGCATAGCTATGATTATCGCTGATGCGATCGAAAGATTAGTACGTGTGAAATATTTATAAAACGCAGCTTTATAGCTTTTTTTGGCAAAGTATAATATCAGCGGAAGAAACAGGATAATGTAATAGATTATAAAATTTGAATAGTTATGCAGATTTCGTTCTATATATATTTGTGCGTCCTCATTCACAAGCACCATTTCTTTGTTTAAGAACAGAAGTTGTATATATGCAGCCAATATGATCCCGAAAAAAATGCATACCATCGAGTTGAAAAGCTTCTGGTTTATAAGCAGGCATATTAGCAAAAACAGGAAAACAACTGCTGAAATGGCGAGAGACAGGATAAAAATTGGTATTATGATATTCCCGGGACTTACCGGAAATTCTATAGAATTGCGAAGCACGGTATCAGAAGCCGGGAAGAGAAGCAGTGTAACTGAAAAGGAAAGGCTGACAATAAATGCACAAAAAAGATTATTTCTGCACAATTTCTGTTGCATGATAAAATCTCCTTCTATGGAACTTGTACATTAACATATCGAATAAAGGCAGCCGTTATGGCTGCCTTTGCTTTTTAATATGCCTTGCCCCAGTAAACCATGTGCTTTGCAGGCTTTCCACAGCATACGCATACGTCGGAGAGATGCTCCTGCTCGAAAGGAATGCAGCGCGAGCCAACGCCGGTCTTTTCCTTTATCTCGTCCTCGCAGGCTTCCTCGCCGCACCACATAGCCTTGATGAAGCCGTCGCCAGCCTCGAGAGCCTTGTTTATCTCGTCGAGAGTTGTGCAGGCGTAGGTTCTTCTGTTGCGGTTGTCGAGAGCCTTCTGATACATACCGTCGTGAGCTTCCTTGAGCTTCTGAGCAGCGGCAGTCTCGAGCTCGTCGAGTGAAACAGTGACCTTCTCGCCGTTCCAGCGTGAAGCGATAACGCACTGACCGGCTTCGATATCCTTAGGACCTATCTCAACACGTATCGGAACGCCCTTCATCTCGTACTCTGCGAACTTCCAGCCGGGAGAATTCTCGCTGTCGTCGAGCTTTACTCTGAGACCAGCTTTAACAAGACGGTCCTTGAGCTCATTAGCCTTGTCGAGAACGCCCTCCTTGTGCTGAGCGATAGGAATGATAACAGCCTGTATCGGAGCAACTGCCGGCGGGAGAACGAGTCCGTTGTCGTCGCCGTGAGTCATGATAACGCCGCCGATGAGACGGGTAGAAACTCCCCAGCTTGTCTGATGAGGATTAACGCGCTTGTTGTCCTTATCGGTGTATTCTATTTCAAATGCCTTAGCGAATCCGTCGCCGAAATAGTGAGAAGTGCCAGCCTGTAAAGCCTTGCCGTCGTGCATAAGAGCCTCGATAGCGTAGGTCGAAACGGCTCCGGCAAACTTATCGCTCTCGGTCTTTTTGCCCTTTACCACGGGCATTGCGAGAGCTTCCTCGCAGAACTGTGCATAAAGGTTGAGCATACGCTCTGTCTCCTCGACAGCCTCCTCAGCTGTAGCGTGGATAGTATGACCCTCCTGCCAGAGGAATTCTCTCGAACGGAGGAAGGGACGAGTCGTTTTCTCCCAGCGTACAACGCTTACCCACTGATTGTAGAGCTTGGGGAGGTCGCGGTAAGAGTGAACGATGTTGGCATAGTGCTCGCAGAAGAGAGTCTCAGAAGTCGGGCGGACGCAGAGTCTGTCCTCAAGCTTTTCGCTTCCGCCGTGAGTTACCCATGCAACTTCGGGAGCGAAGCCCTCGACGTGGTCTTTTTCCTTCTGAAGAAGGCTCTCGGGGATGAACATAGGCATACAAACGTTTTCATGACCTGTAGCCTTGAACATACCGTCGAGAATATGCTGGATATTCTCCCAGATAGCGTAGCCGTAGGGTCTGATGACGAGACAGCCCTTTACGCTTGTATACTCAACGAGCTCAGCCTTTTTGCATATGTCGGTATACCACTGTGCGAAGTCCTCGTCCATAGAGGTTATCGCAGTGACCATTTTTTTATCCTTTGCCATATATATAGTCCTCTTTTCTGAATAACATAGATACATACATTATAACACTTGTCATGCCGGTTGTCAACCGTGAGGAGCTTCTGCAAATAAAAAACCAGCCGTAAAGGGTATACCTTGCGGCTGGTTTTTGACCAAATTTCCCATATCAAGTCAAGCTTAATACTTGAACTGACCGTTTCCGATGAATTCGCAGATGAGCGAATCGGGGGTGATGTACTTTTTGGCTATGGGAGCGAGCGCTTCCATTACCTGAGTGATGTCGGCAAGCTCGGGGACGTCGTCCATTCTCCAGAGCTCGTCGATGAGGGTATTGCGGTATGCGCTGAGCTCGTATGCCATAAAGGTGTCGATATCGTAGTCCGAGCGGTACTTATACGGCATTATGTACTTGCTCTCGCCGTTTTCGACGCTCCTGAACATATTCATAGTCTCGCGGAGGGTGCGGTTGCGGAAGTTCTTGTCGCGTATCATACGCCGCATAAGGCGTATTTTTGACGGATGAAGAACTATGTCTCCGCAGGTGACACGGGTGCGCACGCTTACGTATATCTTGCATATCTTGCTGTCGGGAACAGTAATAACGTTCGGATTAAGAGCGTGTATTCCCTCGAAGATAACGAGCTCGTTCGGACTTCTCTTTATCTTGAAATTCGACTTCTTACGCTTTGACTCTGCAAGGTCGTACTTGGGTATCTCTACCTCCTCGCAGCGGGAAATAGCCTCTATCTGCGTATTCAGGAGCTCCTTGTCTATCCGTTCGGGGGATTCAAGGTCCATCTGTCCGAGCGCGGCAAGCCGCTTTTCCTCCTCGTTTAGCGGACAGAAGTAGTTGTCGAGCGAGAGAGTATGGGTCTCGCAGCCGCTTTCGTCGAGAAGCTTCTCTATCATGAGGGCGGTAGTTGTTTTTCCCGAGCCCGATGGTCCGGAGAGCAGTATTACCGGTTTTTCGCGGCGGCTTTTAGCGATCTCGTCAGTTATTCTTTTTAGCTGGTAGTGGTAGTCTTCGTTGATGCTTTTTACGAATGCGGCAGGGTCTTCTTCAAGACGGTCGTTTATTCTTGTAACTTCAATGTTCATATAGAGTCTCCTTGAGTATTTGATAGTAAAAAAGCGGCGGGCAATGCGCCCGCCGCGGAGATTCATCTCTGTTCACAGATAAGCTTGATAGCGGTTCTTTCCTCACCGTCTATCACGATGTTAGCGAATGCGGGTATGCAAATGAGGTCGATGCCTATGGGGGCAAGGTAACCTCTGGCAATAGCGATAGCTTTTATAGCCTGATTTGAAGCGCCGGCACCTACAGCCTGAACTTCAACAGCTTTCTGTTCTCTGATGACTCCGGCGATAGCGCCTGCAACTGAATTTGGTGTTGAATGTGATGATACTTTTAAGACCTCCATTATTATGACCTCCTGTGAGAAAAGATTTGCACATTAACCGGACTGATTTTACAATTGTTTTTGAAAAATCCGCAATAGTTATAGTACATATGCATATTATAACATGGAAATACTGAAATTGCAATAGCCTGAGGAAAACTTTGTGTATTATCTTATAATAAGCCTCTCAATTTTGTGTGATTTGCCGCTTTTTTCGTCAAATTGCACGTAAACGCCGCACATAAAGCAGCTTCCTTCGGCTTCTTTGAAGCGCGCGGGAGTGCGGAAGCGGAAGCGGTCTATCGCGGGCTGAATTGCAGCTCCGAGGCTTGATATCTCGGGACCTGTCATGCCGGCATCGGTTATGTATGCCGTATGTCCGCCGAGTATCATCTCGTCAGCAGTCTGAACGTGGGTATGCGTGCCGAAAACTCCGCTTACTCTGCCGGTGAGATAGTGTCCCATAGCCTTTTTCTCTGAGGTCGCCTCAGCGTGGAAATCGACGAAGATATTGGGAGTTTCTATCTCGGGGAGTATCTCGTCGATTTTGGTGAAGGGGTTATCGAGCGGGTCCATGAAGACCGTACCCATGAGGTTTATCACCGCAACTGAGAAAGCTCCCATATCGAGGATAAAAACGCCTTTTCCGGGAGCTCCGCCCTCGGGATAATTTGCCGGACGCAGTACATGGTCGAGCTCGAAGAGACCGTAAGCCTCCTTGCGGCGGAAGGCGTGGTTGCCGGTGGTTATTGCGTCGGCGCCGGCTTTTATGAGCATATCGGCGGATTCGGGAGTAATGCCGTCTCCGGGGGCTGAATTCTCGCCGTTTACGATAGTGACGTCAGCGGCGTACTGACGCTTCAGCAGCGGCAGCTTCGACATCAGGAAGCTGCTTCCGGACTTGCCTACCACATCGCCGATAAATAAAAGATTCTTCAAACTATTTCCTCCATTCATACCTTATGTTGATATTATAACATTTCTGCTGATTTTGTGTCAAGGAGAATCCGGTCGAAACGGAGGGAATTGAGAATTAAAAATTCAGAGCTGTAAACTTTGCTCCTTGCCGCGCATATAATGGAGCATATTACGGCGTGCCGTATGCCGTAAAGCGGCGGAGGATACTATGTGCGGAATTGCAGGAGTTATCAGCTTTAAAGAGGATATGCGCTCCGAGCTCGGCGCTTGCACGAAAATGCAGAATGCGCTGCTGCGGCGCGGTCCCGACCAGAAGGGTATGTTCTTTGCGCCGGAAGCGGCTCTCGTTCACACTCGTCTCGCGGTGATAGATATCTCAGGCGGAAGGCAGCCCATGTCCGTTTCCGTCGGGGACAGGCGTTATACGATAGTCTACAACGGCGAGCTCTACAATGCCGATGAGCTCCGCGAAGAGCTCGGAGATGCCGATTTTTCGACCCGTTCGGATACCGAGGTTGTTCTGCGGAGCTTTATACGCTGGGGTGACGGCTGCGTGGAGCGCTTCAACGGCATATTCGCATTCGCGGTCTATGACGAGGCGGAGCACCGGGTCTTTCTCGCGCGGGACAGGATAGGCGTTAAGCCGCTGTTTTACTATGAAACGGCGGATAAGCTCATCTTCGCGTCGGAGCTCCCCGCGCTCCTTGAGCATCCGGATATTCCCCGTGAAATAGACGAATACGGTGCTGCGGAGCTCCTGCTCATATCGCCTGCGAGGACTGCCGGCTGCGGAGTTATACGCGGCGTTAAGGAGCTGAAAGCCGGCTGGCGCGGGAGCTACTCCGCAGACGGGCTTGAAACCTCGCAATACTGGCATTTGCGGGCATATGAGCTGCATGAGAGCTTCGAGCAGACCGTTGAGCACGTCCGCGAGCTTGTACTCGATTCTGTGCGGCGGCAGCTCGTATCAGATGTGCCGGTGTGTACCTTCCTCTCGGGAGGTCTCGATTCGAGCCTGATATCGTCAATTGCAGCGAGGGAGCTCCAAAAGCAGGGCAAGAGACTGTCAACTTTTTCGGTCGATTACCGTGACAATGACAAATACTTCAAAAAGAGCCGTTTCCAGCCGAACAGCGACCCTGAGTACATCAACAGAATGGTCGAATATCTTGGTACAGAGCATCACTGGGTCGTGGTGGATACTCCGGAGCTAATGGATACTCTCGAAGCTGCGACCGATGCACGCGGTCTGCCCGGAATGGCGGACGTTGACGCATCGATGCTCCTGCTCTGCCGTGAGATAAAAAAGCACGGAACTGTCGCGCTTTCCGGTGAATGTGCAGACGAGATATTCGGCGGCTATCCGTGGTACCGCGACAAGGATATCCGCGAGACCGACGGCTTCCCGTGGGCGCAGACTACAGCCTGCCGCAGCAGCTTTCTCTGCGAGCACTATGCGAAGATGATAGATGCGGACGATTATGTTTACTCTGCGTACAGAAGAACTGCCGATTCGGCAGAAAAACTGCCTGATGACAGCCCTCTCGAGCGGCGTATGCGCGAGATGACACAGCTCAATTTTGACTGGTTCATGCAGAATCTCCTCGACCGCAAGGACAGAATGTCGATGTACAGCGGTCTGGAGGTGCGAGTGCCGTTCTGCGACTACCGTATTGCGGAGTATCTGTACAACGTGAAATGGGAGTACAAGGACTATATGGGCAGGGAGAAAGGCTTGCTGCGCGAGGCTGTCAAGGACCTGCTGCCGGAGGAGGTCTTGTGGCGGAAGAAGAGTCCCTACCCGAAAACTCACAATCCTGCATTTGCCAAAGCAGCCGCGGAGAGACTGCGGGCGATACTTGCCGAAGATACGCCGCTTACGGAGCTTGTACGGCGTGAGCGGCTCGAATGGCTGCTCGGCACGGACGAAAGCATTGCGTGGTACGGTCAGCTGATGAACGTGCCGCAGATGATGGCATTCTTTGTGCAGCTTGACTACTGGCTGAAACGGTATAATATCCGTATCGTTTAATGCAATTTTGACACAAATCGGACTATCATATGGAAATCAAACTATCAGCGACCGGCTGTATATCGGTCGCTGATGACTTTATATATTAATAGTATGCTCTGATAAAAGAATTATATTTACCATTTACCGTTTTCATATATGCAAAATCTTCACTTTATCAGTGCAAAATGACGAATTACAAGTTAATCGTTTTGTCATAGTTTACAATTATATAAAAAAATCGAAAAATATGAGATTTAATGTTGCAATTCTGGTAAGCTTGTGATATAATATTTGTGTAAGTTAAACAATGTGCAGCATGGGGACAACAATGCTGCGTTTTGTTCTGCCTTGAGATTGTTTTTTGTAGAATAATCGAGCTATGCACTGTCTTGTATTACGTCTGGTATAAAAGTTAGTGAATATTGATAAAAAACGTCTGATTATTTAAGTCAAAAAAGCGATTGAAAAGTAACTCTTAAAATGCTATAATTGTTATTATTAGGGCAGTATGGATTGTTCCGGCTTAATCAAAAAACTATGGAGGTGGTTTTATGAAGAGTTATTCCTACATTGCTCAGGACGCAAGAGGCAAACAGGTCAAGGGCAAGGCGAATGCCGAGAATGAACAGGAATTCCTCGAAAAGATGAAAGAACGAGGAGTGTTCATCAAGGATTACGCGGAAGACGATTCAAGTAACTCAAGATCAATTTACAAGTTCAGCACCAAGGAGCTTGCCTTCTGCTGTCGACAGCTCAGCGCTATGCTTACTTCAGGTCTTACGCTTGTTAAGGCGATCGACATTCTTGTCAAAGAACAGGAAAATGAAAAGGCCAGAGCTATCTGGCAGGACATCTACGAGAACGTTCAAAAGGGTGAATCCTTCTCATCGACCCTCGAGATGCACGCGGGTTCATTCCCTGAATTCCTCATTTCAATGGCGAACGCCGGCGAGATAAGCGGTTCGCTCGACGTTATCATGACACGTATGTCGGACCATTACGCAAAGGAAAACAAGCTCAAGAATACCATCAAGGGCGCTATGGTTTATCCTATCATACTCGCGGTACTCTGCGTAGTTATCGTAATGTTCCTCTTCATCTTCATCATGCCTACATTTATTGATATGTATGAAGATCCTTCAACCATGCCGGCTCTGACAAAGATCATGGCGGCGATCTCCGACTTCCTCAGATACAGGTGGTATCTCGTTGTTATCATCGTACTGGGCGGCTTCTTCGGATTCAAGTATGCAATGAAGTTCCCGAACTTCCGTTATAAGGTCGACAGACTGATACTCAAAGGACCTATGTGGGGCCCGCTCGTAACAAAGATCTATACCGGCCGTTTTGCAAGAACCCTTTCTTCACTTTATTCAAGTGGTATCCCGATGGTTGAGTGCTTACAGAAATCATCGGCTATCCTCGGAAACAGATATGTTGACGAGAAGTTTTTAGACGTTGTTGACGAAGTTAAACAGGGTGAAACTCTTTCAGCTTCTATCACAAGAACCGAGCTCTTTGAGCCTATGTTCTGCTCGGTTATCTACGTTGGTGAGGAGTCAGGTGCGCTTGACTCGATCCTCGAGAAAACATCAGACTACTACGAAGAAGAATCAGATTCAGCTGTACAGCGTCTTGTAAGCCTTGTTGAGCCTGTGCTCCTTATCTTCATGGGTGTTATCATAGGTATGGTCGTTATTGGTATCTACCCCGCACTCTACGGTTCAATGGCTGCTATCGAGAACGAATAAACACGGAAAGGTGGAAAAATAAAAATGCTTTCATTTGATATTACCGATAGAAACGTCCGCGTTGTTAAGGGCGTTGAGAGCAACGGAAAGATCAAGATCAGTTCCGCTGCTACACTTAATCTTGAAGAGGGCCTCATCGTTAACGGACACGTTAAAGATGTTCCCAACGTTGCAACACTTATCAACGGTATCCTCAAGAGAAACAAGATGCCTGACAAGGAAGCGATCGTCAGCATCTCCTCTAACCTTACAATATTCAAGGAAATGACAGTTCCCCGCGGAAAGGGAAACGATCTCCAGAAAACAGTTAAGGGCCAGATGCAGGCTGAACTCAATCTGGATGATTCATTCAGCGTTACATATGTCGTTGTTGGCGACGGCGAATCCGGTGCCAACGGCGAGCCCACAGTAAAGGTACTCGCTACAGCCTGCCCTTACGAGATCGTTAACAGCTACAGAGAAGTATTCAAGCTCCTCGGTATCTCACTTAAATCAGTAATGGTCGGATGTAACTGTATCACAAAGGTACTTCTCGCTGATACAAAGATCAAGTCTAAGATGCCTCTGCTTGCTGTTCAGATCGATAACAACTTTATCTCTCTCAACCTCTATGAGCAGGGTCAGCTTTCATTCTCACGTTTCGCATCTATCGACGCTGATGACTACGGCGGATCTGATGACTACGTTTTCGAGGCTGTAAACGAGAATATCTTCCGTATGCTCCAGTTCCACAGAAGCCG
>JAEEGL015592004.1_pt1 | contig 18525 bp, 16 predicted proteins | sample 9134231 | NCBI WGS metagenome assembly JAEEGL01 (sample SAMN16246548, study PRJNA631951) | gut metagenome | biome: gut microbiome; feature: rumen; material: fiber-attached | host: Bos | place: Iran: Karaj | collected 2018-10 | reverse complement strand
GACATAAGGGTCGCTATGTGCTGCTCTAGGGGGATAAAACTCCCTGTAGTCGATTATGTCTTTAGTGATCAGCAGCAGTTCCCCGTTCTTCCTTCTTTCAAGGATGATCCACTCAATCGGCTGCTTTCCCTCATCCTTTGTCTTCTTCTGCCAGTAGCTTCCGAAAGTATAAGTAAACTCCATTATAGGCTTGCATATATCAAAAACCACACCGCCACACTTACTGCATGTTCTTCTCTTCATAGTTAAGCACCTTTCATTGTTTGCTTTCTGTTTTTCAGTTTCTAACTACAACTTTGTTTTATGGTCCTTGTTCGTTTCTATACTTATATGATAAAAAAGATCCCTCGATAGCTTAACTATCAAAAGGGACCAATTTGATTATTTTTCAAAATTATTTATTTTTTACTCCATCACGGTTTGTTTCTATTTCCTCTATGATTACCCTGTTTAGCTTCATTAACCACCAAACTGGATAATTCATCCAGTTCTGCTTTTTCCAAGGCATCGTTGATGACATCCAAATAGTCTCTTCCTTTAGTATAAAATCCGTCATCCCATTCCCCACGCTTCTCAATAAAGCACCTTATCACCAGCTCCCTATCGTTTTCTTCAGGATTTTTTAATCTATCAAAAATAGACATTCCGCTTGAACTAAACAGCTCTTCTGTTTTTTCTAAATCTAGCTCTAAGGCTATGGCAAGCCCCCAGAAATAATCTCTTTTTATCCTGTCATTATTTCTTAGATCGCCATTCTTATCCAGAAGACTATTCAGGGTATATACATTCAGTCTGGCCTTATTGCATATACTTTCTTTTGATACCTGTTCATTTTTGTGATTCTCTTTATACTCTCCAAAAAACTTCTCAAAGACTTCTGCAAACCTGAATTCCCGACGCTTAAGGGCAGCATTCAGCCTGGCGTTTACCTCGGCCATCATGTCCGAATTCAGCATGGCAAAGCCTATCGCATCCGGATTATCACCGGTATTGATATCTGAAAGGTCGAGCTTTTCCGGTGCTTTTTTGCAGCCCCAAACAGCCTCGTACAGTTCTTCCTCAGCTTTCTTGTTTGCGCCCTGGATCCTCAGCAAGCTAAGGTTCTGGTACTCCTCGCTATCCTTCGGAAAGCCGCTCCACTCTGCCTCTGCTGCATCCAGTTTCTCCTGGCTCCATTCAGAATAGTCGTGCTCCTTTATATATCTCTGTATTCCTTCTATATCGTACATATTACATGTACCTCCTTGAAAATTGAACATAAATGATGACCGCCTTACTAACACAATTATACTAAATTGGAATTCGTGTATTGGTACAAATTTATACCTTTTCGCATAAATCACCCCTAGGTTGCGACAAAACCCTTTTTCAACGCCCAGTATATTTATCCAGATCTTACGTCGGTTCTAAAGATATTATACGGGAAAAAGGTCACTTTTTAATTGCAAAAAATGACCTTTCCGCTTTTACTGTTCTATCGTCTAACTTCTTTTACCACCCAATAGGTTCCCCACATTCATCAAGTGGGAAGCCCATTTACTCCATATAAGACATCCAATAATCTGTATCGGAACCTTTCGGTAACATATCATCATAATCATCATCCTTATTATTCCGAAGGGTTATCTTATTTCCTGTCTCACTTTCATATTCTTGTCTTAACTCATCACGTCTTTTCTTAGACTTATTTCTGTATGTATTATATGACATATCGTATTTCAGAAACAGCCAGTCTGTCAGTGACTTTGCTTTAGACGGATTGGGATTTTCACCTTTGATTCTTTTCACCTTGCTTGGATTCGTTACCCTGGGCGGATACTTAGTAGTGTTCATAAATTTATTACCCGGTTTCATTACTCTGCTAATTTCAGTCCTCCTCATAATTTTTTTCCTAACATTTACGCTGCTATTAACATCGGTACAATTGGTCATCCGGAACATCTTCTGGCCCTTTGGTATGCTGTACCGCATCGCATAGTTATATAATCAAAAAGGTCCCTTTAATTTTGAATAATTAAAAGAGACCTTTTTGATTATTTTTTAAACATTTGAGTTTTAATAATAGTGGTACGACTTTATGCTAAAATTCATTCAGAGCATTTCCGCTAATTAAGTGATTAACCTCCATTTTAAAATCATTTGCATAATGGCATGCAACGATCAAATTAAAGCAGATTACCAGCCGTAGGCATTGTGTATGGCAGTATTCTGGTCATAAGTATAGGCATCCACAAATGTTGGATATGAGCCTTGAAAAATCTTACCGAAAATCGTAAGAGCCCGCCTATATTTGTTTGTTTTATGATTTGTTGCATCGCAAAGCAATGCTGCCAACTCATAATCCCTCATTTCCTTCCGGACATAGTTTAATGCAAAATATTCAGCCTCTGCTTCTGGTTCTGATAAACTAGCATTCAGCCAGCCTATATGATAATCCTGATATGCATGAAATACTTCATGGCATAAAACATGCGCGATTACTTTTTCATAAGCATCTAGTGTCAAAGTATTATTATTATATATATTTTTTTCAACCCGATTTCGAGAAAAATCAATCCTTGAATTTCCATATCTTTTATATAATGGACAAAAATTTATGTAAGTTCCATTATATATTTGTCTTTCAACAAAATCTACATTCTTCGGTTCAAATAATCGATTAGAAAAATCAATTATCTCCTCCATAAATAGGCATATTACAGAATCGGCTTTGGGCGGAAATCCGTCGATAGTTTTATGATTATTGCCTTCATACTTGTTTTTGTCAAAAGGAATGTAAATACCTAACAAATCCATCCCACCATTCCAATTTTCGTTGCGCTCAGTCCCAAGTTTTTTCAAGTTGCTTTCCCAATCAGGATCAAGATAAGGATTTTTCCTGTTTTCCGACTCGAATTCGACATCTTTAGGAATTGACATCGGTATTTTTATAGCCTTATCCCACTTACAGATTTGATATAAATCCTCCCCCAAAATCTTCAACTCATTAATATTTTTTAATAGCAATACTGGCACAGTCCACCCAACCGGATCTGAAGGAAAAAATTTTTTTGCATACTCTGATATTTCATTTTGAACTCTATTAACCGCTCTTCTTGCTGCAAGCAACGGTAAAAAATCCCGTCCAGAATCAGAGGTATCAAAAACACTACTATAATTATGATTATAATAATCCTCAATTAGAGAAATTAGTTTTTTATCCTCCTCCTTGAGTTCTGCTGTGAATTATCTAAAACTTCCTAATAATCCAGCAAATAGTTCTCCTCTTTCGCTCCTTCTACAGTGTCTGTATTGATTTTTTAATAATTCTATATCGCCAAACTCATGTTTTAGGAAATCTTTGGCTAAAAATCTCCTATCAAGAGTTCCCAAAATAGATGGTATATTTATGCTTAGCAAATCTTTTATCTCTTGGGATACTGCAGCATCTTTTAACATACGTTTTTCTTCCTGATGCAGGATATCAAGTACTCTTTCAATTTTACGGCTTTTACCGTCCCGGTTATATACATACACCTCATCGTCAAATCCCCACTCATCCGAAACAGTAGTTAAAAACTCAGACGATGTCACACTAACCGGATCCGGACACAGCTTTACCGCACAACCTACCCCACCAAACTTTAGTCCTTTATTCGGGCTATATTTCATTTTTTCCTTTTTTTTCTTGATCAGCTCATCAGCATAGCTCTTTATTTTATCATCCCTACTCATAGAAGGATCCTCTATCTTGTTAAAATCGTCACCAGTTATTTTTCTCTTAATATCCTCGTAAATTACTGCCATTTTTCCAACCTCCTATGTTGTTTGATTTGCTTGTAACCATTGAACTAATTTATAGCTCTTTACCTGCAGTAGCGTACCCTGCAGTTTTCACACATAAATACATTATAATTCGCTACCGATCCTTTTGCCATCTCCGAATTATAACAAGTTCTGATACGTTACGGCCAACTCTCTGGCTTCATCATCCCAAGTTTTCATTTCGTCATTTTCCACAAAATATACCTTTTGTTCTTTTATATTGCCTAACCCGTATTTTGTGTAATTTGCATAGCATTTTACTTTTGTCTCAACAACAACTTTGTGTCCGTACTTTGTATCGATCTCTTTTTTAGATACTCCGGCTTTCCAGCGATTATATTGATCTTCCGCACAGTTCCAGTGATATCCATGCATTGCTATATCATTTAGTCGGCTCTGTTCCCTGATATAGGCAAACATCTTGGAACTTATAAAACCACTGTCAGAACGACTATCACAAAGGTTGACCCAAGCGTGGTCACACAGATATTCCCTTTCACCATCATAGTGCCACACATCCGTTAACAGCCATTGGTCGTCATTTTGTCTTTTCTCAATATTCCCTATTACCCTGATAAACTTCCCCTGATATGGTTTCAGAGGCATACGCGCCATATTGAGATTCTTTCCCATATCTTTATATCCTCCACGATAATACGTTATGCAACACCCCTGGCCTGTCTCTATTATTCGATACAAATAACGGATGCCTTGCTACTCCCCATAATACCAAAATGGCATTTATGGATAGGTATATATTTGTACCTTTTAGTAGAAATTAATCAATGATCATCGGTGAGTGCCACAGCCTTTCCTATGATGCCCTGACTGCACATGTGGCTATCGTTTTCACCAGATATCTGATGATGGCCATAGAACAGCGAAAGTGTGAAGACAGCCGGACACTTGGCGAAATCTTTTTCTTCCTTTCAGATGAACTGGCAGACATCACATTTGGAGAATCATTCCAGATCCTGATAAACGCCATGATAGACTGCGTATGCGGCATTTTCCACCCTACGGAAGAACAGATTGAAGCATTCATCACGCTGTTTGTAGGAAGGTTACCGGATTATATCCGGAATTCTCTGGTCAGAGCGTCATCCCTGGCGGCGTGAGATACATATTTAATCGCCTGTATTATTGAATTTTCAAGGTACAAGTCCCATTTTGGGTATGGGAAGTTTTAGTAAATTAATCATAAAGCAAAAAAAGAGACCGGATTTTCCGTAATGGAAAGATTTCATCCGGTCTCAGATAGCGTTAGCTTTTTCCCATGGTACTTGAACCCAATATGCCTTGCTATGGCAATCAGTTTTACAAGTTTATTTATAAGTCAATTCTTAATTTACTTATTGCCCAAAAGTTAAACACTTTCATTGTACCTCTTATGATAATCGACTTCAGCCCCTAATAGATCAATATCCTGTACAAGAGTCCACTGTCTGTTAATGTCTATCAATACACCCACCGGCTTACCATTTGATACTGCTGTCAGCCAGACCTCCTTGTCATTTCTCAGACAATGATGCACTAAATCTATTGCATCAGGATTCTGCTTTACTGCCGCAAGAACAACCTGTTTATCGGCCTTTAACCGCTCATCTGCATACTGCAGTGCCATACCATTCTGCTTCACCGCCTCAAGGACTAATTCCTTGTCCAAAAATCCATCCCTCAGTTCGGTATTTGCAAACTGTAATGCCATACCATTCTGTCTTACCGCTGCAAGCGCAACTTCATCATCATCCTGAAAATCCTCTGCGTATTCCAGCAGATTTCCGTCCCGCTTTACCGCATACAGTACAAAATCCCGGTCCTTCCATTTCTCACTGTCTTCAGAGGGAACTTCCGGTACTTCAGCTACATCATCAGATGATAGCTCCTTCATCTTTATGGCATTTTTCAGATTATCTGCAGCAAGCTGTATCTCCATGTCTGTAGCAAAAGACTCGCCTATAATTCCCAGTATCTGCTCGCTCATAAAACTAATAGCGATAATAAGATTTTCGTTATCTGAATTCCGCACTGTTGCTTCCATTTCATTAAGCAGGGTTAATATGAAGTCCCTGTTTTTACGCAGTTCTTCACATACATCCCCCCATGCACAGGCACCGTTCTTTGCCAGTTCTATTACAATATCCCTGTCGCTATAGCCTGCTTTACGCGCATTATCCGTTTCAGGACATAAAAACACAGGATTAAACGGATTATAAAGACCTCTGGTATATATAGATGATTTCTTTGCAAGTTCCATAAGCACTTCCCTGTCCGTAGCCAATTCACCTGTCAAAAGCCTCCATGCAGCGCAGTCTGTCGTTATCGCCGCAAGTACTATCTCCCTGTCTGTGAGCAGATCCCTGCATGCGTATTGTAGAGCCATTCCCTTCTGCTTTACCGCCACAAGCACTATCTCTTTATCAGCCCGCAGTTCCTTACTTGCGTATTGTAATGCCATGCCTTCCTGCTTTACCGCCACAAGCACTATCTCTTTATCAGCCCGCAGTTCCTTACTTGCGTATTGTAATGCCACGCCTTCCTTCTTTACCGCCGCAAGCACTATCTCTTTATTAGCCCGCAGTTCCTCACTTGCGTGCTTTAATAAAGAACCACAACATTTTACTGCAGCCAGCACTACTTCTCTGTCAGCCCGCATTCCCTCATCTGCGTAACCTATGGAATATCCACTGCTCTTTACCGCCGCAAGCACTACCTCCTTATCTGCCTGAAGTGCTTTATCTGCATGTTTTAAAGCCATACCGTCCCGCTTTACTGCTGCCAAAACCACCTCTCGGTCTGACCTGAATGTTTCATTTGCCCAACCTAATGCAGGGCCATATACTCTTACAGCTTCAAGCGTTTTTTCCCTGTCCCATGACTTCATACTTTCCAAGGATCTGTCCGGCATTTCCTTTGGCTTAAATTTATTTCTGAAGGAAAGGTAATTTCCATAATCATTATTAGGATAATACCTGTAAGGCTTAGCCGCAGATAATGCATTAAAACAGTCCTGCGAATTCACTTCTTCCAATATTTCATCTGGAAAATTCTGTGAAAACCAATCTGTTTTTGGATTTTTTTTATAGTACTGTACAGCTGATCCATCCTGCTTTACCGCAGCAAACATTATCTCATCATCATTACGCATTTCTTTTGCCGCATACCCCAACGCGATCCAGTTCTGCTTTACCGCCTCCAGTACCAACTCCTGGTCGGCCTTAAGCTCCTCTGAAGCGTACTGAAGAGCCCTGCCATTCTGCCTGACTGCAGCAAGTACCACTTCCTTATCTACCCTCAGCTCTTCAGCTGCATTGCGCAACGCTCTTCCGTTCTTCTTAACCAGCTCCATAACTCTTGACTTTTCATCACACATAAACACCTCCTCCTTTTAGTGTTCACTCATTTTCAGTAACGCTTTAATGCATCGTTCCTCCGGTCCATAACAACATTGTATCAGTGTCTCCATAATGTATAAGGTTAAATTTATACCGATTAAGTATCACACAGCTTATCCCTTTTATGTCCTAAAACGATCCCCATTGCCTCTAAAATAATAATAAAAAAAAGACCGTCATTTCCATAATGGAAAGATTGCGGTCTCTTCATATAAATTTTTATTAGTAGCGTCAGAAAAACAAATTAAAAAAGAAAGAAAAGCAATTATATAGTATGTTTTAGGAGCTCTTTCTTTTCCAATTTCAATAACCTCTCATCATACCATTTTATCAATCTACATTATCCACTACAACTCATACTCAACAATCCTGCAGCTATGTTTTCTCTTTCCTGCAGTTTCTTCCTTATCGTAGGTTATTCCTACCAGCAGTACCGGTCTCCCATAGCCTTTTATAGCCGAAGGGTATTTCCTATCAAGAATCTGCTGTATAGCACCTTCGGCTTTTCTATCCCACTTAAGCTCCACTACCAGTACAGGCCAGTCCGTATCAGGCTTTGGTAAATAAACCACATCCGCATAACCATCTCCCGCAGGGAGTTCCTCGAACTGAATGTAATGGTCCCTGTATGTGTAGTAAGCCAGTTTGATGACGCTTCGCAGGCTGTCTTCTTTGTTGTAATGAAGAGCCACCGTTTCTTCTGAATGGACTCTTTCGATTTCTGCCGCGACTGCGTTTTCGTTCTTCTGTATGGTATCTGCGAAAAGCTGTTCGCTTGCCTTTAAGCGCTTTAGTGTTTCCTCATTTGTCGCTTCATGAACGGAACGCTGGAATTCTATCCGTATTTCCTCATTTGGAATATGCACCGTCTGATCATCAGCATTATATGCAAGATAGCCCAAATGAATCAGCAGTGTCAGTACATCATCCTTTCCTTTGAATGTAATCAGATCATTTGAAAAGCCGTTCGTATTCACCTTTACATCCAGGCCACCTATAAGCTCAGCGACCGTCTTGGTCAGCCCATTGTACGGCTTACTAATATACTCCATAAGTTCAGTCGCCGTAGTTGATTCCTGCCAGTAAGAATCAAAATCATTATTCTTTATTGCTTCCATTACAGAATTCGGATTATACACTGATCCTACTCCCTTAAACGAATACCCGTCATACCAGTGTTTCATCTGTCCGAAATCAACACCATGCTTTTTACATAGCATTCTGACTTCCTCTTCGGTGAAACCTACATATTCCGCAAATGCTCTCGGCTTTATCACCGAAAATTCCTTAAAATCAGATATCGCAGACTGTGAACCGTCCTTTTTTATCGGCAGAATTCCTGTCATATAGGCAGCCGCCACAGCCCTGGGTGTGAAGTTGTTGTTTTTAAACCACCCACGGAGCAGATTAAGATATGCTTCCTGAGCCGTCTGATCATCCTTTGCTTCCCTGATCATGGCATCCCACTCATCTATGATAAAAATAAACGGCCTTCCATTCTGCTGATCAACACAATGCAGAATGCACTCCTCGACACTGCCATCATCCGGAGCACTCGGATCAATAGCCAGCACTTCCTCTTTCACGGCATCTGCAATCATTGATGGAACATCAACCAGAGGAAGCCGCTCACGCTTTGCATATGAAATAAAACCTGTCACATCCAGACAGACGACATTGTATTTATTGATATGCTTTTCATAATCTGAAAATCCGGATATTGACTTGTCATCAAAAAGATCGTGAGAATCGCATGAGCAGTCATAATAGGCGGTCAGCATTTTCGCAGCATAGGACTTGCCGAATCTCCGGGGCCTGCTTACACAAACAAGGCTCTCATCTCCACCGATCCGGTCGTTCAAAAGCCCAATTAAAGCAGTCTTATCCACATAATTTGAGCTGTTTATCCGTCTGAACGCCTGATTCCCCGGATTGATATATACCCCCATAATCCTTGCCTCCATGCTTAACCTTCAAATCACTCACACGCTTGAATTATAGCATATTCATGATATGGCTTCCATAAATCTTATTAGACAGACCACCTTCACCCGCCCAATATCATTCGTCATGCCCATTCTTTTTTCTTAATAACAGCTTTACACACATTAAGAGTAATACCATATAGAACAGCGCCATATTATAGATCATATATCTACTCTGACAAAAGATCAGTGCTGCCGTGACACCGACATTTACAAACACTGCCCCGGTAACGACTAACGCTGCATCGGCCGTATCTCGCAGGCTTTTATTAAAATAGCAAGGTATGATCAGAACTATCGCGATCACATATACTATGAATGCATATATGTTCAGCAAAGTGCTCTTGTGTGCAACGGTATTAACCAATCCCGTCAGCACAGATGAAAAATAAATCCTTATATACTTACTCAGATTATCCGTGATCAGACTTTTCACTATCACCCCGCTGAGTCTGTCTGCTTCCGCCTGAATCTCCATCTCGTCACTATAGCCTTCGTTCCTTGCATATTCTTCGAAAAGCTCCTTTGTGGTGTCAATCGTTATCAGATCATAATGATACTCATAATGCTCTGCAAGAGATTCCCAGCCGCTGCCTGCATATTTTATATTGCTGCCATTTTTATCCAGTATCGACATGGTCTCCGAAAAAAGTTCCTTCGCTACCACATCATCAATAAGAGTCGAATCCTCTTTATCAGCAACATAAAGCGTGGTGGTAAGGACCAGGTTCATGTCCCTGGTATTCTTAGCAAACTTACCCCTGAGGGCAAAATTGTATACGCCCATTATGCCAAATACAAGCATAACGCTTACCCCTAAGCCTGCCGCCACCAGAAATGCCCTGATACAATATCTTTTTAAATTATCCCTTCCGATACGGCAGAGGATAACTGCTGCCATCGTCACTATGTAACCTACTGCCATCTGCTTCCTTGCAGCCATCATAACCGTAAGCACTATCATCACTAAAATATAAGCTTTTTTTGAATCATCCAGAGCAGCCTTTATTAACAGGGTAATAAAGATGATCCACAGGGACATTGTGATTCCCTCGGTCATTATCATATTCGAATAAACAGCTCCACGCTCCGATATAAACTGGCACATAACTGCCACGCCAAAATGTATCAGATACATTAACACGGTCACTGCGTCATTAAGCTCAAAGCGTTTTCTGAAGAACTCCACGCAGAAGCACACGGCAAAAGCCTGCAGCATATTCTGAAACAGTACCACCACATTGAGATAAATACCCTCAGGGAATATCAGCCGGAAAAAAGCCAGTATCAGAGGATATACAGGCTCCCTTGCGGCTATCATATTTATATACCCCTTGGAATCAGCTCCCAGAGTCGGGCCGAAGATAAAACAAAAAGACGCATAGAATACAATGCAGACTATGCAGCGGATCATCATTATTCTATTTTCCTTTAAATAAGATTTTATCTTATCGGTCATATTCTAACTTACAAAAACTTCCCATTTGCTGTATACCACTAACTTACAGTAAACTCACTCTTCTGTGCTGCTATTTTATTTATGGCAAAAACTACTTCTGAAGGCTCATTCTTCTGTTATACACAGTGTATAACAGACTTCACTCCGTAAAATTTTTGCTCATTCACTGCTGTATCAGCATCTTCCATCGCCTTACTATATTATCCACGCCAAACAATCCCGCACATTCCGGGCAGCTCTTTTTATATGCAGCTGCCAGCCTTTCATCCGTAAGCATCTGCAGGACACCTTCATATAAGGCTGAGGATGCAGCCTCATCTTCCTTAAGGATTTCTTCCTTATCCGCCTCTTTTGCTTCACCGAAGGTCTCGTCAGCATTGGCTTTATTCTCAAATGGTCTGGTAAGAATGCCGTACTTTGCATACTCTATCCTGTCAGCCACTTTCATCACATCCGTATCCGGTGCGAGTATCTCTCTGGCCCCGGATTTCATATCGCAGCTTACCACCGGACATCCGCAGGCCACAGCCTCGGTAAGTGCCATGGGAAGCCCCTCATAGTCGGAGCACAGTACGAAAACATCTGATCTGGCAATATACATAAAAGGATTGTCTACATTTCCCGGCATGTAAACATGAGAATCCAGCTCATTATCAGCCGTTACTTCCCGGAGGAATTCCTTTTGCGGTCCATCCCCCAGGATCATCAGACCGATATCTTCCAGCCCATCCTCATTTCTAAGCTTCTTCAAAAGCTTTATAAGTCTTTCCTGACGTTTAACAAGAGTCAGCCGGCCAACGGTAATTACTATTTTTGAATGCGCATGTATAAAATCCTGTGCCTCTTCCGGCAGAGTCTGATCCTTTAACCCGGCTATCTTTTGATTGTCAGAGAAATTATGGATGACCGATAAGTCTTTTCTCTTTACTCCAAAATTTTTCATCATGTCCAATGCTGCCAGCTTCGATACCATCACATATCTGTCGCTGAATCTGCCTATAAATTGATGAAAAAGCCTATGGACCAAAGTCGGATTTTCATTTGCTGAAGGCATGGAGTGGTAAACGCATATTACCCTGCACTTTTTTCCGCATCTTCCCGAAAGCACATTTACGAGATTGGCACCATCCAGATGGCTGATAACTGCATCAAGCTTTTTTTCTTTCTTGAACTTTGCCAGATAAATCGTACGGTTTACGGTATTCATGACACGCCTGAATATCGTTGCGGTCTTTAATGGCGGCATATTCATATCTACAAGGCTGCCGCCATGCTCATATATGTCATCGTTTTTTTCAAAGAGTACAAAATAGACATTATAGTCCTTGTCAAATACCAGCGTCTGGTTGGCCGCCATCCGCTGTGCACCGCCTCCCACACCCTGCTGGACCAGAATGGCTATATTCTTATTTGTATTTTTATCGTTTTTCATAATCACTGTGACAATTAAGCCCGCACAGGGGCATTATCCTTAAGCATCCAAGCATTATTATAACAGACATCGCCGCTTTTTGTTATACCGGCTGACTTGACAAACCCCAAATGATTCGGTATATATTGTGCATTGAACAGTTTCACTTGGAAACTGTAGCGAGATGACTAAGTTAATCAGCTGCAGTTCCTTACTATAACAATAAAAAGGAACCGGTATTTATTTCATGGCCTTCCATATCCGTCTGGATGACGCATGCGAAAAAAGAGATATTAAAAAGTGGGACAGGATTGAAGACCTGTTTGATAAATACGGCATAAAGCCCCTGATAGGCGTGATTCCCCACTGCGAGGATCCCATGATGGATGAGTATGAATGGGATGAACATTTCTGGGACAGGGTACATGCATGGACTAAAAAAGGGTGGATCATGGCCCTTCATGGCTACTCCCACAAGTACACCACAACTGAGGGCGGATTAAATCCGGTAAATAAACTGTCGGAATTTGCCGGAGTTCCCCTTGATGAACAGAAAGAAAAAATAAAAAAGGGTGTCGAGGTATTCCGGGCGCAAGGAATAGAGCCCTCGGTATTCTTTTCGCCGGCTCACACTTTTGACATGAATACTCTGGAAGCCCTTCGTTCCGAAAGCAGCATAAGGATCATCTCAGACACGGTAGCTGACAAGCCCTACAGCAGATGGGGTTTTACATTTATCCCCCAGCAGTCGGGACAGGTTCGCAAACTGCCTTTTCATACCGTAACATTCTGTTACCACCCCAATGAAATGAATGATGAAGATTTTGAAGTGCTGGAAAGATTTCTTGCCGAACATAAAGAGAGCTTCACGCCCTTTCCTACAGAACAGGTTCAGAGAAAATACAGCCTTTGGGATAAAACGCTAAGCTTTTTATATTTTATACGTCGGAAATAGCTAACAGGTCCTTAACGGTCTGCAGATTCTTTCTCTCATAATCCTTCATGAATTCCACAGCCGTCTGCGACATCTCAAGAGCCTTTGCATCATCCCTCAGGATTTCGGCTATGGCTTCTGCAAATTCCTTATTATCGTCAGTAATAACGGCAACCGGCTTTTTATAAGAAAGTCCGCGCATACCTTTTACATGCGTAACTACAGGCTTTGCCTGAGACAGCGCTTCCACCATTTTTATGTTGAGGCCCGCACCATGTCTTACGGGATTGATGATCACCCTGGCGTCCCTGTAGAGTTCCTCCAGGTCCTCCACCCAGCCAAGCTTTGTATAAGCATCACTGTCAGGCAGACTCTTGCATATGGATCCTGCAAATATCACCTCTGCCTCAGGGCAGATTTTTCTAAGCTCAGGCAGGATTTCTTCAATGAAGTGCATCACGCCCTCACGATTGATCACATAGGTGCTGCCTAAGAATACCACCTTCTTTGTATCTGCCACATGCGGTTCCTTTATCTCCATATTCTCGCCTATGGTGACAGCTTTGGTCACACTGCCTGAGCCCAGCATATTCCTGAAGAATTCCTCTTCTTCATTCTGTATGGCGATCACCACATCAGAACGCTCAAGGGCAGCCTTCTCAGTTGCTTCGGTAATGGCGAATATATAATTCTTATAATTGACCGCATCATATTCCTGTCTTTTTACGGAGGAGACATTCTGTGTCTCCAGTACTTTAAGAGTCCCCTTAGGAACAGACAGAAATGCTCTGGTATTGTATGTGCATACCACCCAGGCCTGGTCATAACTGTGGCTTTCGAAAAATTTCCCAAGCTCACTGCCAAGTTCCGGGCTTGTGCTCTCGTCAAGACTAAAATACCTGAAGGCAAAGGGTATGTGCAGTATCTCAAGTACCTTGCGGACTTTACGCTTACACCATACGGAAAAAGAACGCTTTCTGTTCATAACAGTAAAAAAGTGTTCCTCTCCGATCCATTCACGGGTTTTCTCCGGATCATCCTCAGGATATGTATCCATAAAAAGATAGTCTACTGTGCAGCCTTCGCTCCGCAGCAGATCTATCAGATTTTTTACACGCTTTCTGTTTCCCCTATCCATAGGGAACAGGACAGTTTCTGAAATGATGAGAATTTTTTTCATTTTAGATGTTAGTTGCCCATTCTGTATTAGTTACATTTAAGTTAACATTCTGAGTTCTTCCGCATAATACTCTCGGCATATTCAAGCCATGTATCTGTTATATTCTCAGCGGTGTAAGCAGACGTTTTCTCTGCGGCTCTTTTTCCCATCTCCTCTGCAGCTTCCGGATCGTCTAAGATTCTTATCATCGCTTTGGACAGGGCATCTACATCCCCGACAGGAAAGAGAAGACCGTTTTTGCCCTCCTCTATAAGCGCTCTGGGTCCCCCCGGCGGGCAGTCGGAAGATATACAAGGCAGTCCCATAGCCATAGCTTCCATCAGGGCATTCGGCATCCCTTCATATACCGAGGAAAGCACAAATGCTGACGCATCATGAAGCTTTTTTTCCAGCTCTATACTGCTGCCCATAAATAAGATTTTTTCGGTCAATCCATGTGAGCGCACCCATTCCTTCACTTGAAAAATCTCATTATCGGCACCCTTGCCGCCGTAGAGTTCCATTATGGCGTCCGGATGTTTTTCCAAAGCCTTCTCAAAAGCTTTAACCATAGTCATGTGGTCTTTAACATAAACGAACCTTGATGCGCTGACAATAACCTTCCTGCGCTTTGCAGGCGGGGTCATTCCGATATATTTTTTGTCGATAGGATTGACAATTATGGCTGATTTCCGGGCTATATCAGGTCCGAAGAAATCCCTGGCACCTTCTGTCTGAAACACTATTCCCTCGGCAGCCTTATAATACCTGTGGCTTAATATTTTCTGCGAAAGTGATGCATAGTAGACATTTGGATCACTCCTTACCGATACTACTGCAGGCACCCCCGTCCCCCTGGTAGCCGATACTGCTCTGTAATTAAGATTTCCACCAAGGGCAAATACCACATCCGGTGAAGTACGCTCAATGAGTGCCTTAAGCCTGGCCTTGCGGAGATTGATCTTTTTTAATCTGGATAACTTCTCCTCAGCATCGCTTAAGCCTACACTTTCTCTTATCACGCCCTCGGGAAGAGGATATTCCACTTTGTCGGTCCACTCGGTGGCAATAATGACACCGATGCCCTTTTTTACCATCTCGGCAGCAAGCGTAACACCTACTTTTTCAGCACCGCCCCTGCCGAGACAGTTAAGATGTATTATTGCCTTTTTCATATCATGCCCTCTGTGATCCTATGCCGTTACCGGTTCTGTTCTGTACGCATTCATAATCAAATACTTCGTACTGTACACCTGTCCCAATTGTTAGATTATACCACACAGTGCTCAGATATACATGACAAATGCCTGAGCACCCTCTTCACTTTTACATGTCCTTATGACACATATACAAGCTGCACCGGCATAGTTTTCACAAGACATCAGTCCATCAGCTATTGCTAAGCACCATATCCACAACACCATAGGCCACCGCCTCATCAGCACGCATCCAATGGTCTCTGTCAGTGTCTTTGGCAATCTTTTTAAGCTCCTTGCCGCAGTTCTTTGCAAGTATCTCATTAAGTATCTGCTTTGTGTCCTTGATATGCTCGGCAGCAATGACAAGCTCTGTCGCCTGTCCTTCCATGCCGCCGGAGGGCTGGTGTATCATCACTTCGCCATGGGGCAGTATCGCACGCTTGCCCTTAGCTCCTCCGGAGAGGATGACAGCCCCCATGCTCGCAGCCCTTCCCAGACACACTGTAGCCACATCAGGCTTGATATACTGCATGGTATCGTAGATTGCAAGACCTGCCGACACGGATCCTCCCGGGGAATTGATATAGAGCTGAATATCCTCATCCGAAACGGCAGCAAGGTGAAGGAGCTGCGCTGTTATCGATGCGGACATCTCGTCGGTCACCTCTCCCACCAGGTGTATCACACGGTTCTCCAGGTTCTTTGAAAAGATGTCGTTACTTCTGCCGCTCTCATCTGTTACGATTGGATTGATCACCATAGTATTTTCCTCCTTAATCTTTAAATAAGAACTTTGATATCTCCTCAGATGGTGGTCAGAATTCTCTCACCATGACTGAATTTTATCAAAGCCCCAAATTCAAATAGGTATATATTTATCCCATTTATTGCATCAGTCATATCTGAAAGCAAAAAAAAACAGATTCATACTTTCCATAGCAGAAAGCACAGATCTGCATTTCACAGATGCCTTAAGGGTAAGCATCTAAAACTTCCCACACCGTGTAGTCCTGTCTGCATCGTCAGACGGTTAATCCGGAACGTACATTATTACTTCCGTCATATTGTTTTCAACTTTCATCATTATATCACCGCCAAGCCCTCTGGCTACAGATCTGGCTTCATACAAGCCGATACCGCTGCCCTCTTTGCCGGAAGAATTTGTGCCTCTGTAATAACAGTTAAAAACGAAAGGAATCTCATCTTCCCCCAGAGTTACACCGTTATTGATAACGCTGAAATATGTTATATCGTCCTGTCTGTATAGATTCACCCTTATTCCGGTACCGTCACCGTATTTTATGGCATTTTCCATAAGTTGTGTCACGCATCTGACTATGGCCTCAATATCGCTCTGTACCATTGGGTTACCTGTCACTTCTATTTCAAATGGGATACTGCTCAGTTTAAGTCTGTTATCAAAAGATTCCTCTATCCTCTTTTTTACATCCTCAAGATAGAAAGCAGATATCTTCGGGACGAAGCTTTCCCTGACAGCACCGGGATCTTCCAGTATCCCCCTTACCAGTTCCGCAATTTCATCAGCATTTTTGCTTATCTTTCCTGCAATCTCGCTATCTCTGGTATCCGGCTCCCCTCCCCTGTACAGTCCCGACTGAATTGCCTCGGAATAGAGCTTGATATTGGCCACAGGAGTCTTAATGCCATGAGCCAGAGTGGATATGAATTTTTTTCTGTCATATAAAAGCCTGTCTATTTCCTTCCGGTCTGAATCCAGCTTGTTCCCAAGCATATTCATCCCCCAGACATATCTGCCAAAAAACCTGTCCCTGCTTTCAGGCAGGCTTTCCGTAACCAGCCCCCTGGACAGCTTCTCCGGATATTCTGAAAAATCCCTGAAGGGCCTAAGTATTTTTTTTTCCAAATATATCATAGTGAAAATAAGAGGAATAAGAAAAACCACAGAAGATAATTCTGCCAGCAGGATCATTTTCACATAGGATGAAGACTCATAAACATACTCCACAAATCCGGTCACCGCACCCGCATCATCCGTTAGAGTGTATACATATGTATTATCATGTCCGCCAAGCCTTACAGGTACATTTCCATCTTCAACATAATAAACATTTATCTCAGAAGCTATGTCCTTATCTTTAAAATCATCAAGAAAAGGAGTGACCTCCTTACTGCCGGATCCTTCAATCTGTGCAGTCATCCGGTTCATGAATACCGCTCTGGTATTATCATTCTCCCTTATTATGCCCCTGCCTGCTGCATAAATGATAACGGACCAGATAATAAAATATGCCGCTATGAACAACACTGATTTAGTATACTGCTTCACATCAATCCCCAAATTTATATCCCACACGCCACACTGTTTTGATAAACTCAGGCTCCTTGGGATCATCTTCAATCTTTTCCCGAAGCCACCTGATATAAACATTCAGCGAACTCATTTCAGTCTCACTGTAGTATCCCCATATTTCATCAAAAATAGCATTCTTATCCAGCACTCTGCCCGGATTCCGCATAAACATCACAAGGATGTCAAATTCCTTTCCGTTTATTTCAAGAGGCTTTCCATCCTTTGTTACACATCTTGACGCCACATCCACTTTCAGGTTCTTATATGTCAGCGTATCGTTCTTATTTTCGCCATAAGCTCTGCGCATAAGCGCCCTTATCTTTGACAAAAGAACAGGAACGGAAAAGGGCTTCTCGATGTAATCATCTGCACCGGTTTCCATTCCGAGTATTTTACTGTCATCATCCGTTCTTGCGCTCATCATAAGAACGGGCATGTTATATTTTTTTCTTATCCTGGTAAGGGCACTGAAGCCATCCTGCCCGGGAAGCATCACATCAAGAAGCAGAAGCCTGTAACTTTCTCCGTCGAGCTTTGACAGTGCTTCCTCTGCAGATCCGGCAAGATATGCCGTGTATCCGGAGGCCGTTATAAAATCAAATATAAGCTTTCCTAATTCTTCATTGTCCTCGATAATAAGAATATCCATAATTCAGATAATAAACTATCGGCCCTTCCTGCTGTTTTCTGTCATTTACAAGATATCTGCGGAATGCTTTCCACCTGATAAAACACAGGCTTATCGACAACACCCTCCATCCCTGTAAACGCCACCTGAACGCTGCCTTGATGATAATCTATAATTATCATCTGTGTCAAATTATCACGGTGTACATTCTGAACTGCT